>ENA-UEQL01001909-UEQL01001909.1-human-gut-metagenome-genome-assembly--contig:-NODE-1909-length-14137-cov-51.307326_pt1 | contig 14137 bp, 13 predicted proteins | sample MGYA00242905_ERZ507926 | MGnify/ENA primary metagenome ERZ507926 (study PRJEB26167, sample SAMN06115531) | human gut metagenome | host: Homo sapiens | place: China:Henan | collected 2015-09-09...
GTACTTCCGCGCCGTTCTTTTTCGCCTCGACCGCCGCCGCCATTCCGGCAGGACCGCCGCCGATAATCACCACGTCGCAATTTTTGCATCATCGCGCACATCGACCACGGCAAATCCACTCTGGCCGACCGCATTTTGGAACAAACCCGCGCCGTCGCGCTCCGCGACATGGAGGATCAGCTGCTGGACAGCATGGATCTGGAGCGCGAACGCGGCATCACCATCAAAGCGCACGCCGTCACCGTGTCGTATGACGCCAAAAACGGCGAAACCTATATCTTTAATCTGATCGACACCCCCGGCCATGTGGACTTCAACTACGAAGTGTCCCGCTCGCTGGCGGCGTGCGAGGGCGCGATTCTGATCGTGGATGCCTCGCAGGGCATCGAAGCGCAAACCCTCGCCAACACCTATCTGGCGGTGGAGCATGGGTTGGAGGTCGTGCCGGTCATCAACAAAATCGACCTGCCCTCGGCTCGCCCGGAAGAGGTGCGCCAAGAGATCGAGGATATCATCGGCATTGACGCGTCCTTTGCGCCGCTGATCTCGGCAAAACAGGGCATCAACATCGATCAGGTGCTGGAAGCCATTGTGCATCATATGCCGCCTCCCGAAGGAGATGACAACGCGCCGCTGCAAGCGCTGATTTTTGACAGCTACTACGACAGCTACAAGGGCGTTATCGTCTACATCCGCGTGAAAGAAGGACGGCTGAAAGCGGGCGACACCATCCGCATGATGGCGACCGGCGCGGAATTTGATGTGGTGGAAGTGGGTATTATGCGCCCCGGCAAGCTGGAGCCATGCGACGAGCTGCGCGCCGGTCAGGTCGGCTACATCGCCGCCTCCATCAAAACGGTCAGCGAGGCGCGGGTGGGCGATACCGTCACCCTGCGGGACAATCCCGCTCCGGAGGCGCTGCCCGGCTACCGCAAGGTCAACCCGATGGTGTTTTGCGGCATTTTCCCCGCCGATGGCGCGCATTATCAGGATCTGCGCGAGGCGCTGGAACGGCTGCAGCTGAACGATGCGTCGCTCACCTTTGAACCGGAAACCTCGGTGGCGCTGGGATTCGGCTTCCGCTGCGGCTTTTTGGGGCTGCTGCATATGGAGATCATTCAGGAACGGTTGGAGCGCGAATATGATCTGGATCTGATCACCACCGCCCCCAGCGTGATCTATCGCATCACCAAAACCGACGGCAGTGTGATGTATATCGACAACCCCACCAACTACCCCGACCCGGGCACCATCGCGATGGCGGAGGAGCCCATCGCCGACGCGCACATTTTGGCTCCCAAGGAGTATGTGGGCAACATTATGGAGCTGTGCCAACAGCGCCGCGGTGTGTTCCACGATATGAAATATCTCGACCCCACCCGGGTGGATATTCACTACGAATTGCCGCTGAACGAGATCGTGTACGACTTCTTTGATGCGCTGAAATCCCGCACCAAAGGGTATGCCAGCTTTGATTATGAGCTGAAGGGCTATGCCAAGTCGGAACTGGTCAAACTGGATATTCTGCTGAACGGCGACGTGGTGGATGCGTTGTCCTTTATCGTGTTTGCGGGCAACGCCTATGCCCGCGCCCGCAAAATGTGCGAAAAGCTGAAAGACAACATCCCGCGCCAGCTGTTTGAGGTGCCGATCCAAGCGGCGATCGGCGGCAAGATCATCGCCCGCGAAACCATCCGCGCGCTGCGCAAGGATGTGTTGGCGAAATGCTACGGCGGCGATATCACCCGTAAAAAGAAGCTGTTGGAAAAACAGAAAGAGGGTAAAAAACGGATGCGCCAGCTCGGCAGCGTAGAGGTGCCGCAGGAGGCCTTTATGGCGGTGCTCAAGCTGGACGACGATTGACCGACCCACTAGCGGGCAAAGACGAGGGTGCCGGGCAATGTTGTTTCGTTTCCCCTGTCATTCTGAGCGCAGCGAAGAATCTTCTTCGGCATCACCCGCAGGCAAACACGCTCACTTGCGGCGGGCAAAAGCCTTCTCCTTGAGGTAATTCCCCCGTGCGCGGGGGAAATGTCGGCGCAGCCGACAAAAGGGGCCCGTCTTCGGGAGAAAAAGGTGCTGAGCGTAGCGAGGCGGATGAGGTGTCAAAGACCATAAGGTTTTAGCAATGTAACGGTTACAAACACTTTTAATATCGGCAACAACCATTGGTGCACTATAACTTCTCGATTTTCCACCTCATCCACCGCCGTTCGGCGGTTCCCCTTCCCCTCGAGGGGAAGGCTTGAGAAGTTTCTGCGTTCGTTAAATTGTCTGTGCTATCTAGCAGCAACCGCAAGGCCCCTTTGTGTAAAGGGGGCTGTCACGACCCTGGTCGTGACTGGGGGATTGTTGCCGTCCATCGGACGGCGTTTGAATCAGCAAGCTTGTTTACAATCCCTCCGTCTTTTTGCTGCGCAAAAATCCACCTCCCTTTGCACAAGGGAGGCTTCTGCTCACCACTAGTTTATACCGATTCCATCAGCTTGCTGACACCTCATCCGTCACGACCTGCGGTCGCGCCATCTTCCTCTCGGAGGGGAAAACTTGAGGAGATTCCGCATATCCTTGCATCTTCCAAGGAACAGCTTTCACCGTATTCAAATTTATCACACAGGAGGGACGGCACGTGACAGAGCCAATGGGACTGTATGTGCACGTCCCTTTTTGCGTTTCCAAATGCCCCTACTGCGATTTTTATTCGCTGCCCGGCGTGGACGATGATCGGCTGGACGCCTACACCGCCGCGATGGAACGCGCCATGCAGCAAGCGCACGAGCGCTACCCTGCCCCTGCTGACACGCTGTATTTCGGCGGCGGCACTCCCTCGCTGCTGGACGGGCGGCGATTGGCGCGGCTGATTGACCGCGCTGCCGCGCTGTGGGGACTGAAAAACGCCGAAATCACGCTGGAGGCCAATCCCGGTGACCCGCTGGGCGAGCTGCTGTCTGCCTTTGCCTCGGCGGGCGGCAACCGGCTGTCGCTGGGGATGCAGGCGGTCACGCCGGAGGAGCTGCAATCGCTGGGGCGGCGGCACTCCCATTGCCAGACCGAACAGGCGGTGGAGGCGGCACACCGCGCAGGCATCGACAACCTGTCGCTGGATATTATGCTGGGGATCCCCCGACAAACCACCGAAACCGCGCTGGCGGCGGTGGCGGAAGCCGCCCGACTGGGAGCATCCCACCTGTCCGCGTATCTGCTGAAAATCGAGGAACATACCCCCTTTGCCGCCCGACGCGACCAACTGGCGCTGCCGGACGAGGAGGCGGTCGCCGACCGCTATCTGGCGGTAGCGGAGGCCGCCGAGGCTGCCGGGTTTGCGCAATACGAAATTTCCAACTTTGCCCATCCGGGGCGGGAGAGCCGCCACAACTTGAAATATTGGAACCAGCAGCCCTATCTGGGGTTGGGACCGTCGGCGCACTCCTATCTGGACGGGCAGCGGTGGTATTACCCGCGCGATCTGACGCACTTTTTGGCAGGGGGCGCGCCGCTGCCGGAGGATCCCGACGATGAGATGCTGCCGGACGGCTCCCCCGCCGAATATCTGATGCTGCGGCTGCGGCTGCGCGAGGGGGTAACCGAAGCCGGTTTTCGCGCACGATTCGGTGCGTCACTGCCAAAAGCGTGGCGGCAGCGGGCGCGCGCCCTCCCGCCCGCTTTGGTGGTGCAGGACGATGCCGGTATCCGCCTGACCCGCCAGGGATTTCTGGTTTCCAACGCGGTCATCGCCCATTTATTGGACGAATGACCCTTTTTTACAAAAAAATTTCGCTGTTCATCGACATTTTTCGCGATTTTATCTTGCACCGCGCGAAAGCGTGTGCTATGATTATTGAGTTACAATAGGATATTTCAGATGAAACGCACGGGAAATAAGGCGAAAGCCTTGCCGAAGGAGTAACACTCTCAGGAGCCCGCGGGGCGTGACCGTGCGCGGATGACATTCTGGAGAAGTCTGCTGTGATAAGCAGATGCCGAAGGTGCAAAGGCGCATCCCGCGTTTAATCTCTCAGGCAAAAGGACAGAATGGGCGATACGGTTTCGACTTTTTTCGCCTGTTTGTGTTTTTGTGCCGCACCTTCGGAGTGCGGCTTTTTTATTTTTATTAACCGGAGGAGAGGCGACAATGGACCAATTTTTCGACCGACTGACCCAAATCAACGATGACATCAACGGCTTCGTTTGGGTCAAACTGGGGCTGGTGCTGCTGCTGGGCACCGGCATCCTGATGACCGTGCTGACCAAGTTTTTCCAGGTAAGCCATCTGGGCTTCTGGGTCAAGCACACCATCGGCAGCTTGTTCAAAAAGCACGTGATCGGGCACAGCAAGGACAAAGCGGCGATCTCGCCGTTCCAGGCGCTGTGTACCGCGCTGGCGGCAACGGTGGGTACCGGCAACATCGCCGGTGTGGCGGCCGCGATCGTCACCGGCGGCGCCGGTGCGGTGTTTTGGATGTGGCTGGCGGCGTTTTTCGGGATGATGACCAACTATTCCGAAAATGTGCTGGGCATCTATTTCCGCCGCAAGAACATCAAAGGCGAATGGTCGGGCGGTGCGATGTACTATCTGCAGGACGGCCTTGGCAGCCGCAAACACTGCAAAATCCTCGGCCGGGTGCTGGCGATCCTGTTCTCTATCTTCTGCATTCTCGCTTCGTTCGGCATCGGCAACATGGGCCAAGTCAACAAGATCGTGGCCAACATCGAATCCGCGTTCCCCATCCAGTCGCTGGTGGACACCAAAATCTATGAAGGCGGCGTGTCGGTGTATGCGGTGGTGATCGGTGTGGTCATCATGCTGATCGCGGCGCTGATCGTGCTGGGTGGTTTGCAGCGCATCGCGGCGTTTGCCGAAAAAGTGGTTCCCTTTATGGTGGTGGCATTCGTGCTGGGCAGCCTGACCGTCATCGGCGTGAACTATGCGCATATCGGCGCGGCGTTCCGCGCGATCTTTGTAAACGCGTTCCAGCCGGTCGCCATGATCGGCGGCGGCATCGGCGTGGTCATCAGCAAGGTGGTCACCGCCGGCTTCAAGCGCGGCGTGTTCTCCAACGAAGCGGGTCTCGGTTCGTCGGTGATGGTGCACTCCAACTCCAACGTGAAGGAGCCGGTGCAGCAGGGCATGTGGGGCATTTTTGAGGTGTTTGTGGACACCATCATCGTCTGCACCATGACGGCACTGGTGGTGTTGACCTCCGGCGTATACGATGTCGCGACCGGCGCGATGGCAGAGGGTGTGACCGATGCCACCATGGTTGCCAAAGCGTTTAACTCGGTGTTCTCGTTCGGCAACATGGGCGAAAAATTCATCGCTATCGCGATGTTCCTGTTCGCGTTCACCACGGTGCTGGGCTGGTCGCATTACGGCACCAAAGCGTGGGAGTATCTGTTCGGCACCAAATCCACCATCGGCTACAAGGTCTTTTTCGTGCTGATGATCATGTCCGGTGCACTGATGACCTCGTCGCTGGCATGGGATATTTCGGATACCTTCAACGGTCTGATGATGATCCCCAACCTGATCGGTGTGCTGTCGCTGTGCGGGCTGGTCGCCAAGATCACCAACAACTATGTGGATCGGCACATCCGGCACAAGCTGAATGTCAAGCCGATGCTCTCCTTCGACCCGCAAATCCAGGCAGAAGCGGAAGCGACGCTGGGCGAAGGCGAAGAAATGTAATTTGTCTGATACGCAAAAGCAGCCGACGGGATGTTCCCGCCGGCTGCTTTTTTATTTTTCCTGTTATCCGCGCTGCAGCGGCAGCGCCACCATAAATTCGGTATAATCCGGATTGCTTTGCACCGTCAACCGACCGCCGTGCACCTCCACGATCTGCTTGGCGATCGCCAGCCCCAGCCCGGCGCCGCCGCTGCGGCTTTGGCGGGCAGAGTCGGTGCGGAAGAATTTTTCAAAAATGCGGTCGATCTTCGCGATCGGGATTTCGTCCCCCTGATTGCGCACCGCGATCGCCGCCCAACCCTCGTTTTGCCAGGCGCGAATCTCGATGGTGGTGTTCAGATAGCTGTAGCTGATCGCGTTGCGCAGCAGGTTGTCGAACACCCGCGCCAGCTTGTCGGCATCGCCGATCAGATGGATCTCATCCCGCACATTGACCGTCACCGACAGCTGCTTTTCTTCCAGCAGCGGATAAAACTCCTCCACCAGCTGCTGCAGCATCACCCGCAGGTCAATGCGGTTGTTGTCCAGCTCGATGGATTGCAGATTAAAGCGGGTGATGTCGAAGAATTCGTTGATCAGCTGCTCCAACCGGTACGCTTTGTCCAGCGTGATGGAGGTATACTTGGCGCGCTGCTCCATCGGCAGGTCGGGCGATTCCTCCAGCAGGCTCAAATAGCCGATCACCGAGGTGAGCGGTGTTTTCAAATCGTGCGCCAGATACACCACCAAGTCGTTTTTGCGCTGTTCCGCCTCTCGCGCCGCCTGCTCATTATAATAAATGGTATATTGCAGGTTGCGCAGCGCCATTTCGGACGATTTTACCTCGTCGGGGAATTCCATGATCTCCTGTCGCCCGCTGACGGCGGCAATGCCGCTTTCGATCGCCTGCACATACCGGGCGGCGGTGGCAAACGCCGAATAGAAGCAATAGAGGGTGCCGATGATATAAATCACCGCCAGCACCGCAACGCCCCACGCAGTGAGGTTGTCAACGTAATACAAGCTGCTTTGGCTATACAGTATCGCCGCCGCCAGCGCCACTGCCCAAAACGCGACATTAAACAGCACCAGCCGCAGCAGCAGCTTGCCGATCAGCTTCCATTGCAGCCCTTCAAATAGCGTTTTTTTCAATCTTATATCCCACTCCCCACACCGTTTTGATAAACCGCGGCTTGCGGGGCGGCTCGCCCAGCTTTTCGCGCAGTCGGCGGATGTGCACCATCACCGTGTTGTTGCAATCGAGGTATTGCTCGCCCCACACCTTTTCAAACAGCTCCTCCGCCGATACCACCCGACCGCCGTTTTCGCACAGCGTCCACAAAATTTTGAACTCGGTCGGGGTCAGCGCCACCGGCTTGCCGTACAACGAGCATTCGTGGGTGCCGTTGTTGATGATCAATCCGCCGTAATCGAACACATCCGGCGATTCCTCCGGCGCGTTCGGCTGACTGTATCGCTTGTACCGCCGCAGCTGCGCTTTTACCCGCGCCACCAGCTCCAGCGGATTGAACGGCTTGGTCACATAATCGTCCGCTCCCATCGTCAGCCCGGCGATCTTGTCCATATCCTCCACCTTGGCGGTCAGCATCAACACCGGATAGGTGTACTGCTCGCGGATGGTGCGGCACAGCGTAAAGCCGTCGGTGTCCGGCAGCATCACATCCAGTATCGCCATATCCAGCGGCTGCTGCCGGATGCAGCTGAGCGCCTGTTCGCCGCTGTAACAGGTGAACACCGTGTATCCCTCGTTTTTCAGATACAGCGTCACCAAATCGGCGATCTCCCGCTCGTCGTCCACCACCAGAATGTTCATGCCGCACCCCTCCTTCGTCCTTTATTGTACCGGTCGCGCCCGCCAAAGTGTTTACGATAACGCGCCGAAAGTCTTACAGCTTTGTGACGATCACTTGCTTTTCCGGCGCGCTTCGCGACGCTCACGCAGCTTGCGGGTCAGATCGGTATCCTTCAGCCGCTGCAAATCCGGAAACGCGCGATAAAACCGCGCTGCGCGTTTGTCGCGTTCCTGCTCGCGCTGGGCGCGGCGGGCTTTCAGCTCCTCCAGCTCCTCGCGGCTGTACGCGCGCGCTTTGGCGGCTGCCGAGGCGCTGGCAGTGGCACCCGCCGCCAGATTCTTGCCCAAGCCCTCCGCCACTTCGCGGATGCGCGCTTCCATCTCGTCCAGCAGGCGGATCTGCTTTTTGATCTTGAGCAGCGCCGCCACCGTGACACACATATCCACTGCCAGCACAGCCAGCGCCACCGCCAGTAGAATGTGCCCCGCCAACGGATGCACCCAGCGGATCAGCTTCATTACCAGCGGGTGCACCAGCCGCAGCGCCGCCACGCACGCGACACCCCACAGCAGCGAAAACCGCAGGCAAACATAGCCGCCCAGCTGGAACGGCAAATCCGAATAATCCCACCATTTTTGGTGGAAGATTTTTTCCAGCACAAAGCCGGTCACAAATTCGATCAGGCTGGTCAACAGCACCGACCCCACAAACAGCAGCAACAGGTTGCCCTGCACCGGCGACAGGCACAGCACGATCAGCGACACGCCGCACCCGTAGATGGGGCAAACCGGCCCCGCCAAAAAGCCGCGGTTGACAAAATGACCCTCGTTCACCGCGACAAACATCACCTCGCAGCACCAACCGGCAAAGGCGTAGATCAAAAAGACCCACACCCATTCGTACAAACTGTTCGGCATAGTTTTCTCTCCTTCGCTCGCTTTTGAGCCAAGTATACCACAACCGGCCACCAAAAGCTACTGCCATTCGCCGCCGGCGACAAAAAGAGGAGCAGGGACTTGCTCCCTACTCCTCTCCCCTTGTAGATTATTTTGTCAGAAAATAACCTATAAAAACAGCTACAATTATGATTAACCAAATCGGTGGCTGATTGTTTTGATTGTTGTTTGGCGGCTTTTTCCCGCCTCCGCCACCACCCCCGCCGCCGTTGTTGCGGTGGAACGCGGTCATGTAGTGACCATATCCCGAGCTGCCGCTGCCAAAATAGCCCCAATCGTCTGCCATCGTGATCCCTCCTGTTATCTCGACGCTTTCCGCTGCCGCCCGGCGAGCGGTCCTTCCATCTCCGAGTATAGCACATCCCTATTTTATGTCAATATGTGGCAAGCCGTTTCACACGTGATGCGCCAAAAACGGTACACCCCCGCTTTTTCGCGCAAAAAAGGCGTCTGTTCCGTTCCAAATATTTCAACTAAATTTATATTTTAAAATGTCTTTATAGGCAGCTTTTGCATATACTATCCGTGGCGAAAGCCCATCATGGTAGTATTGACTTTTGTACAAAAATATGATACTATAATGATGCAGGAGAGATACTTGGTATCTTTCATGCGCTGGCTTGGGCGCAAGCTCTGGGGCCACCGTAGGCGGGGAGCATATTCCCCGCCATTTTTTATGCTGTGTAAGGATGTTTAATGTGAAGGAACTTAGCATTTTCATTGACGAATCCGGAGATTTCGGACAAACCGTAAACCAATCCCCTTTCTATATTGTGACGTTGGTTTTTCACAACCAAACGACCGATATTTCCGACCACATCGCCAGATTAAAAAGCTGGCTGAACGATGTCGATTTGGATGACGAATATATTCATACACATCCCATCATCCGAAAAGAAGAGCCCTATCACCATTTAACTATAGATGAACGAAGAAAAATCCTGAACAGGATGCTGCGCTTTACCATGACCTGCCCTATACAATACTTTAATATCATCGTCAACAAAAGAGAGTGCAGCAACAAGCACGCCCTATCCGCCAGTATCGCCAAACAGCTATCGATGTTTATCGATCAAAACTCAGAGTATTTCTATTCCTTCGATCGCATTGTCGTATACTATGACAACGGACAAAACGAATTAAGCTACATATTAAATGCCATTTTAAACACGAAACTGTCGCTGGTGGAATTCAAGAACGCTTCTCCAAAGGAATATCAGCTGCTTCAGGTAGCGGATTTTATTTGCTCGATCGAATTATTAAAGCAGAAACGGCAAAACAATTTACTCACAAATTCGGAAAAAGCATTCTTTTACAAGCCGCAGGAGCTGCAAAAAAACTACATCAAATCCGTCGAAAAGAAACGGTTTAACCATTGAGCATTTACTGATGTGCGATAAAGAAGTAATAGAAGTGTAAAAAATTTTGCCGTTCCTATCCGGCACTTGCGCATTGTGTCGGATAGGTCGGGCGGTTATTCGGGCAAGTCCACCTTGCCAACAAAAGAATAATAAATCTCAATGTCCTGTCTGCGGGTCTTGTTCTCGTCATAGCTGCACTCATGCACAACGATTTTCTCTACAAACTCCCGCAGCAGAGTAGGGGTAAGTTCTTCAAAGCTGGTATGCCGCCGGACAACATTCATAAACTTTTCTGCGTTCACGGTGGCTTCCTGTGCTTTGGAAAGCTCCGCTTGAATAGCAGCGGCTCTTTCTTTCAGCTCCCGTTGCTCTGCTTCATAGTCTGCCGACAGCTCTGTGAAACGCTCGTCTGATATGCGCCCGGTCACGCTGTCCTCATACAGCCGCTTGAAGATAGCGGATAACTCGGCTATGCGTTTCTCGGAGGCTTCCAGTTCCTTTTTCTTGGCGGCGTTCCTGCGTTTGCCCCCGTCCTCGTTCTGCTCAATCAAGAGTTTCATAAACCGGGCTTCATGCTTTGCCGCATAGCTGGTCACTTTCCGCAGATTGGAGAGTACACCAGCGGTCAAGAGGTCGGTGCGGATAAAGTGCGCCGTACAGTCATGGGTGCGTTTCTTGTAGTTGCCGCAGATATAACAGTCCTGCTTGCGCTTGTCCGTCTGGTATCGCTGCTGATACATCACGCTGCCGCAGTCCGCACAGAACAGTATGCCGGAGAACAAACCCACTTCATCATAGCGGTTTGGGCGTTTGCGCTGTTTGCGAAGCTCCTGCACCCGTTCCCATGTTTGGGTGTCTATGATAGGCTCGTGGTGGTTCTCGAAAATCACTTGCTTTTCCGGGGGATTTTCTACACTGTGCTTGACTTTGTAAGAAAGTTTTTCTGTCTTGAAATTTACCAGACAGCCTGTGTATTCCCGGTTTTCAAGGATATGCACTACGGTATTGGTCGCCCACTTGCACTCATAGCCGGGGTGGTAGCGGCGGGTGCTGCCCGTCCTGCGGTATTCAAGCGTTCCCGGCGTGGGGATTTGCTGCTCTGTGAGCATACGGGCTATCTTGGTCGGACCATTCCCGGCAAGACAGAGGTTGTATATCTGCTTGACTACGGGTGCAGCTTCCTCGTCAATAATGAAATTTTCATCCTCGTCCATGAGGTAGCCATACACAGGCTTGCTTGTGATGGGCTTGCCATTCATGCCTTTTGAGCGTTTTACTGCTTTGATTTTCTTGCTCGTATCTCTCACCAGCCATTCGTTAAAGATATTCCGCAGCGGGGCAAAGTCATTGTCGCCCTGTGCGCTGTCCACTCCGTCATTGATAGCGATGAAGCGGACACCTTTCTGTGGGAAAATCATTTCCGTGTACATTCCCACTTGCAGGTAGTTTCGCCCTAACCTCGACATATCCTTTACGATAACTGTCCCGACTTTTCCGGCTTCAATGTCCGCAAGCATGGCTTGAAAACCGGGTCTTTGAAAGTTCGCACCAGAATAACCGTCGTCCGTGTACCAGCGCAGATTGGAAAAGCCGTTCTGCTTTGCATAGGTTTCAAGGATACGCTTCTGATTGGAAATGGAATTGCTTTCGCCTTGCAGCTCGTCCTCATGGGATAGTCTTGGGTAAAGGGCGGTAATTGGTTGTTGGTTGGTCTGTCTTAACATAAAATCCTCCGTTTCCGACAGCCAGCCCCACTATTCCGTACCTTGATTGTACCACATGGGGCGGCTGTCTGTATAGCGGCAAAAGCGTCAAATCTGCTTCTTTATGGTCGGTCAAATCGCCGTTTTTTGTGTAGCAGCTTCCGCTTCCAGCACTTTCATCATCTTGTCGGCTGCGGTGTCGGTTGCGCCCTGCTTGAAGAAGCCGGAAACGGTAAGGACGGAGTTGCCCATGCGGATTTCCGTCACACAGTCCGGGCGGCGGTCTGTTTTGGTGGTGCTTGTCTGTTTCGTTTCTGTCATAGGCTCTCCTTTCGCTGCTTCATCAGTTGCTTTAAGCGTTCCAGCTTTTCCTGTGCGGTTTCCTTTCGGAAGTTGCTGCCCGTGAAGCGGACGGGGGCGCACATGGAAGTCAGCCTGTCATAGATACGGGCGTGGGGCGTGTCCTGCGGGTGCTGCAATTCCTCCAGCGTGAGGTTGGTCGTGGCGATCAGCGGCTTGCCGCTTCGGTAACGGCTGTCAATCACGCTGTAAACCTGTTCCAGCCCGTATTCTGTTCCTCGCTCCATACCGAAATCATCAAGTATCAGCAGAGGGTAGCTGCAAAGGCGGGAAATATATTCGTTCCTGCCCTCAAAGCTGGCGGCAAGGTCACCCAGTATCGTTGCAAAGTTTGTCATGCAGACGGCAACCTCTTTTTCCATAAGGGCGTTGGCGATACAGGCGGCAAGGTAGCTTTTTCCCGTCCCCACGCCGCCCCAAAACAGGTAGCCGATATTTTCAGCCTGCATGGTTTCCCAGCTCTCCACATAAAAGCGGGCGGTTTCGGTCTGCGGGTTTCTGCCGTTGTCATGCTCAAATGTCCAGTTCCGCATAGCAGGGTCGGTAAAGCCCCGGCGTTTCAAGTCCTCCACTTTTTCAAGGTGCTTCTGTCGGCTTTCGGCGGCTTGCTGCTTTTCACGGGCTGCCCGCTGGCAGTCGCACTCTGCCGGGTGGCGGTCACGCCCGAAACAAGTCTTTCCCTCTGCAAAATAGGCTTCTTTGGGCGTATGGCACTTACCGCAGTATAAAAGCCCGTCCTCGCCTGTGTAGTCCTCCGCTTCGGCGGTAGTGGCTGTAATGTCCGTAATCATAGCTTCAATTCCGTTTTTCATAAGCTCTCGCCCTCCTTGCATGAATAATCGGGTATGCCCTGTTTCGGGGCAGCCTTGCCTTTGGCAGCGTCCTCCTGCGCCCACTTGTAAATGGTGGCTGCATGGCTGTGGTACTGTTTCCCGGTGGAAGCGATATGGCAGGAAAGCCGGTCAATATAATACTCCCACTTGTCGGGCAACTCTGTTTTTAGCCCGGAAAGCTCTGTATCGGTCAGTATCACATTGTTGTATCTGCCATAAGCGGCGGGGGCGGGGTGTCCCGTTTCTCCCTCTCTCTCTTTTTCTATCTCTATCTCTTTCTCTAACTCTATCTCTATCTCTGGTGGACGAATGTCGGACAAATGTCCGCCTTTTGTCCGGGGCGGTAAAAGTGCCTTGTTTTCCAGTCTTGCAGCCCGTTTCCGCTCGGCTTCGGTAGAGGACTGTCCTATCATCAGCTCAATGTCGGTCATATAGAAAGCCCCGCTGTCAAGCTGCTCCACAAGCCCCAACTGCCGGAAAATCTCTAAAGCCCTCTCAACCGTCCCTATCTGGTGGCGGGTCAGTGTCGCTATCATCTGCGCTGTGTAGGGGATATGCTCGTCAAGCTGCAATTTCCCGCCGTTTTTCAGCGATTTTAAGTACAGCTTCAAGAGGATATTGGAGTATAAAATCCCGTCTTTCATATCTTCCAGCAGCACAATGGAGTCGCTGTCAAAAAAGTTCTCTTTCAGCTTGAGGTAGTAATACTTGCGGTTATCTGCCATTGTCCCTGTCCTCCTTTTTCCGGCGTTTGGAGTAGTAGTGGGGGCAGAGTATGATAACCGCCCGGAAGCTCTGCTTGCAGCTATGGGTACAGCCCCGGCAGAGGTCATTGTATGTGATACGATCGCAGGTGGAATTCCCGACTTTCACTTGCCGCAGGAAAAAAGACCATTCCAGCCGCCGTTTCTTGCTCATTCTTGGCATGGGTGCGCTCCTTTCTGCCGTTTCCGCTGGTGTGGCGGTATCGGCGGTAATTCTGTATCATCTCGGTATCATTTTCGGGTTTTTTCTGCCCTATAAGCCCGTTAAAAAATCCTTTGGTATTTGCGGATAGGGTACGGGGCAGCCCCCTTGTTCTGTATAGGTTCGGGTACATTTTGGGGCGGTTTTTATCGTTCCTGTTCCTGCCTTTTCACAGGCTTGCGCTCCCGGTGTAAAATCTGGTCGATATTGCCCTTGACAGTCTGTAAGCGGCGGTATTCCTCCCGTTTTGCCCGGTAATCGTTGTAGCCGCTGTTTTTCTCTTGGATAAGGGTTTCAATCTCTGCTTGCAGGGCTTTATAGCTCGGCAGCTTGGAAATGCCGTTTTCCCTGAAATAGCGGGCGGCTGCGTCTGCTATGATAAAGTCGCTTTCGTACTTCTGACGGTAGGCTGCTTTTGCTTTGGCGTTTTTCTGCTGTTTCAGCCCGTCCCGGACAGGGCGGGTCTTGGAATAGGCAAG
>ENA-UEQL01001911-UEQL01001911.1-human-gut-metagenome-genome-assembly--contig:-NODE-1911-length-14127-cov-25.918861_pt1 | contig 14127 bp, 8 predicted proteins | sample MGYA00242905_ERZ507926 | MGnify/ENA primary metagenome ERZ507926 (study PRJEB26167, sample SAMN06115531) | human gut metagenome | host: Homo sapiens | place: China:Henan | collected 2015-09-09...
GTATCGTTGATGAAAAGTTCTTTCTGTATCGACTTGCAAAGATTTATGCTTATCCCCACTAAATTTCCACTGACCCGGAATAAGCCTTGCCAAACAGACTGGCAATTCTGATTATTGCAACCGATTTCTGATTACAAAGGCAAGTCTGCTGATTGAACGAGGCTTCTATATTGAGGCGAAGGAAAGTCTGGACAAAATCGAGATATCACAATCCGATCCAAAGCAAAATTTCCTTTTCTACTGCGCCCAGAGTTCACTCTATTACAATCTGAATGCCTGTTGTCAGAAAATGGAGTTCAGCCAACATTATAACGAACTGTTCAAGGAATATATTGGCAAGGCACTATACTACTGTCCGAAGAATAGTGCAATGTATTATTATATGAAAGGTATAAATCTCTTTTCCTCAGGCAGGAGTATCAATGAGATTAGTGCTTCATTGAATAAGGCAATGCAAATGTTCGGACCCGAAAACCGCATGTACGGCAGGGCGGCATACGCTCTGTCAAAGGCTTACGGCAACAATAAACTGTGGGAGCAGCAGAGGCGTTATCTGCTGCTTGCTGCCATTAGCGATGTAATGTCGGCTAACAATGAGAGTCAGGCATTGCAGGATGTTGCTCTGTTGCTTTATAAAAACAAAAATGATCTTGACAAAGCCCGGAAATATATCAATCAAACATTGAAAGACGCACATGCATACAATAGTCGTCTGCAACGAGTAGAGCTGTATACCAACCTGCATGTAATATTGTCAGCTTACAATGAAAAGCTCCAAAAGGAAGCCATCTGGAAAAACGTGACGATAATATGTATACTTGTGCTGTTGGTTGTCATTGCAGCAGCAGTGGTGTACGTCAACCGGAAAAAAGATTTGTTGAAACTGTCGGAGAAGGAACTGAAAGCCTTGACTGAAGAGTTGAGCGCTACCAACAAACAACAGCTAAAGGACAACAAAGCTCTTCAAGACTCAAACGATGAACTGATAAGCTCTAACAAAGCGTTTCGGGACTCTAATGATGAACTTAAGGGCTCAAACAAAGCACTTCGGGACTCTAATGATGAACTTAAGGGCTCAAACAAAGCGCTTCAGGACTCTAATGATGAACTTAAGGGCTCAAACAAAGCACTTCAGGACTCTAACGATGAACTTAAAGGCTCAAACAAAGCACTTCGAGACTCTAATGATGAACTTAAAGGCTCAAACAAAGCACTTCAGGACTCTAACGATGAGCTAATGAGTTCAAACAAAGCACTTCAAGACTCTAACGATGAGCTAATGAACTCCAACAAAGCGCTTCAGAACTCCAATGATGAGCTGAAATACAACAACAATGAACTTAAGTACAATAACAATGAACTTAAGAACTTTAACAACGAGCTTAAAGACTCCAACAAAGCACTTAAAGACTCTAACAACGAACTTAAGGACTCAAACAACGAGCTTAAGGACTCAAACAAAGCGCTTCGGAACTCAAATGATGAGCTTGAAAACACCAACGCAAAGCGAGAGTTGATGGCTAATGCCTTTATCATGCTCTGCTATCAGTATATTGAGCGGTTGGACAGTCAGCGCAAACTGGTAATACGTAAAATTAAAGCCAATCAGCAGAACGAACTGCTGAGCATTCTCTCATCTTCAAAGCGAGGCACAGAGGAGAGCCAGAGCTTCTTCTCGCAGTTCGACAAAATCTTCCTCTCGCTCTATCCCTCGTTTGTAAATGAACTGAACTCACTGCTGATACCCGAGGCACAAATCGAGCTTAAGGAAGACAACGAGCTGACTCCAAGCTTGCGTGTAGCAGCTTTGGTAAGACTGGGCGTAACGGAAAGTCCTAAGATTGCCGGCATCCTCTCCTACTCGCTACAAACAATATACAACTATCGCTCTACACTAAAGAACAGCGCCATCGACAAAGAACACTTCGAAGAGAATCTGCAAAAGCTGTGCTCAGTTTATTAAGGGGTTGTTGTAGTGTTGGGGAGAACTGTTGCGTAATAACAAATTATAAATTATTGCTGTCCGGTAAACAATCCGCTACGCGTAGCGCAGGCGTAGCGAGTTGAGCACTACGCTTACGCTTGAGAACGCCATCAGGGCACTTGCCCACATCGGCGTTATCTGAAAGTCGACGCCGAAGATGTGTAGGGCGCCGGCGGCGAGGGGGATGCAGACGATGTTGTAGACGAACGCCCAAAAGAGGTTCTGCCATATCATGCGCACGGTACGTCTACTGAGCTTTACGGCTTCGGGCAGCGCCATGAGGTCGTCGCCCATCAACGTTATCTGCGCCACGTCCATCGCCACATCTGTGCCGCGACCGATAGCTATGCCAACGTCGGCGAGGGCGAGTGCCTGCGTGTCGTTGATGCCGTCGCCCACCATAGCCACGCGCTTGCCTTCGCTCTGAAGTTGCTGCACGAGCGCCTGCTTGTCGCCCGGCAACACCTTGCTGCGATAGTTGCGTATGCCAGCCTCAGCAGCCCAATAGTGCGCTGCCTCCTCCTTGTCGCCACTCATCATATATACCTCAATGCCTGCCGACTGCAGCTGCGCCATCGCCTCCTTGGCGTTAGGCTTCAGCGTTTCGCGCTCTTCGAGCGGTATGTCAGTCGGGCGTGTGAAGTCAATGTTCGGGTTGGGGATGGTAAGAGTGCCCGTCTTGTCGACGACGAGTGCCCGAATCTTATGCAGGTTCTCCAGCGCCGACGCATCCTTTATGAGAATCTGCTTCTGCGCCGCCTTGCCGATGCCCACCATGAGCGCCGTCGGCGTAGCCAATCCCATTGCGCAGGGGCAGGCTATGACGAGCACAGCCACAGCCGAGAGAATAGCGTGTGGCAGTGCGGCGTTGCCTCCTGCAGCCCACCACACGCAGAACGTGAGCAGAGCGATGGCAGCCACCGTCGGCACGAACACCCGTGCGGCTCGGTCTACGATGCGCTGCACGGGTGCCTTGCTGCCCTGTGCCTCCTGCACCATGCGTATGATGTGCGCAAGAGCTGTGTTCTCGCCAATCTGTCGCGCACGCATACGCAGCTTGCCCTGACTGGGTATGGTTCCGGCGAGCACGGTGTCGCCTGCTTTCTTCATAGCCGGTGTAGGTTCGCCGCTTATCATCGCCTCGTCTACGTACGCCGCATCGGCAGTCATGAAACTCTCAGCCGCACACACCACGCCGTCCACCGGAATCTTCTCGCCGGCGCGCACCTCTATCGTGTCGCCTATCTGAATCGTCGAGATAGGCACCTCCTCCATGCGATAGTCGTCGGTGCCTTCCATCTTCTCGTGCGTCACGATGCGCGCTGTCTTGGGCTGCATGCCCATGAGCTGGCGTATGCTGCTCGCTGTGCTGTCTTTCGCTTTCTCCTCAAGGCAGCGACCGGTGAGCACGAACGTGATTATCATCACCGAAGCGTCGAAGTAGGTGTGCCACTCTATGCCGCGTGCGCCCCAAACCGCCTCGCCGAAGAACGTATTGAACGTGCTGAAGAGGAACGCTATGAGTGTGCTCAGCGCCACGAGCGAGTCCATGTTTGCCGTGCAATGCGTTATCTGTTTTGCCGCCGACACATAGAAGCGTCTGCCGCAGTAGAACATGTTTAAGAGAGCGAGTATGAGGCAGATTTGGTTGTTGAACGTTCCGTCGCCGCTCATGCCGAAGTACATCGTGAGCGCGGCAAACAGCCACGAAAGCAGCGTACGGCGGCGCAACAGCGTGTATTCACGACGGTTAATCTCCTCGGCGTTGCGGTCGCTCTCCACCACAAGGTCGTAGCCGGCGTTGCTCACCTCGCGCTTCATATCGTCGAGCGTAATCACGTCTGGGTCATAGTCGACGAGCACCGTGCGTGTAGACAGAGTTACTGTAGCCGAGTTGACACCACGCAACTTACGGAGCGTATTCTCTACGTTGGCGGCGCAGACAACGCACGCCATACCTATAACTGGTATTGTCTTTTTCATACTGATTTTTTTTTATAATTTGAATGCAAAATTATAAAAAACACAATGCAATGAGGTTGCAAAAACCGAATAAAATATCCATAAGTGTACTTTAGAACCCATAATTTAACAAGAAAAGTGTATTTTTAGATAGATAATTTCACAGGAAAAGTGTATATTTGCAGCGTAAGAAATACAAGAAAAGTGTAATTATGCTATACAGAAAGATAGAAAAATACATCACAAACCATTTACAATCAGACACTAAAAAGATTCTGATTATAGACGGTGCGCGTCAGATTGGCAAGTCGTACATTATCCGCGAAGTAGGAAAGAAACTTTTTCCGAACTACATTGAGATTAATATGGAGACAGACAAGCTTGGAAACAGAACGTTTGCAGAAGCCAAGTCTGTAGATGATTTCTATCTGGCTTTAAGTACGATAGCTGGCGACAGAATGAAAGAAAAGGAGAACACCTTAGTATTCATCGACGAGATACAAGCATACGACCACCTGCTAACCTTGCTAAAGTTCTTGCGAGAAGACAACAAGTTCACATATATCGCAAGCGGTTCGCTGTTAGGCGTCACACTAAAGACCACGTCGTCCATCCCGCTGGGCAGCATAATCATCAAGCACATGTATCCATTGGACTTTGAGGAATTCCTAATAGCCAATGGTGTCGGTCAACTGGTACTTGACACTATCCGCAAGAAATTTGCGGCAAGGGAGTCGATGCCTGAAGCCATCCACAACAAACTGCTCGATTTATTCAAGAAGTATCTCTTGGTTGGAGGTTTGCCGGATGCCGTAAACGAGTTCGTGACAACAAAGAATATCACTACAATCCGTAGCATTCATAATGCTACGCATCATCTCTACGGAGTTGATGCTGCACGCTATGAAGACATGCACAACCGACTGAAGATACAGCGTATCTACAGTATGATACCTTCCAACTTGGAAAACAAGAAGAAGCGAGTAGTAGCAAAAGACATTGAAGACAAGAAGGGAAAACGTATGAGCGACTACACTGAGGAATTCGACTACCTGATTTCGTCAGGCATAGCATTAGAGGTAAAGGCTATCAGCAAGCCAAGTTTCCCATTGATAGAAAACAGCGGCAAGAACCTTCTAAAACTCTACATCAATGATGTAGGCATACTGACAAGCATTTTCTACGGCAACAACATTAAAGCTATAATGGATGATGTGGCAAGCATTAATCTCGGATCGGTCTACGAAACGGTTGTTGCTCAAGAGCTGAAGGCGCATGGTTTCAGCCTCTATTACTATGACAACAAAAAGACGGGCGAAGTGGATTATCTGATAGACGACAAGGAGAGTCTATCAGTACTCCCGCTCGAAATAAAATCAGGAAAAGACTATCAAGTGCATAGCGCACTTGATAAATTCTTACAGATAAAGGAATACAACATACAACAAGCCTTCGTACTCTCCAATGCACAACAAGTGGAGATAAAGAATGGGGTTACATACCTACCTATATATTATATAATGTGTATAGAATCGCAATAGGCAGAGCCGATTTAAAGCCGGCTCTTGCATGACATTGCTTATTGACACGCCTCCCCACTATGACCGCTTCTGCGTATTGGGCAGCAGTCCGGCGATTATGCCGAGCAGCGGCAGGAATGCGCTCACCTTGAAGATGAATTCGACGCTGGTCTTGTCGGCGAGCCATCCGAAGAACGCTGAACCGATGCCGCCCAGTCCGAACATCAAGCCGAAGAAGATGCCGGCGATGAGTCCTACCTTGTCGGGCATAAGGTCGGTGGCGTAGACCACTATCGAGGAGAACGCCGAGGCGATGATGAGTCCGGAGAGGAAGGTGAACACGATGGTCCACGTCAGACTGACGTAGGGCATGGCGAGGGCGAACGGAGCCGCGCCAAGGATGGAGAACCATATCACGTACTTGCGTCCGAAGCGGTCGCCGAACACGCCGCCGGCGAGCGTGCCGATGGCGAAGGCGGCGAGGAACACGAAGAGACATATCTGCGAAGCCTGCACCGAGACGCCGAACTTGTCGATGAGGTAGAACGTGAAGTAGCTCGTGATGCAGGATGTGTAGAAGTATTTCGAGAAGACGAGCAGGATGAGTATGAGCAATGCGCCATACTTTGCGCGTCGGGAGATGTGCGTGTTCAGCACTTCCGCCTTGCGCGGATGCTTCACGGCGTACTGCAGGCGGGCTTTATACCACGCTCCGAGGCGCACCATGATGAGTGCTGCGAGCAGGGCGGCTATGGCGAACCACGATATGGCGTGCTGTCCGAAGGGCAGGATGATGAGCGCTGCGAGCAACGGACCGAGCGCCGAACCGCCGTTGCCGCCCACCTGGAAGATAGACTGTGCGAGACTTTTCTTGCCGCCCGATGCCAACTGAGCCACGCGCGACGCCGTAGGGTGGAACATGGACGAGCCAAAGCCTACGACGCTCACAGCCAGTAGTATGAGCAGATAGTTCTCGGCGAACGCAAGCATGAGCAGTCCGGCGAGCGTGAAGCACATGCCGACGGAGAGCGCATAGGGGCGCGGATGGCGGTCGGCAGACAGTCCGGTGAAGGGCTGCAGAATGGAGGATGTCATCTGAAAGACAAGCGTTATGATACCTATCTGCGCGAACGAGAAGTCGAGCTTGTCCTTGAGGATAGGATAGATAGACGGAATGATTGACTGTATCATGTCGTTCAGAAAGTGAGATATGCAACAGATGACGAGCACGTAATAGACCGTGCTCTCTGTCACTGTAGGGTTGCCTTTAAGGATGCGGCTTATTGATTTCATATACTTTTTACTTCTTTACTTTTAAAAGCGTTTGTGGGTGTGTGGGGGTGTGTTTGTGGGTGCGTGGTATGGGCAAGATGCCCATACCTCCTATTTAGCTGCAAAGTTACTGCTTTAATCTGAAACAGAAAAACGTTTGTATGATATAACCGAAAAAAGCCGAAGGCAACGATGCCTCCGGCTTCTAACTCTAACAACAAATTTTGAGAGGAGCTTTACTTCACCTCCTCAGGCAGTACGGGCATTGCGCCGTTCTGCGTGCAGACGTATGCACTCACTCTCACTGCGCGCTCGTGAGCCTCAGTCACCGGCATTCCGGCGAGTATAGAAGCACAGAAGGTGCCCGTGAACGAGTCGCCTGCGCCAACGGTGTCAGCCACCTCAACCTTCGGTGTGGGCTGGAACGACATCTCGCCTGGTGTGAACACGTACGAGCCGTTTACGCCGCAGGTGAGCACGAGCATATCGAGGTCGTACTTGCCAAGGATGAGCCAGCACTTGTTCTCGATGTCCAAGCCCGGATAGCCGAACATTCTGCCGATGAGCACAAGCTCCTCGTCGTTGATCTTAAGAACGTTGCAGCGCTTCATGCTCTCACAGATAACATCCTTTGTGTAGAAGTCCTGGCGCAGGTTGATGTCGAATATCTTCATACAATCGGCAGGTGTAGCGTCGAGGAACTTGTAGATTGTCTCGCGGCTCACCACGTTGCGCTGAGCGAGCGAGCCCCAGCACACAGCCTTTGTGTCCTCGGCGATAGCCTTCACCTCGTCGGTGAACGGGATGTTATCCCACGCCACGTTCTCCTTTATGTCGTATGTAGGTATGCCCTCGTCGTCGAGCTTCACCTGCACGGTGCCGGTTGGATAAGGCACGCGCGGCATGCAATACTGCAAGCCCTTCTCCTCGAGCTGCTGCACGGTCTCCTCAGCGAGCTTATCCTCGCCAAGAGCGCTCACAGCGATTGAGTTCAAGCCGAACTGACCGGCGTGGAACGCGAAGTTAGCCGGTGCACCACCAAGTTTCTTACCTTCAGGAAGCACGTCCCAGAGTGCCTCACCGAGTCCTACTACATATTTCTTTTCCATAGTTTTATTGTCTTCAGTTATTGTTTTTTTTGAATAAGCCGAGCATTTTAAGCCGAACTAAGCCTTTTTAAGCCTTTCTAAGCCAAGGCAAACTAAGCCTTCCTAAGCCTTTTTAGGCTAACTAAGCCCTCCCCGACGGGGAGGGTTGGGAGGGGCTTGAGGGTTGGGAGGGGCTTTTTACTTTTTTACTCTTTTACTTTTTTACTTTTAAATTAGTTCTGCTTTACTTTAGGTATATAGCTGAGCAGATAGAGCACGCCAATAGCCATCACAGCAGCAGCCCAAACCTGCGGATACTGAGCGCCGGCTGACTTTGCTGCGTCGCTGGCGAAGCCCATAAGGAGCGGGAAGACGGTACCGCCGAACAGACCCATGATCATAAGGCCCGAAACCTCGTTCTTCTTCTCCGGAGCAGAAAGCATAGCCTGCGAGAAGACGATAGAGAACACGTTAGAGTTGCCGTAGCCTACGAGAGCGATAGCTGCCCAAAGCTCCCACTTCTCTGTGCCGAACACCAAACCGACCATAGAGAGCGCCATCATCAGCACGATGATTGTAAAGAAGGTGCGGATATTGAGCTTGCGCATAAGGATTGAGCCGGTGAAACAGCCGAGCGTACGGAACGCGAAGTAGATTGACGTAGCGTACTCGAACTGGCTGAGCGAGTCGCCGGCACCGCCAAGACGCTCGAACAACACTTTCGGTGCAACGGCGTTAGTACCTACATCGATGCCCACGTGGCACATAATGCCGACGAACGAGAGCAGGATGATTGGCGAACCGAGCATCTTCAGACAGTCGGCGAAGCCAGAAGCCTTGCCTTCGATAGGTTCCTCCTCGATGTGTGTCATGCCGAGCCACAGCGTAGCCACCATACCTATAACGAAGAAGAGGAGGAAGAGGATGCGCCAGCTGAGTCCGAGGATAGGAGCTGTAGTGGTAGCGCCCCAAGCAGCGATGAGCGGAGCGATGAACGAAGCGATAGCCTTAACGAACTGACCGAAGGTGAGCGTCGAAGCCAAGTGACCCTTCACGAGCATCGTCACGAGCGGATTGATGCCGGTCTGCATGATGGCGTTGCCTATGCCGAGCAGCGAGAAAGAGATGTACATCAGCCAAAGCTGGCTCTCCTTTGTAGGCATAAAGCTGTCGAAGAGCGGCAGGAACACAGCCAATGTTGTGATTACTACTGAGAGCAGCACGGTCTTCTTTCTACCTATCTTATTCATGAGCATGCCCGTAGGCACAGAGAAGATAAGGAACCAGAAGAACACGAGCGAGGGGAAGAAGTTTGCAGCGGAGTCGGAGAGTCCGAAGTCTTCCTGCATGTTGTTTGAAACCGCACCGACCAGGTCGACAAAGCCCATCGTGAAGAACGTAATCATCACCGGGATGAGTGTCAGTTTGCTTTGATTGGAATTGTTCATTGCGTATGAAACTTTTAGTTATTAGATGATTTGTGAACTTTTCTGCCGCAAAATTATAGATAATGTATAAAGGAGCACGAAAAATATCGTTCATCTACTTTAGAATATGTTACATGAAACAAATATTGCAGCAGATGAACGTTTATTTAAATCGCTTTCGCTCAGCACTTTATAATTTTGCAGCGTCGAAATAACTAAAACCTCATACATTACATTTATGTATTACAAAGACTACAAAAGATTCTCGGCGATTGCTCTCGCTTCTGTTATGGCGATTGCAGCAAACGCACAAAAAGAAAATGGTACATCCAAGTCTTCCAACTCAAAGGAGGAGGGCGACCGCAACGTGATGCTCAACGCGGCAAGTGCAAACGGCCCGCGAGAGATACAGATCGGTCTGCCGTCTGCCGACGTGAACGTGCTAGAGAACGGACTGCCCGTCACCTATTCCACCAATCCACACCCCGTCAACGCTACATGGCGTTCGGACGCGAGCCTCTCGCACGTCGGATTGCTGAAAATTTCGGAGACAGCCATCACCACCGGCAACATCGGCTACGCTGTCAACTCGCAGACGCAGCTCGGCAAGGAGGGCTTCCAGGGCGTGCTCAACTACAAGACCAACCACTTCGGACTGCAGGAGATGTCGCTCAACCTCAACGGCTCTTTGGCTAAGGACCTCTTCTACAGCGTGAGTGCCTACCAGGACTTCGACCCGGGCACATTCAAGTTGCGCTCTACGCAGTATCAGGACCGCACGCAAATCTACAAAGCGGCACTCACCAAGCGCTATGCCGAGGGCAGAGGCGAGTTGACAGCCATGTACAAGTACAGCAACTCGCACCCCGTGTACAACTACGCTACGCAGTCGGCTCCGTTCATCTACGTGGGCGACGGCTCTGTTAAGGAGTTCGGCAAGTTCAAGCTCGGCACTACGTCTTATCTGCCGAAGGACGCCAACATCACCTACCGCGACATGCGCACCGGCGAACTGAAGCAGACTTCGCTCTACGACTACGACGAGAACCGCTCGTCGGAGGTGTCGCTGCTGAACAACCTGCGCTTCGGCGACGGCTTCAACTGGAAGACCTCCGTGCGCTACGACCATGCACGCGGCGCATTCGTCTATCAGACACCGATGCAGCTCATCGACACGAAGGGCGACAACGCAAGCGCATATAATTATATGTATAGCGACGCAATGGGTGCTCAGCAGAAGTACGACGGACGCTACGTGCAGACTCGCATGTCGTGCCTCAACGCCGGCACTATCGACGAGCTGCTCTTCACTTCCGAACTCTCGAAGAGCTTCAGCACATCTACGCTGCGTGTGGGCATGAACGAGTGGTACTACGACATCGACTACTGCTCTAACACTACCATGTACGACCAGAGCGTGCCCGAGGACGGTTCCTACGCCGTGCGCCTTTGGGATGCCAACAAGACACAGAGCGTGTTCTACGACTTCAACAAGAACGCGTCTGAATACTACAAGGGTCACGAGAACAAGCTCGCGCTCTACCTCACTCATGACTGGGACATCACGCCGAAGCTCAACGCCTACTACGGTGCGCGCATCGAGTGGCAGCGTCTGAAGGGCGAGAACGCGGCGGTGAAGAACACCGACGGCGAGTACGTGGGACGCTTCGCCGACTACTATCTTGGCACGACGGCAGCTGATGGCACGAAAATTGCCCCGGTAAACATGAAGTACGACTGGCTGAACTACGACTTCACAGCGGCGCTGACATACAAGTTGACAAAGAGCTTCGGCTTCACCGGCGACTTCACCTATATCGTGCAGCACCCGAACATCTCTACCTTCGCACCGGCTTCAATGCCTAACACCGACAAGATTTCGGTGCCGCTGGGACGCGCCGGCATCTACTTCAACAACAAGTGGCTGAGCCTCACCTCGCTCTTCTCGTACATCTCGAAGAGCAACAACAACTCTACGCTCAACCTCCAGCACGACGGCGAGATAAAGGCTGCACCGCTCACATACGACATACAGACATGGGGATGGACGACTGACGTTGTGGCACACCCGTTCAAGGGCTTCGACTTCCACTTCCTCTTCACCTATCAGAAGCCGACATACAAGAAGTACGAGACAAGCGTGAAGTTCTCAAGCGGATACGAGGGCAAGATCAACGCTACGGGCAACATCGTGGCTGAGGTGCCGCAGGTGCTCGTAGAGCTTGACCCGAGCTACATGATTACACCGACACTGAAGCTGTGGGCTTCGTTCCGCTACTTCTCGAAGACTTATGCGAACATCAACGAGGCATACTACTTCAACGGCCACTGGGAGACTTTCGGTGGACTCAACTGGCAGGCTAACAAGCGACTCTCGCTCGGCTGCACCGTCGTCAACTTCCTCAACCAGACTGGCGCCAAGGGATCTATCGCCGGCGCAGAACTTATCACAAAGGACGAGGCAAAGGGCATCAAGAACCAGCTCATGACCGGCTCTTATCTGCGTCCGTTCACCGTGGAGTTCTCAGCAAGTCTGAAGTTCTAAAGCCCCACCTCGCCCTCCCCGTCGGGGAGGGAGCCGCAAACAAACAGAACAATAAAAATCAACACTTCACCGTAGCGGAGGTCTCTGGCCTCCGCAGCACTAAGTCGAATAGCATTAGTTTTTCGCAGACCTCCGCTACGGATAAACCACAAACAAACCGAATAACAATGAATACAAAACTTTTCCTCGCAGTTCTGGCTCTTTCTTCTACAGCAGCCTCTGCACAGACCATAAACACCACATTCGCCGGCGATACTGCTATCGTCACAGTGACCAACCCTACCAAGTATCTCATCCTGCCGGTTGAGGAGAACCGCCCCGAGGCTCAGGTGCTGCTCGACAACGGCAAGAAGACTGACACATGGATGGACGTTCGCCTCGCTGTCAGCAAGACCGACTACAGCGTGCCGTTCGAACTTTCGAAAGGCAAGAAGGCTGTCGTAAAAATCGTTGGTCTCGCTAAGGATGCGCAGGCTCTGAAAGAGCTGAAGCTCTCCGACACGTTCGACACACGCAACACCGACTACTACCGCCCCGTCTACCATCACACTCCGCTCTACGGATGGATGAACGACGCGAACGGTCTGACATACAAGGACGGCGAGTATCACCTCTACTTCCAGTACAACCCCTACGGCTCTAAGTGGGGCAACATGCACTGGGGACACTCCGTAAGCCGCGACCTCGTCCACTGGCAGCATCTCGACCCCGCTATCGCTCGCGACCCGATGGGACATATCTTCTCTGGCAGCACCGTCGTAGACACTCGCAACTCTGCTGGCTTCGGCAAGAACACTATCGTGGCGTTCTACACATCGCACTCCGTACACGACGGCAAGCAGGTGCAGGTGCAGTGCATGGCTTACAGCAAGGACAACGGACGCACCTTCATCAAATACAAGAACAACCCGGTCGTTACGCCGTTCGACGGCTTGGAGAACTTCCGCGACCCGAAGATATTCTGGTACGAGCCTACAAAGTCGTGGTACATGATTGTGTCTGCCGACAAAAACATGCGCTTCTACCAGTCGAAGAACCTCAAGCAGTGGAAGTATGTCAGCCAGTGGGGCGAGGGCTTCGGCGCACAGCCCAACCAGTTTGAGTGTCCCGACTTCTTCCCGCTGCCGGTTGACGGCGACAAGAACAACCAGAAGTACGTCATGATCGTGAACATCAACCCGGGCTTCGTGTTCGGTGGCTCGGCTACGCAATATTTCGTAGGCGAATTTGACGGCAAGGAGTTCAAGTGCGACTCGAAGCCTTCTACAGTAAAGTGGCTCGACTGGGGTAAGGACCACTACGCAACGGTTACATTCTCTAACCTCGGCGAGCGCATTGTGGCTGTGCCCTGGATGAGCAACTGGCAGTACGCCAACGTAACTCCTATCCAGCAGAACCGTGGTGCAAACGCTCTGCCGCGCGAACTGAAGCTGTTCTCTAACAACGGCGAGGTTTACATGTCGGCTAACGTCGTTGACGAGGCTCGCAAGCTGCGCAAGCAGACAAAGGAGCTGGGCAGCGTGAGCGTAGACAACGCCAATCCGTTTATCAAGCGCGGTCTCTTCGCCGGCAACGACGGTGCATTCGAGCTGGAGGCTGACGTTGCGCCCGAAAACTCTGACGTTGTGGGCATCTCGCTCTATAACGACAAGGAGGAGCGCACCGTTATCTATCTCGACCTGAAGCAGAAGCGCATCGTCATGGACCGCTCTGAAAGCGGACTTACCGACTTCGGCAAGCGCGCAGAGCGTCACGACATCGAGAAGCGCGCAGAGGCTGCGGGCGAGATGAAGGGCAAGCTCTCGCAGGATCTCGTAGTGAACTACAAGAACGACTTCGCTCTCGGCACATGGGCGCCTCTCTCGCTCTGCGGAGCTGAGAAGCGTAGCTACCATCTCGACATCTTCGTCGACAAGTGCTCCGTAGAGCTGTTCGTCGACGGTGGTCGCATCGCAATGACCAACCTCGTGTTCCCCACCGCTCCGTACAATAATATAAAGGTGTACGCCGAGGGCGGCAAATCAGAAGTTAAGAACATGAAGGTTTACAAGCTCGGATTGTAAACCGCAATATAAAACAGTAGCGGAGGTCTCTGGCCTCCGCAGCACCAAGTCGAATAGCATTAAAAGTATCGCAGACTGCGTAGCGGAAGTCTCTGGCCTCCGCTGCACCAAGCATAACACATACGATAAAAAGCCTTACGGCATCACCCGTGCGAGTAATCGGTCGGAGTGATGCCGTAAGGCTTTTGAAGTTACACTCTACACTACCCTGCCCTCTTCTACAAAAAAGTAACTAATAACTAACAAAAAGACATAAAATTTATCTA
>ENA-UEQL01001913-UEQL01001913.1-human-gut-metagenome-genome-assembly--contig:-NODE-1913-length-14108-cov-5.900506_pt1 | contig 14108 bp, 12 predicted proteins | sample MGYA00242905_ERZ507926 | MGnify/ENA primary metagenome ERZ507926 (study PRJEB26167, sample SAMN06115531) | human gut metagenome | host: Homo sapiens | place: China:Henan | collected 2015-09-09...
TCTTTATTGCTTGGCGCAGCGAGGCAAGCTGTGTCTCAAATGTCGTCTTCTTCTGAGCATCAAAAGGCGGGGCTTCATTTTGCGATTGTTTTTCAAGCGCGGCTTGTCCTCTTCTTGCTGCCCAATACTCGCGATCAGTAATTCTAACTTTAGCCGGAGAGAGAAGATCGACTTGATATAGATTCTCGCGTTGGCACATGAGCATTGTTTCTTGCTTGAGATATTCGAGGTTGTCAAAGGTAAGATGGTGCTTGAAGCCTGCGAGGGAATCGCTTGCACGATCCATGTATGGTTTTCGCGCAACTTCCTCCATACGAATGCTATTGATCACGATATGGACATGGATGTCTCTTGTGGGGCAGAACGGCAAGATCGATATGCTCAACGCTGTGTGGCGTCGCAAAGAGTATGAGAAATTCTGCAATATGTGTTATTTGCTCGGCGTGTCAAAACAGGCGCTCAGTATCCGAATGATGAGACTTGGCCTCCTTGGAGAAGAGCATCTGAGGCACCCAATCTGAATCGGTTTATCGCTCTGTGAACATGCTGATGAAGTGCATTTTCTACTCTGCGGAAGACAGCCATATCATTGATGAGAACCCCACCAAGAAGCTTTCCGCGAAAGGCGGTATCCCTCAGAAGGGCAAGGAAGCTCTCTCTGATGAGCAAGTCGAGCTGCTCCTTGATGCAGTTAAGGATCTTCCCCCGTATGTTTTTGTTATGCTCGGTCTTTATGCGGGACTTCGCAGAGAAGAAATCCTCGCTCTCAAATGGGACTGCGTTCACCTTGATGTCGAAGCGCCTTACCTTTCCGTGAGAAGAGCGTGGCATACCGAGCACAACAGGCCTGTCATTCTCACGGAGCTCAAAACAAAAGCAGCACGTCGTGACGTGCCGCTGCCGAAGTGCCTTGTGGAGTGCCTGAAGGAAGTAAAGGAAAAGTCCACTTCCGAATATGTGGTTGCCAACAGTGAGGGAGAGCCGCTGTCTTATACGCAGTTCAAACGGGTCTGGCAGTACATTGTAACCCGATCCACGAAGGAACGTACTTATGTAAGATACGTTAATGGCGAAAAGATCAAGCATACCGTCTCGCCGGTGCTCGGTGAGGTCGCTCCCCATAATGGAAAGGTTACCTACAGCATGGATTTTCAGGTAACACCTCATCAGCTCCGTCATACCTACATCACGAACCTCATCTACGCGCAGGTTGATCCGAAAACCGTTCAGTACCTGGCTGGCCATGAAAACAGCAAGATCACTATGGACATTTACGCCAAAGTGAAGTATAATAAGCCCATAGAACTGGCGGCTGTTGTGAACGGTGCATTCGGTCAATAACACGGCTGACGGTGGCGGAACCTCGGTAAGAAACATGGGTTAATTTAGGGGTTAAAAATCCGGAGCCCTTCAAAAAATCCAGCAAAATCAAGGGGTCTGAGGCCTGGTGCTTTAAGAAATACGGTCTCCATGCAGCCCGTCGTGCGCCGCAGTTCTCCAAGAGATAATCGTTTTCAACTGTTTTCAAAAGGACCGTCGATCCAATCGGATCGGCGGTTCTTCTTATTATGCCGCGGTTTTCCGCAGGCTCTTCATTCCGCACGCTCTTGTCCTCATAACGGTTGTAAACACGCCGCTGCACCGTTCCCGCTGTGATTTCATAGAATACAGTAAAACCTATGGAGGATGAAGCTATGGTGCAAAACAATTTCACTGCTGACGGCTGCTGTTTTGACAGTCCGTGCCCGGCGATCGATCCGCTTGCGGCGGACAACATTGTCGTTGCAGGAGCCGTCGAGGGCAACGCATGTTCCACGGAAAGCGGTTGCGGCTGCGCGCTCGTGACCGTGTATTTCCCGATCCAGGAATACCGCGCCGGTTTCTGTCCCGCGGAAGCGCTCAGACACGGCACCTTGTTCCCGGAACTCGTCAGCGACTATGTTGGGGGGTGCTGCTGATGGAATCGACAGAAAAGGCTTTGCTTGAAAAAATCCGCGAGGCGCGTTTTGCATGTATCGAACTGCGGATCTATCTCGATACGCATCCGGATGATGCGATCGCACAGGCCGACTATCTCGCCTACTCGGAAAAATTGCAGCTTCTCATCACAAAGTATGAATCACAGTACGGACCTCTGATGAACTTCGGCCAGTCTCCTACGGATGTTGGCAGCTGGGTCTATCAGAAGTGGCCCTGGGATCTGTAAGGAGGCAAGACGTATGTGGATCTATCAGAAACAGTTGGTATACCCCGTCAATATTACCAAGCCGGACCCGCGCATGGCAAAGCTGCTCATGGCACAGTACGGCGGACCGGATTCCGAACTGAGCGCCGCTTTGCGCTACCTGTCGCAGCGCTTCTCCATGCCGGATGACCGTGTCAAGGCAACGCTCACCGATATTGGCACCGAAGAAATGGGGCATTGGGAGATGCTTGGTGCGATGATCCTACAATGCATGCGTGGCTGCACCTGTCAGGAACTGACCGACGCCGGGCTTGCGGGCTACTACACGCTGCACAATCACGGCGTGTTCCCTGCCGATCCGAACGGTGTCCCCTTCTCGACCAGCATGTTTGCCGTCACGGGCGATCCGATCGCCGACATCGTCGAGGATATGGCGGCCGAACAGAAAGCGCGGGCAACATACGAGCATTTGATGAACATGACGACCAACCCCGAGATCATCGAGCCGCTGTACTTCCTGCGCGAACGCGAAGTCGTGCATTATCAGCGCTTCGGCGAATGCCTCGACATTCTCCAGCGGCTGCAGGGCTGCGCCGTCGGCGGAAAACGCCGCTGCTCCCGCTGCAACTGCGGTAATCAGAGGTAACCGCATATCCGAATCCATTTCCCTCGGCTCTCTGTCCGTTCGCATATGATAAAGCAAAGCGCCGCCTGCCGTTATGCAGTCGGCGTTTTTCTGTTCCGTTTTGCCGGATACCGATGTTGTATCGCGCCTGTACCTTCAGAAGATCCGTCAAGCACACCATCCGGGACGCTCATTTTTATGCTTCAAAAGCTCAAAGTGCACGCCCGGTTTCATTCTTCCTAATCGGATCGTCCCGCGCTCGCACATGCGGGGTTGTTTCGGGCATCTGAAACCGGAAGAAACAGGCTGCGGCATTCCGTGAGACCCTTCCGATGCAGCGGACAGAATTCTGCGGCTTCCGGCGGCGCTTTCTTATGGCAAAGCATCCAGACGGTGCTTTTTGATTTTGAACCTAGTTCCCCGTTTCACGGGTCTGTCCGCCCGTCTGCAGCACGAAGTAATGTGTCTGTGCATAGGCAAACTGTGCATGAAACCGTCGTGCTGCCTCCCGGCTCATCGCTTCCTCCGGGCGTATCATGTCAAAGGCATGCATGTTCGAACAGTACACATCCACGCAGGCCGGAACACCGCAGGCTCTAAGCTGCTCAATATAACGAACAGTCTCATCATAAAACGGCTCGCCGTCGCCTACAAAGGTGTAAGCGGGCGGCAGACCGGCGAAGTTCGTCAAGCGCGCCGGGGCGGCATACGGCGACAGCGTCCCCCGCTCCTGCCCCCGCAGATAGCAGCGCCATGCCAAGTGGTTCCTGCGGGTATTCCATATCCGGCCGCGATTATTCCGTGAACTCTCCGTGTCCCTGTCGTCCAACATCGCATAAAGCGGCATCTGGAATGCGACATTCACCGCGCCGGTATCTCGCGCTTTGATACAGACTGCGGCGCATAGCCCGCCGCCCGCACTTTCGCCGCCCACCATCAGCTGGTCGTCCCGAACGCCCAATGCCCCGGCATGTTCCTTCAGATACAGAAGCGTCGCATAACAGTCGTCCAACGCCGCGGGGTATGGCGCAAAGGGTGCAAGCCGGTACCCCGGCGACACCACCACAGCACCGAACTGTTTCACAAGCTCCACCGCCCGAGACATATGCACCATTTCCTTCATGCCGACGATGTATCCGCCGCCGTGGATCCACAGGACCCCCGTAGCCTGCCTCGGGGCTTCTTTCGGCGACAGCACCAACGCCGGGAGCTTCCGCTTCCCGGACGGAATGTCGCTCTTTCGAACGCAAACGTTCTTGTCGGGTCTCAGAGAGCGCATGCGGGTCTCCTTCTGTGATCGGTGTTCGGACGTAACGATAAGCGCCTTGTTCCTGCCAAAAGCACTTCTTTTTTGCGGAAATACGGCGCAGCGGCAAAGGCCCGGTCGTTTCCGCCATTGATCGGGAAGTCGCGGCCTTTGCCTGCCCGGAAATGCTCCTACAAAATGAGGCGATGATCCTGCGCCTTGTGCGCGAGAAAGCGGATCTGTACAGCGATGTGGACCGGGCGGCAGTACCGGTCATGATGGCATTGGGCCGCATGCAGGGTGATCCGTTCCGCCGGTCTTCAACAAAGAATACTCTTCTTTTGGAGAATTCAATCAGAGCGATTCGCAACGAGCCTCCGCTGACGATGGAGGCGTACAGACGCCGGCTGGCCAGCGAGGTCCTCTACGCACAAGCACCCATTCGGGTGCTTCTTCTTTGGCCGAGGACGCGCTTGCCGCGGCGCTGCTGTCGGAGGTCGTGGGCGGCTCGGCCAACGAGGACGTCCTTGCTACGCATTGCGCTCGCCTCGATCGATGAGATCATGCGGCAGCAAGCAGTTCTTCCAAACGTTTCCGGATCAGCGCCATGATGCGCGGATTGTCCGGCATTTCCACAAGTTCCTCCGGGTCGCAGAGCGCCGCGAGATCCTCCGACAGATAGCCTTGCTCAAATACATCGATGCCCGCGCGGCCGAGCAGTTCCGCAAACTGCATGAGCGCCGCATTTCCATCCAATTCGCCGCGTTTTTTGAGCGCACCCGACCATGCCGCGATCGTCGCCAGCGGATTTGTCGAGACCTTCTCGCCTCTGCGGTAACGATAGAAATGATCCGTGACCGTGCCGTGCGCAGCCTCATATTCAAAGCATCCGTCCGGGGAGACCAGAACGCTCGTCATCATCGGCAGCGAGCCCGCGGCCGCCGCGACAAGATCGCTCATAACATCGCCGTCATAATTCTTGCAAGCCCAGATGATCCCGCCCGACGACCGGATCACCTTCGCTGCCACGTCATCGATCAGCGCATAGCGGTAATGCAGCCCCGCCTGCTCAAATGCGCTGCGGTATTCCTCGTCAAAGACCTTCTGGAACAACAGTTTGAACGTCTGATCGTAATCCTTCGAAATGGTATCCTTTGCAGAAAACCACACGTCCTGCTTCACATCCAGCGCATAGGCAAAGCAGCAGCGCGCAAAGGACAGGATCGAATCGTCGCGGTTGTGCATGGCCTGCACAACGCCCGAACCCCGGAAATGATAAACCGTCTGCCGCGAAAGCTCCCTGCCATCTTCATCCGTAAACACGAGTTCCGCTTTTCCCGGCTGCTGCACCCGATACTCGACCGCGCGATACAGGTCGCCATAGGCATGGCGCGCGATCGTGATAGGACGTTTCCAGCAGGAAACGACCGGCTTGACCTTCGAAATCAGGATCGGCGCACGGAACACCGTGCCGTCAAGCGCAGCACGGATCGTCGCATTGGGCGAACGCCAAAGCTCGCTCAAGCCATACTCCTCTTTTCGCTGCAAGTTTGGCGTAATGGTCGCGCACTTGACGCCGATCTTCAGCCGCTTGATCGCATCGGCGGCTTCGACCGTCACCGCATCCCGCGTTTTTTCCCGATTTGGGAGGGAAAGGTCATAATACTCCGTGTTAAGCTCCACAAAGGGCAGGATCAGTTCCTCCTTGATCATGTGCCAGATAACGCGCGTCATTTCATCGCCGTCCAGCTCCGCGATCGGATTCTGCATCTTGATTCGTTCCATCGTTTTACTCCCTGTTCTCCGCCGCATAGTGGTTCATGAGGCATCCCGTCAACAGCAGTTCGCGCTCTTCTCTCGTTGTATTCTTTAGATACAGCGTCATGTCCTGTACGCAGCCGCCGCTGATAAGCTTTGCAGGGAAAGCTTCGTCGCCGCGGCGGACCTTCTCCCGTACATCCGGCACATAAAGATAATCGCCGGTCTTTCCCGCAAAGTCGATCTCCTGCGGAATCGTGAAAGGAAGCATGCCCCAGTTCACGCAGTTTGACCTGTACCGTTTGGTCGCGTACTCATGGCAGAGATTTGCAGCGCCGCCAAGCACACGCTGACAGGACGCCGCCTGCTCGCGTGCGGAGCCGTCGCCGGGCTTATTCGCATAGATCACGGAGCCGATCTGCATGTGTGCAAGATCGTCGCGCCGCAGTCCGAGCGTGCGCAGAACGTCCGATAGTTCTTCCGGCGCTTCTCCTGCTTCCCTGCGCTGTTCAAGACGCTGCGCTGCCTTTGCTCGCTGCACATAGCCCGGGTCGCGGCGCGAAAGCGCAAAGGATGCGAGCTTCAGCGGATTCGAACGATAGGACGAGGTCTCGCCGGATGGGATCAGCTCGTCCGTGGTCGTCACGGGATCATTCAAAACGCTCGCTATCTGCAAAAGCAGATTCTCGCCGAGCGCCGGGATCTTCGGCCATTCGGCAATATTGGGGCCAAACTTCAGCGGCTCGTCTTTTTTTGCGTTTCCAAATCCGAAATACACGCGCCGTTCATAGACGCTTGCATCAAATACGCGCTGCACAGGCTTCGGCGGTTCGTAATCCACGTCCGCAGCAGAGGTGAGCACGCCGCCGTTTGCAGCCGTTGCCGCGATAGACCGCGCGTCCATAAGCAGGACGCCGGAAAGCTGCCCGTCGCTCGGCCGGGAACCTTCGCGGTTCGGGAAGTTGCGCGTGGTATGCCGAATGGAGAGCGCATTGTTCGCCGGGACGTCTCCCGCGCCGAAGCAGGGGCCGCAGAAACACGGTTTCAACAGCGCGCCCGCCTCCAGCAGCGTCTGCTGCACGCCGTTTTTGATCAGTTCCAGATTGACAGGAACGGACGGCGGATACACGGACAGAGAAAAATATCCGTTTCCCGTGCTCTTGCCCGCAAGAATCGCGGCGGCCTCTGCAATGTTATCATACATGCCGCCCGCGCAGCCCGCGATCACGCCCTGATCGACATGCAGCTTGCCGTTTTTAACCTTGTCCGCCAGTTGGAGCCGCGCCTTGTCTCCAAACTGCTCGGCGGCCCTGCGTTCGACCGTGCGCAGAATATCGCCCGGATGGTCGATCAGCTCGCGAAGTGTAACCGCTTCCGACGGATGGAACGGCAGCGCGGCCATCGGCTCGACCGTCGAAAGATCGATGGAGACCATACCGTCGTAATAGGCGCCTTCCTTCGGATGCAGTGCATGATATGCGTCGGCACGGCCATGCTCCGCAAGATAAGCCTCCACCGCCGCATCCGTTTCCCAGATAGAGGACAGGCAGGCCGTTTCGGTCGTCATCACGTCGATGCCGATGCGATACTCCATGGGAAGCTTTGCGACGCCGGGGCCGGCAAACTCCAGAACCCTGTTCTTTACAAAGCCGTTCCTGTAGACCGCACCGCAGAGCGCGATCGCCACATCGTGCGGGCCAACGCCGTGCTGCGGTTCGCCTGTGAGCCACACGAGGATCACTTCGGGCTTTGCGATGTCATAGGTGTTTTTCAAAAGCTGCTTGACGATCTCCGGGCCGCCCTCTCCGATCCCCATCGTGCCGAGCGCACCATAACGGGTATGGCTGTCAGAGCCTAATATCATTTTTCCGCAGCCCGCCAGCATCTCGCGCGCATACTGGTGGATGACCGCCTGATTCGCGGGAACATAGCAGCCGCCGTACTTGATCGCGGCGGACAGTCCGAACACATGGTCGTCCTCGTTGATCGTGCCGCCCACCGCGCAGAGGCTGTTGTGGCAATTCGTCAGCACATAGGGTACGGGAAACTCCGAAAGTCCGCTCGCCTTCGCCGTCTGGATGATGCCGACATAGGTAATATCATGCGAAATCAGGCTGTCAAATCGCAAATGGAATTGCCCGTCCTCTCCGCGTCCGTCATGCGCGCGCAGGATCTGGTACGCCATGGTGCTTTCGCGTTCCGCAGCGGATGCGCCGCTTGCCGGTACCGGCTTGCCGTTGCGCAGCTGTACGCTGCCATGCAGCTCGATCATTGGTCTCTCCCTCCGTTCTCCCGCCGCACGCAGGTGAATCGTATGCTCCGTTTTTCAAATCAGTATAGCACATTCTTTGCCGGAAAGAAACGCATCGGCGCCGATTTGAACGCATTCGCAATCAAAAGCCGTGCGGGCAAACAGTCTGCTCGTATTTGGCAAAACCGCTTGCCTCCCTTCCGAAAGCACGATACAATAGTAGAACTATACAGCATGGAAAAGGAGCGTTTATCCTTTGGACAGCAAACGCATTTTGGAGCAATACGCCGACTCTGTCACGCAGCATATCGAGCAGGCGTATCATATCGACGAGTCGTATTATCGCGGCGACGTCAAACGCGGCCTTCGCAACAACGACGGCACGGGCGTTCTTGTCGGCGTCACGCAGGTCGGCAGCGTTCAGGGCTATCTCATGCAGGACGGCCAGCGCATCCCGATCCCAGGCAAGCTCTATTACCGCGGCATTGAGCTTACGGACATTGTGGAAGCGCACCGAAGCGCAGGCACCTTCGGCTTTGAAGAGGTGGCATATCTCCTGCTCATGGGCTATCTGCCGACGCGTTCCGAGCTGGAGCACTTCAACGGGATCATGAACCGCGCACGAAAGCTGCCCGATGGCTTTACCGAGGGCATGATTATGCGGCATCCGAGCAGCAACATCATGAACGAGCTGGAGCGCAGCGTACTCTCGCTCTACTCCTACGACCCGGATCCGGACAACACGGAGATCGAGAACATTCTGAAGCAGTCGATCGAACTGATCGGCTATTTCCCCTCGATCGTTGCGAATGCATATGCGGTCAAACGACACTATTTCGACAACGATTCGCTCCACATCCACTTTCCTGAGGCAAATCTTTCCACAGCGGAAAACTTTCTCCGCATGATCCGTCCCGACAAGAGCTATACCGAGGAGGAAGCGCATCTGCTCGATATGATGCTGATGGTACATGCCGAGCACGGCGGCGGCAATAACTCGACCTTTGTCTGCCGCGCTCTGTCTTCGAGCGGCACGGACACCTACAGCGCCATCGCAGGCGCGGTCGGCTCGCTGAAAGGGCCGCTGCACGGCGGCGCAAACGCAAAGGTCATGGAAATGTTCCGCTATGTCAAGGAAAATGTTGATCCGCACGACGACGGCTCCATCAAGGATTATCTTGTAAAGCTTCTCGACAAGGAGGCGGGCGACCGCTCCGGCAAGATCTACGGTCTCGGACACGCCGTCTACACCATGTCCGACCCGCGCGCCGTGCTGCTCAAAAAGTATGCCCGGCACATGGCGGAGATCAAGGGCTTTGCGGAGGACTTTGACCTGCTGCAAAAGGTGGAGGTGCTCGGGATCCCGCTGCTTCAGGAACGCCGACAGAGCGATGCGCCCATGTGCGCGAACGTGGACATGTATTCCGGTCTCGTTTACAGCATGCTTGGCATCCCGGAGGACGTGTTCACTCCGCTGTTTGCTTCCGCACGCATTACCGGCTGGTGCGCAAACCGCATTGAGGAGCTTGTGACCTGTCACCGCATCATGCGCCCTGCCTACCGCGCCGTGACCATCCACGGCCACTATACGCCGATGAACGAGCGTTCGCAGCGGTTGTTCGGCGAGATCGAAAACAGGTAGCCGCAGGCGGTCTCTTCGGTCGGCCGCCGATATGAGATGTAAAAGGCCGGCGTCCGAAACGGCAAAACCCGGACGCCGGCCCTTCTTTATTGTTTTTTACAAGTCTCTTTCCCGAAAGCTCTCCCTGCCGTGGGCGCCCGTCTCATATGGCGCGCTTCCCCCATGCCGGTTTGTTTTCAGTTCTGCTTACTGCCGCGTCTGCGTGACGCAAAGCTCAATGCAAGACCCGACGCACTGATCACGAACAGAAACAGCGCAAGTCCCAGCGGTGTGCATCCCCTGTCGGCGGGATATCCTCGCCGGAGCCGGGGCGGTAATGATTCAGGATGGTAACGTTCAGTGTGCCGTCCTGCAATGGCTCTTCGCGGTATTCCGGGGCAAATCCCTCCGGAACCGGATCCTCCGCCACGCTGTACCGTATGCGTCCCTCCGGCTTTGGCAGTCTGCAATAGCTGGCTTTCCAACCGTTTTCCTGATTCAGCTTCATGGGTTCCAGCGCCAAACCGTCGATCATCAGGTAGATCGTCAGTTCTTTTTGGGAATCCTCAGGCGTTTTCTCATCCCATATCTTTTGCACATTTACCACATACTCCTCCTGCGTGCCGATAATGACTCCGCCGTTTGAGCCGATCCCGCCGCTGAAGCCCGCCGCGTTGCCCGAAATGATCAACTTTGCTTCCCGCTCTGCCAACGTCTTTGCGTTCTTTTCGGGCATGGATTTCAGCGCGTAATTCTCCGCGCCATGCTCGATGGCTGTATAGGGGCCGACCGGGTTTGCCGGATCAAAGCGCGGGATCGAACTGTCAACTTCTCCCGTCGAGGAAATGTAAGCCGGATTATTGTTATACACGCCGCCGTCTCTGTACCAGAAACAGGCGCCGCCGCCCAACATGCGATCCGCAAGCGTCAGCTTCCCTTCGCCGGAAACGAACGCAAGATCGTCTCCCGCACCGTCTCTGTCCCTTGTCGCGTTTTCAAAAATTGCCCCGCCGTTTGTCACATAGGTCTCCAGCGAACCCGTCGGGCAAAGCCAGATGCCGCCGCCCATCGTATATGCCGTGTTCTCTGTCACGAGTACGTTGTACAGTCTGGCCGTATACGGTTTTACACTGACATAGACCCCGCCGCCTCTGCCGCTTGCGGTGTTATCCGTAATCCTGCCGCCTTCAAGCACGGCTCCGCTTGTATTGATGTAAACGCCGCCGCCGGATTTATTCGCTTTATTCTTGGAGATCTCGCCGCCGGTCATATGGAATTTTGCGTCGCTTGCAAAAATCTGACTGTCATTCATCGCAACGCTGATGGAAAGACCGCCGCCGTAACCGTTCTTTGTCCCGGTGCCGTCCGACTCGTTTCCAATGATCTTGCCGCCGCTCATGTTAATCGATACGTTTCCGATCCCGCATACGCCGCCGCCCTGCATCGCAGCTATATCCCCTGTGATCAGCGCATCGCCGGAAATGTTCAGTTCTGCATTTTTATCGGCTTCGCTCCATGCATATACAAGAATGCCGCCGCCTCCGCCGTTTGGCGCAAGGTTTTGATTGTTTCGGATCGTTCCGCCGGTCATGTCCATTTTGGCTCCGGCGCGCACTGTGACAGTCCCGCCAAGCACCGTATTCGATTGACAGTTTTCAATCACGCCGCCCGACATATTGAAGTAGCCGTTCACAAAGACAGCCGCAGCCTCCTGCGCCGTGATCCGTTTGCTTCCGCTCAGCGTTGCGTGTTTGAGATAGACGGACGCGCCCTTCTCCACCATAAGAAGATTTCCGGTAAACGATTTGCTCACCTCGCTGCCAAGCAGCCGCAGTGCAGTGTCGTCGGTTCCGTCCAGCGCAAGCACGGCGCCGTTCTCTACAAGGAACAAGACGTTCAGCCTCTTTGCCGCAGCGATCGTCCTCGTTCCGTCCTGATTCACAAGCCGGATATTCTTCCCGCCGGGTACCACGATCGTTTGCTCGGCGAGCACATTGGCGCTCAATGCAATCGTTGTTTCCACGCCGTCGGGTGCGGCGTCGATCTGCGCTTGCAGCCACGCGGCATTCTTCGCGTCCGGATCCAAATAGGTAACGGAAAAACCGTTCGTCAGCGCCCCTGCGAGCAGCGCATCCATAGAGCCATATGCTCCGTGCACCGTGACCGGCACAGTGGTTTCATAAAAATCGCTGCCCGAAAAAGCGTCCGCCGCGATGTCGGAGTACTGTGCGCCGCGAAAAATGATTCCCTTAATGCCCCAGCCCCATATGTTCGCAAACGCCTTGCGCGGCAAAGCCGTCAGTCCTTTTCCGAGCGTCAGAACATAGGCGGAACTCACATAAGCACCATCAAATGCGCTCTCGCCCATGGAAATAACGCTGTCCGGAATCGTGATATCGCCTTTCAATGCCATACAGCCAGCAAAGGCGCTTTCTCCGATGGAGAGCAGTCCCTCCGCGAGCGACAGCTTGGCGCCCAGATACTGATTGGCAAACGCTTTTGCCGCAATGGAAGTCACACGATATGTTTGGCCGTTGTACTGAATGATTCCCGGGATCGTCAGAGAGCCGTTCACGGGTTTTCCTCCCATTACCTCCGCCGTAAGGCCGGAAGTATCCAGAGAATACCTGATCTGATTGAGCGTTACCTGCGTATCCGCGTGCGAAACCGTGCCGTCCAAACAAAGCACGAGCAAGAGGCAGAGCGCGAGGCTTGTGACCCGAAGCAGCTTACATAGCAGTCGTGCGCTTACTCTTTTCAAAATCAAATCTCTCCTGTTATTTTGTTATTTCTTCCAATATTTACGTCATATTTTACCATAAACATACGGGCGTATCAACGGATTCTGTCGTATGCTATTCCTGCAAAGCAGAAATTTAGTGTCTGTAAGGAAGCATTGGCGTCCCTGCGCGCGTTCGCGCAACGATGGAGCAAACATTCAAAGAATAATAAAACTGCGAGGCAATGGTTTTTTCCGTTGCACCGCAGTTTGCTTTTATTCTTCTGTGCGGCGATCTGTACAATGCCGCGCTTGTCTTCAATTGCCCTCTGTCTCCCAGTCTTTGCAAACGTCCACCCAATCGGCTGCGGCGGCATAGCGCTCCAGTTCTTTACAGGTCAGCTCGACAGCGCTGTTGCTGCTGCCTGCCGCAGGAAACACCGTTTCAAAGCGGCGCAGCGATATGTCGAGATATACCGGCACTCCCTCGGGCAATGCAAAGGGACAGACGCCGCCCACGGCATGACCCGTGAGCTGTTTCGCTTCCTCCGGCGTGAGAAACCGGGCTTTAAAATGAAATCGATCCTTGAATTTTCGGTTATCGATCTTCGCGTCCCCCGCCGTTACGATCAACATACAGCCCTCGCCCTCCGCATCACGAAACGAAAGCGTTTTTGCAATGCGGGCCGGTATTACATGCGCCGCCTCCGCCGCAAGCTCTACCGTTGCAGAGGAAACGGGAAACTCCAAAATGCGGTGTTCGATCCCAAGCGGGCGAAACGCCGCTCGAACCTTTTCGATGGACATGAACGGTCTCCTTCTGTTTGTGTTCCGTATTCGCCGCAGAGATCTCTGCGTCTGTCCTATTCTACACCCGCGCCGAGGATCCGGCAACCGGAGCTGCTGCCGGGCCGTCCGGCGTCGAAGTACAAGAAAGACCGCCGCGTAAGACGGGTGCTCGTAAAACAGTTTCAGTCCCGGCAGTAATGTCTGCCGGGACTTTTCTTGCATATATTGAAGCCGTATGATATAATTAAGCAGGCCGATAAACTGGAATTTGACGAAGGATGTCTTGATATGATAGAAACCATTATTTTGTGTAGTATTCTTGCTATAATCGTGTTTGGTATTCAATTCGTTCTTTGCAACAAAGCCAACAATAAATCCGTCAAGCGTATTCCTATGTATATTATCCTTGCTCTCTATGCCATAGCACTTATCTTGTGTTTGGTTGATTGGCTTGATTGAAGTGGTGGCGTTGCAATATGGGTGATATTTGCTTTTATTATCTCAATTGCTAATACTGTCGCTCTTGTTGCTGATATTGTTGCTTGGGTTGTCTATAAGCAAATCCAAAAGAAAAAGAAGCAAGCCAATTCCAATTTGACAACGGAGTGTGCGTAATGGCTGAAAGAAACACAAGTAAACGATGTCCTTCAAAAGCAAGTTCCACCATACGTTCTTTTTTATAAGCCTCCCAAAACGCATCATTTGACATATTTAACGGGAAGGCAGGCATTCCTACTCCTTCACGTTCACGAGTCATACTAGCTGCCTGGCGAGCCGACATAGTAAACTCAGCATCCGTTGCATCCGCACTTCCCAAATAACGGAATACAGCTTCTGCATAATTCAAATAGAATTCTCCCAAACGATAAGTTATCCATGTATGATAAGCCGACTTATTAGTACTATTAGAACGA
>ENA-UEQL01001916-UEQL01001916.1-human-gut-metagenome-genome-assembly--contig:-NODE-1916-length-14103-cov-7.011407_pt1 | contig 14103 bp, 15 predicted proteins | sample MGYA00242905_ERZ507926 | MGnify/ENA primary metagenome ERZ507926 (study PRJEB26167, sample SAMN06115531) | human gut metagenome | host: Homo sapiens | place: China:Henan | collected 2015-09-09...
AGCTCGAAAAGGAAGACTTTAACTCTATAAACCGCTATTTTATCAGCAGCCTCGGGGACGCGTCGCCCCCAGGTTAGGACGCGCCCCCCCAATTAGGCAGACAAATTAGTATCCCATACGTCTAAGTTTGAAAAAATACGGCGATACATTGGTTTCAATATTTTAAATAACGATATTTACCTAAAAAAGAAGTAACTTTGCTGCGAATTAGCGCACAGAAAGAATTGCTGCGCATAATAACACTCTATTAATCCGCAATCAACAAATGACTGAAAATTATAGTTTGAGCCACTTGAAAGAACTCGAAGCAGAGTCAATTCACATTATTCGTGAGGTGGCAGCCGAATTTGAAAATCCTGTAATGCTCTATAGCATTGGTAAGGACTCAAGCGTTATGGTACGCTTGGCCGAGAAGGCTTTTGCTCCAGGTCGTCCTCCCTTTCCCTTGATGCACATCGACTCAAAATGGAAGTTTAAGGAGATGCTTGAATTTCGCGATTGGTATGCCAAGGAGCATGGTTGGAACCTCATCGTTGAAAGCAATATGGAGGCTTTCAAAGCAGGGGTAGGTCCTTTCACACATGGTTCGAAAGTGCACACTGACCTTATGAAGACGCAAGCCTTAAAGGCAGGACTTGACAAGCACCACTTCGATGCGGCATTCGGTGGCGCACGACGCGACGAAGAGAAGAGCCGTGCAAAGGAACGCATCTTCTCCTTCCGCGACCAATTCCACCAATGGGACCCCAAAAACCAACGCCCTGAACTATGGGACATCTACAATGCACGCATTCACAAAGGCGAGAGCATTCGCGTATTCCCTTTGAGCAATTGGACAGAGTTGGATATTTGGCAATACATTCGTTTGGAAAACATTCCTATCGTCCCCCTTTACTTTGCTAAGGAACGTCCTGTTGTAGAAATCGATGGTCAATTGATTATGCCCGATGACGACCGCCTACCTGCAGAGTATCGTGACAAGATCGAAATGCGTAAAATCCGTTTCCGCACGTTAGGTTGTTGGCCATTGACTGGAGCTATAGAGAGCGAAGCTGACACGATTGAAAAGATTGTGGAAGAAATGATGACTACCACGAAGAGTGAACGCACCACTCGTGTCATCGACTTCGACCAAGATGCCTCAATGGAACAGAAAAAACGCGAAGGATATTTCTAAAATGAGTTTAATAAGTTTATGAGTTTAATGAGTTTAATGAGTTTAATGAGTTTATGAGTTTAATAAGTTTATGAACTCTGAGTTATAGACTTGCCTACGTAACGCGTGCTTTCTAGCATGCGACTCCCCAATAACTTATTAAACTCATTAAACTCATTAAACTTATTAAACTTATTTAAACTCACTAAACCCAAACTTTTCCCCCTTATGCTTGATATATTTATTATAGTAGTACTACTATGGGCACTCTTTAGTGGTTGGCGCGCGGGCTTTATAAAAGAAGTGGCCTCTATGGTGGGTGCATTGGTGGGCTTGTTAGTCGCTGCTACGTGCTACTCCAGTTTTGGAGAATATTTAGCTGTAAATGGCAGCGAGACCAATATGGTGACAAGCGTCATAGCCTTCTTCTTACTTTGGATCTTTGTGCCCATTGTATTAGGTTATGTAGCCAACGTCCTAACGAAATCGCTCAAAGGCATGAAATTAGGTATGCCCAATTCGATATTAGGTGCGCTTGTTAGTGCATTGAAGTACCTTATTATATTGAGTTGCGTACTCAACGTGATGCAAAGCCTACATATCCTAAACGAGGAAAAGGCGCAAGAGTCAACCCTCCTCAGCCCCGTAACAGGTGCACTCCGTATGTGCTTTGACAACGATTCTACACAAGTAGACCAATCGACTACAGCAAGCGATAGCACCAACATCGACGAAGAGCCTGATACCGTTTGGGTTAACATGCAAACTGAAAAGAACCCGAGAAGATAGATAATTATGGCAAACGAAAATGAACTGGTAAAAGAGTTCACGGACAAGAAATATGAATATGGCTTTACCACCGACGTTCACACCGAAATCATCGAACGCGGACTGAATGAGGAGGTTATTCGCCTCATCTCTGAAAAGAAGGGTGAGCCTGATTGGCTGCTTGAGTTTCGATTAAAAGCTTACCGCTATTGGCTCACGCTCGAACAGCCCGACTGGGGACACGTCAACTTGCCTCAAATAGACTATCAAGCCATATCTTATTATGCCGACCCTACTAAGAAGCAAAAAGAAGAAGGCAATAAAGAGATAGACCCTGAACTGATGAAAACGTTTGACAAGTTGGGCATTCCCCTTGAAGAACGTATGCAATTAGCAGGTGTAGCTGTTGACGCTGTGATGGACTCTGTTAGCGTTAAGACAACGTTTAAGGAGAAGTTGCAAGAGAAAGGCATTATCTTTAGCTCTATATCTGAAGCTGTGCGCGAAAATCCTGAGTTGGTGCGCAAATACTTGGGTTCGGTTGTTCCTTATCGTGACAATTACTTTGCAGCACTCAATAGTGCTGTATTCTCCGACGGCTCGTTCGTCTACATACCACGAGGCGTACGTTGCCCCATGGAACTTTCGACTTACTTCCGCATCAACGCGCAAGGAACGGGACAGTTCGAACGCACCCTTATCGTGTGCGACGATGGTGGCTACGTAAGCTACTTAGAGGGCTGCACCGCTCCTATGCGTGATGAAAACCAACTACACGCTGCTATCGTCGAGATCGTTGTAAACGAAGACGCTGAAGTAAAATACTCTACCGTACAGAATTGGTATCCTGGCGATAAGGAGGGACGTGGAGGTGTATATAATTTGGTGACAAAACGCGGTCAGTTACGTGGCGCAAATGCTAAACTTTCATGGACGCAGGTTGAAACGGGTTCTGCCATAACGTGGAAGTACCCTTCATGCGTGTTGATGGGCGATAATTCGCAAGCAGAGTTTTACTCCGTTGCTGTAACCAATAATCATCAAGAGGCTGACACGGGCACGAAGATGATCCACATTGGCAAGAACACGCGCAGTACGATCATCTCAAAGGGTATCTCAGCAGGCAAGAGTCAAAACTCTTACCGTGGCTTAGTGAAGGTAGGTAGCAAGGCCAGTGGCGCACGTAATTACTCTTCGTGCGACTCTTTGCTCCTTGGTTCTGAATGTGGCGCGCATACGTTTCCCTACATTGACGTAGCCAACCCCGATGCTACCGTAGAGCACGAAGCTACTACTTCAAAGATATCTGAAGACCAACTCCTCTACTGCAACCAACGTGGCATTCCTACCGAAGATGCTGTTTCACTCATCGTTGGCGGCTACGCTAAAGAGGTAATTAACAAACTCCCCATGGAGTTTGCCGTTGAAGCTACCAAACTGCTCAGTGTATCACTCGAAGGCAGCGTGGGGTAGTGCTACGCAAATGTGCAAATGCTTGGTAAATGTGCAAATGCTTGGTAAATGTGCAAATGTGAGAATGTGCAAATGTGCAAATGTGCAAATGTGCAAATGCTTGATAAATGTACTAATATGCAAATGCTTGGTAAATGTGCAAATATGCAAATGCTAAAATGATTATCTATTGTAACTAAGGGAATGTGTAAATAAAGGCGACAATTTGCACATTCTCACATTTGCACATTTCCCAAGCATTTGCACATTTTAAATATTACTACCATGATTAAGATTTCAAATAACATTATAAGCGCTGAAATAAGCACGACAGGTGCTGAAGTGCAAAGCATTCGCGATATTGAGACTGGGCGTGAATATTTATGGAATGGTGACGAACGTTGGTGGCATGGCCACTCTCCGATTCTCTTTCCAATAGTAGGCGGAATGTGGAACGGCACTTGCCGCATAGTCGGTGAGGAAGTTAGCATTCCTAAACACGGCATTGTACGTCGTGCTACGTGGACTGTTGATAACGTAACAGCCGATCAAGCTACGCTAAGTATCAATAGTACTGTAGGCAGTTTTAAGACATTTCCCTTTGCCTTTCACCTCAGTGTTACTTACCGACTTGAGGGCAGACAGCTAAAAGCAGACTTTACAGTAAAGAACTTGAGCGGTTGCGACCTATGGTTTCAACTCGGTGGACACCCCGCTATTGCTCTTCCCGATTGGAAGGAAGAGAATGAGGTGGACGGCTACCTACAATTGGAGGGGCAACCACAGCACGTACTTCGTGCGGGCGAACAGGGTTGTTTAGAACCTGAAACCTTTGCTGTGCCACAAAACGAAGAGGGTCTCATTCCTCTCTCTGTTGACACGTTTAGTCACGAGGCTCTTATCTTTGACGAACATCAAGTGAAGGCTGCTACCGTTTTAGGACGCGACAAGAAACCCGTGGCGCGCGTTGCGTGCGACTCTCCCGTATGGCTCTTTTGGAGTCCACAAGGCGTTCATACTCCTTTTGTTTGTTGCGAACCTTGGTATGGCCTTTGCGACCACCAAGGATTTGAAGGCCCTGTGCAAGACCGTCCATACATCAACTGTGCTCATAGCGGCGAAACTTGGCAAGGAGCCTATAGCATTGAGGTGTTCTAAACACTGTAATTTTAAACATTATGATTAATGGCAGATTAATGACGTATTAATCTGCCATTATTTTTGCTCTATAACGAATGGTGTGGGTAAACAGCAATTTATCTGCCTAATTGGGGGGCGGGTTTGTAACCCGCGGCAGCAGCATGTTGTGCTTATAGTCGCTTAGCGCGAGAACATACATAACATACAATTTAACGTACTTATTTACATATATTGGTGTCCGATAAAACTCAAAACATTCTCAATATATCACATTGTCGCTGAAAACGCAAGGGCGTAGCCAGTATGTTTCAAGTTGTGCCTTGGCACAACTTGAGTAGTATGTAAATAAGTATGTAAATAAGTATGTTATGTGTGTTCTCGCGCTAAGCGACTATAAGCAACCTGCTGCTGCCGCGGGTTACAAACCCGCCCCCCAATTAGGCAGACAAATTGCTGTTTATTTTTTACACGTTACTTATCGCTTAATGAACTTGAAGTTTTTGAAGTAAACTTGCTGTTCTGTACCACTGATATTGGTGATACGGAGTTTAGAAGCTTGCATACCACCGAGTTCATTGCCAGTGTGGATAACAGGGTCGTCGGCCTTGTAGTGCAATAGGCTTACTTCCTTCCAAGCACCCTTCGTGAAGAGTTCTAACTTAAAGCACTTAGCTACATCGGCCTTGCCCAAGTTGAACTCCATACCTGCAAACGTAATGTCGCGATCACCCTCGATGGTGAAAGCTGCGTTCTTCGGCCACTTGATCACTTCAAGCGAAGGAGATACTGTTACGTCATTGCCGCGCACACTGATAGGTTGCAATGCCAACTGGGGCACATCGGTTACAATCTTGAATGGATTGTACTCTGACGAATTGTCAAGTTGCGTGCCATTTGCCTTGTTGTAAGCATCAACCGTTTGACTAAAGAGTTTATTCAGCGTGGGCAATAATACCTTGGTGGCTACCTTAATGCCAGGCTGTAGGGCATGGCGCACGTCAGAATTCTCCAATTCGTACATCTGCACTTGCAAAGCATGCGCCTGCTTATAAGCCATGTCAAATTTAGGAAAACCTGCATTATTGGGATAGAGTTGATTCATAGCCATAATGCAAGTGGCAATACCATAGTCAGCCACGTTCTTACCCTGCAAGAGCCAAGGACGCAATTCGCGCTTCAACTCAGGATTGGTATTATCGGCCAAGAGTTCGTCAACGGCCATACGCAGTTCATAGCACTTTATCGTCAACTGTTGTAACGACTTGGGGTCAGACTTCAGCGCGCCTTCGGCAATGCTCTTCAGCTCATCGCTCTCTTCGCGACGGAAACCATGACCATTGGGGCCGAGGTCCTTATTATACAAGGCAAAGGTGCGAAGGGCTTCATAATTGTCGGGGAGTACAGCCTTTAAGCCCTTTTCCCAGTCGCGCTGATAGTCGTAAGCCTTCATGTTCCACGTGTAGTCGGCAATGCCGTAGAGTGAAATCTTTGAAGCCTCAGCATGTTCCATAGGGTTAGAGACGAAACCTGAAACGTCGTCTGCAATGTCAAGGCCATTACCATAAGCCGGACCGAGGAGAATGTGATCGCGCACGAAGTCGCTAACGGGGAAGTTCCACCAGATGTAAGCCTTGCGGTCGATACGTTGGTTGATCCACTCCATGCTCTCCTTGTCAATGCAATGAACGACGGAGTTACCCGTCCACATGATTTGAATGCTCTTGTTCATCTTTGTGCCCAACGTGCGGAGGTAACCACCAGCATCGTTAGCCCAAGCACGGTTGTACTCCGTGGGGCACATGATGAGCGGACTCACATCGTGATGCTTCTTAACAAAGTTGTTGTCTACGTAGTTGAGCAGTTCGGCTTGCTTGTCGCCCTTAGCACCTTCGCCCCAGATGTCGTCAAAGAATACGGCAAAAGAGCGAATGCCTAAAGCATACATCTTCTCAAACTTGGCGATTAAGGCATCGCGGTCGGCATCGTTCCATTTGATGTCAACACCCGGGTGAATAGCCCAATAGAAGTTTACGTTATTCTTCTTCGCACATTCGTTCAACTCTTGAATGCGCTTGGCCTCAGCATCGGGATAGGCTACGCGCCAGTGGTCGCGGTGATAAGGGTCGTCTTTAGGACCATAGATGTAAACGTTCATTTTGTTGCGGCCATAGAACTCTATTTGGCTCAAGCGTGCTTTGTGGCTCCAAGGCGTGCCATAGAAGCCCTCTACCGTACCACGGAAGGGAACGTCGGGCCAGTCGGTCACGGTGCAGCACTCTAACTTGCCTTCAGCCATTGACTGTAACAAGGTCTGTACACCATAGATTAAGCCTGCCTTATCGGCACCAGCTATAACAATCCCCTTCTCACTAATGTTGAGGTAATAGCCCTCTGCGTGATTGGGGATAAGTTTGGCCACTTTGCTAATGCACTTGTCGCCTTTTACACCCAACGTAAGGGTGTACTTTGACTTATACAAGGGTGACACTTTGGCTTTTTCGAGCATTACAAGTGCCGTTTCGTACACCTCGTTGTTGCTCTGCTCATTGGTAACGATTCTCCACGTTTTGGGCAAAGTGTTCAAGAACTTTCCTGTGCTCACCACTTTCTGTGGCACGGGGTTGACTAAACTAATTTGTGCTGTAGCAGGCATTGCTGCCAGCGCAGCCATCATAAGGCTGGTAAGGATGTGATTATGTTTCATAGAGGAAATGTGCTAATGAGGAAATGTGCAAATGTGCTAATGTGCAAATGTGCTAATGTGCAAATGTGCAAATGTGAGAATGTGCAAATGTGCAAATGGATGCCTTTTCTTGCAGAGTTTGTGGTATGTACAAATGTACAAATGTACAAATGTACAGATGCGCTATTTATGCGTCATAATATCCAGAACGCATCGGTCGGTTTCATTCATGGCATCAGCACCAATGCTTACTAAGTTGCGAATGCTTTGGTCAACATCGTCGTCGATAATACCTTCCACGCTTGTGACGCAGTTGCCTTGCATGGCCAACATGGCCGATAGCACGGCGGTACTAACGCCCGTGGTTAACTTTAGCGCGCAACTGGGTTTGGCTCCGTCGCATATCATACCCGTAAGGTTGGCTATCATGTTTTTCACGGCAAAGGTCATTTGTTCATAATTGCCACCCATTAAATAAGTAATGCCGCAACTGGAACCTGTCGCTGCTACTACGCAACCACATAAGGCCGACAAAGTACCTAAATTGAGTTTTATATAAATGGCCGTGAGGTGTGAGAGCATCAAGGCGCGTGTCATCTCTTCAGCCGTATTATGATTTTCTTCGGCAAAGACGACTACGGGGTTGGTCGCACAGATGCCTTGATTGCCCGACCCTGAATTGCTCATCACAGGTATCATGGCTCCTGCCATACGAGCATCGCAAGCACATGAAGTAGACGAAAGTATGTGTGAGAAGATATTGTCCCCCATAATGCCACGTCCTAAGGGACGACTGAGGGCTTTACCTAAACAATGGCCGTAGTTGCCTTCAAGCGAGAGTTGTGCAGCTCGTTTGTTGAGTCGACGCGCTTCGTTTATAAACTCGATGTCGGCTAACGGCATCGTAGTGGCATACTCCCACACTTTGTGCAGATTGAGTTGTAACTTGTCGGTTTGCAGTGCTTCACTCTCGGTAGCATCTGAGTCTTGAGGCGTTTCGTGCAATAGATCTACTTCTACCTCGTTGTCCTTGGCGATGTAGACAAAGCGCGTATGTTCACGTGCTATGACCACGGTAGCTTGGTGGCCATCAGCGTCAGCGGCTACTATTTCTACATACAGCTTTTCAGTCGTATCGCTCTTGAGCGAAATGTTGATGCGGTCTTCGGCAATGAATTGTTTGCCACGCGCTACGGCCTCAGCGTTGCAGTCGCGCAACACTTCAAGGCCATAGGCAGAACGACCTATCAGTGCGCCTAAGGCAATCGCTATCGGCAGTCCGACCATGCCCGTACCAGGAATGCCTACGCCCATGGCATTCTTTAATATATTAGCACTCAAGCGTGCTTCAATGTGCGTAGGCAAGCTACCTAAGGCTTCAACGGCTCGGCTTGTAGCCAATGCCACACAGATCGGTTCGGTACACCCAATGGCAGGCACCACCCAATGGCGCACCAATTTGGTTATTTGTTGTTTTTCTTGTTCGGTGAGCACAGATATTTCAATTACTTTTTTTCTAATTTAAGACGATACGCACGGGGGGTGCAATCGTACACACGGTGAAAAGCCATATAAAAGGTTTGTCGTGACGAAAATCCAGCCAAGAGCCCAATCTCTTCGACCGTCATATCCTTATACTGGGTTGACTGCATCATCTTTACCACATCACGCAAGCGCAGACCATTCACCAAAGCAGTATAGTTATTCCCTGTACACGCCGAAACTGCTGCCGAAATGTAACGTGTATTGATGTTCAAGTCTTCAGATAAGCGTAACGTGTTGTAGGTTGGGTCCCGATAAAGCTTTTCGCGTGTTAGCTTTTCAAGAATCTTGATATAGATTTCGTTAGCCCTTCCAGCCTTTAATCGATTGCAATAGGCTGGTTCTACTCTTAATTTTGGTTTTTCTGTTTTCATAAATAGTATATGACGCTTGCAAATGTAATAAAAATTTTTGACAAAAAGTCTTGAACGCAAGCTAACTTGGGGGCGATGCGTCCCCACGTCTGAAGCAGTATGCCTTGAACGTCTGCTTATAGTCGCTTAGCGCGAGGACATACATAACATACACTTTATAGGAACTCGCATTTGAAAACCCCTAATCTTCAGTTTAGGGGATGAAAAATGCGGGATAGCATAGCTACCTTTGGTTTTCGATGTACTTCTTAATGGTTTCTTGACGGACATTTCCTACTGATGATACAAAGTAACCATCTGTCTAAAATGTGTTTTCCTTGTAAAATATATGTCTAAGGTAATTTTCATGTCTTTTCCAAATGGCAGTTATTGACATTTGTTTTAGCCTCCTTACGATTTGCAACGGAGATAGTTTTGGTTCGCTGCATATCATCATGTGAATATGGTCTTTGTCGGTTTTCAAGACCTCAATGTTAAAGTCTGACAGGTCTGATATGTTCTGCATGATTTGCTTCATGTCATATTCCACTGCTCCAATGAGTAGCATCTTCCTGTATTTGCATACCCCATAATGTGGTGAATGGAAGTTATAGGGCGAAATTTATAAAGGTGTACGGTTGAAACGACTCCCTTGAACGTAGGGCGTGATTACATGTCATACCCTTTGTTCTAAAACGCATTTTTGTATAGTTTACGATGCTACGTTTTACTGTTTTTTTATTTGATAAACGCAGCTTTTTCATTGATTGTGCTGGCTTTTGGGATAAAACTGTTATCTTGCGGTGTAAAGACGGATAAGAACTTGTTGGAGCAAGGATAAATCTCATAAAAAATTATTTTTTACAGGCAAGATTTTTGCTTTTTGATGATTTAATAAGTAGAAACTAAAAAGCAAGAAATATGAGAATAACAAAGAAAACAATTCTGGCAATAGGTCTGATAGCCAGTTCGCTCACGCTGAACTCATGCGATTACAATGATAACAATGAGGTGTTACGACGCCCAACTGCCCTTGTAACGGTGTATCCTTCTGCGCCTGACGGCTTCTTCATGCAACTTGATGAATCAACGTCGCTTGTACCTACCAATATGAAAGCCTCACCGTTTGGAGACAAGAAAGTGAGGGCTTTGGTGAACTATACAATAGAAGGACGAAGCTACGGAGGCAACCAACAGCGTGTGTATGTAAATTGGATTGACAGCATCCGTACCAAACAGCCAGTAATGACGCAAGGATCAGAAGAAAAAAATGCAAAAGCATTTGGAAATGACCCTATTGAAATTGTCCGTGATTGGGTTTCTGTTGCCGAGGACGGATATGTTACGCTCCGCATACGCACATTGTGGGGAGGAACTACCAAGCATGTCATTAATCTTGTGAGCGGTGTGAACAAGGATAATGTATATGAGTTCGACTTGCGCCACAATGCCCAAGGTGACACAAACGGAAGAATGGGGGATGCACTTATAGCATTTGACCTCAACTCACTATGGAAGAAACATCCTAAGGAACTGAAGATAAAACTCAATTGGCTGTCGTTCCGTGGCAAAAAGTCTGCCGAACTGTCGCTCAAAATGCATACGGTCACATCGGCGTACAATACCGAAACACCCTCATTATTGCATCGTATAGAATAAAAAACTCGTTGTTACGAGATAGTGCAAATGCTTTTTGCTGTAAGGTAAGGGCATTTGCACTTCGTTGTTTCCAAAGCTTTTAACCCTACAAACATCATGTTCGGCATAACATTCAGAAAAGAAACGGAAGAGGAACGATGGTTGCGAAAGGCACTCGATGGCGACAATACTGCCATCGAGTGGATTTATCGCAAGCATGTGCGATACCTGTCTGCACTCTGCTCGCGCTACATCACAGAAGACGAAGACATTAAGGACGTGCTACAAGAATCGTTCATCAAGATATTTACTTCTCTGGATAGTTTCAAGTATCGTGGAGAAGGGTCTTTGAAAGCATGGATGGCAAAAATTACTCTCAATGAGACCCTGAAGTTTGTACGCAACAACAGCCGTTTGCCCATTGATAGTATCGATGATAAAGATATGAACATTGCAGATGGCGACAGTATGGAGACTGAGGACATACCTACCGATGTACTTCATCAGTTTATACGTGAGTTGCCCGATGGATACCGAACTGTATTCAATCTCTATGTCATTGACGATAAGAGTCACAAGGAAATAGCCCAATTGCTCGGCATAAAGGAGAATACTTCAGCTTCGCAGCTGCACAAGGCCAAATCAATGCTGGCGCAGAAGATAAAACATTATAGAACCATCAATTCCATTTAACGTATGAAAAATAATTGGCAAAAAGACATACACGACCGTTTGGGCAACTATGAGAAAGATGCACCAAAAGGACTTTGGGAGGAGATTCGCAAAGGAACGACTGATGAGAATGGTGGCTATATGCACGGCGGCAGACCTTTCAAAACCTACTGGCTACGGCGCACAGCGTATACTGCAGCCGCTGCAAGCGTGGCTTTGTTGATAGGATATTCAATATATTCTGAATACGCAAACGATGGGCAACCGCCATCAGAAATGACAAATCTACAAATAGCACATACACCAGCAGAGCCATCCCCTAAAGGCAATATCGTTGCAGACGACGGCAATAATCCTATTGCCTACAACTCACCTGTGCCACGCATCATTACAACCATAGTACACAAATCTGTCGGTGACATTAATACATTGTCATCTTATGCTAATGATGAGAAATCTTTGGAAACAGCGTCTGACAACCATGAGGAGGATGATGCCAATAGTTCAAAAGAAACGAATACAACTGCCGACAAAGAAAATTTGCCGAAACGTGAGAATGAGAGCAAGAAAGCAAACAATTCTCATCACAACAGCAATTACGGCAGTCTTGTGGCTTACAACTCTGACGCAAGGCGTCACGCCTCTTCGTCCACATCGCTACGTTGGATTGTAAGTACAAGTGCAATGGGATTGATGGGGTCATCAAGAACCATAACATCTATTGGCGACCCTGTTGTTGCAACCGGTCCAGATAATTCTGACTGGGAGGACAACCCTATGCTCGGCATCAACATATTCAATCAGGGAAAGGAAGTGAAAGCAGAATACAAGCACCGCTTGCCTGTACGCATTGGTGTGAAAGTGGCATACACACTTAACGAGCATTGGAGCATCGAAAGCGGACTTACATACACTCGTCTCTCTTCCGACATGAAAGACGGAACAAAAGAGAACTACTTTACGGGCGAGCAAAGGCTGAACTATGTAGGAATTCCTGTCAACATGAAATATAATGCATGGTCATACAAAAGGTTTAATCTATATGGCTCGGCAGGTGTACTTGCAGAAAAATGCGTATCGGGAAATGTCACGAAAGAATATGTCATCAATAATGCGACAAAGAAGAAAAAGACTGTCAACATTGATAGCAAGCCTTTGCAAATGTCTGTAAATGTGGATTTCGGCGTGCAGTTTGACGTGCTTGACAATGTCGGTATTTATGCAGAGCCGGGCATAAGCTATCATTTAGACGACCATTCTTCGCTCCAGACTATCTACAAGGAGAAACCGCTGAACTTCAATCTCAATGTAGGTGTAAGATACACTATAGGTAAGTAACAATTAAGAAATATAAAATCATAAAGAATATGAATACAATAAAAACATTGGCATTAGCGACCATCATCATTGGATTAGTGCCTTGACATGAATTGTCGATTGATGAGCATTCCAAGAATAAATCTGTAAGGCTAACAACACAAAAATCCGTGCTTCGATAAACCCCTTACAGGAGCTTTACCGAAGCACGGATTTTATATTATTGGGTTCGCGGCAAAGCGCGAATTTATATTACTGCACCTCAATGGTACGTGCTACTTTGGTTTCTGCTTCGGCTATCTTAGGCAAGGTGATGTTTAAGATGCCGTGCTTAACCTCTGCACCAATCTTTGTCTTGTCAACATCATCGGGCAGAACCAACGTCTGTTGATACTTAGTGTAAGCAAACTCGCGACGCAAGTACTTCTTGCCCTTGTGCTGTTCGTCTTCTTCTTTCTTCTCCATGTTGATGACCAAGTCACCATTCTCATCGAGGTGAATGTTGAAGTCGTCCTTTGTCATACCAGGAGCGGCAACTTCTACGTGGTAGTGTTCGTTGTCCTCAGCTACGTTGATAGAAGGGGCTGTAGCATTAACGCGTGGCATATAGTTGTTATCAAAGAAGTCGTTGAATACGTTAGGTAACCAGTTTTGTGAATAGCGTGTCATAATAGTATATATTTTTTTGTTGTTTTAGAATGTTGTTTGCTTCATCTTCCGCTCCTCTCGGAGCTTCCGACTTGCGCTTACCAATATTACAACGTGCGTGCCAAAACGTATCGTCCCTCCTTAGTCCACCTTTTGTGCCAATTTGGCTTGACGAAATGACATTCCTTGTGACAAATTGACTACATTTGTAGCACAAAATAAGATAGTATGGACAAAGCTACTGATGACAAACTCTTTACCGTTAGACATATTAAACCGACCTCGGTGCGCGTACTCGTATTGAATGAATTGGAACGTGCTGACTGCGCGCTCTCGCTTTCCGACCTTGAAGCGCGGCTTGTCACCGTTGACAAGTCGAGCATCTTTCGCACGCTCACGCTCTTTCTCTCCCACCATATGGTGCATAGCATTGAAGACGGAACGGGCATGACGAAGTATGCCCTTTGTGATGCGAACTGCCATTGTGGTGAGGAAGATCATCAACATGGATTAGACGATTATCACGTTCACTTTCGCTGCGAGCGGTGTGGCCGCACGTTTTGTCTGCGCGGCATGCCCATACCGCAAGTAGCGTTGCCGCAAGGCTTTACCCTTACGAGCGCTAATTATGTAATGGTCGGTCGGTGTCCGAAATGTAATAAGTAAATTAGATAAACTGCAATTATCGGCCTAACGAGAATGAACATTAACGAATAATTGACGAAAAAAAATTA
>ENA-UEQL01001919-UEQL01001919.1-human-gut-metagenome-genome-assembly--contig:-NODE-1919-length-14090-cov-9.866338_pt1 | contig 14090 bp, 7 predicted proteins | sample MGYA00242905_ERZ507926 | MGnify/ENA primary metagenome ERZ507926 (study PRJEB26167, sample SAMN06115531) | human gut metagenome | host: Homo sapiens | place: China:Henan | collected 2015-09-09 | study...
CAGCACAGACAATGATTGTACTTTCTCCATACTCAATATCCTTGGTTATTTTTGTCGGTGTTTTGTTAGGTTCCTCAACAGTTGTACCATAATTACCATACCAATAGTATGTATTAATTTTAGGTGTAATTAAACCATTGCTTGATATGTTCACTTTCTCATATCCATCAACATAATAAGATATCTGGTTTGCCCCACTAACAATAAGTTGAAAAGAACTATTAAAATTTGACGGAATACTGATGTATTTTGCAGCCCAATCTTCTATCGCATATATTGTTACATCTGTTGAATTAATACTAATATTCTTTTTTACATCAATTTGTGTTGCATCAGCCATTACACCCGTTGCAGCTCCTGCTATAACGGATGTGTTAATAACCACACTTATAATGATTGTTGCTGAAAACAAAATGCTCAATACTCTTTTTAAATTACATTTCATAAGATTCCCCTCCTGTAAAAGTAATTTTATTTATTATTTGGTAAGATTTCATATTCCTGCCATTTTGCCAGATGCCGTGTAAGAATCATTCTGTCCTTTGCGTTGACTTTGCCGTCATAATTCACATCAGAAGCCTGATCATTTATGATTTTTATGCCATTCCATTTTGCAATGTACCGCGTTAATGTCATCCTGTCCTTTGAATTTATCACACCATCATTGTTTATGTCTCCGAATGTATACGAAAGTTTTTTGCTATTGACAATTTCACCTGATTGATCATCAATCATTATGTTATTGACAGTATTCTCAACATTGTTTTCAGAAATATTATCAAATTCATACGATTTAACATTGCTGCATTTATATATGTATCAGATTTTATCTCTATTGTATTACTATTATCACTCACAGATGTATTTCCGCTTGCTTTACCTGAAACTCGGATAAAATCTTTTTCGCTCTGCGTTTGTAAAGCAATATCAAAATCATAGTTTCTACCCTCAACCGTTACGCTTTTACCATTAATAGTGAATCCATCTGAATAATTTGAGCAAATATAAAATCCTCCGGAATATGTTTCGCCGATAATCTCACAGTCATTTTCTAAGTTTGAAAACACAAATTTTGAACTATTATTAACGGTAATATCCCATGAACAAGTATTATCCAGATTGTCCACCAATTTACAATCATATACATTCATATTACCGTTATAGCTGCTTCCATCATATTCAAGATACTCACCTCTATCATTCACCACTTTAAATGTTTCGTATGCAGTAATATTTATTTGAGTGGTATTACTTGCAGAAACAGGCTCACTTCCTTTTACTACCGAAATACTGCTAAAATTTTTTCCACTGTATAATTTATCAATATCATAAACTTCAAGATTAGTCCAAATGTCACTAATCATATATCCAAGCGCTTCACCGTTAGCATCTGTAAATGTAAAAGAGCTATAATCTGAAGATATTTTAAAAATAAAGTACCTTACATTTGGATATGTATTCTCATCATAGATTAAGATTTCATGCTCGTTTGTGCTATCATTATAGTTGTATCCACATACTACAACGCTATGTCCGGACACATCATTGTTATGCTTATAGCTAAATGAAAGTACAAAAGGCTTTTTCTCATTCTGGGAACGTTCAGCATCCTGTTTGAATTTTTTTAGAAAATCTGACAATCTTTTATTGAGACTTTGAGTATGCCATCCGTTCCTTTCAACAGAATAACTTTCAGCACCATTTGCTGTAAGTTGAGTTAACTGATAATATGTAACTAAATCCTTGAATCTTCCTTTATCACTATCGTACATAGAACCTAAGCCCCAATAATTGCTAGTCTGTATGCCATTATTCAAAGCTTTAAGATCCAAATTTCCGTTATTTGCATAACACATACTCAAAGCTATTCCATGACACACTCCTCCTGTTTCTCCAGAATAAATTTGATCATGAATTCTGAAAGTACTATCCCAAGTATTTAAACTATCCCAATATAATTTGTGTCTATAATTTTTGTTATTAACATGATAAGTAGTAGCCTTATGCAAATACTGATTTGTATCTTGCTTAAGTTTAAAATAGTTATTATCGCTATAATCATTATAACTAAAACTGCTATAGGAATCTAATAAGGATTCTCTCTTTTGTGAATATGTGTAAGAATTCCAGTCACTCTTTGTAATAAACTTTGATTTTAAATTTGCATCTACACAGTTTTTCAAAATGTTTTCGTTTATAGTATTATACTCAGCTTCTTCAATGACATTAAAACCAGAAGAATTACCGTAACCAACAGCACCATCGTAATAAGTAAAAGTATTTTCGTAAGTAGTAAAATTCACTTCCTTATAATTTGATGAATAATAATAAAAATTCAGAGTGTTATTAGTATAAGTTAACTTGTAATTACCACACCATCTATCTGCGGCAAAACCAGCAGCACAAGTGTTCATTCCTGTAATAAAATATTTATCATATAATTTATTATAATAATATTTTAAGCTATAAACATTTAAGTACTCACCATATTTTTTACCGGTTACCTCATGTATGGAATCATTACTATAGTAATAAATTCTTACAGAATGGTTATCCATTGTACCACCGGCTTCCTGAACAACTAATTCACATTTTCCGTCAAAATCCAAATCTAAAAATTCAAATCCCGCCTGCATTCTTATTGAATTACTTGTTAGAGGTAACCAAGAAGATTCATTGCTGAGCAACTTATTAATAAAATTATTATAATAATCACTTTCACTTGAAGCACTTACTGTTATTACTGACAACATTGTAATTAACACAAGAACAATCACTAATATAATTGCTATTGATTTTTTACTTTTTTTCATTTCTATTCCTCCTCGTAAATTTAATTTCAATTTTCTTTTGTCAATTCAAAAGTTCCCTTATTTTTATCTTTTGACAAAAGTGTTAATTTGTTTTCATCTATAATAAACTCATAAGTCGAATCCTGTGCAGATTCACTTACAAAATCAATTTTTATTTCATCATTATTTATAGTGTAATTAAATTCATATTCTGAGTCTGAAACAGCCATTTTACCGTTTCCTCTGCCGTCAAAAGTATATTTTGTAACGCTGTCCAGTTTCCATATTCCAATTAGTTCATCGGAAGTAACTTCAATCTGACTGCTAATATCCTGATTATTCCTGCAACCGCACGAAAATGCAAAAAATAATACAACCAATGCTAAAACACATACAGATTTAAAATTTGTCAATTTCACAACTTACTCCTCTAATATAAAAGACGGACGATGACAGAAAATCCGCCACCGTCCGCTAATCATTTTTCTAATTCAAGAATAATGTGGTATTATTTTGTGGATTTATTTTTTCTAAAGTAGCCATAAGCATAAACAACCGCTGAACAAAGCATTAATACAACAGCAAGTATAACTGCAATATTGCTATTTCCAGTCTGAACAGTGCCATTATCCGAAGAAATCACTGAAGAAGTTACAGTATCGGATGTTGACGAGCCTTTGTCTGGCTTTGATGTAGCTGATTCCACTGTAGTTGGTTCAGTTACAGTAGGTTCAGTTGTAACAGGCTTAATAGCCGGAATTTCTTCTGTTTTAAGAACTGTACCGCATACTGTACATTCCTTATGCTGACTGCCCTTTTCAGTTTCAGTAGCTTCCTTATCAACTATCCAATCTGAAGGGGCGTGTGCTGCTTTGATAATTACACTGTCATGGTCTGTAATCTCAACAGATGCCGTAGCATCCTCAAACCACTTTCCGCAGCCGTCACAAACATAGTATGCTTTCTGACCATCCTCTGTACATGTTGCAGCAAAGCCCTCAACTAATGTAAGCTTATGTGTATGTCCGAGTGCAGGAGTGATTACATATCCGCATTCTTTACAAACCTCAGGTTCATACTCTGTTGCAGGACCACTTGAAGTATGCTCTGCAAAATCAAGCTTGTCTTCACAAACTGTGCACGCATGCCAATGTCCTGTTTTATCCGATTTCCATGTGGTTGTATCGTAGTTGTGGTCTGCAAGTTCACCATACTCAAAGGTTTCAGTATCACTTGCCTGTCCACATACAGAACAGCTCTTGAAATAAACAGCTTTTGAAACGCATGTTGCAGGAGTCTTTAAGTATTCGTCAGCAACTTTTTCTGTATACTGATGAGGAGCATATTCGCCGTATTCCTGACCACAAACATCACATACAGCTTTCTTTGTACAAGTAGCTTCGCCACCGTGATGAGCAACTAGCGGAAGTTGTTCAGCTTCTTTTGTTGTTTCAATAGTTGCCCCTGCATCCTTAAAATACTTTCCACAGCCTGCACAGTAGTAATATTCATTATTACCGTTTTCTGTACAGCTGGACTTCTTGGCAGGAATCAACTCTGTTTCGTGGATGTGTTTGCCCTCAATCTGAATATTGCCACTTACTAAATCAAAAACAACATTATCCATATCAAAGTTAAGGATATCCTGGTCAAGACTTATGGTTGTAGTGCCTGTCACGGCCTCTTCTGAAACCTCAAAGGTTAATGTTGCAAGAACGCCATTAACTTTAAAGTTCTCCGGAGCGGTATCATTAACCCAGCACAAACCGTAAGGGCTTGTTGTATAATTGTCGCTGTGAGTAACTCCTGACAACAAACCTCCGTCCTTCACCTCTTTGAGCTTAAGTACATCAGCATCGTAATTCACATACAGATTAGCCGATACCAAGCCCGGGTTGTTTGACATCGTGATTGTAACATCAACGGTGTCGCCTGCTTTTGCTTCTGTGCTGCTTACAACGATTGACGGTGCGTCTTCCGAATCAGCAAACGCTGTAAAGCATACTGCCTGAGCCATCAGAATACAAACTGCCATAATCACTGCAAATGCAGCTGAAAGTTTTCTCTTCATCAAACTTTCTTCCTTCCTTTAAAATTTATCAAAAGGTAGGGTTTCATAACCCTGCCATTTTGCCAAGTGTCTTGTAAGAACCATACGATCCTTAGCATTCACCTCACCGTCGTTGTTTACATCAGAGGCGGTCATATCAATGTTTTCATATCCACTCCACTTTGCAAGGTAGCGAGTCAGCATCATTCTGTCCTTTGCATTTACTTCATTGTCATTATTAACATCACCTAAAGCACTCTTTCTCGGCGATGCAACAACATAATCGCTGAAATGCTCAGTATAGAACTTCAAATATCCGTCTTTATACACTGCTTGCATATCAGTCAGTGTATTATCTGACTCAACACGATAAACCTTTGCGTTTTCATCTTTACAAGGAATGCTTACCTCTGCCATTCCCTCATGCTGAACCTTTTTCCCGTTTTTCGACAATGTAATGTCATACACATTCAAAATGCTCTTGTTATTGTCAAATAAGGACTTTATTTTATCAAGATTTTCTTTATCTGAAATCTCTTTTACAACAAGCTCAGCGTCAGCTTTTGCGATAACTCCTATGCCACTGTTATTATCTGTATGGTTATAATTCTTATTGTCCAAATCAATAAATGTAAAACCATTTTCATTTGCATAGGTTTCTGCGGCGGTTCCTGTTTTGCCCATGATGGTAAAATTATCATACGGATTAAGTTCCGTCCTGTATTCTTCTTTATTGAAATATGAATTATAGCCAAATGAATATTCGCCAATCCTTTCAACACTGCTCGGAACAGTAACGCATTTTAGGTTGGGGCAGTTAACGAATGCACCTCCACCATAAGAACTTATACTTTTCACACTATCGGGGATTGTTATACTTGTAAGACTTGTGCAACCGTAAAATGCATAAGCACCAATTGATGTAACACTGTCGGGGATTGTTATGCTTGCAAGGCTTGTGCAACCGTCAAATGTAGAATCATCGATAGATGTAACACCGTCGGGGATCACTACGCTTGTAAGGCTTGTGCAACCGGAAAACGCATTCCAGCGAATCTCTGTAACACTGTTTGGAATAGAATAACTTGCAGATGTTTTTCCGGCAGGATATTGTACTAATTCTGTTTTATCTTTATTAAACAATACTCCGTCAACATCGCAATAGCTTTGATTATTGTCAGCAACAGTTATGCTTGCAAGGCTTGTGCAACCGTGAAATGTATAATCATAGATAGATGTAACACCGTCGGGGATCACTACGCTTGTAAGGCTTGTGCAACCGGAAAATGCACTATAACCAATCCATGTAACACTGTTGGGAATTACTATTTCTTTAAGGCTTTTGCAACCGGAAAACGCATCCTGGCGAATCTCTGTAACACTGTCGGGGATTTCTATGCTTGAAAGGCTTGTGCAACCGCAAAACGCACCACGTTCAATCTCTGTAACACTGTTGGGGATTACTACGTTTGTAAAGCTTGTGCAACCGGAAAATGCAGAATTACCGATAGATGTAACACTGTCGGGGATCACTACGTTTGTAAGGCTTGTGCAACCGTAAAATGCATCCTCATCGATAGATGTAACACTGTCGGGGATTGTTATGCTTGTAAGACTTGTGCAACCGTAAAATGTAGAATCATAGATAGATGTAACACCGTCGGGGATCACTACGCTTGTAAGGCTTGTGCAATCGGAAAATGCATTCCAACCGATAGACGTAACACCGTTAGGGATTGTTATGCTTGTAAGGCTTGTGCAATCGGAAAAAGCACCATCACCAATATCTGTAACATTACACCCACCAAGTTGTGATGGAACAGAAACGCTTTCATCTGTTCCGTTATAATCAGTGATTACAGCAATTTCATAGTATTGTTCTGTATCATAATTATATCTTTCTCTAATCTCATACTTAAAATCACCGCTTGTATAAGTTTCACCTACACTTTCACTGTTTGTTTCTGCTGCACTTGCTGAAAAAGGCAGAGATGTAAATACACCAAATACAGTTATTATCGCAAGTAAAACTGAAACAATTTTTCTCTTTTTAAACATTAATAATCACCTCATTTTTTCCTTGTGCGTTTGTAATATACAAATACTGCTGTTAATATAATTGCAGCAATAAGGATTACCGCAATTAATATAGACACTGTTTGAACTACTCCTCCCCCTTTATTTGTTGCTGAATCAGATGTTGAAGATTTTTTAGTATTACCAACTAAATCGCTTGTAGATAAAACAGTTGCATCATAATCCTCTGATTTTTCATTTATGTCGCTTGCATCAGAGTCTTTGACTTCAGACTGATTTACGCTTTCATTATTTTTTGATGCTTTATCGGAATCATCGACCGAATTTACATTTGAATCAGAATTTGATGCCTTAGCTGTTGTTTCCGGCAAATCACTATCTTTTGACTGTGATGAACTACTGATTTCAACTTTACCGCTTATCAAATCAAAAACTACATTCTCAACATCACAATTCAAAATATCCTGTTCAAGACTGATTGTTGTGCTGCCGGGGTTAGCCTCCTTTGAAATTTCAAATGTAAGTGTTGCGAGAACACCATTGACTTTGAAATTCTCTTTAGACAAATCATTCACCCAACACAATCCATATGGGCTTGTATAATTGTCGCTGTGTGTTACTCCTGAAAGCAAGCCGCCGTCTTTTACTTTTTTTAGAGTAAGTACGCTCTCGTCATATTTTACATAGAGATTAGCCGAAACAAATCCCGGATTATTTGACATTGTTATTGTCACATTCACGGTATCTCCTGCCTCTCCCCGAGCACTGTTTATGACAATGCTCGGGTTTTTAGAAGATACTGCAAAGCATATAAACATATTCATTGATATCAAACTGCAAAAAACCATCGCAAAAGCAAATATGTGAATTATATTTTTATATACCTTATTCATTACTGACTCCGTTTTTTACTTTGTATACGGAAGTGTTTCATATCCACTCCACTTTGCTATATGCCTTGTTAATATCATTCTGTCCTTTGCGTTGACAGCACCGTCGTTATTTAAATCTGCAGCGGTCATATCAATGTTTTCATAGCCTGACCACTTTGCAAGATGACGAGTAAGCATCATACGGTCTTTTGCATTGATTTCGCCATCGCCGTTAGCATCGCCAAAATCAATAATTATAGTCGGATCAATATATTCACATTTTAGTTTGTCATTGTCTTTAGTATTTTGAACATATTGATCAGCTGTTGAACCCTTTGCGCAACAGATAATTGCATCAAGGTTTTTAGAGCTCCATTTTTTTGTAACCTCAGAAACAACCGGTATCCAAGGTTCAGTGGTATACCCAATTGCATAATCTTCCAGCTTAACATTTGTTCTGTTGATTACAATTCTTTCAGTCCCACTATTGGCAAAAGCAAATGATTTGATTGTCTTTACAGAGTTTGGAACAGTATATTCGCCGCTGCTCTGTTTTGGACAATAGATTAGCTCTGTTTTGTTTTTATTAAACAGTACTCCGTTTTCGCTTGAATAAAACTTATTATTGGGATCAACATTGATTGATGTCAGCGATTCACAACCCAAGAAAGCATAATCACCGATTTGTTCAACGGATGCAGGAATTGTAATTTCTGTGAGTGATGTGCAGCCATTAAAAGCAAGGTCGCCGATTCTTATCAAGCTATCTGGCAAAGAAATAGTTTTGATATTCTCAGTTGCTCCGCAAAAAACATTAAACAAAGCCCCGTCAGCAATAGTTTTAGTACCTTCTTTTATGGTAAGATTTTGCGGAGCCGACTCGCCTTTGTTTCTCAGATAGATATGGTCAAGATATACTGAACCGTCGGGCTGAGCATCATACCATTTTGTGCCGTCAAAGGCACAGCTTGAAATTTTGAGAACAGTATCAGGAATTTGAATATCAGAAAGTTCTGAGCATCCGCCAAATGAGTTATATGCTATTTCTGTAACAGTTTTTCCTGCGTGGAAGTTTCTAATCTTGGAGTATCTAAAACTGCTATCGCCATAGTTTGAAATATTCTCACTCGGTGAATAATTTTTAAGTGGGCAGCCAATAAAAGCACTTTCACCGATTTCAACATTATCGCCTTTAATTTCAAGGTCATTTAGATAGTTACAGTTTTCAAAAGCTTTATAACAAATTTTGGTAATATTTTTTGGTATAAAAACATTATTTAATGCAGTCTGAGCAAATGTGCAGTCCTTAATTTCAGTTAATCCAGAACCTAAATTTATACTTTTTAAATTTTCACATAAACAAAAAGCAGATGCACCAATTGATTTAACATTATCAGGGATGCTAACATTTATTACTGGTGTTAGTTGAAATGTACCCTCTCCGATTGTTTCAACACTTTTTCCAATTGTTATTGTTTGTACTTTAGATCTTGCAAAAGCATAGTCATCAACCGATTTAACCTTGTCAGGAATTGTAATTTTTGCTAATCCGCTTTCATAAAAAGCACTATCACCAATTGCTTCCAAATTATCAGAAAGTGAAATATCTTTTAGAGAAGTACACTTGGCAAATGCCTCGTTACTGATTTTTGTTACATTGCTCGGCAAAGAAACATTATTAAGAGAAGTACAACCTCTAAATGCACTATATACAATATCTGTTACATTTTTGGAGATATTTACATCTGTAAGATTTTTACAAGCGGCAAAAGCTTTATCGGAAATTTGTGTAACAGAATCAGGCATAGTGTATTTACCGCCCTTTGTTTTATTACATAAAACAACTTTAGTCATATCTACTGTATATGTAACGCCATCAACTGCCTTGTAATATTTTGATTCATCTGCAAAAACTATGTTAATATTGTCAGATTTACTTTCGGTAATTGCATCAATATTACTAACCGATGCAGGTATTGTATGTGATTTAGATTTTCCATTCGGATAAACCACCATAGTATCAACTGCACTATTATATACAACACCTTCTATAGATAAATAATTCTTATTGTTTGAAGAAACATTAATTTCGCTTAAATTATAAAGATACATAAACATTTTAGCGCTAAGGTATTCAACTCCACTACCGATTGTCAGGGATTGCAATGAACTACAGCCTTCAAATGCGTCCTCGGAAATCGTTTTTACGGAATCAGGAATAGTAATGCTCTTAGCATTAGTATCAAAATGATATCCCAATGAAGTAATACCAATAACCTTTTTTCCTGCTATTTCTTCTGGAATTATGATATCTTCATCTTCAAGCGTACAATTGGTAATATAAATTCCGTCATTTTGTGCCACAAAATCAAAACCATAGTCAGGTATAACTTCAGCATAACCTTTTGCGGTTGCTTTTCCCAAGTGCACTATAAATTCGTTTTCTTTACCAATCTGCCAGTCACCTATTATTGAAATAGTAGGATTATCATCGTAATAATCATCTGAATTTCTTTGCTCAACCCTTCCATCTTTATATGTAACCTTGTATACAAATTTTAATGCACATTCATAATCCCAGCTATCCTCTTTTTCCTTTACAGGGTCAACACTTAGTATTTCAATTGAGGCGTAGGGACTTTCTTTGATATTACAATTAAAAGATGTCTCAAAGCCAAAAGCCTTAGCTACGACTTTGTGAGTGCCAATATCCCATTGGTTTTCATAGCTTTGGTCATTTTCAAAATCAAAAGAATAATAAGTATCTTTATATTCAAAGCCGCCGTAGCTTATATCGCATGATGTTCCATCATTAAATGTTATTGTTCCTCTAACATCAAAATCATTATATTTATACCATTCAACATACTCGTCCTTATCATAATCGTAGTCTTTGGTATAATATCCACTTGTATATTCGACAATGTCAATGTCATTAATTTCTATACTTTTAACAGTAAAAGGCGGTTTAACAATATTAACATTAAAGGTTGTTTTAATTCCCTCAAGCTCGGCAGTAACCTGATGAGAACCAAGTCCCCACTGATTATTTACGCTTTGAGAATCCGTAAGATCAACATCATTGTCGGATATCCAAGCATAGTCTATATCAACTGTCGAACCGTCTGTTAATGTAGCTGTGCCGACAATTTTGCTACTATAGTCATAATTGTACCATTTAACATACTCGTCCTTATCATAATCGTAGTCTTCAGTATAATATCCATTTGTAAATTGGATAATTTCTATATCGTCAATACTAAAGTTCTTGAAATCTGTTTGTGATGCTGCATTAGTTATCGGGATACTGCTCATCAGCAAACACGCCATTAATGCGATTACTGTTACTAATTTAAAAATCTTTGTTAGTTTGTGTTTTTGTCTCATAAAAAAGCCTCCTAAAAACTTTATTGATGAATTTTGCATTTTTCTATAATTTCATCTGCAAAATAATATCCCATATCAACCCGTTTGCAATTCTCGTTGCATAACAAGCCACTATCCGCACAATAGATTGCCTGTTTTATTTCTCTGCATTTCGGGTATTTTACGCTTTCATCAAGCTTTAACTCTTGCATAATACTTTTGAAAATCTGTGGTGAATAGTTATCTACTAAGCTTCCTCCGTGCCACACAGCACAACTGTACTGCGGAACAAATCCAACAAACCAATGACAGTCATTTGCTATTCCCGTACCTGTTTTTCCGCCAACTTCAATATCATCCATTTTTGCTCCTGCACCCGTTCCGCCACTCTGCACTACACCTTGAAGCAATTCGTTCATAATAAATGCCGTTGGCTCACTGATAACCTGTTTATATTCATCTTTTGCTGTAAAAATTACTTCTCCGTTGCTGTCAGTAATTTTATTTATGGATTTTGGTATGTAATATTTTCCTCCGTTTGCAAAAATCTGATAATATCCTGACATTTCAACAGGCGATAATCCCTTATAAAGATAGCCCATTGCCATATTGCCTATAACATCGGATTCATCTGAATTTATCGCCTTTTCATATTCATACTTTATATCCATATCAAAGTTCTTTCTTAAAAATTGAATTGAATTTAAAACACCATAATCATCAAGGCACTTAACTGCTACAGTATTTAATGATTCTTTTATCGCCTGATATACAGTTATATTTTTATTGTAATAAATTCCTGTTGCATTTTCAGGCCAATCACTTTTCTCTCCATCCTCATTTTCAACTTGTGTATAAGGCGAATCTTCATATACCTTTGACCAATATGCCTTACCGCTTTCTATAGCAGGAGCGTATACGCTTAAAGGCTTTAAAGAAGAATATGGGGAAAATCCGGTTATAGCAAAATTGCTTTCTTCTTTAGATTCACTGCTATAAACAGCACATAAACCGCCTTTTAAATTTGTCACTGCACAGCCAAAAGGAATCTCCTTAACATCAGATTTGTTATATGCTGTCTCTATAGAAGAAAATATTTCTCTATCGAGGAAAGTATCAATTGTATAGCTGTTTTTAAATAATAATTTCTCTGCTTTTTCTTCATCACAACCGTTTATATCAGCTATAATATCAATTGCTTCATTAATTACTAATTCGGAATAGGAACTATATTCTGAAGACTTTTCAAGTTTTGCAGAGCTAACTTTCGCAAAAACCTCACCTTTGTTATCTTTAAGCGTTATCTCTTTTGTCGTACACGAACTAAACATAAACAACGTCAAAAGCAAAACTATCAAAACAGAGAAAAAAACAAGATTCTTTTTCATTTTATATTTCCTCCTAAATTTTCTGCATACAATAAGATATCACCCGGAAGCTGTGTATTTGGTTGGTCTGCAATCTTTTTGCCCAATTCGCTAAGTCTGTAGTCAAGATTTTTAACCTTGTCTACCGTCTTGAGCAGTTCTTTTTGGCAATACTCAAAACTATAACTGTCACCTATTTGTTGATACAGATAACTTCCCTGAATCAACATATAACAATATTCTTCATATTCTTCGTATGAAAACGGAGCAATTTCAAAAACTTTATTTTTATATTTAATTAAATTTTCAAAGTCACCCTGAGAATATGCATAACGAGCCTTTGCACTATAAGCTATCTGAACAAATTCATTCTGGGAAATTATCCTATCCGCAATTGTATTTTGAGCGACAATATCATCCTCGGCAATTAGCAAATCAACTTTATTCTGCGTGTTGCCCGGGAACATTGAGTCGGCGGCTTGATTAAAGCCAAAATGCGCAAGTCCCAGCGCAACAGCAAAATACAGTGACAACAGACCAGTGATTACAAAAGAAAATACAAAAACTGCTCCCTTTTTAAGTTCAAGCTGTTTGCCATCGTTATAATCGAGAAACAGCAAAAGTATAAAGAACATTGAGATAAACTGCAAATCAAAGTCAAACAAACAATGCAAAAAAACTGTAAGCAAAATAATCCTTTTACCCGCCGAGTTGCCCTTGCGGAAAAACGATTTTATAATTCCCACTACGAATAATAGGCAAGGAATCCAGCCAACATCAAGCAAAAGCTGTAAAAAGTCATTATGAATGAACATAACCGAATACACACCAGTCTGAATTGACTGCTGAATGTAGTAATAACCCATATATCCCAAGCCAAACGGATGCTTTAAAATAACAGGGAATGCATCTGCATAATAAAGCAATCTGCCAACAAAGGTGCTCTCACCAAATGAAATAGTAAAATACCTTGAAAAAATCTCATTGCTTTTAAGCAATGGTAACAGTAAAAGTACTGCAAGTACAAGAGCCGCAAGAACTGTGCAGAGAATAATTTTGTTTTTTCTGCCCTTTCTAAAAAATATAATTAAAACATTTGAAAAAACAGCTAAAATAAATACTGCACGACTACCGGTAAATAACAGAAGTATAATAAGAAGCAGTACAAAAACTATGTCAATCGGTTTTAGTTTTTCTTTGCTTAATGCAGTAAGCTCGCCTACAAGCAAAAACAGTGCAAAGGTGTTTGGATACTGTAGGAATCCTGCCATTCTCTCCGACACAGTAAAATAATCCTTAGTTATAGGAATATACATAAGCACAAGCGAAAGCACTCCCAATATAAGTGCTATATAAGGTAACAAAGCTATTAGACGTTCCTTTATTCCTTTATCTTGCATTAACAAAAGCATATACAATAGCACCGGCAGAAATTTGAGAAAACCGACAAATGCCATTCCGGAATCAATGGCATAGAAACAGGAAATCAAATAGAACAGCGTAATAACCGCAATAGAAAGACTCGTTATATTTATGTTAACAACCAAATTCCTGTTTCGGGCAATTTTAACAATCAGCAAAACCGAAATTATAGCCGACAAAACAC
>ENA-UEQL01001920-UEQL01001920.1-human-gut-metagenome-genome-assembly--contig:-NODE-1920-length-14086-cov-8.581198_pt1 | contig 14086 bp, 14 predicted proteins | sample MGYA00242905_ERZ507926 | MGnify/ENA primary metagenome ERZ507926 (study PRJEB26167, sample SAMN06115531) | human gut metagenome | host: Homo sapiens | place: China:Henan | collected 2015-09-09...
GTAGCCGTACAGCGACGCGACGTCCACGGTGAGGGCGGTCCTGCCCGGAGCAATGGCGTTGTGTGCAACCGCAAAAATGGGTTTTGAGGGGTCCGAAGGGCCTTTCCAGGCCTTCAACTCGTCCAGATCACTGAACACAAATACCTCTCCCCCGGTATGTCCGACGATGCCCTGCACCTCCGGATGGGTCTTGTCGCCTGCCACCAGCAGCACTGCACCCTCGGCCTCAGCCCTGGCGGCGATGTTCTGGATCTTCTTCACAAAGGGGCAGGTCGCGTCGTGGTAGACCAGGGCGCGCTGCTCCAGCGTGTCGTAGATGCTGCGGGGCACACCGTGGCTGCGGATGATGACTTCGTACCCGGTGGGGATGTCATCCACCGTGTCGGCCACCAGCGCCCCCCGGCGCTCCATATCGGCCACAGCCTGCGGGTTGTGGATGAGCGGCCCCAGCGTTGCCACCTTGTGGCCCTCATCCAGCAGGTTATACGTCAGCTCCACCGCCCGGTTCACACCGAAGCAGAAGCCCGCCGTCTTCGCCAAACGAATCTCCATGTTATCCTCCTGTCTTGATCGGCTTCACTCACGGTCGGCCCAAATCTTCCCATGCGTCCAGAAGCGCCTGCTTGTTGGCCCGCAGGGTCTTCAGGTCGCGGCGGCTCTCCATGGCGAACTGTGCGGCGGGCATCGGCTCGCCGTAGACGACCTTCACCTTGCAGAACAGCTTCATCCTGCCGTCCGGTGTGTCATAAAGGATGCGCACCGGCACCACATCCACCGCCGCCTGCGCCGCAATGACGAACAGACCGCTCTTGGGCTGCAGGAGCTTCCCCTCTTTTTCGCGGGTGCCCTCCGGGAAGATGAGCAGTGTGCCGCCGTTCCGGCAGGCCTCCACCGTCTGGTCGATCACGTCCAGCTCTTCGCGGGTGCCGCGCACACACAGCGCCCCCATCCAGCGGAAAAACCAGGTCAGCAGCACGTTGATCTCAAACAGTTCCTTCTTGGCGAAGACCACCATCCGCCGCCCCCAGAACCGGGTGATGACCACGAACACCGGGTCGATGGCGGAAACATGGTTCGGTGCGATGATGCAGCCGCTCGTCCGGACTTTCTTCAGATTCTCCCGGCCGATGCACTCCACCCGGAACCCGATGTGGAACACGATCCACGCCAGCGGGAGCAAAATATAATAGAGTACCATTGCGCTCCTCTCAGACCTTGGATGCGATGATCTGTTTCATGGCATCCAGGCTCTGCTCAAAGTTGAGCTCAGAGGTGTCCAGCAGAACGGCGTCGTCGGCCTGCTTCAGCGGGGCAGCCTCGCGGTGGGTGTCCTGATAATCGCGCTGCTTCACATCTTCCAGCACCTTTTCAAAGGAGATGTCCACGCCCTTCTCCTGATACTCCTTCCAGCGGCGTCTGGCGCGGGCCTCCGGGGCAGCGGTCAGGAAGATCTTCACGGTCGCATGGGGCAGCACCACCGTGCCGATGTCGCGGCCGTCCATCAGAACGTTCTGGGTCCGGGTCATATCGCGCTGCTGATCCAGCAAAAAGGCGCGGACTGCCGGGTTGGCCCCCACAGCCGAAGCCGCCATGCCCACCTCATCGGTGCGGATGAGCCGACTGACGTCCTCCCCATTCAGGTAGATGTGCTGTTCGCCGTCCACCGAATCCAGCCGCAGCGAGATCTCCGGCAGCAGTGCGTTGACGGCCTCGTTGTCCTTGGGGTCTTTGCCCGCGCGCAGTGCATACAGGCCGATGGTGCGGAACATCGCACCGGTATCCACATAAATGTAGCCCAGCTCAGCCGCCAGACGGCGCGCCAGCGTGGATTTGCCCGCACCTGCAGGCCCATCGATCGCAACAGAAATCATGTGTATGTCTCCTTATATAAATTATAAATTATTTGCAAAGCTCTGTGCCGTGCAGAACGCGATCTGCAAATTGTAGCCGCCGGTGTAGGCATCCACGTCCAGCACCTCGCCTGCAAAATAGAGGCCCAGCGCCTTCTTGCTCTGCATGGTCTTGGGGTCAACCTCCCGCACCGACACGCCGCCCGACGTGATGACCGCATGGGCCAGGTCGCCGCGGGCATCAATGGGCACCTTCCAGTGCTTGCACAGCTGCACCAGCTCCCGCTTCTGCTCGCGGGTGATCTGGTTGGCTCTGGTGGCCGGGTCGATGCCCCAGCGGGCCACCATGACCGGCTGCATACTGGACGGCAGCAGCTTGACCAGCGCCCCCTGCGCCGCGTGGTTCGCCAACAGGGCAAAATCGCGGGTGATGCGGTCGTAGAGCTGCTCCTCGCTCAGGGCGGGCTTCAGGTCGATCTCCGCATGGTAGCGGTGCTTTTTCATGTCGCCGAGGTGGCTGGATGCGCTCAGCGTCAGCGGGCCGCTGATGCCGAAGTGGGTAAACAGCATCTCGCCCTGCTCGTCGAAGATGGCCTTGCCGTCCTCAAACAGGGTCAGCGTCACGTTTTTCAGGGCCAGCCCCATCATCTTCTTGCAGTCCGGGTCATGGCTGACCAGACTCACCAGGCTGGGCACCGGCTCCACGATGGTGTGCCCGGCCTGCTCGGCCAGTTTGTAGCCGTCGCCGGTGGAGCCGGTCGTCGGGTAGCTCAGGCCGCCCGTAGCCACCAGTACGGCATCGGCGCGGTACTCTCTGCCGGAGGTTCCCCGCACCCCGACGCAGCGGCAGGCCGCACCGGGCTTTTTCTTTTTGGGGTGGCGCGGGTTCTCCGGCACCGCAGGGGCAGCCTCTTCAGCCGGGGCCAAAGGCTCCAGCAGCAGTTTTTGGGCCCCGTCGCGGACGATGCGGGCCTCCTCGGCGTAGCGCAGCAGCGCCTGACGGATCTCCTCGGCCCGATCTGACACCGGGAACACCCGGCGGCCCCGCTCGACCTTCAGTTCCACGCCCAGCCCCTCAAACAGCTCCATCGTTCTGGCTGGCGGGAACGCCCCCAGCGAGGAGAACAGGAAGCGCGGATTGGTCCGCACATGGCGCAGGAACTCCTCCGCTGTGCAGTCGTTGGTCACGTTGCAGCGGCCCTTGCCGGTGACGAGGATCTTCTGGCCGGGCTTTTCCATGTGCTCCAGCACCGTCACCTCGTGCCCCTGCCGCACAGCGGCACCCGCCGCCATCAGCCCGGCCGCACCGCCGCCCACGATCAACACCTTTGCCATCCTGCTTCCTCCTGTGTTCACGCTCTGTCGAAACTTGTTCTATTGTATCATACCAGAATCGGCTTCCAAATGCAATCGCTTCCCGGCCCGGAACTGCTGGAAATCCCCACACAAAAAAGCCCGCCGGGGGCTTTTCCCTCCGGCGGGCCCGCTGATTCAGTTCCTGCACGCTGCGGGGTCCAGATAGCTGTCGCCCTGCTTCACTTCCAGATGCAGGTGGCTCTCCTCGGCGCACTCGCAGCTCACGCTGCCCACGGTGCCGAGCACCTGCCCGGCCGACACGGTGTCGCCCTCTTTCACCTTGGGGCTGGCCACACCGCAGAGCCGCCAGACACGGCCCGCGCTGTCCTTCACGGCCACGACCGGCCCCCAGCTGCCATCGGCACCAGCGAGCACCACACTGCTTCGCCTTCGCGGGCTGCATAGTCGATGCCGTTGTGGGTGCGCCAGTCGCCCAGCGTCTTGTTGTACACCAGCTCATCGCCGCTGTAGGCGTTCAACACTCTGCCAAAGATGGGCTGCGTGGAAGCAGGCGCTGCCGAACTGCTGGCAGGCGAGGATGCGCCTTGCAAGGCGAAGGGTTCGCGCACCGAACCAGAGCCAGACGCCTGCCCAGACGAGGCAGCAGACGACGTCGAAGACCCGGCTCTGGGGGCCGGGTCGGCCTTGGGGACATTGGCCACACTGTTTGCGGCGGGCGTAGTAGGCTGCTGCCATTCGGGATATTCCTCCTCCGGGATGATCGTCAGGTCTTCGTCGATGCCGGGCAGGGTCGATGTGCTGTCCGGCTCGTTCAGGCCGTCAAGGTTCTCCTTCAGCTCGTCCCGGACGGTGCGCACGGCCCAGACGCCCGCCGCAGCCGCGGCCACCAGACAGGCCAGCAGCGCCAGCGCAAACCCCTTGTCCCGCAGAAATCTTTTGAGTTGTTCCATGGTTCGTTACTCCAATCATCGTTTGTGTACGGTCCAAATTCTGATTGTAGTGTGCGATGGCTGCGCAGGGTTTATTCAGTTGTTCTTATAAAAAATAAGGGATGTGCCCGCCGGGCACATCCCTTATTTTTTAGGATTGTCAGCTGCGGCGGCGGTTGTTGCCCAGCAGGCGGACGACATACAGGAAGATGTTGATGAAGTCCAGATACAGGGTCAGCGCACCGTAGATGGAAGCTTTTTCCGCCATTTCGGCGTCGGCAGCGTAGTAGCTGTACATCTGCTGCAGCTTCTGGGTATCGTAGGCGGTCAGCAGCATGAAGACCACCAGGCCGATGCCGCAGTAGAGCACCGAGCCGCCAAAACCGAAGCCGAACAGCATCCCGACAAAGCCGGTGACGAGCATGGCCACCAGTGCCATCATCAGGCGGGGGCCCCAGCCGGTCAGGTCTTTGTGGGTGGTGGTGCCGTAGACGGCCATCAGGCCGAAGTACAGCGCCGTGGAAAGAAAGGCTAAGATCAGCGTCCCCACCGAGAAGGCGAGGAAGTAGTAGCTGAGCACCATGCCGTTGAGCAGCGCGTACCCGAAGAAGGTCGCCCTTGCCCCCTGCACCGACATGGTCTGTACACGAGAGCTGAGCACGAACACGAGGGCCAGCTCAGCGATGGTGAGCACAAGGTAAAGTGAATCGACCAGATACAGCAGCGGAGTTGTCGCGGTGATATAGGCCATTGCAAAGGTGATGAGCAGCCCGCTGGCCATCCAGCGGTAGGTGCGGGTCATATAGTCCGATGCGCTCATCGTAGGCTCCGCATAGCCGCGGTTATAATTTCTGTAATCCATGGTAAGGTCCTCCCATCTTGTTCCGGAGCCTTGCCCCGGTCTACGAAATATAGTATACTGCATAGAAATGAACGTTTCATGAAAAAGGCTGTGATATTTGATGTCTCTTGGGCTTTACCTGCATATCCCCTACTGTTTTTCCAAATGCCGCTACTGTGATTTCTATTCCGCCCCCGGCCAGCGGGGTGTACCGCCAGAGTATCCCGACGCGCTGCTGCGGGAGCTGCACCGGTTTGCGCCGGATGCTCCCCTCCGGCCCGATACCATTTATTTTGGCGGCGGAACCCCCAGTTTACTCACACCCGAGGATGTTTCCCGCCTCATAGACGCTGCCCAGCCCCTGCCCGGGGCGGAGATCACCCTGGAAGCCAACCCCGAGACGGTCACCGAAGAGACCCTGCGCGGCTTCCGGGCCGCGGGCGTCAACCGGATCTCGTTCGGGGTGCAGTCGGCCCGGGACAGCCAGCTCAAAACGCTGGGCCGCCCCCACACGGCCAAACAGGCCCGGGCGGCGTTCGCGGCGGCCCAGCGGGCAGGCTTTGAAAACATCAGCGGGGACATCATGCTGGCCCTGCCCCATTATACGCAGGCGGAATTCGACGAGACACTGGAACTGATCGAGAACGGCGGGGCCACCCACGTCTCCGCTTACCTGTTAAAGATCGAGCCGGACTCCGCCTTTGGCCGCAAGCCGCCGGAGGGCCTGCCCACTTCCGACGAGGCCGCTGATTTTTACCTCTACGCCGTGGAGCAGCTGGAACACCACGGCTACCAGCAATACGAAATTTCCAACTTTGCCCGCCCGGGCTATGAGGGGAAGCACAACCTCATCTACTGGGACTGCGGGGATTACCTTGGCCTCGGCCCAGCGGCCCACTCCTGCATGGGCGGCAAGCGTTTCTACTACCCGCCTGATACGGATGCCTTTTTACACGATACCGCTGCCCCGGTGCTGGACGGCAGCTGCGGCGCGGAGGATTATCTCATTTTGCAGCTCCGCCTCCGCAAGGGGTTGAATCTGGAAGCTTACAAAAACCTCTACGGCAAGGAGTTCTCCACAGCACAACTTGCCTTCGTGCAAAACTGCGTCAAGGCCGGGTACGCCAATTTTGATGGCAAGACTCTGGCCCTGACCCCCGCCGGGCTCATCGTGCAGAACACCATTTTGGCGGAGCTCTTATAATCTTATCAAGAACAGCCCCCGCAGGCTTGCCGTAGGTCCGCAGGGGTCTTTCATTCCGCCAATTGGATCACCGGCCAGCCCAACGCCGCGATGGCGTCCCGGTCATGGGTGGCGAGGAGGACATTTTTGCCGCCGCCTCGCTCCCGGATGAGCGCGGCGGCTTTTTGCAGGGTCTCCGGATCCATCCCTGTGAACGGCTCGTCCAGCAGCAGGGTGTCGCTGGGGGCCAGCAGCGCCCGCAGGAGAGCCACCCGGCGCTTCTGGCCGCCCGAGAGCTTTCGGGCAGGCAGGACGAGGACCGTCAAGTCCAATCCAATTTGTTGAAAACAAGTTTCAATTTGCTCTTTGTATTGTGTTTCCAGTCCCGGAAGCACCAGTGCCACGTTCTGGACGGCATTCAGCTGAGGGCAGAGGCGGTCTTCCTGAAAGACGGCGCTCACCCGCCCCACCCCCTGCACACTGCCGGAGGTAGGCGTTTCCAGCCCCATGAGGACGCGCAGGAGGGTGGTTTTGCCCCAGCCGCTGGGGGCCCAGAGGACGGCAGGCTCCTCCACTGTAAGATTCAGGTCTTCAAAGAGCGTTTTCTCTCCAAAGCGTTTTGTCAGGTGCAAAATTTCCAGTTTGTTATGCTGCATCATACTGCCTCCTCGCCCAGTACCCGGGCCACCGCCTTGTCCAGCAGGGCCAGAAACAGTTTTTCAAAGGCCGCGCTCAGGACGATGATGACGAATGTCCAGGCAAACAGCTCCCCGGTGGAAAGGGTGATTTTGGCCCGGTAGAGGGCGTCACCGATGCTGCCGTCCGGCAGGCCGATGACTTCCGCCGCCACGCCGCTCTTCCAGCAGATGCCCAGCGCCACGCTGCACCCCTGCCGGAACGCGGGCAGCACCGCCGGGAGCCAGATGGCTTTCACCCGCCGCCCCAGCGGCAGGCGGAACACCCGGGCCATTTCCAGCAGCTGCGGGTCGGCACTTTCCAGCCCGGTGCGCACCGCGCCGTACAGCACGGGCAGCACCATTAAAAAACTGATGAGGATGGAGAGGCTTTTGCCGCTGACCCACACCAGCGCCAGAATGATAAAGCTTGCCACCGGCGTGGCCTTGACCAGTTGCATCACCGGGGCCAGCATGGCGTCCACCCAGAGCCAGCGCTCCGCCGCCACAGCCAACAGCACACTGCACACCCCGCCCAGCACAAAGCCCAGCAGAATGTGCCCGGCGCTGAACGCTACCCGCTGCCAGAACTCTGCCTGGGGCAGCAGCTGCACCAGCGTGCCAAAGGCCTGCAGCGGCGACACCAGAAATACTTCCTGCCCGATGGCCATGGCAGCTGCCTGCCACACCACCAGCCAGAACACCACCGCCGCCAGCCACAGGCGGCGTTTTTTTGTCTGTTTCATATTGCTTCCTTTCTGTTCGTTCCAAATCCTTTTTCAAGATATCATATCATCTGATAGAATACAAGCTTTCATCTTTTCTTTTCTTGACATGAGCGCTTTTGTACACTAAACTGAAAGTCAGAAACCCACACCGGGCTGTCCTGCCCGGCAGAAAGGACGATGCTTCATGCAAACCAACACCCTCCGCGGCAAAAAGCTGCTGCTGATCGGGTTCACCCTCTTTTCCATGTTTTTCGGAGCAGGCAACCTGATCTTTCCGCCCTATCTGGGGGCACAGGCAGGCACCCGCCTCTGGCTGGCCTTTGCCGGGTTTGCCGTCAGCGCCATCGGCCTGCCCATTGCAGGCGTGGTGGCCGTAGCCCGGGCCGGGGGGCTGCCCCAGCTGGCCGAGCGGGTGCACCCCCGGTTTGCGCAGGTCTTCTCCATTCTGGTATATCTCTCCATTGGGCCATGCCTCGCCATCCCCCGCACAGCCAGCACCTCGTTTGCGATGCTCACTCCGCTGGTGGGGGAAGCCTCGTGGCTCCAATGGGCCTACTCCGCCCTCTTCTTTGCGGCAGCATACTGGATCGCGCTCCATCCGGAACGGCTCACCCAGCGGCTGGGCCGGGTGCTCTGCCCGGCCCTGCTGGCCCTCATCCTGCTGCTGTTTGCGGCCTGTCTATTCCGCCCGGCGGCGGCAGGCTACGGCACCCCGGCAGCGGCTTACGCTGCCCTGCCCGCAGCGCAGGGCATTCTGGACGGCTACCAGACCATGGACACCCTGGCCGGACTCAACTTCGGCTTCGTCATCGCCCTGAACATCCAGGCGCTGGGCATCACAGACCCCCGAGAGATGGAACAGGGCACCATCCGGGCCGGGTTCGTGGCCGCCGGGCTGTTTGCGGTGGTCTACGCCATGCTCACCCACATCGGCGGCATTGCCGGGGCGGCTTTCCCCGGCTGCGAGACGGGTGCTGAGACCCTGACCCGGCTGGCCGATTCCCTCTTTGGCCGGGTGGGGCAGGTGCTGCTGGGGGCCATCTTCGTCATCGCCTGCTTCAACACCTGCGTGGGGCTCATCTCCAGCGTCGGCGAATATTTCCACCAGCTGCTCCCCAGGCTCTCCTATCCGGCCTGGGCCGCGTTCTTCGCCCTGACCAGTATGCTCTTCTCCAACATCGGGCTGGCAGGGATCCTCAGGCTGTCCGTTCCCGTCCTCAACGCCATCTACCCGACGGCCATCGTCCTCATCTTCCTGTCGTTCCTGCCCGGGGCTTTCCAGCACCGCCCCGTCTACGGCTGGGCCATTGTCCTCACTGCCCTGCAGAGCATCCCGGCCGTCCTCCCGCTCGGCCCGGTGAGCGCCTTTGCCAGCGCCCTGCCCCTGGGCGGGCTTGGCTTCGGCTGGGTGGTGCCTGCCCTGGCAGGCGTCCTCCTGGGGAAGCTGCAGAGCCGCCGCGCCTGATACCAAAAAAGCTGCCGCACCACCTCGTGCGACAGCTTTTGTTTTTCGGGAACTTACTGGAACAGCTTCTTCACTTTGTGCTGCACCTGCTGGGTCGTCGTGGGTTTGACCCAGTAGAAGTTGTCGTCCGGCAGCTTGCCGCCCACGGCTGCGGGGGAGGCATCGTAGAGCACCTGCAGGTAGGCAGAGATGTCTTTCTTCATCTCCTCGCCGCGGCGGTAGACGATGTTGCACTTGGGCAGAGCCTTTTTGGCGATGGCAGCCTTGGCCACCACACCGATCTCTTCACAGAGGGCGGCGGTGCCGTCGATGTCGGTGTTGGCGGCGTTGACGCTCTTCTCATAGTCATTCAGGAACGCCTGCACCACGTCGGGGTGATCCTCGGCGTAAGCGGTGCGGACCACTGTGACGCCGGTGATGAGCTGGGTATCACAGACCTTGTTCCACTCCTTGGTCAGGTCGAGGACCACACGGAGCTCGCTGTCTTTCATCTGGGCAGCGGTGACATAGGGCTGGGGCAGCACGGCGATGGCGTCTTTCTTGGTGGCGGCCATCTGAGCGGTGACCTCAGAGGCCTCGCTGTAGTATTCGATCTTCACGTCCTTATCGGGGTCCAGGCCGTTCTTGGTGAGCAGGTAACGCAGGACGTACTCCGGCGTGGTGCCCTTGCCCGTGGAGATGATGGTGCGGCCTTTCAGGTCTGCAAAGCTGTGGACGGTGTCCCCCTTTTCCACCACATACAGCACGCCCAGCGTGTTGACGGCCAGCACCTGGATGCCGCCGTTGGTCTTCTGGTAGAGGGTTGCCGCCAGGTTGGCCGGGATGGCCGCCATGTCCAGATTTCCCTTGATGAGCTTTGGCACGATCTCATCGGCCGCGCCATAGAGCTGCAGGTCGTAATCCATGGCGGCGGTGCCATTCTTCTCCATGGAGAGCAGATTGACCAGACCCATGGTAGTGGGGCCTTTCAGGCCCGCGATGCGGAGAGTCTTGGCCGACAGCGTTTTTGCCGAGGCCCCGCAGGCCAGCAGGCTGACCAGCATGACCACCGACAGCAGCAGAGATGTCAGTTTTTTCATCATCAGAAACTTCCTCACTTTCTATTTTTGCCCTTGCGAGAAATAAAATTTGCAAAAACATTTGCTTTACGGGCTCAAGTTTACTATAATGAAAGAAAAAATACCGTTGCGCACGCAACGGAATTGCAGATGGGCGGTGAGGGCCCGGGTCAAACCTCACGGAATGGATATGGAAAATTACCTGCCGCTGTTACAAACCACTTCACTCTTTGCCGGGCTGGAACAGCCTGCCCTGCGGATGCTCCTGCGGGATCTGTGCGCCGTGGTGCGCAGTTATGGCCGGGGCGAAACGCTGGTGCAGGCCGAGCACTCCAACCGCCGGGTGGGGGTGGTGCTCTCGGGCACCATTCAGGCCTACCGTCCCGCGCCGGGGGGCACCCACCTGCCCATCACCCACATGGGGGCAGGGGGCGTCTTTGGCGATGTGCTGGGCGGCTCCAGCCTGGCCAGCCCGGTAACGGTGGTGGCCGAGTGCCCTTGCGAGGTACTGCTGCTCCCCTATGACCGGCTGCTCCAGCCCGGCAGCGACCCCGCCCGCCAGCAGGTGCTGCAAAATCTGGTACGGACCATCAGCGATAAATATTTTCTGCTCTCCCGCCGGGTGGACCTGCTCATTTTAAAGAGCCTGCGGGCCAAGGTGTGCGCCTACCTCCTCAGTGAGGCCGAGTATCACCACAGCATGACCTTTACCATCCCCTACTCCCGCATCCAGCTGGCGGATTACCTCAACTGTGACCGCAGCGCCCTCTCCCGGGAGCTGAGCCTCATGCAGCGGGACGGCTTGTTGGAGACCTACCGCAGCAGCTTTAAAATTATGGATGCGGAAGCATTGAGAGGGATGGTGTTGTAACAATGTCCAAGCCGATACTCTGGATCGTGATCCCCTGCTACAACGAGGAGCAGGTGCTGCCCATCACGGCCCCGATGTTTTTACAGAAGATTCACGACCTGACCGCCGCAGGGCTGGTCAGCGACCAAAGCCGGGTGCTGTTTGTCAACGACGGCTCCCGGGATAAGACATGGGAGCTCATTACCGGGTTTGCAAAAGAGGATGAGCATTTCATCGGGATCTCTCAGAGCCGGAACCGGGGCCACCAGAACGCCGTGCTGGCCGGTTTGATGGAAGCCCTGCACAGCGGCAGTTGCGATATCACCATCTCCATCGACTGCGACGGTCAGGACGACATCAACGCCATGGATGAAATGGTGCGCAAGTATCTGGAGGGTGCCGAGGTGGTATACGGCGTGCGGAGCCGCCGGGACACAGACACATTTTTCAAGCGCTTTACTGCCGAGGGATTCTATCACCTGATGAACGCCCTGGGGGCCGACATCGTCTTCAACCACGCCGACTACCGGCTCATCAGCACCCGGGTTCTGGAAAGCTTTGCCGACTACCGGGAAGTCAACATCTTCCTGCGAGGCATGGTGCCGCTGGTGGGTTTTCCCAGTGAGGTAGTCACCTACGAACGGCATGAGCGGCTGGCCGGTGACAGCCACTATCCCCTGAGCAAGATGCTGGCCCTTGCGTTCGACGGCATCACCAGCCTGAGCAACAAACCCATCCGGCTCATCACCGGAGCCGGTATCGTGGTCAGCCTGATCAGCTTTATCGGGGTGATCTGGGCCATCGTGCAGGCCGTCCGGGGCAGCGTGGTGGCCGGCTGGGCCTCCACCGTTTGCATCGTCTGCTTCATGGGCGGTGTCCAGCTCATCTGCCTGGGCGTCATCGGCGAATATATCGGCAAAATTTATATGGAAACCAAGGCCCGGCCCCGCTATATCATCAGCGAGCGCACCTGGGCCCCCTATGAAAGGAAGTACCACGGATGAGCAAACAGAGCTGGAAAGGCAGCACCCTTTTGAACCCGGAACCGCCCGTTCTGGTATCCTGCGGCGGGCTGGAAACACCCAACCTCATCACCATCGGCTGGACAGGCACCATCTGCACCCAGCCCAGCATGGTGTCCATCAGCGTCCGCCCCGAGCGGTTCAGCCACCATCTGATCAAAGAGATCGGGCAGTTTGCCATCAACCTGCCCACCGAGAGCCTTGTCCGCGCCGTGGACTGGTGCGGCGTCAAGAGCGGCCGGGAGCTAGACAAGTTTGCTGCCTGCGGCCTCCACGCCGCGCCGGGCTCTGTGCTGACGGACTGCCCCATTTTAGAGGAAAGCCCGCTGAATCTTGAGTGCAAGGTGACGCAGGTCATCCCGCTGGGCAGCCATGATCTGTTTTTGGCGCAGGTCGTCGCCTGTGATGTGGACGAGAGCCTGCTGTCTGTTTCCGGGAAAATCCCGGATGTCACATGTCCTGTTCCTGCTGCTGGTACTTGCAGAAACAGCTGTCGCACATGCCACCATCCCGGACGGGTGGTGGTTCCTGCTTCCGGGTGTCGTTTCCGTACTTCTCCGTCTTTCTTTCAAAGGAGGGGCAGAAAGCGGAAAGGGCGGAAAAGCCCTGCTCTCCCTTCACGCCACGGACGGGACGATTATCAGATATTATTACTGGTTCTCCAATTTCCTTGTCTATGGAGGAGCCGGTTCCGGCAAGACCAAATCCATAGGCAAACCGCTGATGGAACAGTACATCAGGGCCGGATTCGCCGGTTTCATCTATGACTTCAAGGATTTTGACTATACCCGGACTGCATACAACCTGATCAGGAAACACGGATACCCCCATGAGTTCTATTATGTAAATTTCACGGACATGAACCGGACTTACCGCTTCAATCCGCTGGACAGGAGGAATATAAAGGACAGGACGATGCTCATGCAGCTGATGGAGGACGTACTGGGCGCGTTGATGCCGCCCACATCCAAACAGGACGAATGGTATACGGGAGCGCTTGGCATCCTGAACGGCGTGGCGTACAGGCTTTGGGACGAGTTCCCGGAATGCTGCACGCTGCCGCATATCGTCAACTTCGTGATGAAGGCCGATACGGGACAGCTTCAGGAATTCCTGAAGCTGAACGATATCAGCGCCATGATGGCGGGGGCGTACCTCAAGGCGGAAGGCAGTGAGAAAACACAGGCCTCCTATGTGTCCACTCTCAGCAACTATGTGGCGAAGCTGGCCACCAATGAGAATATATGCTATGTGCTGACAGGGAATGACTTCGACTTCAATCTGATTGATCCTGAACATCCGAAACTTTTTGCAATCAGCAACAACTATGCGACGGAGTCGGTGATATCCCCCGTCATCGCCATGGTGATGAGTATCGCCTCGCGCTCGTTCTCCATGGAGAACAGGGTCCCCTTTGTATTTATCCTGGACGAGATGACCACCTTCAAGGTGCGTGACTTCGAGAAGCTGCCTTCCGTCCTGCGCGAGTACGGGGCGGCGTTCCTGCTGCTCACCCAGTCCGGAGCCAAGCTGGAAAAACTGTACAGCAAACTGGACAGGTCGTCCATCGAGGCGAATTTCGGAAATATCTTCCTGGGCCGCACACAGGATGTGGAGGCATTGAAATATTATCCTCTCTTTTTCGGGAAATACGAGAAGGAGAAGAAGTCCACCAGTTCCGGCAGCAGCGGTGGCGGCCGTAATTCCAGCGTGACCATCAGCACACAGAAGGAAGAGATATATGAATCGAAGGACTTCGCTTCATTGGAACCGGGGGAATTTATCGGAATGGGAAACCGTTCCAATATCAAAGGGCATTTCAGGAAGAAGTTCAGGCTGTTCGAACTGGAGGAGGAACCGCTGCCGGTAGTCGCGTTCAGGACGGAGAAAGAAATATCCGACAATTATACCGGAATACTGAAAGATATCGAGAGGGTGCTCGGAATGGAAGAGACGGAGGAGGATGTAAACTCCCTGTTCGCTTCCCGGTGAAACATGTACTGCTGCGGATATCGGTTTCCCATCTGCAGCAGTGCCCCTTGCAGGGGTACAGGTTATTTACAGGCTTGCGAGCCATTTTTTTCCGGATTTGGTGTTAAGCCACACCAAAAATCCACCACCTACAACAGCACTTATTGTATATACTAAACTTAACATGTCCATAATCCA
>ENA-UEQL01001922-UEQL01001922.1-human-gut-metagenome-genome-assembly--contig:-NODE-1922-length-14075-cov-4.897557_pt1 | contig 14075 bp, 11 predicted proteins | sample MGYA00242905_ERZ507926 | MGnify/ENA primary metagenome ERZ507926 (study PRJEB26167, sample SAMN06115531) | human gut metagenome | host: Homo sapiens | place: China:Henan | collected 2015-09-09...
CACATTTCCTGGGTAACTTTTAATTACAAGGTGTAATAATATACCCCGATGTCATTATACACCATTTTATAATATGTGTAAAGTAATTCATTAATTATTTTTTGTTTTACAAAATTTTTTTACTGTCTCATTAACAATCTTTCGATATTCTACTTTTGTGTAACAATGTTCTGATCCTTCAACAATAACATATTGGCAGTTTTCATATAATTCAGCATATTTTTTACTGTATTCTGGGAAAACTGATTTATCATTTGATCCTTGCATTATTAATACGGGCTTTTTAAATTTTTCAATATCTTTATACATATCATAATTATTGAAAGCATTCTTTATAGCTATATTCATATAATATCCGCCCATATCAATGTTGCCATTTTCATCAATCTCATGACTTGCAAAATATCTATCAATTATTTGTGGCATATTGCCTGCAGGAGATAATAGCACTAATTTTTCGATTAAATCTTGTACTTCAAGTGATACTCTACTTGCGACTGCTCCACCCATTGAAAAGCCTAGAAGAATAATTGGTTTTTTATTATTAAGTTCATATGCTTCTTTAACAATTGCAATTCCATCTTCAATTTCAGTAAAGAAAGTATAATCACTAAATTTGCCATCACTTTCACCGCTACCCATAAAGTCATATCTAAGAGTCGCAAAATTACTTGCAACAAGGGTTTCAGTTAATTGTTTAAATAAATAACCATTTTCGTTTTTATGACCAGTAAAACCATGAAACATTACGACAATGTTGTCGTAACTATCATCTGGTTTAGAAAATAGTCCTCTTAATATATAATTTTTTACTTTTAAAGACTTTTGTATTATTTGCATTTTTTGATTCCTTCTTCATTTAAATTAGAAATTGCTTCACGAATATTTCCATTATTTTCTTCTAAAATCTTTTGTATTTCATTTGGATTTTCAATTTTTGTTAAGTAAGATAATAATACTCCTTTTACAGATTTAAACTTTTCTAATTGTTGCTTTGCAATTTCATTACTATAACCTGTAATTTCTTTAATAATTGAAAGCATTCTTGAAACCAGTTTTTCATTTGTTGCCTTTAAATCAATCATTAAATTTTCATAAACTTTACCCATTTTAATCATCGCACAAGTAGAAATCATATTGCATATCATTTTTTGAGCAGTACCAGATTTCATTCTAGTTGAACCAGTAATTGGTTCAGGACCAGTAATTGCTTCTACGGGATATTCAACCAAATCAGCTAGTTTACTACCAGCAGATGTAGTAATACAGCCAGTTATTGCCCCAATTTCTTTAGCATATTCTATTCCACCAATCACATATGGAGTTCTTCCACTAGCGGCAATTCCTACAACGATATCTTTATTAGATAAATTTATTTTCTTTAAATCTTCTATTGCCAATTCTTTTGAATCTTCAGCACCTTCTACTGCATTTACAAGCGCTTCGTTTCCTCCAGCAATTAATCCAATGACCATATTATTGTCAACACCATATGTAGGTGGGCATTCTGAAGCATCTAAAACTCCCAATCTTCCTGAAGTTCCTGCCCCTATATATATTAATCTACCATTATTTCTAAATGTTTCATATACTTCATCAACAAGAAGAGCTATTTGTCCTAGGGCTTTTTCTACCGCAAAAGCTACAGTTTTATCCTCGTTGTTGATTGCCTTCAACATTTCAATGGTTGACATTTGGTCAATATTCATTGTGTTTTTATTTCTACTTTCGGTAGAAATTTTTTTTAAATCTACTTGCATATTATTCCTCACATGGTGGAAATGTAATAGTTCCTAGCACAACGTTTTTCTTAGCGCCTGTAACACTTCTTACATTAGATGGTTTATGTAACATTGTCATATGGCCTAATATTGCAAATCCAAACGCCTCAAAGGCATCAGTTCTATTTTCCACTTTAACTCTTATTTTTAAATTTTCTTCAAGTAACTTGATAATATATTTATTATGTGAACCACCACCAGAGACAATTAGTTCATCAATAGGTCCTAAAAACGTTTCATATTCTTTAGTAATACTATACGCTGTAAAAGCTGTAATGGTGGTTATTATGTCTTCTTTTTTATTAGTGTATTTTTTTATGTCACTGATTACTTTCTTTAAATAATTATCATTATACTTTTCTCTACCTGTACTTTTAGGATAAGGCATTTCAAAATATTGATCGTTTAACATTTCATTTAATACTTCATTACATATTTTGCCACTCATAGCAATTTTACCACCTTCGTCATATGGTAAATCATAGAGTAACTTCATAGCACCATCAATTAACATATTGCCTGGTCCAGTATCAAAAGCGATAACATCATCGATTGTACAATTTTTCTTTAAATAACAGACATTGCCAATACCACCAATATTTTGTAAAGCAATGTTCTTTTTATCATTTTTATATAGTAAATAATCAACAAAAGGAATTAATGGGGCACCACTTCCTCCTGCAGCCATATCCATTACTCTAAAATTGCTAATCACCGTTTTATTATATTTATATGCTAAAACACTTGGTTCACCAATTTGTAGAGTAGATGAAGCATAGCCATCCATATTATCAGGATTATGCCAAATCGTTTGACCATGCATTGCAATGAATGCTATTTCATTCATATTAATCACTTTATTTTCAATAAGTTTGTCAATTGCTTTTTGATAAGCCTCAGTAATTTCAAAGTTTAAACTACAAATCTTTTGAACATTTGAGTTTATTAATGAAGAACACTCTTTGATTTTATTTACTAATAATTCATCATATGGAAAAGTTTCAAAAGCATCAATGTTATATTCATAATCATTATTTATTTGATTAATATTAACAACACAAATATCAATGCCATCTAATGATGTTCCACTCATTATTCCTATTGCTTTCATATTTACCTCTCGTTTAAGTGTATTTTTGCTAGGCGATATACACCCATTAATTGTTCCTCGTGATTATTTACATAAGTTAACTCAATATTATTGTTTTTAAAATATTCAAATATGCCTTCGGTAATGTATTTCCCATCATGTTCAATAAATCCGCCTTTTAAGCCTATTTTAGCGCCATTTTTGATGTTTAATGTTTGCATTAAGTGTTTTACTTGGATTCCAAGAAGTACACCTTGTTCTTTTAAAAGTTTTATTGCGCGTTCGTTATTTTTATCTGCTTCTTCTTTAAAGAATACACTATACGTTGCAATTTCATCTTTTGAATGTTGATAAAACAAATGATTGAATTCTCTAATATCTTCTATTTTACAATAGTTTAAAAAATCTTTATCTAATTAAACTAAAGGACTAGATGCTTCAACTTTGTCAATTATTGAAACGACAAAATCATGGACAATTGCATAGGCACTACCACGTTCTCTTATTAGGTGACCCCAGCCACCAATAAGGTGTGTATTATTAGCTTTTTTACCAAATACGGCAACTCCAGTTCCTGAGATAACGACAATACCTTCATCGTCATTTTCATTAATTACAGAATATAATGCGGTTAAAGTATCGCTTGTGATACTACATCTAGCATTATATTTTTGCATAAAATATTCATCAATATTACTATGCTCAGTTAATGCGCTTATTCCAGAAACTCCAAGTTCAATATATAAAATGTTATATTCAAAATCTAATTTGTCCAAAGCTTTTTGAATTGCCGAATCAATGTTTAAATACCAATTTTTATCAACAGCAGGTGAACCGGCTTTGCCAGTTTCACGCATTAAAATATTACCATCATTTGTAAATATTCCTATTTTTGATGTAGTCCCCCCCGCATCAACACAAATAATTATATCTTTTTTCATATTAAGCAATCACAATAAAATTAATGGTTTTACCTTGTTTAATACTATTTAGAATAGTATCAGACATAAGTACATTCCCAATTACATTTACCCTTTCATCTTTTTCAAGATCAGATATAACAATATTTACTTCACCTTGATATCTAAGAAATTGTTCATTATCAATGGTAAGTGACCATTTTTTTCTTTCTATATTATTAAATGGTTTCAACCCCTTGATGTTAACGCCACCACTTAGTCTAATTAATTCATCATTGTAATCAATTCTTCTAACCCAGTTGGTTTTCATAATTTCGTATACTTCACTTGTTAAATTTTCAAATAATTTTACAGGTAACAAAATATTTTCGGTTTGATGTTTTTTCAACATTTCAAGTTCATCATAACTTGCGTAAGCATCGCCAAAGAAAATTTCATCAGCTCCAATAGCTTTTAGTTCTTCTATAACTAGGCTTATATTTTCTTTGCGATGTTTTTCAATTGTTGGTAATCCCTCATACATTGGAGGCCTGAATTGATATTTTGAAGGAATAAAAATACCTACCGATACTTGATATTTGTGATAATATTCTATTCTTTCTTTACAAAAATCTATAGTATGTCCTGTATGTAATTTAGGATAATAATTAAAACTTAAACGTGTTTTTTGTAAGTTTAACCCTTTTTCTACTAATTTTTCAAATCTTGCATTAGTCAGAGTTGAAGCATTTAGTTCAACAAAATATTCTGCTTCGTTTGAAAGTTTTACAATATCTTCTTCTGTAAAGCCATAATCTAATCTTAGCGAATATAATCCTGATATATTACCTAATTTTTCAAATGCCGGTTTTGAAATATCAAGTGATAATTTCATACCTAATGAGTTTGCTAAATCAATACATAATTTTAAATCGTTTATAGCATTTTCTGCTTCATTTATGTGCGCAGATGAAAACACCATTTCATAACCTAATTTTTTTGCAAGTTTGATGTATTCTAAGTTTGAGGCTAAATTATATTCTTTTAAGCCATTGAAGACAGAAATTCCCATTTTGTACATATTTTTACTCTCTTAATATATATAATATTTTTTACTAATTTCTTTAAATTCTTTACTATCTCTTCTAACGTGTTCAATTTGTTCTGCTAGTGGAATTGAGTTTTCAATTACTTCATCAGTACCCGCTTCAAATTGGAATAATCCTGGTCTTCCTTCGACATAAGGTTTATTGATTGCAAAATGATCCGCATATTTAGTACGAATATGATGTAGCATTGTAAAACTTGTTCTAACTGCTTCAAAAGCATTTCTATCAGTTATATGAACGTATACACCACCACATAATTCTCCTGCATATTTAGAGAAAGTCGGTGTAAAATATTGTGGTCTAAAATATACGCCAGGTAAATTGTAAGCATTTAATTCTTCAGCTAATCTTTCTGATTTTAGCCAAGGTGCACCAATTAATTCAAATGGTGTAGTAGTTCCTCTACCTTCTGCGACATTTGTTCCTTCAAATATACATGTTGCATTGTAAGCATATGCCGTATTGACAGTTGGCAAATTAGGAGTAGGAACAACCCATGGAAGTAAAGTATCTTCAAAGCTCATACTTCTTGTATAATTTTTCATTGGTATTACTGTTAGTTTGCAATTAATTTTATATTCAGTGTTAAATAGTTGTGCTAATTCTCCCATTGTCATACCATGACGTTGTACAATTGGATAATATCCAACGAATGAACGATATTTTTCAATATCAATAATATTACCTTCAACTTTTTCACAAGTTATTGGATTAGGTCTATCGAAAACTACAAATTCTTTATCATGTTCTGCACAAGCTTGCATACAGTATGCCATTGTATATATGAATGTATAATATCTAGAACCACAATCTTGGATATCGATAGACATAATATCAACTTTATCCATGATTTCTTTTGAAGGTTTTCTAGTCGATCCATATAAGCTATATACAGTAATGCCTGTTTCTTCATCAATATATGTATCTAAATGTTCACCAGCTTGTATACTTGCACGTACACCATGTTCAGGAGAAAATAATCCAACTAAGTTAGTCTTTTCTCTTAATATGTCGATTGATGATTTAAAATTACCATCTATTCCTGTTGGATTAGTAATTAATCCAATTCTTTTATTTTTAAAAACGTTGTTAAATTCATCAACTCTTTCAATACCCAAAATTGTTCTATTTTTCATTATTTATGTCCTCCTCTATTTGTTGATTTATTTTTTCCATATCAATTTTTTCTAATTTATAATAAAGCGGTTTAGTAAATCTTAATCCTAAATATTTAGGTAAGCTTATACCAATCATCGTCCAAATAACTAGCATAATTCTTACACTGCTGTGTACAGCAAGTACAGTTTTTCCAGTTTCTTCATCAATTTTTTTTGATGTAAAAATTAAAGTTAAAATTATTACTAAACTACCATAAGCTACTAGATTTACAATTAACATTATCAATGTAGTTAAAAAGTATCTAAAAGAAATATAAAAAGATACTTTAAAAATTTGAAAGTTTGGTAAATCTTTAAATATACATATTAACTGTGGTAAATGACTTACTAATAAGACTAATATTAAAAGACATATACTGATTACTACTATACCAATTTGAATAATTATTTTCATAAAGGCAAGGTTTGTTTCAACATTAATCCAAAAATAATATGCATATGCACCGGCCGCAAAGCAAATAATTAAGGCAAGTCCCATCCATAATGATTTCCGAAAATATTTTTTGAAATTTCTAAAATATGGTTTAAATATACCTGTTTCACTCATATCGTATTTCAACGTTGAAACCATTGCGACAATCGCCGGGAAAAAGGTAATAATAGGTAAACTTATTATTATTGTCATTATATTAAGTACAAGTAATCGATATAGTAAATCAAAAAATCTAAATAATTTTGAATTATACCTTTTTTCGTTTTTGTCTAAGTTCATAGTACACACTCTCCTTTTAATATTATAACATATTTTTATTATAAAGTGTTTTATAAAGAACATAAAAATGAGTTTAAGTTTTTATATTTATAGCTTTACATTTTTGTGAAAACAGAAAGAAAAAATGGTCTATCCCGAAGGATAAACCATTTTATTTATAACTTTTTATGATTAAGCAACAACGTAACCTAGATCACTGAATTGTTTCTTATATGTATCATAAATAGATGCTAAGCTTGCTTGTGCAGAGTCAGTACCAGTACATACACCAGGTAAAATCTTCCATAGACCATCACCAGCGAAGTGTGAACCACCACCAACTGACATACTTAATGTATCGATTAATTCGAAGTATGTGCACTCTTGAACAGACATAATAACGTCAGCATATAATTCTTTACCAATCTTAGTTAATAACCAGTTACGATATGCTTGTTCATCTGTAACTTGAGCAGCTTTAGGATCTGAACCTTGACCACTGAATAGATCATACATGATTGCAAATACAATCTTGTTGTTGATACCATTCTTACCACCAGATACACCTGTATCGATTACAGAGTAGCAAGATGTAGTAGTATAAGGAACTTTGAATGTAGAGTTAGTCATATCAATACCAGAAATGTATTGACCGCTAGCATCTTGAAGAGGATTACCATTTGCATCCTTAATAGCTTTAGATGAATCAGTAGTGTATTGAGGTTCACCACCTTCATTGTTAGCAGTTGGATAAGGAACGCAACCAATCTTCCATGTCCAAGTTGGGTCAAAACGAGAAGGATCTTTTAAGAACCAAAGGTCACCATGATGGAATGCAACTTTACCTTGTGCAAATGAAGCAGCAACGTCAGCAACACCACGACTCTTATCGTATGAACCACTTTGTACTAATGATTGAATAGCAGATAAACGTTCAACAACGTTAGGGCTCTTTAAGTTTAATCTACCAGCTTTACCGTTAACAGTTGCAATACCATTACCTGTAGATGCACAAGAACCAATCCAGAATTCTGGGTAACCAAGTGCTAATGCATAGTATTTTTCAGTATCTGTGCTCTTACCATTTAAGTAGTTTTGTAATTGTTTAGTATATTCTTCGAACTTAGACCATGTCCATTCGCCTTTGAACCAAAGTTCAGCAGGGTTTTCTAAACCAGATTCACTGATTAAGTTTTCATTGAAATACATGAAGTGGTCAGGGTGAATATTACCTTGTACATAACCATATACTTTACCGCTTGAACCAGTTGCTTGGTTAACAGCTTCTGCTTGTTGGTAAGTACCAGCTTGGTAAACACCTTTAGAAACTTCTTGGTAACCAACTTCTGTGAAAATACCAGTATCTGTATCTACTGCCACCAAACCGATATGCCCCAATTCGCTCTGATAATCAATGGTAATCATACCTTTGGTTACTCCGTGTGAGTCAAGAAAAGTTAGAATCTGTTTGTTGGTTCCTTCTGCCGGACATGCCGTTTCTATCCAGCGGCGATACAAACGTTCAAAACTGCCTTTTGGGAATAGAGAGTCTAATCTGAAACGGGAATAACTACCGCTGATGAGAGCCAAGCGATATAGTGCCTCGGACGGCTTGTCCCCTTGATAGAAGGAAACTCCATTAAACGGTAGGCATGGTTTGCATACTTTAGTGTATAAAATCTTCTCATCTACCAATGATGCGCCTTCAGCAGAGAAACCTGCTTGTGCGTAATCGAATACATACAGCAAATCGTATTGCCGTTTCAACTCGGTATGTCGTTCAGGCAGTTCTGCGGCCTCAGACGGTATCTGCAAATCGACACGACCTATACGCAAACCGAAAAAAAGGGAATCCCAATCCAATGCGCCGATACTCATACGCCTAAATTTCGAGTTTCTCCCACAATGAAAGTGGGGCGGTGTTTAACAGTATCGAACATCTTACCAATATATAGTCCGACAACGCCCAATAAAGAAATGATAATGCCGGCAATAGCCCACACAGAGAGGATAAGACTGGTGTAGCCCAAGACCACGATGTCACCCAACAAAAAGCGGATGAGATAGCCTATGGCAATCAGAATCGACAGCAATGTGATGACAAAACCGAATTTGACCATAAGCCGCATCGGTTTGTCGGAGAACGAGATGATGGTATCTAATGCAAGGCGTATCAGTCGCCCAAAGTTGTAGGACGACTTTCCTTCAGCACGCTCGGCGTGCCGAACAGGCAGGTATGCCTTACGAAATCCGACCCATTGCACCTGTGTCGGGAAATAGCGAAATCGGTCGCCCATAGACAAAATGGCATCAATCACACAACGGCGATAGATACCGAAATTGGCAACCGAAGCGTCTTGTCGGGTGTCTGTGAGGTAACTAAAGACAGAATAAAAAAGTTTGGAGGACGTTCTTTTGAACCAATTATCTTCGCGATGTATGCGCTGAGCGAAAACAGAATCATACCCTTCTTGTGCTTTGTTGTATAGATTGGGGATTTCTTCCGGGCGGTCCTGCAGGTCGCAGTCCATCACCACCACATAGTCTCCCTTGGCGTAGTGCAGACCGGCGGTGATGGCATAGTGCTGCCCGAAATTGCGCGAAAGGTTAATGCCTTTGACGCACGGATGCAATGCACATTGCTTCTCTATTTCCTCCCATGAGCGGTCGGGCGAAGCATCATTGACAAGAATGATTTCGTAGGCGAATGTGCTGCTATGAGAGTCGGGGGGGGTATTCGCGGAGGATTCCGCTATATCGGAAAACAATTCATCCATAGTGTGCATAATACGTACTACCAATTCAGCAACCATCTTCTCCCCTCGATAGACGGGAGATACTATGGATATATGACAAGGATGTGTCGGCGTAGTCATCATAAAAAAGGTGAATCATTCATTCGGCTCGCAAAGTTAGCATATTTCGATGGATTATGCAAATAAATTTTCATTTTAATCAAGGCAGTGGTCTTTTGTAATGGGAGATAAGCATATAATGACCATATAATTAACCATTAATTTCGATGTCTTTGTCGTGCGTGCGCCGTTGATGAGAGGGGGCAAGGGAGATTTTGAGGGTGAAAACAAAGATATACAAGAGTGGTGTAAGAGCAGGTTGTGATCTCGTTCGGAGCCATCTATCTGCCAGTCAACGGATGGGTTTATTTCGGGATTGTAGTCGTATTGCTTTCCATTGCCTACGTGTTGTTCAAAATGAAATATTACTGTCTTCACGAAGCGTATCTTCAAACGAAAAGGTAAAAATAGTAACGGCGGTGTATTGGCAGGTCCCGGAGTTCATGCTTTGGGACTTGTCCGTTATATGTAAACGCAAAAGCCGCAACCTAAAAAGGTTGCGGCTTTTGCGTTGGTTGTCCGTCGGCTACCGTCCTCCGGTGACGGGCTGCAGCAGGAAGTTGAATGAGTAGTCGCCGTAGGGCAGCAGGTATTCGGGGCGGGGGAGCCGTCCCCAGCTGTTGACGCAACCCAGTCCGGACTGGACGCTCTCGATATTGACGTGCGTGCGGCCGTCGGGCACGAGGTCGCCCGGGTGGCGGACATATTCCGGCGAGCCGTTGTCGAGCTGCGGGATGGCAAACGGGATGGCCGATGCCGAGAAGTGGCGGTCGGAGCAGATCTCCACGCCCAGGCCCGAGTCGTCGGTCAGCCGCCACCAGCGCAGTCCGCTGCGCGTTCCCGACTCCTGCGGGCTGACGTATTTCATATGGAACTGGTCGGCGACACGCTGGGCGTAGCGCCCCACGAAGGCGGCGCCGGAGCGGTCGGCGTAGTTCTCCATCGGGCCGCGGCCGTAATATTCCACGGCGTCGAACATGCCCGGGGTTTCGAAGGCCATGCCGAAGCGCATCAGGTCGGCGACGTCCTTGCGCGCGGGGTCGGCGGTCATCGTTTCGCTGACGCGGACCGAACCGTCGGCAGCGATCGAATACGTCAGATTCAGTTTCGCACCGACGTTTGGGAGCGTGTAGTCTGCGATGGCTTTCACTTCGCTGTCGCCGGGCGTAAGGGCGAAGCCTGTGAGCTGCGGTTCGGCTTTGGCCCACATCTGGCTGTCGGGGTATTTCCCGGTCTGGCGCACGCCGAGATCGTTGTCCGTGGCTGCGCGGTAGAAGTTGGGCCGCACGGGACCGGCCAGCAGCTCGACGTTGCGCAGGCGGTAGGAACGGATGAAGCCGCTCTTCGGATCGAACGAGACCGAGAATCCTTCGCCCGAAACGGTTTTGTCCGCCACGCGGAGCGTCCCGGCGGGAGCGGTCGCGGCGAAGCGTGCCGCGGGGTCGTCCCCGCGCAGCGTCAACTGGTCGGCGGCGACTTCATAAAGTGCGTCGAGCAGTCCCTGCCGTTCGCGGAGCTGGTAACGCACCGTGAGCAGCAGTTCGCCGCCCAAGGCATAGACCTGTTCGGGTTTGTAGCCCAGCGTCACGGCGGCGGTGGTCTGCGGAGCCACGTCGAGACGCTCGACCGTGCCGCTCAACACGGGCTGTCCGTCGGAGGTGATCTCCCAGAGCAGGCGGTAGGGCGAAAGGTCTGTGAAGAAATTCTCGTTATAGACGTTCACGACGCCGTTTTTCAGGTCGCGGGGCGTGGTGTGGATCGGCCGGTGCTGGTGCTTCACCTCGTAGGCGTGGGGATGCCACGTGCGGTCGGCGGCCAGTACGCCGTTGCAACAGAAGGTGCTGTCGGAGGCGTCGACGGCGTTGTAGTCGCCGCCGTAGCGGTAGGTCAGCCTCCCTTCGGGGTTGCGCCATGCGAGGGCCTGGTCGGCGAAGTCCCAGATAAACCCGCCCTGATATTTCGGTTCGCGACGTATCATGTCCCAATACTCCTTGAATCCGCCCAGCGAATTGCCCATGGCGTGAGCGTATTCGCATTGGATAAGCGGTTTCGCGGGATCGTCGGCGAGGTATTTCTCGCATTGGTCGTAGCTCCAATACATCGGGCAGACGATGTCGGTGTTGTAGTCCCCGTGGTAAGAGGCCTGCTCGTACTGCACCGGGCGTGACGGATCGAAAGACTTGATCCAGTCGTAGCAGCGTTCGAAGTTGGGGCCGTTTCCGGCTTCGTTGCCCGTGCTCCATACGATGATCGAGGGGTGGTTGTAGTCTCGGAACACCATGCGCCGGTTACGGTCGAGGTGTGCGGCGGCAAAGGAGGGGTTGCCGGCCAGATTTTTCGACTTGTCGCGGTAGTGGTAGCCGTGCGACTCGATGTTGGCTTCGTCCACGACGTAAAGCCCGTACTTGTCGCAGAGGTCGTACCACAGCGGCGTGTCGGGGTAGTGGCACGTGCGCACGGCATTTATGTTGAGCCGCTTCATCTCGCGGATGTCGCGCACCATCTCCCCGCGTGTGACATAATAACCCGTGTTGGGCTCCATTTCGTGCCGGTTGACGCCTTTGATGAGGATCGGCTTGCCGTTTACGAGCAGCTGTCCGCCGCGGATCTCGACTTTGCGGAACCCCACGCGGAAAGCTGCGGCTTCGGTCACCGAACCGTCGGCGGCGAGAGCCTCGGCCGTGAGCGTGTAGAGGTTCGGGGCCTCGGCGCTCCATTGCTTCGGGGCGGCGACCTCGAACAGCGTTTCGGCGCTGTTGCGGCGGGGACGGAGCGTGCGGGTGTCGAGCGTGCGGCCCTCGTCGTCGCGGAGCGTCAGCCGTACGCTGCCGACACCCGGCGTCGCGGTCACTTCGGCGCGCAGCGTCCCGTCGCGGTAGTCGTTCACAAGGTCGGGCGTGAGCCGCACGTCGGCCAGACGGCGTTTGTCGCGGGCGTAGAGGTAGCAGTCGCGGCCGATGCCCGAAAGACGCCAGAAGTCCTGGTCTTCGAGGTACGAACCGTCGCACCAGCGGTTGACGCGCAGCACGATCAGGTTGTCGCGCCCGGGCGTGATATGGCGGGTGATGTCGAATTCGGCTTCGAGCTTGCTGTCCTCGCTGTAACCCGCCTCGCGGCCGTTGACCCAGAGCGTCACGTTCGAGATCGCCGAGCCGATGTGGATGAATGCGTCGCGGCCTTTCCAATCGGCGGGAACCCGGACGGTGCGGCGGTAGAGACCCGTGTAATTCTGCTCATGGGGAACCAGCGGAGGTTTCACCTCGAAGAACTTGTGCCACGGGTAGGGTTTGTTCGTGTAGACCGGGTCGCCGCAGCCGTTCAGCTCCCAGATTCCCGGCACGGGCATTGTACCCCACGACGAGTCGTCGTGTCCGGAGCGGAAGAACCCTTCGGGTTCGGCTCCCGGTCGGTCCACGCGCAGGAAGGACCATTCGCCGTTGAGCGTGCGGTAGAAGGGCGAACGGGTGTAGTCGTTCTCGGGAATGGCCTCGGCGGCCGTGGGGAAGGCGATGAAACTCGTGCGCATCGGCGCGCGGCCGACTTCGAAGCATTCGGGATCGAGCCAGCGTTCGGCGGGGGCTTTCGCCGAGGCCGCCGTGGCGGCGAAGAGTGCGAGCAACAGCAGTCTTTTCATTTTTCGGTGGTTTGGGGGTGGCAAATGTTGTGTCGGAACAAAAATAATAAAAAAACGAAACTTTCGCAAGTTATATAACGAAACCTTTCGTTTTTACCCGGTGAAGAGGCCTTCAAGGGCCGGTTTTTGAAAATTTGACGGATTTTCGGCCGAAAGTTCAGGAATTTACAGGGAGGGTTCTTGTGATCTTAAAAATTTTTACTATATTGTTGCCCCGCATATAACCCGAAGGCCGGAATATCTCCGCTCCTGCCGGCCTGTTTTGAATGGTTCCATTTCTAAAAAGACAATGCTTATGAAACAAAAGAAAATGCTTGCACTGACCCTTTCCCAACTCGTACTGCTTTATCGTCAGGAGTTTCCCGGCCTTGCGGCCCTTGCCGACGCCAGCGGCGACGGCGAACGGTTTCGCATGGGCCTCCGGGAGTTCGTGGACGCACACCGGGCGGCGGAAGGCGAAGCGGCGGAGCAGATTCGACTGTTGATCGACTACGACGGACGCAGCGTCCGCGAATTATCCACCGACCGGCAGCTGGAAGTCAGGACCCTCACGCTGCTGTGGCAGTTTCTTACCGGAAGGCTCGAAAACCCCGAAATGCCTTCCGACCTGTTCGTCGATCTGTACCATCTCTTCCGCCTGCTGGATGCTCCGGAGATTCCGCTGCCTTCGCCCCAGCGCGTGCGCAGCCGCACCGAACGCTGGCTCTCGGGACAGGACGACGGGGTGCGGGCCATTCGCGCCGACAACCGCGAACGGATGCTCCACCTGCTGATCCAGAAGATCGAGAACCGCAAGTCGAAGGTTCCGTCGCGCTTCCAGTTCGCCGACGGCGCGAAT
>ENA-UEQL01001924-UEQL01001924.1-human-gut-metagenome-genome-assembly--contig:-NODE-1924-length-14073-cov-8.631680_pt1 | contig 14073 bp, 9 predicted proteins | sample MGYA00242905_ERZ507926 | MGnify/ENA primary metagenome ERZ507926 (study PRJEB26167, sample SAMN06115531) | human gut metagenome | host: Homo sapiens | place: China:Henan | collected 2015-09-09 | study...
GTTTTGTATATATCCGAATAAAATGCCAACGCATTTTATCCTTCCCGAAAACCTTATTTTATAGCCTCGCCGCGCTTCGGATAAAATAAGCTTTCGTTTTCATTGCGCCAAATCGGGGAACTGGGGTTTAGGGGAACGAACTCCGGAAGCGCGTACGAACCTCTCATGTGGGAGGTTCGTTTTTTGTTTGGGGGATTGAGGGGAGGGGATAGAAGCATTGGCGAAGCCAATCTTCGTAAGGGCGCAACCCTTCAATGGCCGGCACGCCCCGTGCCTGGCTGGCGCACCTTGCGCCCGTAAGGGGCGCCGCCCCCTTCAATGGAAGCGGTACTGCCGCCCCCCTCATATAAAATCATTTCCTCCGGCGTTGCGCGGCGACGAAAAGCGCGAGCGCGCCGATGATAGCCGCCATTGCCGCGGGTTCGGGAACTTGCGAAAAGCTTACGGTCAGCATATTGCCGTCCCAGGCGAAGCTGGCCATTGCCCCGAGCAGGTTTTGCGCTATGAAGTCGGCGTTGGCGTCGTCGGAAAATCCGGAGAGCGATTCGCAGAATATCAGCGTGTATGCAGGCTGGCCTATCAGCAGCGACGCGTCGAAACCGTCGAAATCTATGTCGATTTTTTCGGTTCCCTCTTTTGAGAGCGCCCCGAGATTAAGGGCGTATATGCCAGCGGATAAAGAGTCTTTGTTGCCTATCAGCAGGCCGCCGCTTTTAAACACGGCGGAAGCGAAGGAAACCCCGTCGCCGAGCGCGCCGAATTTGCCCCCGTCTAACACAAGTTCCCCGTTTCCGAAAGTCGACTGGTTTTGGAAGAGAAGCGTTCCGCCCGAGACGCTCACGGTGTCCACCAGTAGCCCCGTGGCGGAATTTGTGGCGGACTTGTCGGAGAATATCATCGTCTGGGTGTTGGTGGCGGAGGAATCCATCTTCAAGTGGAACTGCGTTCCGCCGTCGTTCTTGAATGTCCCCTGCCAGGCGGCGTCAACCTTGTTGGTGAATGTCATGTTGATTTTATGGTTCGCGGCGTCGTAGTCTTCCGTCGCGCTCAACAGCGCGGTGCCCTTCAGCCCGCCTATCGTTATGTTCGAGTCGAACATCGTGGAGCCGTCGAAAGTCGAGTGTTTAGTGCCGAGCTTTGTGCGCAGATTCCACTCGGTGAGGTATTCGTGGTTGCCGCTGCTGGAATAGTGGGAAGTCATGTCAACGACCCCTCCCACTGTGAAATTTTCGATGCCGGTTTTGAATGATATGAGCTGCGCGTTCAGGTCGTCCTGGGAGGTGTATCCGGGGGTTTGCGAGAACGTGAGGTTGCCGTCTATCTGGAAAGTGCAGTTTCTCTGAATTGCAAGGGTATTCCACGGGGATTCGTTCTGCGAGGTAAAGCCGCTGCGGATTTGCAGGACGAGACCCTGAGGATGCATGTCGGTGCCGGAAGCATTGTTTGCGACGTTCATGTCGCCGTATACATGGTAGGTGTTGCCCTTTTCGTTGTTTGCGCCGCCTCCCCCGACGAGGTCGCCTCCGACGGTTATATTTAAAGTGGAGGGGGTCCAATAGGTGTCGGATTTGTTGAGGTTTATGTTCAGGTCGCCGGTTATGTCCAAGTCGGTATTTGCGGCGCCTATCAGAGTAATCTGGGGCGTGCTGTATATCGGATTGTTGTCCTCGTCGTACGTGATTCGCGTGGTGACCTCCAGATTGTAGTTGAGGTCGTGGATTGTTATCGGCGTGTTTGAATATCCGGAAATGAGGCCCGTTTCGATGTTTGTATTTATATCCACATTAAGGTTGCTGTTTGCGTCGGGCACTTGCAGCGTTCCGTCGGACGTCTGCCATATTGCGTCGGAATTGAAGTACGGCTTGTTGGCCCATACTCCCTCGACCGCGAAATCCTTTATGCAGTGCAAATCTACATATCCGGTTTCCTGGGCGATTGCCGAAAACGCGAGAGAGGGTATAAATAAAGACAGGCAAATGCGTTTCATATAAATGCATCTATTTTATAAGATAAAACATGTCAAGCATTTTTTGATATATAAAACGCTTTGCGCAATATATTTGGCGCTTTCCCACGGGACGGGCCGGATTGCGAATTTTGAATTTTCAGGGGACGGCGCGCGCGGAGGCGTAGGGGGATTGTCCCGCTACGGAGAGCGCTCCGCGGACGCGGGGGGAGATTTAAAGGCGGATAGAGCCGCCGCATTTGCGCAGCGCGAGCGCAAAATTTTTGGGAAGCGGCGCGAAGATTTCGGTGCGGCCTAATTCGGGGATTCCGAATGCCGAACCGTCAAATGAGATTTTTTGGAGGTGCAAAAACAGATGGGGGTAAATGGGGCGTTCAAATTCCTCGCCGCGCTTCAGTTTGTAGTCGCCCTTGAACTGCGAGATGAAAATCTGCCCCCCGCGCGAGTACACGCTCTCCCCGATTATTTTCAGCCCCTTTTCCGCGGCGTGCAGCCGTATCTGGTGCGGGCGGGGGGCTGCGGCGCAGGCCTTCCATAGCTGGAAGTCGCGCAGGTTTTCGACGAGCTCGAAAACGGTTTTGCTCTTTCTGCCGTATCTGTGCGAGACCGCCCATACGGGCCGGTTTTCGTTTTTCACCATCGGCAGGTCGGCCTCAAACTTTTCGGGGAGGTCGGGCGCGCGCCGCGCGAGGAATATGAATTCGAACAAAACATATCCCGACCCTGCGGCGTTGCGCAGGGCGGTCGCCGCGGGCTTGTCGCATGCGGCGACGCACGCGCCAGAGGTCTCGAAGTCGCATTGGAGGGCGCAGAATGGCGACCTCATTCCAAGCCGTTCGAGCTCGGGTTTTCCCGCCTGCTTCCTCATGGCGCCAATTACGCTCGAAAGCTGTTCGGAATTGCAGTTTGATTTGCCTTTTGAGGGTATTTGCGGAGAGCCCGCGTAGGGCTCGAACAATGTGTCGGCGGGCTTGTTCAGAGCGGCGAAAACCCCCTTTTTTGCGGCGAGGACGTCGAGCCTTGCGGGGCGCCCAAAGAGCGTGCCCGGCGGAAAGCCGATTTTTTCGGGGAGTTTTTCCGAACCCGCGTCGGCTGGGGAAGCGTTTTCTTCTTGCATTTTGCTTTTTCGGATCTAAGCGCCAATCCGGCGCGGGCAAATCCGCCGCCGGAGCTTCGGAAATCGCGGCGGAGTCGTCCGGCGGGGGGAATTTTTTAGTCGGGGAATTGCGCCGACAGAACCTCCTCGGTCTGCGCCTTGCGGAAATCGGATAGCTTTTGGGCAAAGGATTCGTCGGACAGCGCGAGCATCTGGACGGCGGCGATAGCCGCGTTTACCGCGCCCGCCTTGCCTATCGCGACCGTCAGAACCGGTATTCCGCGCGGCATCTGCACGGTGGAGAGCAGCGAGTCCATTCCGTCCGTCGCCCAGCCCTTCATCGGAACTCCTATTACGGGCAGCTGCGTGTGCGCCGCCAGGACTCCCGCCAGGTGCGCGGCGCCGCCCGCCGCGGCGATTACCGCTTTGACCCCGCGCGCGCGCGCGGTGGAGGCGATTTCGACGGCTTTTGCGGGCGTCCTGTGCGCGCTTGCGATGTTGCGCTCGTAGGGGACGCCGAACTTTTCGAGGGTCGCGGCGCAGTGGCGCATCGTGTCCCAGTCGCTGGCGCTTCCCAATACTATGCTCACAAGAGGTTTGTCTTCCATGCTAAACAATGCTTTAAAAATCGCCGCGCAACACAAGCCGAAAATCGGCGCGCCGCGTTTTGCGCCGGAAATTTTACGCAAAAAAAGGCGGGCGGGGATTTCCCCGTCCGCCGAAATTTTTTGCCCCGCGATACGGCGCGTCCGCGGGGATTGTCGCGGAACCGCACGCCGCAGCGGGCGCGCCGCGCTTACGCCAGCAGCAGTTCGAGAACCTTTTTAGCCGATTCGGGAATGACCGTGCCGGGGCCGAAGATGGCGCTCGCGCCGTGGTCGAGCAGGAATTTGTAGTCCTGCGCGGGAATGACGCCGCCGACGGTGACCATGATGTCCTCTCTGCCGAGCTTTTTGAGCTCCGCGACGAGCGCGGGGAGCAGCGTCTTGTGGCCGGCGGCCAGCGAGCTCATCGCCACGACGTGCACGTCGTTTTCGACCGCCATTTTGGCGGTTTCCTCGGGGGTCTGGAAGAGCGGGCCCATGTCGACGTCGAATCCGAGGTCGGCGTAGGCGGTCGCGACGACTTTCGCGCCGCGGTCGTGCCCGTCCTGCCCCATCTTGGCGATGAGTATGCGGGGCTTGCGGCCCTCCTTTTCCTCGAACGTCTTTATCAGCTTGGATATTTCCGAAACTATGTCGGCGTTCTTTTTGTCCTTCATAAGTTCCTTTTCGTAGACGCCGCTTATGGAGCGGATTACGGCCTTGTACCTGCCGAACACCTTTTCGCACGCGTCGGAGATTTCCCCGAGGCTCGCGCGGGCCTTTGCCGCGGCGACGCTGAGCTCGAGCAGGTTGCCCTTGCCGCTTGCGGCGCACTCGGTTATGGATTCGAGTATGCGGCGGACTTCGCCGTTGTCCCTGTTCTTGCGGAGCGTTTCGAGCTTCTTGATCTGGGCTTCGCGCACGGCGGTGTTGTCGATGTCGAGAATGTCGAGCGGAGCCTCCTTTTCGAGCCTGTACTTGGTGAGCCCGACGATGGTTTCGCGCCCGCCGTCGATGCGCGCCTGCCTTCTGGCGGAAGCTTCCTCAATGCGCAGCTTGGGCAGCCCCGCCTCGATTGCCTTGGTCATGCCGCCGTGCGACTCGACCTCCTGTATGTGCCCCCAAGCGCGCTTCACGAGCGCGTCGGTCAGGCTCTCGACGTAGTACGAGCCCGCCCACGGGTCGATCACGCGGCAGATGCCGGTTTCGTCCTGCAAGTAGAGCTGCGTGTTGCGCGCGATTCTCGCGGAGAAGTCGGTCGGAAGGGCGATTGCCTCGTCGAGCGCGTTTGTGTGCAGGCTCTGGGTGTGGCCGAGGGCGGCGCCCATCGCCTCGATCACCGTGCGGGTGACGTTGTTGAACGGGTCCTGTTCGGTGAGCGACCAGCCGCTCGTCTGCGAGTGCGTGCGCAGCGCCATGCTCTTGGGGTTTTCGGGGTTGAAGCCCTTGACGATCTTCGCCCAAAGCATTCTGGCGGCGCGCATTTTGGCGACTTCCATGAAGTAGTTTTTGCCGATCGCCCAGAAGAAGCTGAGCCTCGGCGCGAACTGGTCGACTTTAAGCCCCGCCTTTTCGCCGCACCTCAGGTATTCAAGCCCGTCGGCGAGCGTGTACGCCATTTCGAGGTCGGCGGTAGCCCCCGCTTCCTGCATGTGGTAGCCGGAAATCGAAATGCTGTTGAACTTCGGCATGTTCTTCGAGGTGTACGCGAAGATGTCGCCGATTATGCGCATGGACGGCTCCGGCGGATAGATGTAGGTGTTGCGCACCATGAACTCTTTGAGAATGTCGTTCTGTATGGTGCCCGTGAGCTGTTCGAGCTTTGCGCCCTGCTCGAGGCCGGCGACAATGTAGAACGCCAGAATCGGCAGAACCGCGCCGTTCATGGTCATCGAGACCGACACCTGCGAGAGCGGGATTTTGTCGAAGAGCACCTCCATGTCCATTATGGAGTCGACCGCCACGCCCGCCTTGCCGACGTCGCCGACGACGCGCGGGTGGTCGGAGTCGTAGCCCCTGTGGGTGGCGAGGTCGAAGGCTATCGAAAGCCCCTTCTGGCCCGCCGCGAGGTTGCGGCGGTAGAAGGCGTTGGATTCCTCCGCCGTCGAGAAGCCGGCGTACTGGCGTACCGTCCACGGGCGCACGACATACATCGTCGCGTACGGCCCGCGCAGGTACGGCGCGATGCCCGCGGTGAACCCGAGGTGCTGCATTCCCTCGTAGTCCGCCGCAGTGTAGAGCGGCTTTACGGGAATCTGCTCCATCGTGTCGGAGATCAGCTCGTCGAACTTGCGCCCCGTCTTTTTTTCGACGTCGGCCTTCCACTGTTCGAGGGTCTGTTTGGGTTTCGGCGCCTCGAGCGCCATTTTTGTGAAATCGGGATTTGCCATTTTAAGAATTCCTTTCTCTTCCCTTTATTTGAGTACGCCGAGGGTTTCGAGCATCGATTTGAGCGTCTCGTAGTTGTTGCTCTTTATGCTTATGCTGCCGTCGAGTCCGGCGTCTTTGTAGGACTGCTCGAAGTCGGGATTGGGTATGCCCGCAAGCAGCACGACCGAGCCGGCCTTCGCCGCCTTTATAGCCTTGGCCACGGGCGGGACGAGCTCCGGATAAGTGTCGTCGGTGGAGCAGATGACGGCGTATTTCGCGCCGCTTTCGGCGAACGCCTTTGCGGCGTCCTCGGGGGTCTGGAATCCGTTGGGATAGATCACGTCGAAGCCTCCGACCTGGAAGAAGCCGCGAATGAAGTCCGCCCTTATCTTGTGCTGGACGAGCGGCCCCATGGTCGCAAGGAAGATCTTGGGGCCGGAGCCCGTCTTTTCCTTGAAGTCGGCGCTCGCCTTGCGCAGGGCTTCGAAGTGCTCGACCGCCCTGCGGATTTCGAGGGGCTTTACGGAAGTTTCCGCGCTTCCGCAATGGCAGAGGGCCTTGGAGAGGGCGGAAATGCCCGCGCCCTCGCACGCGGCCCCGACGAGCTTTTCAATCGCCCCGGCGCCCTTTGCGGAACCGAGGTCGACTTTCGCGCCGGACTTGGCGGCGGACACTTCCGCCGCGCGTTCCTTGAAGATTTTTTCGCATTCGCATGCGGGCTTTTCGAGGAGCTTTTCTCCGAGGTTGGCGTAGTTGTTGGTGCCAACCACCGAGCTTCTGCGCGTGTCGATGAGCTTCTTTTTGCCCGCGGCCGTCGCGGCGACGGCGTCCTGGACCATTCCAGATTCGAGCGCCTTTACGATTCCGCCGGCGGCCTCGATTTTTACGAAGAATTCCCACGCCTTGCCGGCGAGCTCCTTCGTGAGCGTTTCGACGAAGTACGAACCGCCCGCGGGGTCGATGACGTCTGCGAGGTTGCACTCTTCCTGCAAAATTATCTGCTGGTTGCGCGCGATTCTCGTCGAGAATTCGTCGGGCTTGCGCATGATTTCGTCAAACGGCGACACCGTCATGGAGTCGCAGCCGCCGATTACGCCCGAGAACGCCTCGGTCGCCGTGCGCAGCATGTTGACGTACGGGTCGTAGACAGTCTTGTTGTAGACGGAAGTCTTGGCGTTGACGCGGATTTTGCGGGACTCTTCAGAACCCCCGAAGGCCTCGACGATCTTCGCCCACAGCACGCGCGCGGCCCTGAGCTTTGCGACCGTCATGAAGAAGTTGGAGTCGAGGCTGAGCCTGAACCTCACGAGGGGGGCGGTTTCGTCTATGGACATGCCGCGCGCGAGCATTTCGCGCAGGTAGGCGGCGGCGGTCGCCATCGCGGCCCCAAGCTCTTCGACGGCGCTCGCGCCCGCGGAGGAGTAGGGCATGGCGTCCACGCCTATCGCCCCGAAAGACGGCATGTTCTTTGCGTTGTAGGAGGCCAAAGCGAACATTTCGTCGAACGCGCATTCGAGCTTGCGGTCGAGCTTTCCGCGCTCGGCGAGGATTCCTATCGGGTCGAACCTTATCCCGCCGGAGAGCTTCTTGCCCTTTTGGGAGGCGTAGAGGATCGCCGCAACGCCCGCCGCGCGCGATGCGGTGGAGATGTTGATTTCCACGCAGTCGGTTTCAATGCCCTTCAAGGCTTCGTCAAAATCCTTTTTGACGGATACCGAAAGGCCGCATTTGCCGACCCTTCCGGCTTCGGATTCGTCGGCGTCGACGCCGCGGGAGCTCGGGCAGTCGAGGCGTATTTCGAGGGCCGTCTGCCCCTTGTTGAGGGCGTCGAGCGCCAGTTTGTTGAACTCTCTCGGAGTGGAGGCGTAAATCTGCTGGTCGATTTTCCACGGGGAGCCCTTGTTGCCTTCCGCAGACACGCCCCTTACGTAGTCGTCGTAGCCGGGCAGGGAGACCTCAAAATTTACGTCCTCCTTATTGTATATGGGTTTGAGGACTATCCCCTCCGGAGTTTTCGAGTACATCTTCTTGTCGAAGGGCGCTCCTTTGAGGAGCTTTACCGACTCCTCTTTCCACTCTTCGTAAGTAGACGGTTTGAATTCTGCGAACAGATTTTCTTCGTTTTTCATTGCTCGTTGTTTTATGTGTTAAAATGTCGGCCCGCGCGGGCGCCCGGCATTGTTTCTTCGCGCATTTTGAGGGCAACGCCAAAATCCCCCGACTTGCGGCGGGGATTTTGCGAATTTCGGCTCAAAATCGGCCCTTTGACACTCGGGCCTTTTATTTTTATTTTAGAATTCTGAATTGGCAGTCAAGACTTTTGAGCCGGTATTTTTTAGAAATTTGGGATTTTATTTGTATTTGTTAGAAAGTTCTTGCAATCGTTTTTTAAGCGCGTTAAGGGTTTGTCAGAAAAACATTTTGCGCTCCACGGGAGCGAAACGGAGGAAATTCATTTATATAAAAGGAATATCGTATATGGCCAAAAGATTATTTGTATCCGCATTCTTCGCCGCATCGGGTGTTTTGTCGGCATTCGCCGGCGTTTCCGACGCCGAGTTCTACAAGTATACCAACTACAATCCAGACGCGCCGGCGAGCGCGCCGAAATATGAAGACTTTCTGAACCCCTCCGGAAAGTCGCGCCCGCAGACGTGGTGGCACTGGATAGAGGGCAATGTCTCCAAGGAGGGCATAGACGCCGACTTGAAGGCGATGTCCGAAAACGGGTACGGGGCCGCCATAATATTCAACATCGGCGCGAATTGCAGCAACCGGATGCGCAGCAAGACCGCCCCCGGGCCTCTCGTTTTCAACTCTCCCGAGTGGTTTGAGACTTTCAAATACGCCGTCCAAAAGGGTTCGGAATACGGGGTGGACATAGGCATACACAACTGCGACGGATGGTCGGAGGCGGGCGGGCCGTGGATAACGCCGGAAAACTCGATGAAGACGCTCTCGTGGACGGTCTTGAAGGTTGACGGCGGCGGCGCACGCGAATTGAAGCTTCCGAAACCGCACGCTAACATGGGCTTTTACAACGACATCGCGGTTGTCGCGTGGCCGAACGTGCGCCCCGACGCCGCGCCCATGCTCTCCGCTCTCGAAAGCATCCGCCCCGCCACTCCCGAGACGGCCGCCTTTGAGCCGATAAAAGGCTGGGACGGCAGGGCGTTTGAAGTCAGGGCCGACAAAAAGAATTTCAAGTCTTTCGGCTTCCTGATGGAATTTGGAGAGCCGTTTGAGGCGGGAATGCTTGCGCTTGAAGTCAAAAGGCACTGGACCTTGCCAAAGCCTCTGGTTCTTGAAGTCTCCGACGACGGCAAAAATTTCAGGAAGATTGCCGACGTCAAATTCAAGACCGCGGAAGCTCTCGTAAAGTTTCCCGCGGCGAAGGCGAAATATTGGAGGCTCGTGCGGACTGATAACACGCGCGATTGGGAGAACAACGCCGACACCATCGGGATACGCGCGCTCGAGCTCGTTCCGGAGGGCGGGGTGCCGTCCAAAATGCCGCTCGTTCAGGCGCAGCTGGCGAAAGTCAACATAATCCCCCACCGTTCCTCGACCTCAATGCCGCTGCCATACGACGATTTGGAGGTTCCCGAAAAGGCGGTGATAGACCGCAAGGACGTCCGCGTATTCAAAAACGCCCTCGGGGCGGACGGAAGTTTCAAATGGGATTTCCCCGCGGGCCGCTGGAATGTAATGCGCCTCGGATACACCACGAACGGCAGGCGCGTACACCCCGCAACCAAGGGGGGCGTGGGGCTCGAAATCGACAAGATGAGCTCAAAAGCCGTGGACGCGCATTTCGACTCTTACATAAAAAAGATGATAGACGCCGCCGGAGACGGCGCGGGCAAAGTGTTCAAGTACGTCGAGACGGACTCGTGGGAATGCGGCAACCAGAGCTGGACGGAGGGGCTCGACAAGCTCTTCAAAAAGGAAAACGGCTACGACATGCTAAAATTCGCCCCGACTTTTGTCGGCGACTGCGTGGACGGCAAGGAGCAGACGGAGGCGTTCGGCTCCGACCTGCGCGCGCTGACTTCAAAGCTTGTGATGGAAAACTTTTACGGCAGGCTCGGCGAGCGCATAAGGGGCGCGGGGCTGCTGTACGAGAGCGAGCCCGCGGCGGAGGCGTTTATGAACGACCCGATGTACGGCTTTAAAGTCTCCGACATTCCGCAGCACGAGATATGGCAGAATTCGAGGCGCATAAACGGCGTAGACGGCGCGCGCTTCGCGACGGAGGGGCCCGGCAGGTGGTGCAATGTGCCGAGCGCGGCGCACTTCTACGGCAAGGAGCTTACGACGTGCGAGTCGCTCTCGCAGGGCGACGGAAACTGGACGGACTGTCCGGCGTCCCTCAAAGGAACTTCCGACACCATAGTGCTCTCGGGGTACAACGTGATGGTGTTCCACTCTTACACCCACCAGCCCGACGAGCGCGTCCCGGGCTGGCAGATGGAGCCGTGGGGGTCGGTCATCAACCGCAAGATGCCGTGGTTTAAGCTTTCCAGACCGTTCTTCGACTATCTGGCGCGCATACAGTACATGACGCAAAAGGGCAAGGCGGGCTCGCGCATACTCAATTTCGTGTCCGACAGGGTTCCGGTCGAAAACGGAGCGATAGACGCCCCCGAAAACGTGGAAATCGACATGGTAAACGGCGACGGCGTTCGCAACTATCTGCGCGTGGAAAACGGCAAGTTCGTCAGCCCCGGCCGCATGGAGTACGACTTTATGTCCATAAACAAGGACAGGTTCCTGCGCCTCGACACCCTGAAAAAGTTGAAGGAGTACGTCGAGGCCGGAGCGTCGATAGCGGGGTATTTCTACGGCGGCAGATACGACACGCTCGTCGGCGGCAAGAGGGCGGAGCGCGAATGGAAGGCGCTCAACAAAGAGCTGTTTGGCGGCCCCGAAAAGTCCGTCCGCAAAATCGGCAAGGGGACGGTTTACGCCAACTATTCCACAAGGGAGGCGGCGGAGGCGATGGGTATCAAGCCCTCTTTCATCTGCCGCGATTCCGGCGGCAAGATAGAGAACTCGGCGAAGGCGTGGGGCTCGCAGATACTTTGGGCAAAGCGGCTTCACAGGGACGGGGCCGTGTGGTACTGGGTGCTTAACGCTACGCCCCAGACCCGCAGGATAGTCGCGTCGTTCGACGTTGCGGGCAAGGACGCGAGCGTCTGGAATCCCGAGACCGGAGAGAGGTACGTCCCCGCGGCGGTTTTCGAAGCCGGCGGGTACACTTCCGTTCCGCTGACGCTTCCGGCGCATTCCAACGCCTTTGTGGTTTTTGAAAACTCCAAAAAGAATCCGCGCATAAAGAGCTATTCGATAGGCGGCGCGCAGCGCTTCCCGGAGGTTTCCGACGCTTCGGGCGATGCGGCGGCTGACAATTTTTCGCTGGCGTTCACCGTATCGCCGAAGGCGGATCTGCCGGAGCTCAAAGAGCAAAACAACGGCATCATAAGCCCCGGATGGGACGTCGACGCCATTCCCGCGCAGGGAATGCACCTCTCGCTCGGCGACGGGCACACGGGCGTGGGCGCGCTCGCCGGCAAAAACGGCGTTGCGGTAATCGAGCACGGGGCGAATTACAGGAACGCGGTTTTGGTGCACAATGCGCCTATCGCCGACAACACGCGCGTTGCGGTCGTCTACCGCGACGGCGTGCCGAACCTCTACCTGAACGGCAAATTCGCCAAATCGGGGTTGAAGTCGCCGCGCATACCGCATCCGTCGCGGGAGGCGGGGCGCGGATTTTCGGGATACGTCGATTCGGTTTTTGTCTCGGACAAGCCGTTCGGCGACGCCGAGGCCGCTTCCGACGCCGCCGGCGCCTCGGTCGGGAAGAGGGAAATCTCCGACATCGAACCCGTGCCGTTCGTCTCGGAGGACGGCAGGATACGCGCTGAATTTTTCAGGAACGGAAAGATCGACGCCGAGCTCGCGGACGGCTCGAAGCTTGAAATTTCCGCCGGCGACGTGCCGGAGCCCACGGAGATAAGGCCGCCCTATGAAGTCGAGTTCGACGAAAAGCTCGGCGGGCCCGAGCGCGCGAAGTTCAATGCGGCGGAGTCTTGGACGGAAAGTTCCGACCCGCGCATAAAGCATTATTCGGGAGTCGCGAAATACTCGATGTTCGCGGACGTCGCGCCCGGGAAGCTCGGCGACGACAAGAAGGCGTACATAGACTTTGCGAAAGTCGGCGACGTCGCGCGCGTGTGGGTGAACGGAAAGCTCGCCGGAAGCGTGTGGAAGAGCCCGTACAGGCTCGAGATCACGAAGCTCTTAAAGCCCGGCAGGAATAAAATCGAGGCGGAGGTCGGCAACGTCTGGGCGAACCGGTGCCTCTACGACGCAACCCTTCCGCCGGAAAAGCGCATAACGTGGGGCAACGCCATGTGGTTCCACTATCCCGAAGCCGGAAGCGGGCAAAAGGGAACGTGGACGCAAGGGCCGATACCGGCGGGCATATACGGCGGAATGCCGCTGATTTTGCACTCGGTCGTAAAATAGCCCAACGCCCGCAGGACAAATTTGAAGCCGCGCGTCGCCGGCAGGTGCGCTGCGGCTTTTTTGCGGGCTCAATCCGCGTTCGGGACGCCGCATTTGCCGTGCCGCGGAATATGCGCGGGAGAGCTTCGCGCCTTTTGCAGGCTTTCTTCGCAAATTAAAGTTGCGGACTTTTTAAATGAATCGGCAAGTTTATTGCCGCAGCCCCGATTCCCGCGATTTAAACTTGCGGCGCCTTGAAATGAAGCGGCGAGGTTTGCGTTTCCATAAACCGCTTTCGCAAAGCTGAATTTGCGGGCAAGCGCAAAGGCGTGAAAACTTCTCCGCATGAAATTCCGCGCATTTTGCGCGCCAAAAGAAATGGCGGAAAAATTTGCTCTCCCCAAATGAAGCGCGGGCGGTAAACCCGCCCGCGCGATAAGTTTTGCAGTTTGAAAGAATAAAAATTTTTAAAATAAGATATTCCTACATAATTTTATCTGGGCAATTTTCTAAGCGCATCTTGCGCCTGTGCATTTCCCTGATCAGCAGCTTTACGCAACCATATAACGGCTTCTGCAAGATCTTTTTCTACACCATCGCCGTTGTGATAACAAAGCGCAAGGTTATATTGCGCCTCCGCAGATCCCTGATCGGCAGCTTTACGATACCATATGGCGGCTTCCGATAGATTTTTTTCTACGCCGTAACCGTAGTTATAACAAAGCCCAAGGTAAAATTGAGCCAACGCAAATCCCTGATCGGCAGCTTTACGGAACCATACAATGGCTTCCGAGAGATCTTTTTCTACGCCATAACCTTTGAAATAACAAATTCCAAGCATACATTGCGCATCTGCAATTTCCTGATCAGCGGCTTTACGGAACCATATGACGGCTTGTTTATAATCTTTTTCTACGCCATTGCCGTCGAAGTAGCAAAGCCCAAGTAAACATTGCGCGTTCGCATCTCCTTGCTTGGCAGCTTTTAAATAATTTTCAGCTTGTTTGTAATTCTGTTCCGGAGAACAACCTGCCGCAAACAGAGCAACACATACCGCAAGTGTTATTGTTGTTAATGTATTTCTTATATTATTCATTTTTGCTTAACTTTAATTAGGTTGTTGATTGTGTTGAAGTCTTTAACGGCGTCGTATTTTTGCTGATTTTTCAGAAAAGTAATTTGCGTTTGCATAGGTGGAGTAAAAATTTATTTGCATGGAATTGGTATACTTGTGTTTTGTTTATGTAGTCGCGAGGTAAAGATTTTTTTAATAAGGGTTTTCTGCGTAAAGTCGTTGTCCGCTTGCTTATTTTGACAAATCTTCAAGTATGGCTTGTGCCTGCGCATCTCCCTGATTGGCGGCTTTACGAAACCATTTAACGGCTTCTGCTGGATTTTTTTCTACACCATAGCCGTTGTAATAACAAATCCCAAGGTTAAATTGAGCTTCCACAAGTCCTTGATTGGCAGCTTTATGATAGTATATAGTAGCTTGTTTTACCATCGGCTGTCTTTTTGTATGTTACTTCGTAATCGGTGATGGT
>ENA-UEQL01001927-UEQL01001927.1-human-gut-metagenome-genome-assembly--contig:-NODE-1927-length-14061-cov-33.978904_pt1 | contig 14061 bp, 8 predicted proteins | sample MGYA00242905_ERZ507926 | MGnify/ENA primary metagenome ERZ507926 (study PRJEB26167, sample SAMN06115531) | human gut metagenome | host: Homo sapiens | place: China:Henan | collected 2015-09-09...
GTCGCAGCCGCTGGTGACATTCCTGCGGAATATTTCCGCTGGTGTGATTTTCTAAGGACAGGAGGAAAGAAAGATGACATCGTGGATTCTGATTTTGCTGACCTTCCTGCCCTTCCTCGCCGCCATCATCGCCTATATGCTTGGCCGCCGGGATGAACGCGCCATGAACGGGTTCGTGAGCATCACGGGCATTGTAATTTTCGCGCTGAGCGTGGTGCTGCTGTTCCTGCCGGAGGGCGAAGTCGCCGTGCCGGGCTTCTGCGGGCTGGGGCTGTACCTGCGCGCGGACGGCTTCCGCGGGCTGTACAGCTGCGTCGCCGCCTTCATGTGGATGATGACGGGGCTGTTTGCGCCGGAATACTTCCAGCATCACGGCAACAAAGCGCGATACAGCTTCTTCACGCTGATGACGCTCGGTGCGACACTGGGCGTGTTCCTCTCGGACAACCTCGGCACGACGTTCCTGTTCTTTGAAATCATGTCGTTTGCCAGCTATGCATGGGTCGCGCAGGAGGAAACGCCGGGTGCGCTCCGAGCGGCGGCGACGTACCTTGCGGTGGCGGTCATCGGCGGTCTGACGACGCTGATGGGCTTGTTCCTCTTGCAGCATCAGCTGGGGACACTCGACTTTGCGTCCCTGCGCGCCGCCATGGGGCAGCAGGACGTGACCGTCGCGGTGTGGCTGACGCTGGTCGGCTTTGGCGCGAAAGCCGGTCTGTTCCCGCTGCATATCTGGCTGCCGAAAGCGCACCCGGTTGCGCCTGCGCCCGCGTCGGCGCTTTTGTCGGGCATCCTGACCAAATCCGGCGTGTTCGGGCTGATTGTGCTGTGTGCGAACCTGATGCAGGGCAATGCCGCATTCGGCAACGCGCTGATGATTTTCGCCGCGATTACGATGTTCCTCGGCGCACTGCTGGCGCTGTTCTCCACCGACCTCAAGCGGACGCTCGCCTGCTCGTCGATGAGCCAAATCGGCTTCATCACGCTGGGGCTGTCGGTGATGGTGCTGCTGGGCGACGAAGGCACGCTGGCGGCGTATGGCAGCGTGATGCACATGCTGAACCACTCGCTCATCAAGCTGACGCTGTTCATCGCGGCGGGCGTGGTGTACATGAACCTGCACGCGCTGAATCTTGATGATATCCGCGGCTTCGGGCGCAAAAAGCCGCTGCTGCACATTGCGTTCCTGCTGGGGGCGCTGAGCATTGCGTGCATCCCGCCGCTGGGCAGCGGGTACAACAGCAAGAGCCTGCTGCACGAAGGGCTGTTGGAGCTGATTGGCGAAATGCAGGCGGCAGGCAGCTCGTGGATGGGCTACAAGGCGATTGAGGTGCTCTTCCTCATCAGCGGCGGATTGACCGTCGCGTACATGGCGAAGCTGTACATCTGCATTTTCTGGCAGAAGCACCCGACCCGTCAGGCGGAATTCGACAGCATGACGCACTACATGAACGGCACAACCGCGTTTGCGCTGCTGGGCAGTGCGGCGGCGCTCCCCTTCCTGGGCGCACTGCCGGGGCTGCTGCTCACACCGTTCGGGGCAAAAAGCGCGTCGTTCTTCGGCGTACCCGCGCTGAAGGAAGCGATTGCGTACTTCTCGGCGGAGAACCTGCAGGGCGCGGCGATTTCCATCATCATCGGCGCGGCGGTGTATCTGCTGATTGTCCTGCCGCTGCTGACGCGTAAGGACGAAAGCGGCGTGCGTCTGTACGTCAACCGTTGGAATGAGAAGCTCGACTTGGAGAACGCCGTCTACCGTCCGCTGCTGCTGACGCTGCTGCCGCAGGTGCTGACACTGGTGTTCCGCTTCATTGCGGAGCTGCCGGAAAACATCGTGATGGCAAGCCGCGCGACCATCTTCCGGATGCGCAAGACGCGCAAGCCCGTGCCAGTCGGCAACCGCTTCACCTACACGCTGGGGCGCGCGCTGAATGCACTGGCTCGGCTGCTTAACCGCACGATTCTGCACCGCCACCCGATGCGCACGGACTTCGAGTATGTGCTGGACGCTTCCTTCCGCGAAATTTCCGGCGGCATCCGCAGCATGAGCGTGAGCATTTCCTTCGGGCTGCTGCTGCTGTGCATTGGGCTGTATGTAACCTGTTTGTATCTGCTGCAATAATCGGCATAATGATTTGCGGAGGCATTTCCGGGCTGCGAACCCTTGTGCAGCCCGGTTTTTGCTGCTAAAACAATGGGTTTTCGCTGTTTTCGATACTTTTCGTCAGCGTTCTTTGGCGGATTTGGGCGTTTTTAGACAAATTGTCGTGGAAGCTGCCGGGAAGCATACTTGTCATTTTCCCATTTCTGTGGTATGATACACAACGGCAATGCAAACAATGATTTTGCATCGCAACGCTTGATTCCGGAGCAGGGCATTCAACGGCATTCCACGAAAGCCCCTTTGCAAATAAAAGGAGGATTCCCATGCCTACGACATCTTTTGACAAGGATTCCATCAAGGCATCCATTATCGGCAAGCTGCAGCGCTATAACGGCCGCACCATCGAGGAAGCATCGAATGGGCAGATTTATCGCGCACTGGCTTCCACCGTCCGCGACCAGATCATGCAGAAATGGATGATTTCCCGCGAAGAACGCAAGACGAACAACAACAAGCGTCTATTTTACCTCTCCGTGGAATTTCTGATGGGCCGCAGCCTATACACCAACATCCTGAACCTCGTCTCGCTCGATGCCTACAAGCAAGCGCTGGACGAACTGCACATCGACGTAGACAAGGTGCTTCAGGAAGAGCCTGAACCCGCGCTGGGCAACGGCGGTCTGGGCCGTCTGGCAGCGTGCTTCATGGACTCGCTGGCGTCCCTCGACCTGCCCGCGATGGGCTGCTCCATCCGCTATGAATACGGTCTGTTCCGCCAGAAGATTGTGGACGGTCAGCAGGTCGAGCTGCCGGACTACTGGCTGGGCAACGGCAACGTGTGGGAAATGCCCGTAATGGAGGATGCCTGCGAGGTGCACTTCAACGGTCACGTTGAAATGGGCAACGAGAACGGCCGCACGGTGTTCCGTCACGTCGGCTACAACACGGTCGAGGCTGTCCCCTACGACATGCCGCTGGTGGGCTATGATACCTCCACCGTCAACAGTCTGCGCCTGTGGAGCGCCCGCGCCCCGAAGCGCATTGACCTGAGCGACTTCAACCACGGCCACTATGTGCAGGCGTCGGAGGAAAAGGAACTGGCGGAAGCCATCTCCAACATCCTCTACCCCGAAGACAACCATTACGAAGGCAAGCTGCTCCGCTTGAAGCAGCAGTATTTCTTCACCTCCGCCACCCTCCAGTACATCCTCAAGGACTTCAAGAAGCTCAACGGCACGAACTGGAGCAAGCTGCCGGAGAAGGTCGTCATCCACATCAACGACACGCATCCGGGTCTGGCGATTCCGGAACTGATGCGCCTGCTGATGGACGAAGAAGGCTTGGGCTGGGACGAGGCGCAGCAGATTGTCAGCCGCACGATGGCGTACACCAACCACACCATCATGGCGGAAGCGCTCGAAAAGTGGCCGGAAGACATGGTGAAGAGCCTGCTGCCGCGCATCTATCAGATTCTGGTGGAAATGAACAAGCGCCTCTGCGCGCGCCTGTGGAACTTCTTCCCCGGCGAGGCGGAGCGCGTGGGTCGCATGGCGATTATTGCCTACGGTTACATCCACATGGCAAACCTGTGCGTTGCCATGACGTTCTCCACCAACGGCGTGAGCCAACTGCACGGCGATATCCTCAAGCAGGAAACGTTCCACGACTTCTACCTCGTTATGCCGGAGAAGTTCAGCGCAATTACCAACGGCATCACGCATCGCCGCTGGCTGATGGCGTGCAACCCGGAACTGACCAAGCTTATCTGCGACACCATCGGCACAGACTGGGTGAAAGATCCGGAACTGCTGCATGACCTTGCGCCCTATGCTGACGACGCGGCGTTCCGCGAGCAGTTTGAGAAGATTAAGCACAACAACAAGGTTCGCCTGTCGAATTTCCTGAAAGAACATCAGGGCGCAATCGTTGACCCGAACTTCATCTTCGACGCACAGTCCAAGCGGCTGCACGAATACAAGCGTCAGATGCTCAACGCTTTGCACATCCTTGTGCTGTACAACCGCATCGTCAATGACCCGAACTTCACCATGCACCCGCGTGTGTTCATCTTCGGCTCGAAGGCAGCGCCGGGCTACAACCGCGCCAAGCAGATTATCCGCTTCATCAACGGTCTGTCCGCGCTGATTGCCAAGCATCCGCGCGCCAGCAAGATGCTGCAGGTCGTCTTCCTCGAAAACTACGACGTGTCCAGCGCGCAGATGCTGATTCCGGCAACCGAAATCTCCGAACAGATTTCCACCGCGTCCAAGGAAGCCAGCGGCACGGGCAACATGAAGTACATGATGAACGGTGCCATCACGATCGGCACGATGGACGGCGCAAACGTCGAGATTTCCGAGCAGGTCGGCATGGATAACATCTACATCTTCGGTATGCGTTCCGACACGGTGCTGGATATGTACCGTGAGCGCAACTACAACCCGATGACCATCTTTGAGACGAATCAGGAACTGCGTCTGGCGTTGACCCAGATGATCGACGGCACCGTGCTGCCGGACGCGCCGAGCGCCCTGCAGGATTTGTATCACAGCCTGCTGATTGGCGACTGGGGCAACATGGCCGATCCGTTCTTCGTCCTGAAAGACTTCGGCTCGTACTCGATGGCGCAGCGCCGCATCGACGCGGATTATGCCGACCGCGACAAGTGGAACCGCATGGCGGTCATCAACACCGCAATGTCCGGTGTTTTCTGCTCCGACCGCACAATTCGCGAGTACAACGACACCATTTGGCATCTTGACCCGCTCAAGCGCAAGGGATAAGCTGCATATTTTTGAGAGCACTGCGGAAAAATATCCATCCGCAGTGCTCCCGGTTCAAAAGTCCGGAGCATTTCGGGCTTTTTTGCCGTGTTTCCGCAATTATTGATGATTGGATGGATGGATATCATGCTGCTGCACGATTCCCACAACGAATTTTATCGCACGCCGTCCGGCCCTGCTCCGGCTGGCAGCAATGTTCTGATTCGCCTGCACTGTGACGAAGCGACGAGCGTCGTCCTGCGCACTTGGATGACGGAAGAACTTTGCTACACCATGCTGCCGACCGCTGAGCATGTCTGGGAAGTTGCCATTCCCCTGCCGACCACGCCGGGGCTTTTCTGGTATTACTTCCTGATTTACCGCAAGGACGGCCGCACCATCCGCTATGGCAACCAGCCGGACAAACTTGGCGGCGTCGGTGTCGCGTATGACCACGGCGAGCCGGAATCCTTCCAGATTACGCTCTACGACCCAGCTTACAAGACGCCGGAAGCCTTCCACGGGGCGAATATCTACCAGATTTTCCCCGACCGTTTCCGCCATGCGCCAACAAAAGCCGTTGATGACCGCAAAGACCGCTATGTCCACAAAAACTGGGACGAAGAGCTGCTGAGCGTGGGCGACCTGCGCGGCGGCAAGTATCAGGAACTGGATTTCTACGGCGGCACGCTGACCGGCATTCAGGAGAAGCTGCCCTACCTGAAGGACATGGGCATCGACATTATCTACTTGAACCCGATTTTCCGCGCACGGTCGAATCACCGCTACGACACGGGCGACTACACGCAGGTTGACCCGCAGTGCGGCACGAACACGGAATTCACCGAACTGTGCGAAGCGGCGAAGAAACTCGGCATCCGCGTGATGCTCGACGGCGTATTTTCCCACACGGGCGAAGACAGCGTGTACTTCAACCACTTTGGGCATTATCCGACGCTCGGCGCCTATCAGGGGCAATCCTCCCCCTACTACGACTGGTACACCTTCAACCACTATCCGGAAGACTACAAGGCATGGTGGGGCATTCTCTCCCTGCCGGAGCTGCGCAAGGACAATCCGGAATACCAGAAGTTCATGTTCCAGCCGCACGAGGGTGTTGTGCCGCGTTGGATTGAGGCGGGCAGCTGCGGCTGGCGGCTGGATGTGGCGGACGAATTGCCGGTGGACTTCCTGCGCAAGCTGCGCGCCGCCGCAAAGGCCGCCGACCCGGAAGCCGTTGTCTTGGGCGAAGTGTGGGAGGACGCGAGCAACAAGGTTGCTTACGGCGAAACGCGCTGCTACTGCACAGGCGACACGCTCGACAGCGTGATGAACTACCCCGTGCGCGAGGCGATTCTCAACTTTGTGATGGGCAAAACGTCCGCCAGCACCTTTGTGCGCCTGATCCACCATCAGGAGGAAGTTTACCCGGCGCAGTTCCGTTACGCGCTGATGAATCTCGTCGGCAGCCACGACCGCTGCCGTGCGCTGAACATCCTTGCTGGACGCGAATGTCAGGAACTTAGCAAGGCGGATCAGCAGCATGTCCACCTGAACGTAGAAGAGTACGAGTTAGCTGTGAGGCGCTACAAGCTTTGCATCGACCTGCTGTGCGCGCTGCCGGGCTGCGCAACGGTGTACTATGGGGATGAAGTTGGGCTGACCGGCTGCCACGACCCGTGGAATCGCCGCGCCTTCCCGTGGGGGCGCGAAGACAAGTTGCTGCAGAAATACGTCGCGAACAAGCTGCGCCATCGGCAGGAATCCGACCTGCTGCGCCTCGGCTACTGCGACATCGAAGCGCCCGATGACGACACGCTGCTCATTACACGCCGCATGAAGGACGGCCACGACGCGCTTGGGCAGGAATCGACCGTCACGGGCAAGGAAATCATCAAGGTGTGCCGGAAACTGCAATAAAAGGTGCAATTGCATAACAATAGCGCCGCTTGGTTTCATTGCGAAATCAGGCGGCGCCTTTCGTTACTCAATCCCCGCCGGGCGCACAGTCGTCCGCCCTGTCGGCTCCTGCCACACGTCATAGAAGCCAATCAAGTTGCCCGGATTCGTCGTCCGATACACCTGCACGGCGCGGCGCAAATCCTCCCGCTCGATGCGGACGCTCAGCCCACACCCCATCGCCACCGCGCGCGGCGTAATCATCACCGACGCACGAACCCCGTGCTGGCGCAAATCGCGTTCAAACGCCATCACCTGCTGCCGCGAGCGGAACGCCGCAATGCAAAACTCCTCCCTCATCGGTTCTACCGCCTCCTTTTCGCCATTAGAATAATATGAAAAAACGCCCGCCGAGGTTCGCGGACGATGGAGGAAATGCGTCGATGATTTATCTGGACAATGCCGCGACGAGCTTCCCGAAGCCGCCGGAGGTCATTCGGGCGATGGCGGGCGTAGAGGAGAAGATGGGCGCGAATCCCGGACGCGGCGGGCATCGGCTGGCTCTGCGCGCGGGGCGGGTGGTGGAGCACTGCCGGGAGGAAGCTGCGCGTCTGCTGGGTGTGCATCATCCGGAGCGGATTCTGTTCACCGCAAACTGCACCGAAGCGCTGAATCTCGCCATTTCCGGCACGCTGCGGCGCGGCGACGAGGTCATCTGCTCCTACGCGGAACACAACGCAGTCATGCGGCTGCTCGACCGCTACGTTTCGCGCGGGGAAATCACGGTGCATATGCTTGCGCCGGATGAACGCGGTATCCTGTCCCCTGCTTCTCTACGCCGCGTCATCAGCCGCAAAACCGCACTGGTGATCATCGCCCACGCCAGCAACGTCACGGGGCTGATTCAGCCGATTGCGCAGCTGGGCGCGGTCTGCCGGGAGCGCGGCGTTCCCCTGCTGGTGGATGCGGCGCAGACGGCCGGGATGGCGGACGTTTCGCCAGATGTGCTGTGCGCAGACATGGTGGCCATGCCGGGGCACAAGGGGCTGCTGGGGCCGCAGGGTACGGGACTGCTTGTGCTGGGCTACGGCATGAACCCTGAACCGCTGCTGCTTGGCGGAACCGGCTCGATGAGCGAGAGCGTCCGTCAGCCGGACATGCTGCCCGACCGCTACGAGAGCGGTACGGTGAACCTGCCCGGCATAGCGGGGCTGTACGCGGGGGTGAAGTTCGTGCGGGCGCACCGGGCGGAAATCGAGGAATACGAGCTGGCGCTGTGCGATCGCCTGCGCGCGCGGCTGCGGGAGATTCCCGGCGTGCGCATCCTCTGCGACGATGGGCAGGCGCATATGGCGATTACGAGCATTGTCGTGCCGGGGCATGACGGCGGGGCGCTGGCGGATGCGCTCGACGCGGCGGATATTGCCGTGCGCGCGGGGCTGCACTGCGCACCGGCCGTCCATGCGTGGCTGGGAACGCTGCAAAGCGGCGCGATTCGCTTTTCGCCGGGGCTTTACAACACAGCGCAGGAGATGGACGACACGGCGCTGCTGCTGGCGCGATTATTGCAAGCATAAGAAAATCCCTGCACCGTTTGCGTGATGCAGGGATTTTTCTGAATATGCGGTGAAGCCGCTTACCAAGACAGCACTTCGTGACCCGTATCCGTCACAAGCACCATGATTTCCCACTGCGCCGACGGTTTGCCGTCCGCCGTGAAGATTTCCCATGTGTTGCCCGGATGCGTTCCAACCTCGTCCGTACCCATATTGACCATCGGCTCGATGGTGAAAATCATGCCGGGAGCAAGCGCCATTTCCGTGCCGCGCTTCGTGACGTAGCTGACCCACGGATCCTCGTGGAATTCCAGCCCGCAGCCGTGGCCGCCAATTTCGCGCACGACGCGGTAGCCGTTCGCGCGGGCATGATCGTTGACCGCCTGCCCAACGTCGCCCAAGAAGCCCCACGGCTTCACCTGCGCCAAGCCCAGTTCGACGCACTCCTTCGTCACTTGCACGAGCTTGCGGTTTTCGTCGTTGACGTCGCCGATGCAGTACATGCGGGAGGAATCGGAAAAATAGCCATTCAGGATGGTCGAGCAGTCCACATTGATGATGTCGCCGGATTTCAGCACAACGTTCTTCGACGGGAAGCCATGGCAGACCTGATCATTCACTGACGTGCAGACGCTGTACGGGTAGCCCTCATAGTTCAGCGGCGCGGGAATGCCGCCCATATCGCGCGTCATGGTGGACACGATGTCGTCGATTTCTGCCGTCGTCATGCCCTCATGAATTTGCTTTCCTATTTCGTCCAGCACGGCAATATTGATTTTGCAGCTTTCCTTGATTTTTTCAATCTGCTCCGGCGTTTTAATCATCTTATGCGTCGGAACGATGTGCCCCTGTGCCGCCAGCGATGCAATCTGCTGGTCAAACGCACAGTGGCAACTCTTGTATTTGCGGCCGCTCCCGCACCAGCAGGGGTCGTTGCGTCCCGGCAGATGTGGAAACGAGAAAGCAGGGAAATTCATACACTTTCCTTTCTACGATGGCACTCAGCGGTGGTCGCCGAGGAAGAAAATCGCCAGCGTACCGGGGCCGGAGTGGGAGCCAATGACTGGGCCGACATACGTCACCAGAACGCCCGCAATGCCGGGGATTTCCGCCTTGATGATGTCTGCCAGCGCGTTCGCCTCATCCTCGCAATCGCCGTGGCTGATGAAAATCATCTGCCCTTCCGGGTTGACGATATGTTCCTTGACGCGGTTGGCAAGGATGCGGATGCTGCGGCGGCGACCCGTCACCTTCTCCACAACTGCCAAATGACCTTCCTCATCAACGTGCATAATCGGCTTGATACGCACGAGCGAACCGACAACCGCGCTGGTTGCAGACAGGCGGCCGCCGCGATAGAGGAACATCAGGTCATCGACGGTGAACCAGTGAATCAGGTGCTGAATATGCTCCTTGACCCACTTTGCGTTCTCCTCGATGGACATGCCCTGTTCGCGGTTCTGCAGCGCATAATGCACCAGCAGCCCCTCGCCTGCCGACGCGCATCGGCTGTCAATCACGATGATTTTCTGATTCGGGTACTTCGGCGCAAGTTCCTTCGCCGCGTCCGCTGCGGCGGCATAAGTGCCGGACAGTCCGCTGGAGAACGCAATGCAAAGGACATCTTGACCCTCGTCCAGCAGCTTCTGGAAGCATTCCTCCCACGTCGCGGTATTGACGGCGGAGGTCTTAATCACCACGCCGCTGCGGAGCTGACGATAAGTCTCCTTTTTCGCCACTTCCGACGTTCCCGGAACGGAGGAAACGCCATTGATCGTGCAGGAAAGCGACACGATGTGGAAATCATGCTGTGCCTCCACCCAAGACTGCGGCATGTCAGTGGAAGAATCCGTAACAATATAGTACATTTTTGTCCTCCTGATGTGCTTTGGGGGAGCAGCGCCGCCTGCAGGCAGCGTCCACCTTCGCTTGTCTCCGAATCAGGATGTGCAGATTTGGAAACAATGCAGCTCTGCGGTCGCGCAAAAAAGGAGACAGAGGCTCTCACCTCTGCCTCCTGCGCAGACACATCAAATAGAAAAGATGCTCCCAGAGTGACGATGCACTGCATGTTTTTCACCCGCTGTTAAAGCAGGTAGGTGTCCTGCCGTCTGCATCTGCCTTCCCCTGGCGTTTTGCAACGGGGGCATGACATAGCCGAACATAGACCCGGACTCCATTTGTAGAAATGTGGGGAAAACCAGCGTGCTGTCAGACACCCCAGGAGCATCTCCCCCTGCCTTTCATTATAAGCAGGAGGAATCGCCGTGTCAAGAGGATTTTGAAATCAAATCAAACGAAATCGCAAACTTCCACGTTTAGAAAGGGAATGTTTGAAAATCAACAGCTTTCTAATGCGGATGCCGTTACTTCGTTCCTCGCCCACTGCCGCTTAGCGCTGCACGCGGCCCGTGCCAGAGCCCTTCATCAGGCTCTCGACCTCGGAGACGGAGACGCGGTTGTAGTCGCCCAGAATCGTGTGCTTCAGGCAGGATGCCGCCACAGCAAACTCCAGCGCGGTCTTTTCGTCCGCGTAGGTGTTCAGACCGTAAATCAGGCCGCCGCCGAAGGAGTCGCCGCCGCCCACGCGGTCAACGATATCGGTGATGGCGTACTTGCGGGAGAGGAAGAAGTCCTTGCCGTTGTACAGGCAGGCAGACCAGTCGTTGTGGTTGGCAGACTTCGACTCACGCAGGGTAATCGCCACGCGCTTGATGTTCGGGTAGGTCTGCATTGCCAGAGACGCAATCGCCTTGTAATTCTCGATGTTCAGCGCGCCGTCTTCCACGTCGCCCTGAGATTCCGCCTTCAGGCCCAGAGACTTCTGGAAGTCCTCTTCGTTGGCGATAACGGTGTCAACGTACTTGACCAGCTCGGTCATGACTTCCTTGGCATCCTTGCCGTACTTCCAGAGGTTCTTGCGGTAGTTCAGGTCGCAGGACACATGGATGCCCTTCGCCTTCGCCGCCTTCACCGCTTCCAGAGACAAATCCGCCGCGCCCTGAGAGATGGCAGGCGTGATGCCGGTCAGGTGGAACCACGTCGCACCCTCAAACGCCTTGTCCCAGTCGATGTCGCCGGGCTTGGCTTCCGCGATGGCAGAACCCGCGCGGTCATAGATGACCTTGGAGGGACGCTGCACAGCGCCGGTTTCCAGATAGTAGATGCCCATGCGGCCGTCCTTGCGGACAATCTTAGTGGTATCAACGCCGAAGCCGCGCAGTTCGCGGATGCAGGCATTGCCGACATCGTTGGTGGGCAGCACGGTCACGAACGCGGTTTCCATGCCGTAGTTCGCCAGAGAAACAGACACGTTCGCCTCGCCGCCGCCGAAGGTCGCTTCAAGGGAGGGAGACTGGAACAGGCGCTCATACGCCGGGGACTTGAGGCGAAGCATGATTTCGCCGAACGTTACAACCTTAGCCATTGGATTTTTCCTCCTATTTTTATACTCAGAAATTTCTGTTTGTAGATTACTTCTGCACGAGATGGAACGCGAAGCCGCCGATTTCGTCTTCCAGATAGATGGCGATCAGCTTGCCGTTCTTCACCACAGCGCTGTCCTCAATGAACTTGAATCCGCGCTGTTCCAGATGCCACTTCGCGCGCGGGACGCTGTTCGTACCGATAGCGATGTGACCATTCGTGCCGCGGCCCTGCTTCTTCATCAGCTCGTAGCCCGTGCCGACAAAGTTGGAGGAGTTGCCTTCCTTGATGGGCCAGCCCATGAGTGCGGAAATCTTCTTCGCCGTCTCCATGGAGCTTTCCGCGTCGGGGCAGTTCAGACCGATGTGGCGCACTTCAAAGCCGAGCATCTTGTCCACCGCAGAGCGGGTCAGGTCAGTGATGCGCTGCCAGTCCTTCGCAGCCACCGCGTCCTTCGGCACCATCCAGGAGCCGCCGCAGCAGAGAATCTTGTCGAACGCAAGGTAGTCGAGCATGTTGTTCTCGTTGATGCCGCCCGTGGGCATGAACTTCATGTCCGGGTACACCGGCGCCATCGACTTGATGAGCTTCAAGCCGCCGACCGCTTCCGCCGGGAACAGCTTGACAGCCTTCAGGCCGTACTGAATCGCAATCTGCACATCAGACGGATTCGCCGTGCCAGGGCAGACAGGGATGCCCTTCTCCACGCAGTACTTCACCACGTCAGGAGACAGACCGGGGGACACAATCGCCGCCGCGCCAGCATTCACCGCACGGTCGACCTGCTCCGTCGTCAACACCGTGCCCGCGCACAGCAGCACATCGGGCATGGCTTCATGCACGCGGCGGATGGCTTCCTCCGCAGCCGCCGTGCGGAAAGTGATTTCCGCCACCGGCAGACCGCCGTCAGACAGCGCCTTGCACAGCGGCACAGCGTCGTCCGCATCATTAACAGCAATGACCGGCACGAGGCCAGCCAAAGACAGCTTCTCCAAAAATTCCATGACACATCGTCCTTTCTCTGTGGTCTTACGCGTGCTTGTAAGCGTTTACAAGCAGTCATGCGGATGAAGGAAGGCTCGCTTCCCTATCCACTTGACGCACACGAACTGAACCAGTATCATCATACAACGTTTTCCGCCTTCCGTCAAGGGAAAATGCAGCATTTTGCACATTTTTCGCGGAAAAAACGCGCAGACGGGGCGAAAGGGCGCGTCAGGAGCATCTTGCGAAATAGCGCCGAGCATGGTATAATAAAATCAGCATGAAAAGAGCGTTCATGCTCTTTCACAGAGAGAGGGATGAAGGATGAGCCAAGTCATTTCGTTCAAATGTCCGTCGTGCGGCGGCTATTTGGTTTTCGACCCGGTCAGTCAGCGTTTCCAGTGCCCTTATTGCGGCGGCAGCTTTGCTGAAAATGAGCTGAAGGAACAGTCCGAGCAGCGCCAGCAGGCGGCGGAACAGGCCCGCAGTGCGGAGCCCAATTCGGGGCTGTGCTCCTATCACTGCCAAATGTGCGGCGCGGAAATCGTGACCGATGCGACGACCGCCGCAACCCGATGCTACTACTGCCACTCACCCGTTGTGCTGAATGACCGTCTGACCGACGAGTTCCGCCCCGACGGCGTAATTCCTTTCAAGTTGGACAAAAAGGCGGCAGAGGCGGAGTTCAAATCGTTCATCAGCAAAAAGCGCTTCGTGCAGCCGGATTTCTTCTCGCAGGCGCAGATGGAGGATTTTTCCGGTGTCTACTATCCATACTGGTCGTGCGATATTTCCGGCGAAGGCTCGTTTGATGGCGAAGGCACAAACGTCTCTATCCGCAACGGTGCGAAGGAAACCGTCACCATCACGCGGATTTTCGCCGTCCACCGCGAAGGGCGGCTGACGTTCCGGCAGATGATTCGCAAGGCGCTGACCAAGGCAGACGGCAAACTGTCCGACGGCATCCACCCCTATCAAATGGAGGACGTAAAGCCCTACGAATCCGGCTATTTGAGCGGCTTTCTGGCGGAAAAGCGCGATATTGAGCAGGACGCGGCGAAGCAGTCGATGGTGACGGAGGCGAAGGGATACGCCGAGCGGATGTTCACCAGCGTGGAGAACCCCTACAACACGCTAACGGGTCACGCGAAATTCGAGCCGGATTCTGTCAAGACGAAATACCTGCTGCTGCCCGCATGGGTGCTGACCTACAAGCACCGCGCGGACGGCGAACCCTACTACTACATGATGAACGGGCAGACGGGGCGCATCTGCGGCAAACTGCCGATTAACAAGGGCAAGCTGTACGCGGTCGGCGCGCTGATTGGCG
>ENA-UEQL01001931-UEQL01001931.1-human-gut-metagenome-genome-assembly--contig:-NODE-1931-length-14031-cov-7.520281_pt1 | contig 14031 bp, 8 predicted proteins | sample MGYA00242905_ERZ507926 | MGnify/ENA primary metagenome ERZ507926 (study PRJEB26167, sample SAMN06115531) | human gut metagenome | host: Homo sapiens | place: China:Henan | collected 2015-09-09 | study...
TGAGCGGAACTGCCCTTTTATGTTAGCCTAAAACCTTTTTAGCTGTATCTACACTTTCCTTTGCATCTCTGCAATAACCATAACGCCCACATCGGCAAAAATTGCTATCCACATATTTGCTATACCAAGCGCACCTAACACAAGGCAAACAGCCTTAACTATAAGCGCAAACCAAATATTTTCTTTTACAATTTTTAGTGTATGAACAGAAATTTTGCGTGCAAGAGCTATTTTTGACGGATCATCATCCATTAAAACAATATCAGCCGCTTCAATAGCCGCATCAGAACCGAGTGCGCCCATAGCAATACCAATATCTGCACGGGATAATACCGGAGCATCGTTTATACCGTCGCCTACAAAAGCAAGCTTCTTTTTAGGTGATTTTTCACCAAGCAATTTTTCAACCCATTCAACTTTATCGGCAGGAAGAAGTTCTGCGTGGTATTCATCAAGGCCGAGATTTTCGGCAACTCTTTTAGCTGTTTCTTTTGAATCGCCTGTAAGCATAACAGTTTTATCAATACCGCTCTTTTTAAGGCTTGAAATAGCTTTTTTTGAATTATCCTTAACCACATCAGATATTACAATACAGCCGGCATATGTGCCGTCACAGGAAACATAAACCACAGTTCCCTCGTTATGTTCAGCGTCAACTGCAATATTTTCTTTATGCATAAGTTTAATATTACCGGCATAAACTTTATGCCCGTTAACAACAGCAGATACACCGTGACCGGCAATTTCTTCAATATCAGATACACTGTCACGCTTAATTTCTTTGCCAAAATACTTCTTAAGGCTGATACTTATAGGGTGGTTTGACGCACTTTCAGCATATGACGCAAGGCCTACAATTGTGCTTTCGTCAAATCCGTTTGCAGGATAAATACCTGTTACTTCAAACACACCTTTAGTAAGTGTACCTGTTTTATCAAAAACAATATACTGTGTATCCGAAAGGGCTTCAAGATAATTTGAACCTTTTACAAGTACACCATTGGCAGACGCACAGCCGATACCTGCAAAAAAGCTCAAAGGAATAGAGATTACAAGTGCGCACGGGCAACTGATTACAAGGAAAGTAAGCGCACGGGTAATCCAATCACCCCACATTGCACTTTCACCCATAATCATTCTGACAATCGGCGGTAAAACAGCAAGAACAAGGGCACCGCCGCAAACAGCAGGAGTATAATATCTTGCAAATTTAGTGATAAAGTTTTCACTCTTTGATTTTTTCATACTTGAATTTTCAACAAGGTCAAGTATTTTAGAAACAGTTGAATCTCCAAATTCTTTTGATGTTTTAATTCTTAATACACCTGTAAGGTTAATGCAGCCGCTGATTATTTCATCACCGCTTTTAACCGAACGCGGCACGCTTTCGCCTGTTAATGCGCTTGTGTTCAGCGTTGATTCACCGCTTACTACTACACCGTCAATCGGCACTTTTTCACCCGGGTTAACTATAATATCCGTTCCGATTTTGACATCGTCAGGGTCAACCTTTTCAAGCTTACCATCAACTTCGCCCATAATGTATTTCGACAAAATCACCGATAAAAGCATTATTGCCAGCATGAATCATGTCCAGATGAGTTGGGCTATGGATGGCTATCGTTTTTGGGATTTTATTTGGGATGGCATTCTGCACACGCGGATTGCCAACCGCGAGGTGAACGATATGCCTTGTACGAAAACGGTGAATGGTCAGAAAGAGTGGATCATTCCGTATGAACGGTTTGCACAGGTGATGAAGGGAGTGCTTGGACAGCCCGCGCCTGTGGTCGAGGATAAAAAACGGTATCATTAAGGTGGGGAGAACCCCCTTGTATATCTTTTGTGCTCGATTTTGTTAGACCAACCAAAAGCGCTATCTGATTTGAAGCCAAGTCAGATAGCGCTTTTCTGTTACAAATATTGCCCGGTGATGCTGGCGGGGTTATCGCGGATTTGCGGCGGGGTGCCGGTCGCGACGATCCGACCGCCGCTTTCGCCGCCGCCGGGACCCATATCGATCACATAATCGGCGTTGCGGATCACATCGAGATCGTGCTCGATCACGATGACGGTGGCGCCATGATCCAGCAGCGCCTGAAACACCCCGAGCAGCACCTGCACATCCAGCGGATGCAGCCCGATGCTCGGCTCATCAAATACAAACACCGCATCGGTTTGGGTGCGCCCGATCTCGCTGGCGAGCTTTAGCCGCTGCGCTTCGCCGCCGGACAGGCTGGGCGTTTCCTCGCCCAGCGTGAGATACCCCAGCCCCAGTTGCTGCAGCACCCGCAGCTTTTGGCACACGGTTTTCATATCGCCGCAAAAGTCGATGGCGGAGTTCACATCCATATCCATCAACTCCGGCAGCGAGCAGGATTGTCCCGCCTTATTGACCAGCTTGACATCATACGCCGCCCGCGCATAGCGGGAGCCGCGGCAATCCGGACAGGGAATGTTCACATCCGGCAAAAACTGCACATCCAGGCTGACCACGCCGGTGCCGTCGCAGCCGGGGCAGCGCAGCGAGCCGGTGTTATAGGAAAAATGGCTGGCTTTATAGCCGCGTTCCTTTGCGTCCGGCGATTTGGCGAACAGCTTGCGCAAATCATCGTGAATGCCGGCGTAGGTGGCCACGGTGGAGCGCACATTGATGCCGATCGGGGTGGCGTCGATGAGCTTGATATGCGCGATCCCCTCGGCGCGGATATCCCGAATGTGCGGTGGCAGAGCAGTGCCGCCGATGTGCGCTTGCAGTGCGGGGATCAGGCTTTCCAGCACCATGGTGGTTTTGCCGGAACCGGACACGCCGGTCACCACCGTCAACCGCCCTTTCGGAATGTCCACCTCCAGCGGCTTCACCGTGTGGATCGCCGCGGTGGACAGATGGATCATGCCGTCGGCAAACATCGTTTCGGTATCAGCGCAAGAGCGCAGGCGGGTATCCGCTTTGCCGGACAGGAACGGCCCGATTTGGGAGGTCGGGTTGTCTTGGATAGCGGCAACCGTGCCCTCGGCAAGGACGTGCCCGCCCTTGGCTCCCGCCTGCGGCCCCATCTCCACGATCCAATCCGCCTCTTTCAAGATCTGGGTATCGTGATCCACCAAAATCACCGAGTTGCCGTCGGCGACCAGATCGTGCATCACACCAGTCAACCCCACAATGTTGGAGGGATGCAGCCCGATGCTCGGCTCGTCCAGCACATACAGCACGCCGGTGGTGCGGTTGCGCACCGCGCGCGCCAGCTGCATCCGCTGCCGTTCGCCGGTGGACAGGGTGGCTGCTGAGCGATCCAGAGTCAGATACCCCAGCCCCAAATCCATCAGCCGTTTGGCGGTGCTTTCGAACGCCTCGCCAATGCTGACCGCCATGGGACGCATCTCCGGCGGCAGACTGTCCGGCACACCCCGCACCCATTCGACCAGCGTCGACAGCGTCATAGCGCAGGCCTCGTCCAACGAAATGCCCTGCAGCCGGGGTGCCCGCGCGGCAGCAGACAGGCGGGTGCCGTGACAATCCGGGCAAATATCCTCTTTCAGAAATTTTTCCACCCGCTTCATGCCCTTTTCGTCCTTGACCTTGGCAAGCGCGTTTTCCACCGTGTAAACGGCGTTGAAATAGGTGAAGTCCAGTTCTCCGGCTTGACCGGAGTTTTTGTTGTGATAAAAAATGTGCTTTTTCTCCGCCGGACCGTGGAACACGATGTCCTTTTCTTTGTCGGTCAGCTTGCAAAACGGCACATCCGTGCGTACCCCCATCTCGCGGCAGATATCTGTCATCAGTGACCACATCAGGCTGTTCCACGGGGCAACCGCGCCGTCGTCGATGCTGAGCGATTCGTCCGGTACCAGCGTGGCGAGATCCACCGTGCGGACAATGCCGGTGCCGCTGCATGTGGAACAGGCACCTTGCGAGTTGAACGCCAGCTCCTCGGCGGACGGCGCATAAAAATGAGCGCCGCATTCCGGACAAACCAACTCCTTGCCGGCAGCCACCGCCAGCGTGGGCGGCAGATAATGCCCGTTCGGGCAGCGGTGGCTCGCCAGCCGCGAATACATCAGCCGCAAGCTGTTCAACAGCTCGGTGCCGGTGCCAAAGGTGCTGCGGATGCCGGGCACGCCCGGACGCTGGTGCAGCGCCAACGCTGCGGGGACATACAACACCTCGTCCACCGAGGCTTTGGAGGCTTGGGTCATCCGGCGGCGGGTGTAGGTGGACAGCGCCTCCAAATAGCGGCGGGAGCCCTCTGCATACAAAACGCCCAGCGCCAGCGATGATTTGCCGGAGCCGGATACCCCGGCAATGCCGACAATTTGGTTCAGCGGAATATCCACATCAATATTTTTCAGATTGTGCACCTTGGCGCCGCGCACCAGCATTTTCTCGATCATATCGCTCACTCCAAACAGGGATGTGCCGCGTAAAGCCGGCATTTTTGATAGTTGCTCCTTTCAGTATAATCAAAATCCCCCGCGCAATCAAGGGTTGTCGCTGCCCGGGCGGGAGGATGTTTGGTGGAAAAGTCGATTATTGCAACGAAACTACGGCAATGTGCAAAAATGTTGAAATTTGTACAAAGATATGGTAAAATATACAAACTGTGATTTTTTGCGGTATAAGCGGGCGCGCGGACGATGAGAAGGGTGGCTTCGTTTTGGCCCGCAATATGGAGGAGTGGAATCGTATGACATCAACCATTTGCATTTTGGCGACGATCGGGGTGTACCTGATCGGTATGCTGTTCGTTGGCTTCCGCTATGCGCGGAAAAACGAGTCGTCGCAGGATTTCTATCTGGGCGGACGCAAGCTCGGCCCGCTGGTCACGGCGATGAGCGCCGAGGCGAGCGATATGTCCAGCTACCTGCTGATGGGTCTGCCGGGGCTGGCGTATCTGTCCGGCCTGGCGGATGTGGGCTGGACCGCCATCGGTTTGGCGGTGGGTACCTATCTCAACTGGCTGTTCACTGCCGGTCGGCTGCGCCGTTACACCCACAAGACCGATTCGTTCACCCTGCCGCAGTTCTTTTCGCGCCGTTTCCGCGATAAAAAGAACATCCTGTCCTGCATGGCGGCGATCATTATTATCGTGTTCTTTATTCCGTATACCGCGTCCGGCTTTGCCGCCTGCGGCAAGCTGTTCTCTTCGCTGTTCGGTATGAATTACATGGTGGCGATGCTGGTGTCGGCGGTGGTCATTGTCGGATACACCGCGGCGGGCGGCTTCTTCGCGGCTTCCACCACCGACTTTATCCAAAGCATCATCATGACCTTTGCCATCGCGTTTGTGCTGGTGTATTCCACCATCGCCGCGGGCGGAGTCGATGCGGTTATCGACAATGTGCGCGATCTGCCGGGGTATCTGTCTATGACGGCGTCTTATTCGGAAACCACCGGTCAAAGCGATCCGTATAACCTGCTGCATATCATCACCACCCTGTCGTGGGGACTGGGCTACTTCGGTATGCCGCACATCCTGCTGCGCTTTATGGCGATCGAGGACGAGAAAAAGCTGAAGCTGTCCCGCCGGGTCGCGTCGGTGTGGGTGGTGATCGCGATGGGTATCGCGGTGCTGATCGGCGTGGTAGGCCGGACACTCAGCAACGCCAATATCGTGCCGCAGCTGAGCGGTAACGACACCGAAACCATCATTGTGCGTATCGCGCACGTCATTTCCGAAAACGGTGTGTTCTTCGCCATCATCGCCGGATTGATTTTGGCGGGCATTTTGGCAAGCACCATGTCGACGGCGGATTCCCAGCTGTTGGCGGCGGCGTCCAGCGTGTCGGAAAACATTTTGCAGGAAACCTTCCATCTGAAGATTTCGGCGAAAAAGGGCATGCTGATCGCGCGTATCACGGTGGTGTTGATCGCGGTGCTGGGCGTGATCATTGCCCGCGACCCGAACAGCTCGGTGTTCGGCATCGTGTCGTTTGCGTGGGCAGGCTTCGGTGCCGCGTTCGGGCCGCTGGTCATCTGCTCCATCTTTTGGAAACGCGCCAACCTGCCGGGCGCGATCGCCGGTATGGCGGTCGGCGGCGTGATGGTGTTTGTTTGGAAATACCTTGTTAAGCCGATGGGAGGCGTGTTCGGGATCTATGAGCTGCTGCCGGCATTTGTGGCGGGACTGCTGACCATCGTGGTGGTCAGCCTGTGCACCAAGGCACCCAGCAAAGAGATCACCGACGAGTTTGACGAAGTGGTCGCGATGGGCAAAGCCACCAAAGCGTAAAAGAGAAGATATAGAGAAGAAAAGCAGGCGCTGTCGGGTTTGGCAGCGCCTGCTTTTTGTGTGCGGTTATTCGGTTTTCAGCAAGGCGGCTATGCCGCGGTCGAGCGTTTGGAGGTAGTTGCCCTCGATCAACAGGCAGGGGTAGCCGTGGGTGTGGCACATCCGAGCAAACCGGGCGTTGTCCTTTTGCAAGTCCGACAACGCGCACGCATCGTCCAGCCGCTGTTCGATGGCGCAAGCATGGCGGCGGACATCCTCGAAATGCTGCGCCAGATACCCCTCGCTCATCACCAAACAGCAAAAGCGGATGGCGGCGCGATACCGCCGGTCGAAATCCTGCTCCCAATCCGGCGGGACATAGCACCCCTCCACGATGAGATCTTGCTGGTTTTCGATAGCGGTTTTGATGATCTCCCGCACGATCGGCCACAGATAGTCGGTCAGCCGGTCATCGTCGACAGGGGTGAGATCGGTTTGTCCGCTGCGGATCAGCCCCATTTTTAACAGGTCGATGGACAGGCAGGAAAAGTGACACGCGTCCACCAGCCGCTGCGCCAGCAGCGTTTTGCCGGTGTGCGAGGCACCGGTGATGAGGATGACCATACGCGCCCCTCCCGTCTTATTCCACCACCGGCGGCACAAACTGCTCGATGGCAGCGCGCAGCTTGGGATGATGGATCACAAAGTGGATCGCCGGGCTATTGCCTTTGGAGATCATCGCCCATTTGCCCTCGCACATCTGGATTTGCAGATTGCGAAACGCGTTGGCGGAGGTTTCCCGGACGGTATAGGACGGATGTGTGGCGGCAAACTGCATCGTTTGCTGCCAATGGGCGGTGTACTCTTCGTAGGTGTAGGGGATATCGGTGGGGTAGAACATCCCCGCCAGCGACAACGCGGCGGGATGGCGGGCAAATTCCTCCTCCGACAGCCGCGCGATCTCTTCCTCTATCGGGTTGGATTGCAAAATATCCTCCACCGCCTGCCGCTGCATCGCGGCGTAGTCCAAAATGCGCTGCCGGTCGTCCGCCTCCAGCGGGCGGGCAGCGAGCATCTGCTGCAAAAATGCCGGTTCCATCGTGTACAGCGGCAGCACCGACAAAATGCTGCGGCGTTTACCCTCGGTCTGGGTGTCCGCCAGCAAAAACGCCCGCAGCCGGGCGGCGCTGTCCTCACGGTAAATATCCATCAGCGGGCGCGCGCAGCCGAGCAGATGCTCCGCCTGGTCGGTGTAGTAGGCGATGTCCTCTTTGGTTTTGGAAAGATAATACCGCCCGTCGGTGTGGTGCCCCGCGATGGCGGCACCGGTCAGCACCGCCGCGCCGGACACTTTCAGAAAATGGTGGAACACCGGATTTTGCGCGCTTTTGAGGTAGTAGGGCGAAATTTGCCCGGTCATATACATCGGGATCCAGCTTTCCAGCCCCAGCATCATATCCTCAAACGATCGGTCGAGGTTGTGGATCTGGTTGAGATGCAGCCCCTTTTTCAGCATCAGCGCCATGCCGAACATCCACTTTTTGGGAAATTCCGGGTCCTTCGCCATTTCCGTCATCGGCACATCGCTGTACATAGTGACCGGCTTTTGCGATTTGGAAAGCACGGTGGCTTTCAAAAAATCCAGCTCGCTGGCCATCATTTCCTCAAGCCCATGGTACACCTTGGAAGTGGGCAGCTGGAACGGCAGCGATGGCACCTTCATCTCGTCAAAATGGATGACTTTGATATATTCGTTCAGATCGAACGCGTCCAGCTTGGCAAGAAAGTCCGATACGCCGCTTGCGGGAGTGCTGCGCCCTTCGATCAACCATTTTTTCAGCTGCTTGTATCGCTTGGAGTTATCCGACAGCTCGTCGGGGGAGCAGCCGAGCAGCTCGGCGAGGATCGCGATGTCGCCAGAATCCGCCCGCTCGCGGGCAATATAAGTGGCGATGGAGGAAGCAAACTTTACCGGATCGCCGGGACGGCGGGTGCCGTTGCGAAAGCGGAAGATCGCCGATGCATCATAGTTGGTGTAGCGGCACAGCCGGTTGATGTTGATGTCCAGCACCGCGATCAGCGTATTGAAATTTTCGATCAGCTGGGTGCGGTTGGTGGCCGCCATATCCGGGCATTGCAAAAACGCTTCGGCCACCGAAGCGGAGGAGAGGGAGAGCTGCTTTTGCTCGGCGATCGCCGCAATCGCACTGCAAAGCGCCTCGAACGCGGGGGTATCTGCCTCCGGCAGCCGTTCGCCGGAACGATACCGGCTGATGGTGGCGGCGGATACGCCGGACGCTTCGCCCAGCTCCTTGGCGGTACACCCCAATTGGTCGATATACGCGTTTAATTGGTCCTTAAATTTCATCGAAAACACCCCTTTGGTCGTTTCTTGGCCTAATTATACCGCGTTCGGCAAAAAAGGGGAACCGGTTTCGACAAAATAATTTCTAAAATGGCATTGTCCAATTCGGAAATTTTCGCGGTTTTCTCGCCGGTGTTTGGTATACTGTACATGTATATAAAGATCATTCACCATATGGTTTTGAGCGAAAGGGGATTACTATGCGGATACATACAATGGCCAAACGCGTGATCGCGACGATGATGACGCTGTGGCTGCTGCTGGTGTGCACGCCGGTGAGCGCGCAGCAGACAAGCGGCAGCTGCGGCAAAAATATTACATGGACACTGTCGGCGGACGGTACCCTCACCCTGACCGGCACCGGTGCGATGCCGGATTACGCTTACAACAGCAGCTACACGGGTATCACGTCCCCCTGGAACAAGCAAGGGTTGATAGAGAATGTGCGCGCCATTGTGGTGGGCGAGGGAATCACCGCGCTGGGTGAATATGCGTTCAAGGACTGCGAAAACGCGGCTGCCATAACGCTGCCGTCCACGCTGGAAACCATTCGATACGGCGCGTTTGAATATTGCGAGTCACTGCAGGAGATCACCATTCCGCAGGGGGTGACGGCGATTTTGGACAGCGCGTTTTTTGATTGCAACCAGCTGACACGAGTGGAGCTGCCGCAAGGACTCAAAAAGATAGGAAGTAGCGCCTTTTTCTGGTGCAAGTCGTTGGAAACGATCGACTTGCCGGATAGCATCACTTCGCTTGGCACCTCCGTTTTTTCGTTTTGCGATGCGCTGAAATCCATCCGCATCCCCGCCGGGGTGAGTGTTGTTCCGATGAATTTTTGCGCGGGTTGTACCTCGCTGGAGCAGGTGACCATTCCGGAGGGGGTAACCACGATCGAAAGCTATGCCTTTGACAAAGCGGCAATCGATGGGGTGATGCTCCCCGCCAGCTTGAAGAATCTGGGAACAGGGGCGTTTCGGGAATGCAGCCAGCTGGAAGCGTTTGGGGTCAATCCCTCCAACCGGCAGTATATGGCAAGCGACGGGGTGCTGTACAGCGTGGATCAGCAGACGCTGGTGGCGTATCCCGCCGGTCGACCGGACACGGATTTTGTCGTGCCCGACCATGTGACAAATCTGGGCAACGGTGCTTTTCAGGGGGCGGCATATCTCGAAACCGTGACGATTCCGTGCGGGGTGACGGCTATCGGTGCTTCGGCGTTCAGCGGGTCCGCCGCGCTTCAAAAGGTTCTGTTTGAGGATGCCGAAAACAGCCAGCTGAAAACCGTGGGCGGCTTTGCGTTTTTCCAATGCAAAAGCCTGACCGATGCGTGGCTGCCGGACAGCGTGACCGATCTCGATGCGGATGCGTTTTACGGATGCAGCTCCTTTACGGCGGATAAGATCCATATTCCCGCATCGCTCACGCATATGGGCGGTACCGTGTTCGGGGGAACGCCGGCGCTGAAGAATATGGCGTATGTGAACAATATGAAGCAGATAAGCGGATGGCTGCTGGAATATCGCTACGATAGCTTTTTCGGCAGCAAGGTGACGGTGCCGGATGGCGTCATCGGTATTGCGGCTCATGTATTTGCCGAACAGCCGGAGCTGACGGCGGTGCATATTCCCGCCAGTGTGCGGTATATCGGCGAAGAGCAGTTTACGCCGGATTATGATGGAAACACCAGTTTGACCACCATCACAGTGGACAGCGCCAATGCGTGGTATACGGCGACGGATGGCGTGTTGTACAACAAAGACAAAACGTCGCTGCTGTGCTATCCGGGAGCCAAGGCGGATGCCGCCTTCGCGGTGCCGGATACGGTGAAAACCATTGACGAGTATGCGTTTTACTACAACCAGCTGCTGACGGAGGTCACGCTGCCGGAGGGGCTGGAGGTGATCGCGAGCTCGGCGTTTTCCAATTGTAAAAAGCTGCAGTCGCCGCAGTTCCCCTCGACACTGACCACCATCGAATGGAGTGCCTTTGCGAGCTGCGAGGCGATGAAAACGCTGTCGCTGCCGGATCATTTGGAAAGCGTCAACTGCTATGCGTTCAACGGTACCGGATACAGCATGGCGGACGAAAACTGGGAAAACGGCTGTTTGGTCAACAACGGCTGGCTGCTGCAGGTGTGGATGGAGGACCCCACCGAGCAAATTCAGCTGGCACGCGGCATTGAACATCTGGCGGATTATGTGTTTTCCGGCTGCGGGGATGACGATATACAGGCGGTCATTCTGCCGGATACGCTGCGTTCCATTGGACGACAGGCGTTTGTGTCGCTGAATGCGCTGACCGATGTGTATTTTGAAGGCAGCGCGGACGATTGGAACAAGGTACAGGTGGACGAGGAAAACGATGCGTTGTTTAGCGCAGAGCTGCACTTTGTGCAGTGTACGCCGGGCGATGTCAATGGCGACGGCGAGGTGACCGCGGTGGATGCGTGGCTGGCGCTGCAAGCGGCAACCCGCGCACTGACGCTGTGGGGCGACAAGCAGATCGCCGCCGATGTGGATGGTGTGATGGGTGTATCGGCGGTGGATGCGCTGATGATCCTGCAGCGGGCAGCGGGCACGCTGACGGCATTTCCTGCGGCGTAAACCGGTTTGTTAGAGGTGCGGCATAAAACGCCGGACATAAGCATACCCCCTATAGATGACAAGGGACGACGGCTTTTAGCTGTCGTCCTTTGTCGTTGGGGCACCGGTGGGAAAATCACCGCATTTTGTAAGAAAAAGCTGGATTTTCTCAAAAAGTGTGGTATAATCGATATGATTTGCGCTCTGTGCAGGCGAAAGGGGCGGCACAGAGGAGGAGGAAATGGTTTGTCCACTATTCAAAAACCGACCCGTGATATCGGGTTGGATATTACACGGATTCTCGCGTTTTGTAATGTTGTTTGCGTCCACTTTTTCTTAAACAGCGGGTTTTACAGTACCACCATGGTGGGCAAGCGGATGTATCTGATGGCGATTATGCGCACCATGTTTATGACCTGCGTGCCGCTGTTTATGCTGTTGACGGGGTATCTGTCCTCCCCAAAGCAGGTGGATCTGTCCGGCGGGCTGCGGCATTATTATGGGCGGCTGACGCCGATTTTGCTGACCTATGCGCTGTCCACACTGGCGATTTTGGCGTATCAGGTGGTGTATCGCCACGCGGAGCTGTCGCTGAAGGATGTGGCGGTCAATTTGCTGGGATTTCAGCAATATTCGTGGTATATCAGCATGTACATCGGTTGTTTGCTGCTGATCCCGTTTTTGAACACGCTGTGGCGGGCGATCGCTTCGCACAAGGGGCAGCTGATGCTGGTGCTGGTGCTGGCGGTGATGACCATGCTGCCCAGTGTGCTGAATGCGCACGATCTGCAAACGCCGGGGGCGCTGTGGCAGCCGTGGCTGACCAAGCAGCACACCAAGCTGGTGCCGGATTGGTGGCAGCGGCTGTATCCGCTTACCTATTATTTTATCGGCGCGTATCTGCGCGAGCGGGTGGATATCAAGCGCTTGCCTACCGGGAGGCTGGCGGTGGCGCTGGGGTTGTCGCTGCTGGCGTGCGGCGCGTTCAATGCGTGGAAAAGCTATTCCCGTACCTTTGTGTGGGGCAGCTGGTGCGATTGGGGCGGGGTGCAAAATGTTACCAACGCGGTGCTGCTGTTTTTGCTGATCAACTCCATTCGCTATCCGCAACTGGGAGAACGCACCCAGCGGGCAGTCGCCTTTGTGTCCAAGCTGACGCTGGCGGCGTATTTGCTGTCGTGGATTCCGGATAATTATGTGTATGAAAAGCTGAAGGCCGCGGTGTCGGCGATGCCGCAGCGGTTGAACGCCTTTTGGGTGGTGTTTCTCAACATTGCCGTGTCGCTGGTGATGGCGGCGGTGGTGCAGGGCGGCGTTACCTTGCTGACCAGGGCCGGGCGGGCGCTGCGATCGCGGCGCGCGGCAGCGTAACATCCCCCTTGCTTTTGGCGCGCGGGTGTGCTATACTGAGCCCAAGGGAATGAAGTTCTCCCGTAGCGCGATCGCTAGAACCGCTTTGTAAGCTGATGACTTCTGCATTATTTATGCAGGGGGCATCAGCTTTTCTGCGTATGGGGGAGGATGAATTATGTTGTTATCTTTGTCGTTGATCTTTCTGGTGGGGCTGTCGGTGGCAGCGATCTGCGAGCGGCTGCGGCTGCCCCGCATCATCGGTATGCTGCTGTCCGGCATCGTGTTGGGACCGTATGTGCTGGATTGGTTGGATCCGTCTATTCTGGGTATCTCGGCCGAGCTGCGCCAGATCGCGCTGATCATTATTTTGCTGAAAGCGGGGCTGTCGCTGGATCTGCACGACCTGAAACGAGTGGGGCGACCGGCGGTGCTGATGTCGTTTGTGCCGGCGAGCTTTGAAATAGGCGGATATCTGTTGCTTGCACCTGTGCTGCTGGGGGTGAACCGGGTGGAGGCGGCGGTGATGGGCGCGGTGTTGAGCGCGGTATCGCCCGCCGTGGTGGTGCCGCGCATGCTGCGGCTGATGGAGCAACGCCGCGGCACCGACCATAGCGTGCCGCAGATGATTTTGGCGGGCGCTTCCTGCGACGATATTTTCGTGATCGTACTGTTCACCACCTTTGTGAACATGGCGCAAGGCGGCAGCGCCCAAGTGACCGATTTTCTGAATGTGCCGGTGTCTATCCTGCTGGGAGTGGCGCTGGGGGCGCTGGTTGGCATAGCGCTGGCGCTGTTTTTTGAGTGTGCGTACACCCGCGGCCATGGCGTGCGCAACAGTACCAAGGTGATCGTGGTGCTGGGGATGGCGTTTTTGCTGATAACGGTGGAAGGCTGGGCGAAAGGCACCGTGGCGGTGTCCGGCTTGCTGGCGGTGGTGAGCATGGCGTGTGTGTTGAAAATCAAAAGCGCGGCGGTGGTGAGCCGGCGGCTGTCAGAAAAGCTGGGCAAGCTGTGGATCGCCGCCGAATTGGTACTGTTTGTGCTGGTGGGCGCGGCGGTGGATGTGCGCTATACGCTGCGTGCCGGCGCAGGCGCGGTGCTGATGATTTTGGCGGCGCTGGTGTTTCGGGCGATGGGGGTGCTGGTGTGCCTTGTCCGCACGCCGTTGAGCGCGCAGGAGCGCCTGTTTTGCGTGATCGCCTATCTGCCCAAAGCAACGGTGCAGGCGGCGATCGGGTCGGTGCCGCTGGCAATGGGGTTGCCCTGCGGCGAGCTGGTGCTGTCGGTGGCGGTGTTGGGAATTTTGATCACCGCGCCGCTGGGAGCGCTGGGTATCGATGCCAGCTATAAAAAGCTGCTGCCCCGCGCGGAGGATGCGGCGGAATAGTGCATAAAACAAAAACGCGCCCTGTCCGGTGTTTAGCCGGACAGGGTGCGTTTGGTATGGCTCTTTAGAGAGAAACAATCCCCCAGTTCAACTGGGGGTCAATAAAAGATACTTTAGTATGAGGAAGAGAAA
>ENA-UEQL01001936-UEQL01001936.1-human-gut-metagenome-genome-assembly--contig:-NODE-1936-length-14020-cov-9.569390_pt1 | contig 14020 bp, 20 predicted proteins | sample MGYA00242905_ERZ507926 | MGnify/ENA primary metagenome ERZ507926 (study PRJEB26167, sample SAMN06115531) | human gut metagenome | host: Homo sapiens | place: China:Henan | collected 2015-09-09...
TTTAGCCTTGACTGTATACTTTTCCGCTATTTCCTCGTCAGTATAGTATTCGCTCATGTCAAAATCGTCTTTAGGAACTATTCGTTCATAAGGTTTTGTCTTTAACATTAGCTCAATATCCGCACGACGGATAAGAGATTTCTTCCCGCTGATACGGGATGCTCTTAGTTTTGATTCCTTTACCAATTTATAAACATATTGGCGGGTCACTCCCATGAGCTTGGCTGCTTGTGCGAATGAGAAGAAATCTTGGCCTTCTGCAGCCTGTTTAGGTTGCAGAAGTTCCTGCATTTTCTTCAATTCGCGTTTACGCTCTCGGATACGTTCTTTGTAACCGAGATTGGAGCACTGATGACTGCAATAGCAAGTCGTTGTTTTCTTAGCGATAAATGGTTTTCCACACCATTGACAAATCTTTCTTACTTCCATATTTTCCTAATATATTTTGAGCTCAAATCTCTTTATTTCTCCTCTTTTGTGTCAACACACGTAAACCATTGTCAACACACGTCAACTACTGCGTCATCGTGACATCGGGGCAAATCCCGAAAATGTTCCGCGGTAGAAATACGGTAGAAAAATATGGCGGACAACTATATCCGACTGCACATAGCCGGATTTTGGACAAATAAAAAAGCCGCTGAAAATCAGCGGCTTCATTATAGTTGGTTCTAATTCGTTGCAGTTGATTACAATATCCTACTTACCGATGCAGGAAGGCACGTATGACAAGGAGAAGTTTGTAGCCACCCTCAAAGGAAAGGGCATCGACACCGTGCTGCGCTACACGGAGGAAGGACGCATCTATGGAACCACGTTCATCGACCACCGCACAGGCTGCGTGTTGAACGGCTCGCGTATGGGCAAGGAACTTTCCGCCAACGCCTTGCAGGAACACTTCACGCTGCCTTATGCCGGACAGCCGCCGATTTCTCTTTCCGTTCCGGTGGAGGAACCGGAGAACAGGCAAGGATATTCCGATTCAAAAAATGTTATGTTGTGGTATATTATTGATGTTTAGTTTATTACAACGCTTAAAAATATGCTGGGGGACGAACTGGGGACGGAATTTTGCTGGCCAAAAGAAAAAAAGAGCAAATATAGAATCGCTTTTTATTCCATATCGGAGGTTCCGTTTCCCAAAGATATGAAAAATTTATGTAATCCACGCAAAAGGTCGATTATAGGAGTTTAGTCTGGTTTGTTGTATATCTATTCAAGTTCTAAACTAAACCTTTTTCACAACGTCGAAATGACGGACATCGGCAACAAGAACGCTTATCTCTTTTTCTTTTGGCCAGCAACCTGCCTTTTGTACGTCGTTCCTGTTTAACGAACTCCCCGCTTTAGATCCTACCGTTGTATCTTTCTACATTTCCATCTTGCACATCAACTTTCGGTCTGTCTGATGAGAATTGTGTCGCAAAGGTATCTGCCATGTCCTTTTTTCTGCAAGGTCGGAGCCTGACGGTTCACGATAAAATCTCCACGCTCCGCTTCGCAGAGGTAGTATTTGATCGTGAAACCCTGCAAAAACGGCCATAACACCTTTTGAGGCGACATAATTTCAATCAAGCCCGAAAGTAGCTGATGCTACATAAGGGAAAAAAGAAACTCAAAATTTAAGATTATGGCAGACTACGCAACGAACCTATTCTTCGCAAGTACGGAGAACGAACGAGACCTCGACAAAGTAGAGACTTTTTTGGATGACAACTTTGCCGATAGCTTCATCGAGCGATCGGAAGACATGCTCGATGCACAATTCTCATCCCTTTGGGTCTACCCGGAAAAAGAAATAGACAAGCTGGTGGCATCGCTGGAAGCCAAAGACGAGATTTACATCCGCATTCTGACATACGCACTCAAAGACGAGTACGTGAGTTTCCGGACATTCTCGCAGGGCACATGGAATATTAAGTTTTAATCTCAATGCACAGGCTATGTACGAATACGAAGAAAAGAGCGATATTATCGGCTCGCCTTGTTCGCTGATGAATCCTTACAAAGGTTATACGGAAGGTACAATCGTAGGCGATTATGGTAACACCGTAGTCGTCCGCCTGACCAGCGGGAAAGAGATTGTCGAGTTCCGTGATGAAGTGATTATCTATAATTGAAGCAATGACACAGATAGCGATGAAATTCGTCCAATGGGACGTGCCCGAATTGGATGGCCTGAAAGACAGCAAGGTCTACAGGTTGCGAGAGCGCCTCAATAACGGCGACAAATTGACCCGTGAAGAGAAGAACTGGCTTACCCGAAACGTGTGGGAGTGTTGTCGTTTCAGGCGGGGGATTGCCTTGGGCGGCTACCTTTTCGATTTTTCGGACGTGCTGAAACGGTATTTTGTCAAGCAGTACGGGCACATAACGGAGTATTACGCCATCGACAAGACAGCCTTGCGTTCGATGCTGTACGGAAGAATTGAAGTTATTGTTGAAGTGCCGTAATTATGGAAGTAACGATAGAACACAGTTTTTGCCCTTATTGCGACGAAGCGATAGAGCTTTATTTTCGGATTGTGAACACGATTCTCTTCTCCACGCATGAAGACGATCTTCGGGCGGGCATGGAACACCTGAAGAACCAAACGCTGCTCGACGAGTATTTCGTCTACGGTTACGGGGCGCACCACCTCTGGGTCTGCCAGCGGCGGGCGAGCGATAAAAGCAAAATCTTCGAACACCGGATTCTGATTGCCCGGTTCTGATTGCCAGAAAAGCGGACTGAAATGGGTCCCGTTTCAGCCCGCTTTTCTTTGTCCGAGCGGCAAACGCTGGCACGATCCACTTTTTTATCCCGAATCGCTACACGCTTCAGGCATAACGCCTGCGACACGCAGCCGCTTCTGTCGGAACCGCCGTTTGTAATTCCTTCCGGCTGCGCCGTTCCCTTTTTTAGAACCCGTCCATTTGCTCGGGAGCGCCTTTCCCGTTTTGCCGGAGGGGTAGGCTCCCGCCGTTTTTCCTTTGCCTCCTTTTTTCCCTCCTTTCCCTCGCTATTCTGCCCAGATGGACCTGATGCGGCCGACACCGATGCTTCACGCACGCCTTTTACCCGGCCTTCGTTCGACGGCCCTTCCGCGGACGCAGTGCCAAGGTCAGTCCGGTGGCATACCATCTTTTGCCGCTTCCATGCCACCCGCGGTCGCTTCGCTTACCCCGCCTCGATGTTCTTCCCGGGTTCACGCCGGAACGTGCTGCACTCTTGCCGATGGGCGGTCGGGTCTTTTCAGATCCGCGAATGCCGCTGCTCCCTGTTTTCCCCGCCTTTTCCGCGACCGTTTTCTGTCGAAGTCGCCCCATCGTTTTTCGCTGCAAAGTTAGGGTGCCGACGGGCACGACCTGTCAGATCTTGACCAATGGCGTAGCGGCACAAATCTTCCTTTATCGAGCCTGCGGTTTGGGCCTGCGCCCCAAAATAAAGCGTATTTATGCGCTATCCTTGGTGCATCCCTCTGCTGCACCTACTTTTTAAGCACCGTAAAACTGATTTATTAACTTCTAAAAAACAATCGCAATGAAAAAGATCGAGAACAGTTTCGCAGTAACCGGATTCGTGGCAAAAGACGCTGAAATCCGCCAGTTCACCAACGCAAGCGTAGCCCGTTTCCCGCTGTCGGTAGCCCGTCAGGAGAAGAACGGCGAGGATACCAAGCGCGTGTCGGCGTTCGTCAACATGGAAGCGTGGCGTAAGAACGAGAATGCCGACTCGTTCGACGTGCTGACCAAAGGCACGCTGCTTACCGTGGAAGGCTACTTCAAGCCCGAAGAGTGGGCCGACAAGGACGGCGTGCTGCACAACCGCATCGTGATGGTCGCCGTCAGGTTTTACCCGGCCGTCGAAAAGGAGGAAGAACCTGCGGAGCCGGCAAAGACAACGAAAAAGGGCAAGAAGTAAATCCTGCCTTATCCCGACAAAGCGGCCTTCGGGCCGCTTTTATTTTGCTCATTGCGGTGTCGGTATTGCTATCACTCATTTCTGCCCTTTCTCCGACGTCATTGATTTCCCTGTGCGAAGTTAAGCCGGGCGGGAACCAGCAAGGCGCGTTCCATTTGCGGTTGACGGCCATCGACTCGCAGGCTCGCTCAGGCATGTTCAACCCAAATGCAATCGTCTGTGACTTTCCGCTTCCTCCTTGCCTTGTTCCCTTCTTTCCGGCTTGGAGTTTTGCACGTGAAATTAAATCCCCGTCGGACGAGGTGGAAACCTCCGAAGAGAGGGATGAAAAAGCAAGCCAAACGAACATTAAAATTCAGGAAGTATGAAAAAACAGATGATTTGGTCGAGCATGGACATGCTGGACGACGAGGCAAGAGAGCAGTACCAGGAATTGCAACGGGAGGTGCAGGAAGACGACACGTACACGGTCAGCGACGCCGAGTGGGCGGACGTGGTGTCCGGCTCCCTGACCGATGAACGCTTGAATCTGGATAAAAAAATCGAAGGCGTTATCATCGCGTTCGCCTCGGTGGGCACATGGAGAGGACCGCGGCAAGGGTACCAAATTCTGGGCAGCAACATTGCCGACATCCTGTACTCCCAATGCGACGACGCGGAGTGGTACGGAGACAGCTATAATATCCGGGGGCGCATGATACATCATGACGGCATGAATTACGCTTTGTACCGCATCGCCAAAGATAGAAGCGAGGCGGAACGCATCGCCGACAAGATCTATAGCGGAGAAATCGACGAAGTTGGTTTTCGCAAGAGAACACGTTCCCTCTATCCGTATGTCGCCGATATTTACGGCTGGAAGATCAGGCGCCGCAAGTTGCACGCTTGAAAGTGGCACACGTGACCTTGAAATACCGCAACCGTCCGAAGGATGTGTTGCGGTATTTTGCACTCAAATCGGGGCCATCCTCTTATACCAAACAGTCTGTCTTACGCTGTCCCGACGGCCCGGCTACCCATTCATTGCGCATACGCCTTTCCCTTTTCTATCCGCTTCGCCTTGTACCCGGTTCGCAAGCCGCTTGTTTATTCTGCGAAATTGATTGCCGGCTGCCGGCCCTGTCAAGGACCGCTTTTGGCTGGCTGGCGGAAAATCTTCCTCCCCGGACTAAACGGCGAGTGTATTTTCCGCATCCTCCTTGCCTGGCCCGGCCGTCAATCCCGCAGGCAGAAAAACAATCGGCCTTCGGTACAGGACTACCGGAGGGGAAAAAGAGAAATTTAAATCTTTATAGACATGAACGGAATGAACAAGACAGAAGGAATGACGGTAGAGGAGGTAATGCGCCGGGACAAGAGATTCAGATACATGTTGCTGGCGCGGCTGCAATCGGACTGCGAGTATTACCTCGGTTTCGGTAACAGGAGTACCGGCCGCTTGTGGGCCGGCGATGAAGCGCGGCAAATCGAGTGGATGACCCGACTTTACGACGGTTTTCCTGAAGACGAAAAACCCCGGTGGCTGACCCGTGAGGAGATTGCGGAGTATGCCAACCGGATGCTTGTGGACCGATGAACCCGAAGAGCGAGGCGGCGTAAGGGCTGTCTACCAAAAAACGCAACCGCCGTTGACAGGCGGTTGCGTTTTTCATTGTCCGACGGGGCCGAATGATACCATGCTACCCCTGACAGGACCAGCGTTTTATCCTTTTTTATTCCCCTCTTTTACTGCCTCCAGAAATACTTTGGATGGCTTGAAGGCGGGGATGGAATGGGCTGGAATAACCATCGTCGTGTTCTTCGTGATGTTGCGAGCCACTTTTTCGGCCCTCTCTTTGACGATGAAACTGCCGAACCCCCGCAAGAACACATCTTCTCCGGCGATCATCGTCTCCTTTATGTTTCTCATAAATGCTTCCACAACGGCCTCCGCTGCCGTTTTTTCTACCCCGGTCTGATGTGTGATCAGGGCAACTAACTCGGCTTTTGTCATTTCAGTTCTTGTTTTATGTGAGTTTTATGCGATAACGATATTGTCTTTTCCATGAGATGCGGCATGCGATTCCGCAGTCTAACGGTCGCGCTGATAGTCGCTTTTGCCGAATCCTCCGAGCAGAACCCTCACGATGCCGCAGAATAGATAGAATCCTGCCAATACGATAATAATATCTAACATAGCTTCCGAATTAAAGATTATACCCCATATAAAGATATGCAAAATCGGCGAAAAAGCAATACAGGGTGGCGTTCCCTTCTGTTTTCCCCCGTGTGCCGCCGGTCGGTTATTTTGTCTCGTCCTGTTGCTTTTTGACACGCGGGCCGCTGGTTCTGCCGCGGTTGAGATATACGCCGTATTTGTTGAGTACGCGCCATATTGAGCTTTTGCTGTTAAAGCCGCTCACCTCCCAGATGTCGTCGATCGAATAGCCGTTGTTGTACATATCCACGATGGTTTTTTCCCGTTCCGCCCTCGACATGGCCTTCTTCGTTACCGGTGGCTTGATGGTTTGTTGCAGTTGCATGATATGGCTGGACGACTTGCGTAACACGGCTACCTCTTCGGGCAGGGCCCCGAACATCTCCAGTACCTGGGCTGCCGTTGTATCGGGAAACAGTTCGCCCAGGGTGTCGATTTTGTCGTGGATGGATACCAGGCGCACCACCTTGATCCGGCACAGCTCGACGAGTGCGGCCAGCCCGCGCAAGTCGCGCACGGCGTTGCTGAATTTGGCCACTACCAGTTCGTCGCCTCTGCCGAGGCTTGCCATGAGTTGTTTCCACTGCGGCCGGAGCGCCTCGTGGGCGCACTCTTCCTCGACCACCTGTACACACCCGTATTGTCGCATCCATTCTTTGTCCGCATCGAGCGCGTCATAGGAATTAGCCTTGAATATGTAACCCACCTTTGCCATATCTCTATACACTGTTTAGGATAACGGACACAAAGATAAGATTTTAATTCGATAAAATCATATTCAGAGTTGAAATCCTCTGAAATCATACTCTAAAATTACTCTTTATTGCACTTGTTTTCATTGATAATCATATTGTTGAATATGATATTTGTTTTTATGTAAAATATGATTCCTATTTGCTATCTTATTGAAAATAATATATAGATTTGCGGCTAATGATATGAATTTGGGATATGAAAAATAGAAAATCATATTCAAGATGTCCGGCGCTTTTAGCCGTATTGACCGTCTGTTCGACCGTCTTGTTCCTGGTCTCTTCGTGCGGGAGCGGAAACGGCAAACCGTCGTCCGTGGGCTCGGACGATCCTGCCGACACCTACCGCGGGTACCTGTCCGAAATACGGCGCTTGGACCACCTGACGGCCAAAGAACTGGCGGGACACCTTAAACGGTGGCAGACCGTAAAGGATTCCGTTTTTGCACGCCTGCGACGGGACACGCTCGGCCTGCCTGGTTCCGATGCCTGTAAGGTGTGCGAGGGGATACACGATTCGCTCCGCATCGAGTTCTCCCGTCTGGCCTTGTCGGGGCCCCGCACTTACGGGGAGCTGCTCATGCTCAAGGAGCGGCTCTCGCCCTACGCCGCGGACGAGGAGCTGCGCCGCGCGGCCGAAACGGTTCGCCCGTTTTTCGCCTCTCTGGACGGCCATCCGGCCTGTCGTGACGACAGGCGACAGGTGCTTTCGACCTACCGGGCGCTGCTCGCCGAAAGCATCCGCGACGGCATCCACAGCCGCGATGACCTGACCGCCTACATCGCAAGAGAAGATGCCGTCTTTCGGGGCTTCCTCACGCATCTGCACGAGCTCGGAAGCTCGGACGTGGCCGACATCGCATGCGATACCGAACGCTGCTGCTCGCAGGTCTTCCTCGCCGCCGGGCGCGGCGAGATCGCCTGGCGGGATGCCATGCTCTTTCTGGCGATGCGCACGGGCCGCCGGCTGATACAGAACGCCCATACCTGCATCGACGACATCCGGAACCGGCGGGTCAAAACGCCGCAGCAGGCGTGTGCCTACATCTGGATGCTCCTCCAGCCCTATGCTTCCATGGACGGCCTTTGCCTCGCGCTGCTCTCTCCGCAAGAGCGCGAGCGCCTCGACGAGATCGCCGCGCAGACCTCGGCCGCGTTCGAGGCGTTGGGCTCAATTCTGCAATCGACGGGCGACCGACAAGACGAATTGCCCGGAATGCTCATGGAGGCATTTATTCACACGCTGTAAACCTCATTCGCAATGAATATGCTACGACACTTTTATAACGACTTCATGGCGCTCGTTCCGCTGCAACTGCCGCAGTTGATCGACGTGACGACGATGGAAAAGCCGCAGTTCTACGGCGATTACGTGCTGCTTACCTTCCCGCTCCGGGACTCTTACGACCTGGAGGAGGTCATGGATATGTTCGAGGATGACATGGAGCTCATCACGCTCTACCACCATATCCCCATGCGTGTCGGCGAGTTCGGCTATAGTACGTGCGCCTATTCCAATCCCGCCTTCGGACAGATGTTCAAGATGAACGCCCGGACGGAAGAGGACGGCAAGGTGCATGTCGTCGTCGCCACCGTTTACGATTCGCTGGAGCTGATGTACGGCGATCTGTGCCTCGACCTCGAACTCCATGCCCGCAGCGGCACGTTCAAGTACAAGAAGATCAAGGAGGAAGTACTGATGGATTTCCTGTAAACGACCGAGCCATGCGAAACACGTTGTACCGACAGATGGTCTATTGGATCAACATGTACCGAACATGGATAAAGGTTGCCGACGATAACCTCTACAAGGAGCATATCATTTCAAGAAGCGACCGTACCGATTACGTCGTTTCCCGCACGCTGGTGCTCCGGGCGTTCAAAGCGAACGGTCAGTACGCCGAGGGTACGACCTGGGAGATCCCCGAACACGAACTGGACAGGGCGCTGGCCACCCACCGCAAGCAGGACGCTTCGTTCCGGCAGCGCATCAAGAAGGCGGCCATGTACCTTTCCCCCGCGGATGCCGAGGCCATTATCCGCTTGGCGACCTACGGTATTGTCCGCCTGGAACTCGTGATACCGCCCGTTCCCGTGCGTGAAAAACCCTACTACCTATGATGTGGATTGCCGTACACCTCGCCTTTGCCGCACTGCCTTTTGTGCTTACAGCGGCATTGTATAGCAGGAAGCGCCGCTTTCCGGCAGGAGAGGGCGACGCCCGGGCACGCGACGCCAAGGCCCGTAAATTCTACGCGCAGCTCTTGCTCGTCCTGCTGCTCCTGTACCACTATGCCTATACGAACGGACACCCCAGCGGCTTCGGCGTCCTGCTCTCTACCGGAGCGTGTGCCGCATTGTTCTCCTCCCGGCGGACGGACCGGTGGCTGCGCGGTTTGTCCGGCCGGCCGCGGGCCTTTGCCGAGCTCGCGCTCGCGGCCGTGGCTATCGGCTTCGTGCCCGGTCTGTACCCCGTGGCCGTTACTGCCGCCTACTGCCTTTTGGCAGCTCTGTTCTATCCCTCCGCTCGGGCCATGTCCGAATGCGACGGCAAGGAGGTGGAGCCCGGACGGGCGGAGCCTCCCGCAACATCTGCCGTGCCCCATCGCTACGATCATCGCGCAGGGTTGCCGCATGATGCGGACGGCGGCAGCTCCGACATATCCGCACACGATTATCATCAATAATATCGACGAATATGGAAAACAAGAAAAGAATGCCGGCCACGGTGCTGGCACAAATGGAGGTTTTCGACTACCTCAAGGAAAAAGTCGGCGAACGAAAGACGAGAACGGAAGCCTACTGCGACCTGTTGGACAAGGCGATGGCAGGATTCGTCTCTTCGTATTTGAGGCGCCAGGATTATGAACTCCGGCCCTGCCAGTGCCATGTTACCGTTTCCGACCTGGCTGTGGAGTGGCGCTGGCACCGCGCTACCGTCCGTTCCTTTCTGGACACGCTGGAGTCGTTTGGTCTGCTGACGCGCATCCGTCTTCCCAAGAGCGTGGTCATTACCATGGCCGTGCAGTCCGGACAGCCTGCTCCGGCGGACGATGTACAGTCCGTATCCGGCCTTGCCGCGCAACTGCGGGAGGTACTGTCCGATTGGGTGGTCGGCTATGCGGACTCCTCCGCGACCGGCTCGGCGTGCGGACAGCTCGTCCGTAGCGCGATGACCGCATCCGGCGTCCGCGTCGATCCGGATAAGGCGTCGAAAGACGACGATCCGCTGGCGGTCGGAATCCATGCGACGGCTATGGGGTGTATCGCCCTGGCTGCCATGCAGCGCGTGCTGCGCCGGTCGAGGTTCGACGATCGTCTGGAGTTCATGGATTTCTTCCGTCTCGATCTCGGCGGGGAGTGGTCGTCGCTCATCGAGACCTCCAAGGTGCTTGCGGGGCTCATTCTCGATGCCGAAGCGGACGGGACGACCACAGAGCCGGACGCAACGCAAGAGGGCCTCAAATCGTTCCGCAAGTCCTTTCTGGCGCTTGCGGCACACGTACTGGAGGAGGCGGATTGACCCGAAGGCCGGAAACGGAGTTTGTATAACCCCGACAATCCGCCCCTGTTCCGGCCAGGCATTCTGCCGGTTGTAGCGGGCACGCGGGCTTGCCCGCCTGCCACCAAACGAAGGGTGGGGTAGCTCAATACCCCTACCGGCTGACGCCGGCGGGAGCGGTGTCCGGACAAGCAGCAAGCTGGGACACGGCGGATTGTCCGAATCAACGCGAAAAAGTATGGCAAAAGCAAAACAGGTACTCGATGTCCGGGTATCGAAAGGCATCACGACATCGCAGAGCAACGAACATCAGCGCCGTTGGACGGAGAAGGGATGGGAACAGGCGCTCGAAAAGGGCAATTACGACCCCAGCCGGGAACATCTGAACTTCGAGATCGTGTCCGGCAAGGTCCGTCCCGTCGACAAAAGCCGCAGTATTCCTGAACGGATGGCTGAAATATTGGACCGGCGCGGGATCAAGGACCCCAACGAGGGGCTGGACGAACCGAAATACCGCACGGTGGTCAATATCATCTTCGGCGGTTCCCGGGACCGCATGCGCGAACTGGCGTTCGGTTCGCAGAAGGTAAATTTCGATAAGGGGGCGGACAATTCCGACGTCGAGCGGAAGCGCGACATCGAACGCTGGGCGAAGGATGTCTATGCATTTGTCAGCGGCAGATACGGCGAGCAGAACATCGCCGCCTTCATTGTACACCTCGATGAAATAAACCCGCATGTACACTGTACGCTGCTGCCGATCAAAGACGGCCGCTTTGCATACAAGGAGATATTCGCCGGAAAGGACAAGTACGAGTTCAGCCAGCGGATGAAACAGCTTCATACAGATTTTTTCACCGAAGTCAATACGAAGTGGGGGATGTCGCGGGGACGGAGCGTTTCCGAAACGGGCGCCCGGCATCTCACGACCGAGGAGTACCGCCGTATGCTTTCGGAGGAGTGTACGACCTTTGAGGAGAATATCGATCGCCATCGAAAGGTGCTTTTCTCCATCCAGTCGGACATCCGGCTGGCAGAGCGCCGGGTCAAGGGACTTACCACGATGGTCGATAACCTCGAAAAGTCGAAGGCTGAAAAGCAGGCGCAGCTATCGGCAGCCGAACGCGATCTGGCAGCCAACAGCGACGATGCGGCGGAGCTGGAGATGCTGATCGAGTCGTTGCAAAAGGAGCTGCAAGGTATCGACAGACAACTGGCCGACAAGCAGGGTAAACTACAGGCAGCCGACCGGCAACTCGCCGACCTCAAAGAGAACATGGATGCCGTCCAGCAACGCACGGAGGAGCTCCGGGCGGAAGCCTACCGGTACTCGCGAGATGTCCACTCCAAAGTGGACACGCTGCTCAAAGACGCCCTGCTGGAAGGTCTGGTCGGCGAATACCGGAACCTGTCGGCACGGCTGGACGCTCCGCAGCGGCAACTGTTCGACGACACGCTCGTACAGGCAATCGCGGAACAGGGCGCGGAGGTCATGCACTGCGCGACGATGCTCTTCCTCGGGATGGTCGACGATGCCACTACATTTGCCGAAACGCACGGCGGCGGAAGTGGCGGAAGCGACCTTAAGTGGGGGCGCGACGAAGACGAGGACAACCGCGCATGGGCACTCCGCTGCATGAGGATGGCCAGCCGCATGATGCGCCCGGCCATCGGCAAAAAGCCCAAGCGATAAACGGCATCATCTCCCGCAACGAATGAAAGTATAACAGGTAAAACGATTGGATAATGACAAAACGCATCATCTTTATCTTCGCGGCGCTCTGCTCGTTGCAGGCCCGCGCGAGTGTCCGGCCCGCACAGGCTGACACTGTACGGTACACATCCTTCACCGATGCCGCAGAGCTGCTCCAGCCGGTGCAGCCCACCCATCTCGACGGCGTGATTCTTCCGATGCGCGGAAGCGGCAACTGGTTTGTCGGTATCGCCGGAGGCTCGACCGCCTTTCTCGGTACGCTGCTCGGCTGCGAGGACCTGTTCGGACGCATCGAAACATCGTACAGCCTCGCCGTCGGCAAGTGGTTCACGCCCTCGGTCGGCGCACGGATCAATTACAGCGGATCGCGCTTCAAGGACGCCCGGTTGTCCACACAGAGGTACCACTATGTCCATGCGGATCTGCTGTGGAATGTTCTCGGCCGCGGGTATGCCCGGCAGGAGCAGGTGCGCTGGGGGCTCGTTCCCTTTGCGGGCATCGGCCTGCTGCATCATGCTACGAACGGGCACAACCCGTTTGCGGTCTCCTACGGCGTACAGGGGCAGTACCGCATCTCCCGAAGGGTAAGCGCCGTCGCGGAACTCTCCGGCACGACCACCTTTCAGGACTTCGACGGCTACGGCCGCGCCAACCGTTTGGGCGACCACATGCTGTCGCTGACCGCCGGATTCACGTTCCATATCGGCAAGACCGGCTGGAAGCGGGCCGTGGACGCTGCACCCTATATCCGCCGCAGCGAACGGCTTGCGGAGTATGTGGATTTCCTGTCGGAGGAGAACCGACGCTATGCGGGCCGGCACGACTGCGACCGGCGGACGCTGGCCGAGCTGAAGAAGATACTGGAGATCGAGGGCCTGCTCGACGCTTACGGGCATATCCTGCAAGAGGACGGCGAGGTCGGCAAAGATTACCCTGTGAACAATTACAGCGGGCTGAACTCGCTGCGTGCGCGGCTGAAGAACCGGCAGTGGGACGGAACGTCGCCCCTCGATACGACGGAGGTTCGGCCCGGCGGCGGGTCGGTTTCCGTGCGTGTGGAGGCCGGTAGTGCGAATTCCCGGTACGGGTGTAATGCCCGCCGCGACTCCCTTACTGCGGATTCCGTCGCTTTCCGGCCGGCCGGCGGCGAATGTATCGGCGCTCCCGTCTATTTCTTTTTCAGCCTCAATACGGCCCGTTTGACAGACCCCTCCCAGTTGGTCAATCTCGACGAACTGGTACGAGTTGCAACGAAATACGGTCTGACGGTGAAGGTTACGGGTGCGGCCTCCGGCTCCCGGACGCTGGTGGCCACGGTGCTCAGCAATTCCATCCGCTACAATAACCTGGACGTGATTGAGACGGGCTACGGCATTTCCCTGCGGCCGCTGTCCATCTTTGCCAACGAGGTCTATAAGAATTCCAACACCGACCAGTTCAAGGTCAAGCTCACGGGCACCGATGCCGACCAGTACACGGAAAAGGACAAGCCATCCTTCCTGTAGTCATGATAGAAACCGCCCTTCGCCTCATCATATATCAGGCCCTTCACGGTATATGTACCCAGAGTGAGTTTCTGATAGTTCCGCATCAAAAGGACATACAAGAGCAATGCATCTGCAACCTTAGTGGCTATCCAGCGAACAGAGCCAAAGGCAACAGAAACTGGTTATGGCTTTTGCGGTTTCATGACACCTCTACTCCTGTACCATGAACAAGCCTGGACAACCAGCCGGTACGGTTCCACTCCCCCGAACAGGGCTGGTAAGGCAAAATGGTTGTTCGGGATTGACCTCGATAGAGATTCCCTTTGTCGTAAAACACTTCATGGCATACGGAACAATCAGCAGACTCCTCGGAGCAACGAAGCAGTACTGTTTCAAGATTACTTTCTGCATCCTGGGGTAGGTAGGCTGTATCCTTCACCGTCCAACCCAAGGCTGGACGGTCA
>ENA-UEQL01001937-UEQL01001937.1-human-gut-metagenome-genome-assembly--contig:-NODE-1937-length-14020-cov-7.669010_pt1 | contig 14020 bp, 10 predicted proteins | sample MGYA00242905_ERZ507926 | MGnify/ENA primary metagenome ERZ507926 (study PRJEB26167, sample SAMN06115531) | human gut metagenome | host: Homo sapiens | place: China:Henan | collected 2015-09-09...
GAAGTACGGCTGGATAAACGGGTAGATGATGATAATGGGGAGCGTCGCGCAGATGATCGTCGCCATGCGCAGCGCCAAGGGAGGCGGCAGCGGGAAGCCGAGGCTGGCCGCGCCGTTGCGCACCTGATTCATAAGGCTCTTGTCCGTCAGCATCCGGTGCAGCACCCACGCGAACGGCTGCAGCTTCGTCTTGTTGCCGATGAACATCATATAGTTGTAGTAGTCGTTCCAGTTGATGACCGCGATAAACAGCGTCACAGCCGCGATCATGCCGCGCGAGAGCGGCATGACGATGCGGAAGAAAATGCCGACCTCGTTGCAGCCGTCGATCATGGCGGCGTCCTCCAGCTCGCGGGAGACGGAGAAGGAGAAATAGTTCCGCATGATGATGAAATAGGAGATATTCAGCGTACCGGGCAGGACCATGACCCAGAAGTTTCCGGTCAGGTGGAGCGATTTGTAGAGCATATACTGCGGGATGAGGCCGCCGGCAAAGAACAGGTTGAAGACCACAAGCGCGTTGATGAGCTTCATGCCGCGGATGTGGACCTTGCTGACGGCGTAGGCCATGGCGGACGTGACCAGCACGGAAAGCGCGGTCGCCAGAACCGTCTTGACGGCGGAGACGAGCAGGCTGTTTGTGTAGACCTTGGTGCTGAAGATCTGAATATAGTATTGCAGATCGATGCCCTTGAACCAGAGCATCAGACCGCCCTTGACGTATTCCTCATACGGCATGACCGATGCGACCAGGCAGTACCAGAGCGGGTAAAAGCACAGCAGGCCGAACGCGACGCAGAAGATCGTCACGGCCACGTCGTAGAAGTTAAAGCCCAGCCGCATGAACATACTGCGGCGCAGGGAAGTGGGTTTCTTTTTCATGCGCGGCCCTCCCATTAGAAAATGCCCATGATATCGAGCTTGGAAACGAACTTGTTGGTGATCAGCACGACGATCAGGCCGAGAACCTGCAGAACCAGATTGATCGCCGTGGAAAGCTCGAAGGACGTGCCGCCGCCGAGGCTGATGCGGTAGATATACGTGGAGAGCACATCGCCGGTGGAGAGCACATAGTTGTTGTACAGATTGTAGATCTGGTCAAAGTTCGCGCTGAACAGGCTGGACAGATCCACATAGTCCTTGGTCTCCCGGATAATAGCGTCGTCAAAGTCCTTGGGCACCAGATAGCCGCCGTCCTCGCCGGCAGTGGTGCCGCCGGTGACGGTCAGATTGACGTTGCCGACGATGTCGGCCGAACTCGCATCGTCCAGCCTGCCGCTGCCGCCGTAGACCGTGCCGTATTTGCCGTTCTCTCCGGAGATGGTCAGCGAGACGTTTCCGGCCAGGTCCGCAACGCTGCCGCCGGAGGCGGCGTTGCCGCCGAAGACCACGCTGCCGGAACGGCTGCTCAGGTCGACGTCGTTCAGCGTGCCGTTGATGCCGCCGCCGATTTCCGCCCGGGATCCGTTGACGGCATAGGCTCCGAGCACGAGCGCCGGCTCGTCCGCCGGACGGGGCCATGCTCTTCCGAGCTGCTTCAGGATGCAGCAGGTCTTGGCGTGCGCCATGTCCATCAAGTCCAGCACGCGCTCGTGGGGCGCGCGGTCATCCGACCGGTACGGCACAAACGGCACCTGCGGTTCCGCTTTCTTCATGTCCTCACCTCCTTCCCTTTTTGTGCCGCCGGACCGGCGCGGGGCACACATCCGTGCAACCGAAACGAAAAAATTCAAAAATAGATAACAAACCCTTGCGGTTCTGTGCTATAATCAGCACAAATATATCACCAAAGGAGATGCCCCTATTATGGCAAAGAAACAATTCAAGGCAGAATCCAAGCGTCTGCTCGACCTGATGATCAACTCCATCTACACCCACAAGGAGATCTTCCTGCGCGAGATCATCTCCAACGCGAGCGACGCCATCGACAAGCTCTGCTACCTTTCGCTGACCGACGACAAGGTCGGTCTTGACCGCGGCGATTTCAAAATTGAGATCACCGTGGATAAGGACGCGCGCACGCTGACCGTGAGCGATAACGGCATCGGCATGGACAAGGACGAGCTGGAGAACAATCTCGGCGTCATCGCCTCTTCCGGCTCGTACAAATTCCGTCAGGAGGCCGAGCAGAAGGAGGACATCGACATCATCGGTCAGTTCGGCGTGGGCTTCTACTCCGCGTTCATGGTCGCGGACGAGATCACGGTCGTCACGAAGAAATACGGCGCGGAGACCGCCTACCGCTGGCAGTCCTCCGGCGCGGACGGCTACACCGTCGCCGAATGTGAGAAGGGCAGCGTCGGCACCGACGTCATCATGCACCTCAAGGCGGACACGGACGAGGAGAAATATTCCGAGTACCTCGACGGCTATCGGCTCTATGAGCTGGTGAAAAAATATTCCGACTACATCCGCTACCCCATCCGTATGCTGCGCCCGACGCGCAGGGTCAAGGATGGCAGCGACCCCGAAAAGCCCGAGTACGAGTATGTGGACGAGATGACGACGGTCAACTCCATGGTGCCGCTCTGGCAGCGTCCGCGCGGCGAGGTGACGGACGAGGAGTACGAGAAGTTCTACCAGTCCATCGCCCATGCCTTCGACAAGCCGCAGCGCGTCATCACCGCGAGCGTCGAGGGCGCCGTGACCTATAAGGCGCTGCTGTTCATTCCCTCGCAGCGGCCGATGGACTTCTACAGCGAGGGCTATGAAAAGGGCTTGCAGCTCTACTCCGCGGGCGTGATGATCATGGACCACTGCGACGCGCTGCTGCCGGATTATCTGCGCTTCGTGCGCGGCGTGGTGGACTCCCCCGACCTGAGCCTGAACATCTCGCGCGAGCTGCTGCAGCACGACCGTCAGCTCAAGGTCATCGGGAACAGCCTGGAGAAGAAGCTCCGCGCCGATCTTGAAAAGCTGCTGCGCGACGACCGCGAGGGCTACGAAAAATTCTACGAGAACTTCGGCCGCGCCATTGGCTTCGGCATTGCCGGGCCGGACGGGCTGAGCCGCAAGGAGGCGCTGCAGGATCTGCTGCTCTTCTACTCCTCGACGGAGAAGAAGCTCGTCACCCTGCGCGAGTACGTCGACCGGATGCCGGAGAGCCAGAAGTATATCTACTACGCCGCAGGCGAGAGCGCGGCGGCCATCGACCACCTGCCGCAGACCGAGCTTTTGAAGGAGAAGAATTACGAGGTGCTCTATCTCACCGGGGAGACCGACGAATTTGTTCTGCAAATGCTGGGCAAGTATGCCGACAAGGAGTTCCGCTCCATCCTCGACGGCGAGTTGGACCTCGGCGGCGAGGAGCAGAAGGACATCGACGAAAAGCCGGAGCTGATGCAGTTCGTCAAAGAGACGCTCGGCGATAAGATCAAGGAGGCCCGCGCTTCCCGTCGTCTCAAGACGCATCCCGTGTGCATGACTGCGGGCGAGGGCCTGAGCTTCGAGATGGAGAAATACTTCAAAAACTTCCAGATGCCCACGCCCGTCAAGGCCGACCGCATTCTGGAGCTGAACACCGACCATCCCGCCGTGCAGGCGATGGAGGCCGCCATGACCTCCGACCGCGCCAAGGCGGAGCTGTACGCGAAGATCCTCTACGATCAGGCGCTGCTCATCGCGGGCCTGCCGCTTGAGGACCCGAGCGAATACACCGATCTGGTCGCAGAGCTGATGAAATAAGGATCGCCCCGAAAACGCATTTTGGAGGACGCCGCTATGAAAAAGCTGTCCGCGCTGCTCCTGTCCCTGCTGCTCCTGCTCACCGCCTGCGGCACGCCCGCTACGCCGGGCGATGCCGTGACACTGCCGACGCCGAACGACGAGGTTCTGGTCGAGGAGGGGCTGCGCGCCGAGGATCTGCCCGAGGTCTGCCGCCTGTGGTTCGACCTTGCCGAGACCTCCGGTGCGGCGGACAAGAACAGCAAGCTTCCGCTTGCCTCCCGTGCCGACGAGGGCGCGGGCGATTACCTCGCCGTCCGCCTGCCGGACGGAACGTACACCGATCTCATTCAGGAGGGCAAGCTTGCCGATGAGGGCGTCACGCTTGCCGATTTCTCCGGCGGCAGGGCGAAGCAGGAGGGCTCCTACGGTCAGCTCGCGTGGAACGGCGAGCTGTACCACGCCTTCACCGTCTCCGCAGCAGACTGCACCCTCCCGAACCTCACCGCGCCGGACGGCGGCATCCTCCGTCTGAACATCTCCGGCGACTGCACCGTGGACGGCGGCGGCACGGAGTATGCCTGCTTTGAGGGCTTTGACTGCGTGCTTGTCACCGGCGGCGGTACGCTGACGGTCTTAAATGCCGCAGCCCTCGACTGCGGCGGCGGGGATCCCCCCATCCCCTCGCTGGTGCTTGACGGCGATGTGACCCTGCACTGCGACGACATTCGCCTCGCCGCTCCGAATACAGTCGATGTGCCCGCGCTCGCCGTGCTCGGCGGCACACTCTGCACCGATATGCTTTGGCTCAGCAACGGTATGCTCGTCAACGCCGGCGGCACGCTCAGCGTGCAGGGCTCCGTGCAGGAGCTGAAGCGCGCGGTGTTCCGCGGCGGCACGACGCTCCTCGGCGCAGCCGAGCAGAAGGCGGAATTCATCCTCTCCGGCGGCACGGCGCACCTTGCGGGCGGTCTTGCCGAGGGCTCGACCGTCGAGGGCGGCGCGGGCGTTTTTTCCGCACAGAGCTTTTCCGGCGCGGCGGTCAACGACTATGGCACCGGCGCTGTCCTGTGGGACGGCGCGGACGACTCCGCTTACCGCAGCGTCTATGGCGCGGACTATTACCCGACGGACTACAGTCCGGATTGGGCGGGCACGGTCTCCGGCACGGCGTGGGACGCGCTGACGGTCACCAATCCCTATGAAAACGACTGGTTCGCCGGTACGCTGACGCTGGAGAACGCTCACGCGCCCGAGCTGCTGCCGTGGGGCGGAGCGCACCTGCGCGTCCTCGGTGAAAACACAGTCGACGGGACTCTCGGCGGAACGGGCCTGCTCTTCACGGGCGGCGGCTCGCTCACCGCGGGTGATTTAAACGTGTGGAGCTGGGGCAGCGTCCGTGCGCCCCTCCTCGCCGTGCAGGACGGCACGAACGTCCGCTGCGGCGCGCTGCACATGGGCAGCAATGCCGAGGAGAAGGGCACGCTGCTCGTGGAGAGCGGCCGCCTAACGGTGGGCGGTGAATTCTGGCTGCAAAATGCCGCGCTCACCGTCACCGGCGGCGAACTGACGCTCGCAGGCGATGCGAGCATCGACCGCGGCGAGGTGCGCATCAGCGGCGGCACCGTCACGTTCGAGAACGGACTTTGGCTCGGCGAGGGCGACATCGTCATCACCGGCGGCACCGTTATCGTTCCCGGCGGAGAAGCGGGTCTGACCGCCGAAAACGGCAAGGTCACCATCTCCGGCGGCACCGTTCGTGAGCCGTGACCGCATAAGGAAAAAGAGACGCGAGCCGACGGCTCGCGCCTCTTTTTGTCGATTTTCGGCGACAAATCGTATAATTCATAGGCAATAATACATTTTGTATTCATATTTTCAGCCACGTCACCGCCAGATGCACGGCAAAGCAGACCGTCATGCCCACCGCCGTTGGCAGCGCGACGCCGACGAGCGTCCATTTTAGGCTCTTCGATTCCCGCGCGAGCGTGAGCGTGGTCGTGCCGCAGGGGAAGTGGAACAGCGAGAAGAGCAGCATACAAAGCGCGGTCGTTCCCGTCCAGCCGTTCGCCAGCAGCATGGTCTTGAGCTCCGCGAGCGACGCACCGTCCACCAGCGTTCCCGCCGAGGAGTAGCCCATGAGCAGGATCGGCAGCACGATCTCATTCGCCGGAAAGCCGAGCAGAAAGGCGAGCAGGATCATGCCGTCCAGCCCCAGTGCGCGCCCCAGCGGATCGAGCGCCGCCGCGCCGTGCGCGAGCAGCGTCGTGCCGCCCACGGTGCAGTTTCCCAGCAGATAGATGAGCAGGCCCGCGGGCGCGGCGACCGTCACCGCGCGGCCGAGGACGAACACCGTCCGATCCAGAAGAGAGCGCACCAGCACCTGCCCCACGCGCGGACGGCGGTAGGGCGGCAGCTCGAGGGAGAAGGCGGAGCCTTCGCCGCGCAGCAGCGTGGCAGACAGCAGGCGCGAGACGAGCAGCGTCACGCACACGGAGAGCACCAGCGACGCGAGCAGTCCGGCGCTCGCACCGAGCATGGCTTCTCCGGAAAGGAACGCGGTCAAAAGCGTGATGAGCAGCGGAAAGCGCCCGTTGCACGGCACAAGGCTGTTCGTCAGCATCGCGATGAGCCGCTCGCGCGGCGAGTCGATGATGCGGCAGCCCGTCACGCCGCAGGCGTTGCAGCCGAGACCCATGCACATCGTCAGGCTCTGCCGCCCGTGCGCCCCGGCGCGGGCGAAGCAGCGGTCGAGCACGAACGCCACGCGCGGCAGATAGCCCACGTCCTCGAGCAGCGTAAAGAGCGGGAAGAAGATCGCCATCGGCGGCAGCATCACTGATACGACCCACGCAAGCGTGCGGTACATTCCGTCCACCAGCGCGCCGCGCCAGAACGGCGGCAGGAAGGCGAGAAGCTCCCGCAGCGGCTCCTGCGCCGAGAACAGCGCCCGTGAGAGCAGCTGTGACGGCACATTCGCGCCCTCGACCGTCAGCCATAAGATCGCCCCGAAGAGCGCGAGCATCACGGGGATGCCCGTCGCGCGGGAGGTAAGCAGGCGGTCGAGCCGCCGGTCACGCCGCTGCGCGGCGGTCTCGTCCCGCCGCTCGCACAGCCGCACCAGCTCCGTGGCGCGGTCGGAGAGCGCACCCACCAGCGCGTCGCGCAGGGCGTCGCCGGTCAGCTCCCCCAGCTCGGCGCGGGCGCGGACGCAGACCTCCCCGATGCGCTCTGCCGCCAAAGCGGGCAGATCGGCGCCGAAGCGGGCGAAGAACAGAGCGTCGTCCTCCAGCAGCCGCAGCGCGTAGAAACGGCTCTGCTCCCGCGCGAACGGCGCGAGCGCTGGCTCCAGCACGCGCACCGCGCGCTCGACCGCGCGGGGATATTCGACCGCCGTCTCTCTCCGCCGCGGCTTTTCGCGGACGGCGGCGGCCAGCGCCGCGCGCAGTTCGTCCAGCCCCTCTCCGCAGCTCGCTGCCGTGCCGACGACCGGCACGCCGAGCGCGCGGGAGAGCGCGGGCAGGTCGAGCACGATGCCCTTCTTTGCCGCTTCGTCCAACAGATTCACGCAAACGACCGCAGGAACATCCGCTGCCTCGAGGGTTTGCAGCACAAGGTTCAGGCTGCGCTCCAGACAGGTCGCATCCGCCAAAATGAGCACGGCCTCCGCTTCGCCGGAGCAGAGATAGTCCCGCGCGATCTCCTCCTCGGCGGAGTTGGGGAACAGCGAGTACGTCCCCGGCAGATCGACGAGCGTGAAACGCTCGCCGCCGTATGTAAGATCGCCGCGCGCCGCGGCGACGGTTTTCCCCGGCCAGTTGCCCGTGTGCTGCCGCAGCCCGGTGAGGGCGTTGAACACGGTGGATTTTCCCACGTTCGGGTTTCCCGCCAGAGCAATGATATGCGCCTCGTTCGGCATGGGGCGATCCCTCCTGAAAAATCAAAGCATTTCGATCTGCACGCCGCCCGCGTCCTCGCGCCGCAGCGCGATGACCGCGCCGCGCACACCGTAGGCGACCGGGTCGCTCCACGGGGAAACGTGCAGGGCGCGGACGCACGAGCCCGGCACGAAGCCGAGGTCGAGCATCCGGCGGCGCTGTGCGCCGGTGGAGCGCAGCGCCGTCACCACGGCGCTCGCGCCGACCGGCAGCGCGTCAAGTGTCATCTGCATTGGGGCCACTTCCTCTCCCTTTGTCAGGGTATGCGCGAGGCCGTGCGGTGGTGCGGAGCCGAAAAAACAGCTGCCCCGAAGGGCAGCCGTCCGGCATGGTCTGTTTGATTGTCTGTCGGGGCACTACACCTGAGGGTCCCAAGAGATGCTGTTTTCCCCGACGCGGATGTCCGTGGCAAGACAGACGCTGCGGCTCTCCGCCCCGTTCGTCACGGTGGCGGAAAGCGTAACGCCGCCGTACCGCGGAACATTCAAAAGCCGCACGGTGCAGATGCCGCCGTCCGTCGTCGTTTCAACGGAGATCAGACCGTTGTTGTCCGGCGCGCAGCTCGCCGACCACTCGTAGCCCTCGCCGCTGACGCTGGGGACGAAGCGGAATACCAACGCAATACCATCGATGTCGAGCGTCAGACCGCTGATGGTGATCGTGTCCGGCAGGGGTGCGGGCGTCGTTATTTCATTGCTCGGTGCCTTGCTGTTTTGGAGTGAACGGTATCCCGACAGCATGGTCAGCACGCCGCAAATCAGCACCAGTATGCCTACGACGTAGCGCAGAGATCTGTTCTGCTTTGCGATCCTCCGGATCTCCTCCGCAAAGGCTTCTCTCTCGGCAGCATCCCCCGCGAAAGCCGTTGCGGGTACCTCGCCGCACAAAGCAGCCGGCTCGCGGCCGCACAGCTCGTCTGTGCTCACGCCCAGCTCGTCGGCGAGCGCCGCGAGCTTATAGAGGTCGGGGAGCGATTCCCCCGTTTCCCACTTGCTCACCGCCTGCCGCGAAACATTCAGCTTCGCCGCCAGCTCCTCCTGCGTCATACCGCGCGCCTTGCGCGCACGGATCAGATTTTCCTGAAAGCTCACCGCCGCTCTCCTTTCTGTTTTCTGTCCTCATCGTAGCGCATTCTGCGGTGGCAGGCAAGAAAAGCTCTCGGGATTTGCGCAACAGACGGTTGCATCAGCCGTTTTTCGCGGCCCTTTCGGCGCGTTTGAGCTTGTAGAGCTCCTCGGCGGCGAGCCGCGTCTTGGCGACCACATCGCCATTCCCCTGAGGGAAGCAGTAGTAGAGCACGTCGCGGTCGCCGATGCAGATCATGTCGCCCAGCTCATACCAGAAGTAGTCAGCGTAGAGACTGTAGCTGGTCTCGGGTTTCTGCGTGAAGTCCAATTTTCCGCCGCATCCCGTGAGGCGGAAGCCGTTCGCATCGTGGCGCAGGCGGCCCTCGCCGACGCGGCAGATCTGCCGGAAGTTGACCATCACGCAGATGCTCACCGGAGCGTCGAGCAGATAGCTGCCCTGCTCCAGCTCCTCGCGCACGCATGCGCGTTCCCACGCATACCAGTCGGGAACATGGGTGAATTTCGCCTCAGCGTTCTCGCATTCGAGCGCGCCCAGCTCCGTCAGGCGGTAGCGCACGCCGCAGTCGCGGCAGATAAGCTCCGTGCCGCGGCCCTCCGTTTCGCCCTCGGTGCCGCAGTGCGGGCATTTGTAGAGCACGCGGTTGAGACCGTCGGCGCGGAACGGCTCGTTCACGACGACGCCGTTTTCCTGCTGCCAGCGGAAGTTATCAAAGGAAAATTCATCCGCGAGCAGCGCGTTGATCTCGTCCGCGCTCTTTTCCGCGGCCTCCTCGGGCGAGAGCAGATAGCGCAGTTCCACGGAGACATTGACCCTGCGGTTCTGCAGTCCGTTATAGAGCGGGTCGCGCGCGAACGCGCCGCAGGTACGCAGCAGCACGACCGGCACGCCGAGCGCCTTGACGCACTTGCCGAGGCTCTCCGGCAGCGGCGTGGCCGTGCCGTCGAAGCTGTAGCTCGCCTCGGGATAGAGGAGGATGGAGCTTTTGAGCTTCTTCACCGCGTAGAGCATATCGCGCACGAGCGCGGTGTCCGGCTGAAACTTCCGCGTGGGGATGCAGCCGAGCGCGCGCATCAGTCCCGCCTTGCCCACAAAGCCGTCCGACGTGCAGACGATGTTGAAGGGGCGTGGGTAGAGCACCGCCGCAGCGATCTTCAGGTCCAGAAAGCAGGAGTGATTCATCAGAACGAGACAGGGCTCGTCGGGGCCGAGCCGCTCCATGCCCACGCGGTCACAGCGAAAATGCGTCGCGCGCAGGTCAGGCGCGGACAGCGCGCGCAGGAGCGCGCGGAACAGCATGGACGGACGGCGCGGCGGCGTGTGCTTTTCTCTCGGCTGCGCGAGCGCCTGCTCGTAGGGCATATCCACGACCTTGATCTTCATGGCGGACCTCCTGCAAGGGGATTTATGTTTCCTCAACAGGATACCATGAACAAGGGCGCAATGCAATCCAAAATCAGGCGCGGGCGAGAACGTGGCTGCGGTCGAGCACCGCGTAGACCGCGACGCCGGCGGCAATGCCGAACACGCCCTGCACAAGGTTGCCGGGGATGGACGCCGCCGCGGCCAAGCCCTTGCCGAGCCACAGGCTCGCATAGCCGAAGTAGCCGAGGACCATGATGATCTCCGCCGCCGCGCCGCCGATGAGCTGCGCCGCCAGCTTGCCGCTGCGCTCCCGCATGGCCTCAAAAATATACGCCGCAGCAACCGCCATCGTGAACTTGATGACGAGCGTGCCGGGGGCATAGTGCGGATAGCTCAGCAGGTCGGCGAGCATCGAGCCGAGGCCCGCCGCCGCGCCGCCGTACCACGGCCCCAGCACCCACGCCGAGAGCAGCACGGCGCAGTCGCCGAGGTTGACGTAGCCCTGCATGGGCGAGGGCACCTGGATGACCATCGTCATCACGGTGCAGAGGGCGGCGAACAGCGCCGCGAGGACCAGCTTATGCAATTTCATATCCGTCATGAAAATCATCTCCAAAAAAGTCTTGCATTTCTGCTTGGTCTGTATTTTAATCAGAATTGGACTTAATAAAAGCATCAAATCAATATATTTTCATAGAACCAGATTGGAGACGCCCATGCTCACCTACGATCTTGACCGGCGCGGAAAGCTCGCGCGCTACGATTATCTTTACCGCTGCATCCGTGAGGACATTCTCGCGGGCCGCCTGACGGCGGGCGAAAAGCTGCCGAGCAAGCGCTCACTTGCAAGCCATCTGCAAACGGCGGTCATCACGGTGCAGAACGCCTATGCCCAGCTCGAGGCGGAGGGCTATCTCTACACACGCGAGAAGCGCGGCTACTACGTCGCCGACGTGGAGCGGCACCCCGCCGCGCCCGGGCGCGCCCCGGCCCGGAGCGCGCCGCAGCCGCAGCGTTCATGGCTGCTCGATCTCAGCTCCGGCGGCAGCGGGACGGAGGACTTTCCCTTTTCCGTGTGGGCAAAGCTCATGCGCCGCGTGCTGAGCGAGGAGGGCGAGGCGCTGCTGCGCGCCACGCCGCCGAACGGCGCGGACGCGCTGCGCAGGGCCATCGCGCAGCATCTCTACCGCTTCCGCGGCATCTCCGCCGCGCCGGAGCAGATCGTCGTCGGCGCGGGCACGGAGTACCTCTATAACCTCATCGTCCAGCTGCTCGGGCGCGAGGCCGTCTACGGCGTGGAGGACCCCGGCTACTCCAAGGCCGCGCGCATCTACGCGCTCGGCGGCGCAAGGACTGCGCCCGTGCTTGTGGATGAGGGCGGCGTGAGCCTGAAATCTCTGGAAATGAGCGGCGCACAGATCCTGCACACCTCGCCGAACCACCAATTTCCCACCGGCGCGGTGACGCCCATCGGCCGCCGGCAAAGCCTGCTGCGCTGGGCGGAGGCGCGGGAGGGCCGCTATATCATCGAGGACGATTACGACAGCGAGTTCCGCTTCACGCTGCGCCCCATCCCCACGCTGCAAAGCATCGACCGCGCGGGGCGCGTGATCTACGTCAACACCTTCTCGCGCACGCTCGCGCCCTCGCTGCGCATCAGCTATATGGTGCTGCCCAAGAGTCTGACCGAGCGCTACCGCGCGCAGCTCGGCTTCTACTCCTCCACTGTGCCGGCGATGGAGCAGCACACGCTTGCGCGCTTTTTGGACGAGGGGTATTTTGAAGCGCACATCAACCGGATGCGCAAGTCCTACCGCGCGCAGCGCGACGCGGTCATCGACACCATTCTGCAAAGCCCGCTCGGCGAGCACTGCCGGGTGTCCGGTGAGGACGCGGGACTGCACTTCCTTCTGACGATCGACACGAAATGCACCGACCATGTGCTGCGTGCCGACGCCGAGGGGCGCGGCGTGCGGCTCTCCTTCCTCTCGGATTTTGCCCTGCGTCCCGGCTCCGCGCCGCAGCACACGCTGGTCATCCATTACCCCGGCATCGACCTTGGACGGCTTCGCTCGGCGCTGTCCATTCTGGAGGCGCTGCTGTATTTCCGCGACTGGAAATACAATGGCAGAAAATGAACTCCGTGTAAACATTTCTATAATTCGCTAAAATATTTATATAAATCTATTGACAAAAGTTTTTGCTGTGCTATGATACGGTATAGCAAGGAAAACCCCGGTAAGGAGGTGCATGATGAAAAAGAATCTATACAGCCTGACGCTCTCGGACGAGGTGGTGCGGGAGGTCGACGCGCTGGCGCATCGGCTGGGCACGAACCGCTCGGCGTTGGTGAACCGCATCCTGTCCGAGTACGTCTCCGTCCCCACGCCGGAGCGGCGCATCAACGATATTTTCGAGGCCATCGAGGCGCTCGTTTCCCCCTCGCGCGAGCTGGTGCCGTTTTTCGCGCCGAACTCGCAGTCCATGTCGCTCAAATCGAGCCTCGCCTACAAGTACCGTCCGACGGTCAAGTATGAGGTCGATCTCGGCGGCGGCGAGGATACGCTGGGCACGCTCAACGTCGTGTTCCGCACGCAGTCGGCGGAGCTGATCGCCGCGCTGACGGACTTCTTCCGTCTGTGGGCGCGTATCGAGAATGTCTGTCTCGCGCCGGCGCTCGGCGGCACGATCGCCTGCTCGCTCTACGACGGGCGCTTCGTCCGTCCGCTGGCAGTTCCGCACGGAACGGCGCGTTCCGCGGAGGACATCGCCGGCGCCATCAGCGCCTATGTGCAGCTCTTCGACCGCCTGCTCAAGGGCTATCTGAGCGGCGATCTGAGCGCCAAGGACGTGGAGCTGGCCTACCGCGGCGACCTGCGGGGCCGCGGGCTTCTGATTTAAGCGATTCGCAGTTTTGTCAATAGAGGTGAATTTATATGAACGCTGAAAAATATACCCAAAAAACGCTGGACGCCGTCAAGACCGCGCAGAGCATGGCGCAGGAAAACAGCAACCAGTATCTGACCCCCGAGCATCTGCTCTATGCCCTTGTCGATCAGGACGGCGGACTCATCGCGTCGCTCTTCGGCAAGATGGGCGTGGACTGCGACGGCCTGCTCTCCGAGCTGGACACGCTGATCCGGCGCCTGCCGAAGGTCTCCGGCGGCAGCGGCGAGGTGTACGCCTCACCGGAGACCGGCAAAATTCTGAATCTCGCCGAAAAGACCGCCGAGAAGCTGCACGACGATTATATCTCCGTCGAGCACCTGATGCTCGCCATCTTCTCCGAGGGAACGAGCGACGTCAAGCAGCTGCTCCAGAGCCACGGCATCACGCGCAGCCGCTTTACCGACGAGCTGCGCAAGGTCAAAACCGCTCCCGTGACCTCGGACAATCCCGAGGAGACCTACGACGCGCTCAAGAAATACGGCACCGACCTTGTCGAGCGCGCCCGCAGCAAGGAGCTTGACCCCGTCATCGGCCGCGACGCGGAGATCCGCAACGTCATCCGCATCCTGTCGCGTAAAACCAAGAACAACCCTGTGCTCATCGGCGAGCCGGGCGTCGGCAAGACCGCCATCGCCGAGGGCCTTGCCCAGCGTATCGTGCGCGGCGACGTGCCCGAGGGGCTGAAGGACCGCACCATCTTCTCGCTCGACATGGGCGCGCTCATCGCGGGCGCGAAGTACCGCGGCGAGTTCGAGGAACGCCTGAAGGCCGTTCTGAACGAGGTCAAGAAGTCCGAGGGGAAGATCATCCTCTTCATCGACGAGCTGCACACCATCGTCGGCGCGGGCAAGACCGAGGGCAGCATGGACGCGGGCAATCTTTTGAAGCCCCTGCTCGCCCGCGGCGAGCTGCACTGCATCGGCGCGACCACGCTTGACGAGTACCGCCAGGACATCGAAAAGGACGTAGCGCTCGGGCGCCGCTTCCAGCCCGGACGGGTCGACGAGCCGACGGTGGAG
>ENA-UEQL01001938-UEQL01001938.1-human-gut-metagenome-genome-assembly--contig:-NODE-1938-length-14016-cov-4.394146_pt1 | contig 14016 bp, 8 predicted proteins | sample MGYA00242905_ERZ507926 | MGnify/ENA primary metagenome ERZ507926 (study PRJEB26167, sample SAMN06115531) | human gut metagenome | host: Homo sapiens | place: China:Henan | collected 2015-09-09 | study...
ACAGGCAAGGATGTCCTCCCGCACCACATTTTTGTAGCAGAAGTCCTTCAGAATGCTGTCCGCCAAGGTCCGGAGAAATGCCTGTTCTGTGGCATCTGTTTGCTCACCGTGCTGGAGGAAGGCATACCGGGCCACACCATGGCTCAGGGCCGTGCCGGTGACGATGGCCATATCCAAAAAACCGGCGTAGCTCAACAGCTTGCCCAGCTCCGCTTTTTTCGTCAGGGCGTCATGGAAGACAGTGCCGTACTGACCGTTGCTTGCATCGATGAGGATCACCGGCAGATTGGCCTTCAGACGTTCATTCAGCACGGCGGTCAACTCCTGGATGTACTGCTGCTTCTGGGCGGCGTCCTCCGGCTGGGTCAACACCAGCACATAGAGGTCCGCAAAGGCGGGGGTGTCCTCCGCTGTCAGGCCGAAGTAGCCCAGATGCTCCGCCACGATCTCTGTTAGGGGCTTGTAATCATAGTCGCAGGCGGGCCGATCCTCTGTACCGCCGAAATATTGCACATTAATCTGTGCGCCGTTCCAGCCAATCTCGCTGAGATACAGCTTGGTCACGGCCTTGAAAGCCAGATCATCTACACCGGAAAGGATGACATCGCCTGCCCGCAGACGAGCCTGCAAATAGGAGATCTCATTTTTTTGGATGCAGTCCTCGGAGGAGGAATCGTCAATGCCAATGAGCACATGGAACCGGTCGCCGCCGATCCGGCTGACGGTTTCCAACAGTTCTCCGCTGAGGGTCAGCTTGTTGATCCGGTGCTCCGTGTAGCGGAGGGCGGCATCGTGCATCGCGCTGTCCTCAAAGCGCAGCAGATCGTGGCCGTCGGCGTCCGTATCGTAGGTGGCGCGGATATTTTCCAGCGTCAATTCGTCCCCAGTGAGGGTTTTCCGGGGTGCCGCGCCGATGGTCCGCATGGCGTTGTAGTATTCCAGCGTGCCGCCGGCGTAGCCCACGGTGGGGGCCAGCCGCATAACGCTGTCCAGCAGCCAGACCTCGTTGTTGGGGTCCTCCGCCAAAGCGGACAGCAGGCTTTCCAGCAAATCTGTCAGAGGCCACGGCTCACCGTCACGCTCTGTGGTGGTTTCCGCCAGACGGGAGGCCACCAGTCCGCCATAGAGCAGCTGGTCCACGGAAAGAAGGTAGCGGTCACAGCCTGATGCCTCCTGTTCCAGCACCCAATCGTACAGGAGGCCGGGATAGCCGCTTTGCCCGGTCCAGGATTGTGTTTCCAGACCGTTTTCGGCGTAATAGTCCTCCATCTGCCCATCCAGCAGTGTTTTGAACATCCATTCCTCTGGCATATTCAGGACATACCCCAGACTTTCCGCCAGATATTCCACCCGGCCCACGTTGTCAGGCCGGTCATCCAGCGGAACGTAAGCGATCACGGCCCGGTCTGACTCTGCATCCGGCAGATCCAGCGGAGGGCGGGCACCGCAGCCGGACAGAAGAGCCAGACATAAGGCTGCTGCCAAGATTCGTTTTTTCATGGGTCCTCCTTTTGGGGTTTTAAATGGGCGTATTCCAAAAAGAGCGGAGCATTCGCTCCGCTCTTTTGTGATCTCCCTTACAGGCCGAAGCTGCTGAGGTCCAGACCGCCGGTGACGCCGTTCATGCTATTCTCCATGGCGTCATTGGCCTGACGCAGCGCCTCATTGACGGCGGAGACCACCAGATCCTGCAGCATCTCCACATCCTCGGGGTCCACGGCCTCCGGCTTGATGGTGACGGAGAGGACCTCCTTCTTGCCGTTGACCTTGGCCTCCACAACACCGCCGCCTACGCTGGCGGTGAATTCCTGCGCCTCAACGGCGTCCTGTGCTTCAGTCATTTTCTCCTGCATAGCGGCGATCTTCTGCTGAAGCTCCGCCTGACGGGCGGCTCCGGAAATTTTGCCGTTGGTGAAGCCGCGGCGTGCACTGTAACCCATAGTAAATTTCTCCTTTTATTTGATTTCAATATTGTCAAACTGACTGCCGAATTGCAGCAGCTGCTTCAGATTTTCCTCCGGGGACGGCTTTGGCGGCTCTCCCTCCCGGAGCAGCAGCCGCACCGGCTGGCCGGAGACCTTTTCCGCCTCGGCGGACAAAACGCCCCGTACCCGGTCATTGTCCAAACGGTTCAGGGTGATCTCATCGGGTGCAAACACTGTTAGCTGATCGCCCTCCAAAACGCCGCCGCACAGGTCCAGAAACGCCCGGTACATGGGAGGGATCTGACCCTTGCAGTTTTCGGACAGAGCCTTCCACCAGTCACCGCTGACGGGCGCGGCGCTGTGAACGGCCGTCTGGGGCTTCGGCGCTGAAGGAATGGAGGCTGCCGGCTTGGCCGGGACGGCCTTGGGCTGTGCGGGCCGGACAGGAATGGCGTCCTCGGGAATGTCAAAGACCCGTTCACCGGGTTCCTCCCGCATGGGCGGCTCCTCCGGCAGCGGCGGCTCGTCCCAAGGGGGCGGGGCCTCCGCAGGCGGTGGTTCCACAGGCTTGGACGCGGGCTTTGCAGGGGCCTGAGACACCGGTGCTGCCCCGATCGCCTTTGCGGCGGAGACGCGTTGGTTCACGGCGGCGGAGATCGCAGCGCCGCGGGCCGCTGCGTCCTCTAACCGGGTGATCCGGTTTTCCAAGGCGGTGAGATCGCCGCAGAGACTTTCGTCGCACAGCCGCAGAAGACAAAGCTCCGCATCGGTGCGGCGGTCGGCGCTGTAATAAAGATCAGCCGCAGCCTTTTGCAAGGTGGAGGCCAGATAGAGAAAACGGTTGGAGGGAACATCCTTGCCCAGCTGGTCCAGCGTGGCGCTGTCAAATCCGCCGGACAGCAGCGCTGCACCGCCCTCCGGGGCGGTTTTTCGCAGCAGCAGATCCCGGGTCAGGGTAGAAAGCTCACCCAATACAGCGCCTACATCCTTGCCCCCGGCGTACATCTCGTTCAGCAGCAGCAGCGCCGCCTGGGCATTCCGGTCCAGAATGTGCCGCATGAGCTGGGCAGTTTGCAGATTGCCTGCCAAACCCAACACCTCCAGCACCGCCCGGCTGTCCACTGTGCCGCCTGCGGCGGCGCACTGATCCAGAAGGCTCAGGCCGTCCCGCAGAGCGCCGTCTGCCAGACGGCTCAGCAACTCGGCACCGTCCGCCGTCAGGTCGATGTGCTCCTGACCGGCCACATAGGACAGCCGCTGGGCGATGTCCTTGGGGAGAATGCGTTTAAAAGAGTAGCGCTGGCACCGGGAGAGAATGGTGGCGGGCACCTTGTGCAGCTCCGTGGTGGCCAGAATGAACATGAGGTGGGCGGGGGGCTCCTCTAAAATTTTCAGCAGTGCGTTGAAGGCCGCCGTGGACAGCATGTGGACCTCGTCCACGATGTAGACCCGCTTTTTTACGTTGGCGGGGGCGTAGATGGCCTCATCCCGCAGGGCCCGGACCTGGTCCACGCCGTTATTGGAGGCGGCGTCCAGCTCCAGAACATCCAGAAAGCTGCCGCTTTCCAGCCCCAGACAGCTGGGACACTGACAGCAGGGGTCGCCGTTTACAGGGTGCTCACAGTTGACGGCCTTGGCCAGAATTTTGGCGCAGGTGGTCTTGCCGGTACCTCTTGTGCCGGTGAACAGATAGGCGTGGGAGGTACGGCCCTCTGCCACCTGCTTTTTCAAGGTCTCGGTGATGTGCTCCTGACCGATGACGTCGGAAAACACCTTGGGCCGCCATTTGCGGTACAGCGCCTGATACATGGAACACACCTCCTGAAAAATCGAATCCGCGGGAAGTAAGGGCACGCGGGCAGCTCCAAAGGGTGCCCTGAGCGTATGAAAACATCCTCCGTTTGCAGACACGGAACCGGCGTCCTCGCGGCACATGGAACATCCCGCTTAATGCTGCTCGGTTCCCCGCCTGACATGGTTCACGGGGCTCCATTGCGCGAGACCGGCTCCGCGTCTGCAAGCGGAGGATGAATTGCGGAATCTATTATACGATATTTTTTCTGAATTATCAACTGGAAATTTCGTTTTTACCGGCAGTTGTGTCGGTGTTTCCGGGGAATACTTGCCTTGACAGAAGGAATGGAGTATAATGGCACCATAATTTTAAACTGGGATTGTTTACCCGAAAGGAGGGGCCATGGAGACCGTTGGGCGTTTCGCGCCGTCCCCCAGCGGGCGGCTGCATCTGGGAAATCTTCTGTGCGCCCTGCTGGTGTGGCTCTCCGCCAGACAAAAGGACGGCCGGGTCCTGCTTCGGGTGGAGGATCTGGATACCGCCCGCTGTCCCCGGAGGTACAGCGAGCAGATGGAGCGGGATCTCCAATGGCTGGGGCTGGACTGGGACATCGGCCCCGGAAAGGATGGCGGCACCGGCCCCTATTACCAGAGCCAGCGGACGGAGATCTACCAAGCGGCGCTGAAAACGCTGCGGGAAAAGGGCCTTGTTTATCCCTGTTTCTGCACCCGGGCAGAGCTTCACGCCGCCTCCGCTCCCCACCGGGAGGACGGGCAGGTGGTTTATGCTGGGACCTGCCGCCGTCTCACCGCGGCGGAAATTGCGGAAAAAAGCAGAAATCGCGCCCCGGCCCTCCGGCTGATAACGCCGGAGGAGCGTTGGGGCTTTACAGACGGCCACATGGGCCGATACGAGGAAAATCTGGCGGCGGACTGTGGCGATTTTCTGCTGCGACGGTCCGACGGGATGTTCGCCTACCAGTTAGCTGTGGTGGTGGATGACGCCGCCATGGGCGTGACGGAGGTGGTGCGGGGCGCTGACCTGCTGGACTCTACCCCCCGCCAGCTGTACCTCTATTATCTGTTGGGCCTGACGCCGCCGGTTTTTTACCATTTCCCCCTGCTGCTGACGGCGGAGGGCCGCCGCCTTTCCAAGCGGGACGGCGCCGTGGGACTGGACAGCTTGCAGGACAGGCTGCCCCCGGAGGAAATTTTGGGACGGTTGGCGTTCCTAGCAAGGTTCAATCCCTCTGCCGCGCCGAAAACGGCGGCGGAGCTGCTGGCGGACTTCGCGTGGGAGAAGGTACCGCGTCAGGATATCCGGATCCCGGCAGGACTTTTCTGTTAAGGTTTTTCAAAACGGCTTGTTTTGGCGGCGGAGCCGCGATAGGATCATATGGAACCAGTGGGACGGCGCAATGCGCCGGAAAGGAGCACTATGCGGATCATTGTTGTGGGCGCGGGTAAGGTAGGCACCAGCCTGACCGCCCAGCTTATCCGGGAGCACCGGGTTACGGTCATCGACCAGGAACCCAAGCTCATAGAAAATATCATCAATGTCTATGACGTTATGGGCGTCTGCGGCAACGGAGCCAGCTATGAGGTCCAGAAGGAGGCGGAGGTAGGCAAGGCGGATCTGCTGATCGCCACCACCTCCAGTGACGAGATCAATATTCTGGCCTGCCTGGTGGCGAAAAAGCTGGGCGTGGCCCACACCATCGCCCGCATCCGCAACCCGGAGTACGAGACGCAGCTCCGCTTCATGCGGGGCGAGCTGGGCCTCACCATGTCCATCAACCCGGAGAAGGCAGCGGCCCACGAGATCGCCCGTGTGCTGCGGTTCCCGGCGGCCATGAAGCTGGAATCCTTCTCCAAGGGCCGCTTAGAACTGGTGGAATACCGACTGCCGGAGGGGTCCGCCCTGAACGGCGTGCGGCTGCTGGACATTTACCGGAACGCCCGGGCCAGAGTTCTGATCTGTGCCGTGTCCCGGAAGGGACAGACCACCATTCCCTCCGGTGATTTTGAACTGAAGACCGGAGACAAGATCTATGTCACCGCCGCGCCGGACCACCTGTCCGCGTTTTTCCAGTATCTGGGTGTTTTCAGAAAGAAGGCGTCCACGGTTATGATCGTGGGTGCCAGCAAAATGTGCTACTATCTGGCGGACGAGCTGATGCACATGGGCATGAGCGTGAAGATTGTCGACCAGAACGAGGCCCGCTGTGCCCAGATGAGCGAGCAGCTGCCCCGGGCGCTGGTCATTATGGGAGACGGCACCGACAGCGAGCTGCTGGCGGAAGAGGGCATCGACCATACAGACGCCTTTGTAGCCCTGACGGGGCTTGACGAAGCCAATATTCTCATGGCCATGTGTGCCTCACGGCAGACGGAGCAGTGCAAGGTGGTGGCGAAGATCAACCGCCGGTCCCTGATGGATCTGGTCAGCAGTGAAGGGATCATTGACAGCGTGGTTTCTGCCCGGGACGTGACCACGGAGCTGATCGTGCAGTATGTCCGGGCCATGGAGGGCGCCGCCGGTTCTCAGATCAAGACCCTCCACCGATTGGTGGAGGGCGCGGTGGAGGCCCTGGAATTCCATGTGGACCGGGACCCCGATCTGGTGAACGTGCCGCTGCGGGAGCTGAAGCTGCGGAGCGGTGTCCTGATCGCGGGCATCGTCCGGCGGGACGGCGAGATCGTCATTCCCGGCGGTAACGATACCATTCGGGCCGGGGACGATGTGATCGTGGTCACTCAGGACACGGCCTTGCAGGAGCTGCGGGATATTCTGCGGCAGGGATAAGAGGGTAGACTATGAACACACGAATGATCGGCTTTTTGCTGGGGCGGATCCTGATGGTGGAGGCGGGACTGCTGGCCCTGCCGCTGCTGACGGCACTGCTGTACGGGGAATCCCTGATGCCGTGGCTGGCCACCATGCTGGTTTTGGCGGCCATCGGCGGAGCACTGAGCCTGCGGAAGCCGGAACGCACCGCACTCTATGCCAAGGACGGCTTTGCCGCCGTGGCGCTGGTGTGGCTGCTGATGTCCGCTTTTGGTGCATTGCCCTTTGTGCTCTCCGGGGACATTCCCAACTATATAGACGCTTTTTTTGAAACGGTCTCCGGCTTTACCACCACAGGCGCCTCGATCCTGACGGCGGTGGAGCCCCTCAGCCGGGGCGGCCTGTTGTGGCGCAGCTTTACCCATTGGGTCGGCGGCATGGGTGTGCTGGTGTTCGTCATGGCGATCCTGCCTATGAGCGACGGCCACACCATGCATATCCTCCGGGCAGAGATGCCGGGGCCTACGGCGGGCAAGCTGGTTAGCCGCATGAGCGATACCGCCAAGATTCTCTATGGCATGTATTTTGTCATGACGCTGGTGATGATCGGACTGCTGCTTCTGGGCGGCATGGATCTTTTCGATGCCAGCGTCCACGCCTTCGGTGCTGCCGGTACCGGCGGTTTTTCCAGCCGGAACGCCAGCGTGGGAGCCTACAACAGCGCATATATCGACATTGTCACCGGTATCGGGATGCTGGCCTTCGGCATCAACTTCAATCTGTATTACTTCCTGCTGATGCGCCGCTTCCGGGATGTGGCAAAGTCCGAGGAACTGTGGGCGTATCTGGGCATCGTGGCCTTTTCCACCGTTACCATCGCGGCCAATATCCGCCATCTGTACGGCGCGGTGGGGACTTCTCTGCGCCACGCCTTTTTCCAGGTGTCCTCCATCATCACCACCACAGGCTATGCCACGGTGGATTTTGACCAGTGGCCTGGCTATGCCAAGACGGTGCTTGTGCTGCTGATGTTCGTGGGCGGCTGCGCCGGGTCCACCGGCGGCGGTCTGAAGGTCACCCGTGTGGTGACGTTGGTGAAGGCTGCCTTTATGGATATGCGGAAAATGATCCACCCCAACGCCGTTGTCAACGTGCGGATGGAGGGCCGGGCCATGCCGGAGAAGCAGGTCCGGGGCGTACAGGCCTATTTCTCTGTATATATGCTGCTGTACGCGGTGTCCTGGCTGCTGCTGAGTCTGAACGGCTTTGACCTGCTGTCCACCTTCACGGCGCTGAGCGCCTGTATCAACAACATCGGTCCCGGCTTAGGCATGGTAGGCCCCACGGGGAACTTCTCCGCCTTTGCGCCTTGGGCCAAGCTGCTGCTGAGCTTTGATATGCTGGCGGGCCGGTTGGAGATCTTCCCCATGCTGCTGCTGTTCGTGCCCTCCACCTGGCGGGGGAACCGTCTGCGGCGCTGGGAACGGCGAAACTGAATATCGTAAACCAACCGGGAGCGGCGCTGCCACTCCCGGTTGGCTTTTTCGATGAAATTTTTAAAGGGGTGCGAGGGCTCACACCACGCCCTGTGCGATCATGGCCTCGGAGACCTTCTTGAAGCCCGCCAGGTTGGCACCGGCCACCAGATTGCCTTCCATGCCGTATTCCTTGGCGGCGTTGTTGATATTGTGGAAGATGTTCACCATGATGCCCTGAAGCTTGGCGTCCACTTCCTCAAAGGTCCAGGAGTAGCGCATGGAGTTCTGACTCATCTCCAGCGCGCTGACTGCCACGCCGCCGGCATTGGCTGCCTTGGCCGGAGCGAACAGCAGACCGGCCTTCTGGAAGATGGCGATGGCCTCGGGAGTGGAGGGCATATTGGCGCCCTCGGCTACCGCCATGGCGCCGCCCTTGACGATCTCCTCCGCCTCAGCGGCGGTGATCTCATTCTGAGTGGCGCAGGGCAAGGCGATGTCGCAGGGGATGGTCCAGATGCCGCGGAAGCCCTCGGTATAGGTGCTGCCGGGGACCTGAGCGGCGTATTCCTTGATGCGGCCCCGCTTCACCAGCTTGATGTCCTTGATGATATCCAGCTTGATGCCGTCGGGATCGTGGATATAGCCGTTGGAGTCGCTCATGGCCACCACCTTGGTGCCAAGGGCGGTGGCCTTCTCACAAGCGAAGATAGCCACGTTGCCGCTGCCGGAGATCACCACGGTTTTCCCGGAAAAGCTGTCATTTTTCAGGGTCTTGAGCATTTCGGCGGTGAGGTAGCACAGGCCGTAGCCGGTGGCCTCGGTCCGGGTGAGAGAACCGCCGAAGGTCAGGCCCTTGCCGGTGAGCACAGCGGCCTCGCTGGCGTTTTTCAGCCGCTTGTACTGGCCGAAGAGATAGCCGACCTCCCGTGCACCCACGCCGATATCACCGGCGGGCACATCGGTAAACTGGCCAATGTGGCGGTACAGCTCCGACATAAAGCTCTGGCAGAAGCGCATGACCTCGGCGTCAGACTTGCCCTTGGGGTCAAAGTCACTGCCGCCCTTGCCGCCGCCGATGGGCAGGCCGGTGAGGCTGTTCTTCAGGATCTGCTCAAAGCCTAAGAATTTCAGGATGGACAGGTTCACCGTGGGGTGGAACCGCAGACCGCCCTTGTAGGGACCGATGGCGGAATTGAACTGTACCCGGTAGCCACGGTTCACATGGACCTTACCGGTATCGTCAGTCCAGGGTACCCGGAAGGTGATGACACGCTCCGGCTCCACGAACCGTTCCAGAATGCCGTTCTTCTCCAACTCGGGGCGGCGTTCCACCATGGGCTCCAGACCCTCCAGAACTTCATAGACCGCCTGATGAAACTCCTTCTGATCCGGGTCACGGGCCAGGATCTGCTCATAGACGCGCTTGCAGTATTCATTGTTCAGCATGGGATAGGCTCCTTTCAAATTCTCTGTGCCGGAGAAAATTTTATGCTTTATCTTATCAAATCACAGTTCAGCCGTCCAGTGTATTTTTGAACAAATATGAAAGTTTTACGGGCTGTTCCTGCAAAAAATGACGAGAGAAGATCCTCTGCTGTTCCGGGAAGAACAGCAGAGGATCAAATCGTTTTTCTGTCAAAAACACGGAAGCGGCTTACCGGCCCATGGCATCTCGCAGACGGTCGGTGATGGCCCCCTCGAATACCCGGGAGGAGTGACCGTGGAGGGTTTCCAGCGCGGCGGCGGCCAGACCGCAGGCGGTGTTGCCGCCCATGGAGAGGTCCATGTCGAAAATGAACTTCACCTCCGGGTCCTGAGGCGCGTTGGGAATGTTGGTCTTCAAGCGGCCGATACCGGCGTGGATCTTGGCGGTGCAGCTGGAATCCAGCTTGAACTGCGTGTCGCAGGCGCAGTTGACGACCCGGTCCTCCGCCAGATCAGCTTCCGCCATGGGGCCCAGATAGGCCGGAGTGAACAGTTCCCGCCAGGAGACATCCTCCAGATCGAGGGTGGTGCGGGAGACGATGTTGAGATACCGCAGACCCACCCTCTGAAAATAGGCGGGCTTGTAGAGCTGGATGAACGCCGCCAGAGGCTTATCCAGCATCCGGGCAAATTCCTCCCAGCCGGGGTAGGACAGCGTGGACAGGGCGATGAAGTCCTTGGTGAGATTCAGCTTCCATCTGCCGTCCTGAGAGAGGAAGTGGTAGTTGGTGACGGGAGGCTGAGACTCTGGCTTACCGTTGACGATCTGGGGAGGCAGAACGTCCTGCTTCCGGGCGTACTGGGGAAAATCCTCCCGGATACGCTCCTGAAAATCGGCAGGCTCCACATTGTTGATGGAGAGAATGGTGGGAAAGCGCAGCTGGCAGATGACCTCGTGGGCCAGCGTTTTTTCATAGTGGGTGCGGGGACGGTCGGAAAACAGCATAAAAACAGCTCCTTTGCATGAACTATTTGATGGTCCTTATTGTAGCCCCGCCGGGGAGAAAAGTCAACGTTCGGCGGCGGTGAAAACACAGTCCTGTGCGCCCGGTTGGAATTCTCTGCCGTGGTTTCCAGATATTGAGGGTTGTTTCCTGTTGGTGGGTTCCGCTACAATAAAGTTACAAAACGGTTACAAAAAGGAAAGGACGGAACAACCATGAAACGACGAGCCTGCAAGCGCTTGCTGACCGCTGCGGTCCTCTGCGCAGCACTGACGATCCCCACCAGAGCTGCCCGACGGAGCGTACCGGTGCAGATCGACGGGAATCCTATCGCCGTGTCCGCCTATGTGGAGCAGGGCGTGACCTATGTGCCCCTCCGGGCCTTGCTGAATACGATGGGGGCGTGGGACGTCTGGTGGGACGAAGCCACGGGCCGGGCCGCAGCTGCCTCTGATGACACCCACCTTTGGGCGGACCCGGCGGCGGATACCGTCACCGTCGACGAAAAAGCTGTCCGGGGCCGGGTCACGGTGGAAAACGGCGTTACCTATGTCCCTCTGCGGCTGGTGGGAGAGGCCCTTGGTTGCCAGGTAGAGTGGGACCCGTATCTGAGGGGGGCGACTGTGACCTCTCCCGGTGCGGCCTACGATGCCGGGGAATTGTACTGGCTGTCCCGGATCATCTGCGCCGAAAGCGGCGCGGAGTCAATGTCCGGGCAGATCGCCGTGGGCAACGTGATCCTGAACCGGGTCAGGAGCAGCAGCTTTCCCAATACCGTGGAGGGCGTCATTTTCGACCGGAAGGACGCAGTGCAGTTTGAGCCAGTGAGCAACGGGCGGGTCTATCTGCCGCCTACCTCACAGTCGGTGGAGGCCGCCAAGCGGGCGCTGGACGGGGAAAATGTTGTCGGCTCCGCCCTGTATTTCTACGCCCCGGCTCTATCGCAGGGGACGTGGATCAACGCCAACCGACCCTATCAGCAGACCATCGGCTGCCATCGGTTCTACCGGTGATACGGGACTGGAGGGTGCTTCATATACATAAAAACCGGCTTCCGTTTTACGGAAGCCGGTTTTTATATGACTATTTACACGTAGCTCTGGGTGGTCACATCGAACACGCCCCGGGTGGTGATGCGGAGGGAGGGAATCACCGGCAGGGCCATGAAGCTCAGAGTCATGAAGGGATCGATGCCGGGGTTCACGCCCAGCTTGTGGGCGGCATCCTTGGCGGTTTCCAGCTTTTCGTTCACCGTGACCAGCGGCTCGTCGCTCATGATGCCGGCGACGGGCAGGCTCAGTTCGGCAACGACTTTGCCGCCATCCACCACGCACACGCCGCCCTTCATTTCCAGAATGCGGTTCACGGCGAGCGCGAGGTCGCGGTCGCAGGTGCCGATGGCGATGACGTTATGGGAGTCGTGGGAAATGCTGCTGGCCAGCGCGCCGGACTTCAGGCCGAAGCCCTGCACGTAGCCGAGGCCGACGTGGCCGGTGTTATGATGCCGCTCGACCAGCGCCATTTTGGCGACGTCGCGCGGCGCGTCATAGCCGTCGGCGGTTCCAAGGTTGGGGGTGATCAGCTCATGCGCCTTCACGCCCATCATGGGCAGCGTTCCGGCGGCGAGGCGTTCCTCGGTGACGAAGGGCGCGCGGAACGTGTCGTGCGCACGGGCGGACAGGCCCTCCTCCACCTTTGGCTGTTCCATGATCACGTTTTCGCCGTCGAAAACCTCTCTTCCGCGCTTGAACACCTGAAGCACGTTGAACGAGCGGAAGTCGTCGAACACCACCATGTCCGCAAGGTACCCGGGCGCGATTGCGCCCTTGTTGTTCAAAAGGAAATAGCGCGCGGCGTGGTGGCTGGCCACCTTGATGGCGATGACGGGATCCACGCCGCGGGCGATGGCTTCCTTTATAATATAGTCGATGTGTCCGCCGGTCAGAAGGTCGATGGGATGCTTGTCGTCGGTTGCGAACATGCAGCGGGACTCGCGCGCCTGCGTCAGAATCGGCGCGAGCGCCTTCAGGTTCTTGGCCGCCGTGCCCTCGCGGATCATGATAAACTGCCCCAGCCGCAGCTTTTCCAGCGCGTTTTCGAACGTGTAGCACTCGTGGTCGGAGTACACGCCCGCGGCGATATAGGCGTTCAGCTCTGCGCCGGACAGGCCGGGCGCGTGGCCGTCGATCTTCTTGTGATGCGCCTGGCTGGCGAGAATCTGCGAAATGGCGAACGGGTCGGCGCGGGTCACGCCCACGTAGTTCATCATCTCCGCCAGACCCAGCACGCGCGGATGGGCAAACCATTCGTCGATGGCGCGGAAGTCGAGCTTCGCGCCGCTTTCGTCCATGTCGGTGGCGGGCACGCAGCTGGGCAGCATGAAATGCACGTCCAGCGGCAGCCCCTCGGTGGCCTCCATCATGTAGCGGATGCCGTCCACGCCCATGACGTTGGCGATTTCGTGCGGGTCGCAGATGACGGTGGTCGTGCCGTGGCGCACGACGGCGCGCGCGAACTCCGCGGGCGAGACCATGCTGCTCTCCAGATGAATGTGCGCGTCGATCAGACCCGGGCACACGAATTTGCCGCTCACGTCCACCTCGCGCACGCCCTCGTATTCGCCCACGCCGGCAATCAGCCCGTCGGACACGGCGATGTCGCCCACGCAGAATTCCGAGGAAAACACGTTCAGATACGTGGCGTTTTTCAGCACCAGATCGGCCTTCATCCGCTTCGCGGCGACGTTCACCAGCTTCTGCTTCTTCGCAAGCTTTCTCGCGACCTTCTCCTCCGTCCGCTCACCCATGTAGCCCATAAACCGCGCCCTCCTTTAAATTTTTCGCATTATATCATATTTGTATCGCCCTGTAAACACGAACCCGCGCGGAGATTGCGTTACGCGCGCGGAAATGCTATAATGATTGCGCAAACATCGCCGCTTCGAGGAGGAATTTGCATGGATCGATTTGCAATGGGACGCTTCGCCGCTTCTCTGCGCGCGGAGCGCGGCTTGTCCGCGGACGACCTCGCCTGCTTCATCGGCTCCACGCCGCGCAGGCTTCTCGCGCTGGAAAACGGCCGCGGCATGCTGCCGCCGGATTCGTTCCGCGCGCTGGCGGACTATCTGAACGTATCCATCGCCGAGCTTTTCGCAGGCCGCCGGTTCACCGGGACCGACGCGCCGGAGGACGTTTCCGCCGCGCAGGCGGACGCGGACGACGTGACCGTGATTTTCCTGCTGTCGCACGGCAGCATCGACGCGTCGAAGGGCTACTATCTGCACGGCGCTGGCGGCGAGACTCGCATTTACGGCAGCGAGCTGATGCCCGTCATACGGAAGATTCCCGGGCACGTGGTGCTGATCGTCTGCTCTTGCCATAGCGGCGGAATCCTCAAGTTCTACGGCGGCGCGAGCGTCGGCAAGGTCTCCGTGCTCTGCTCCACCGTTGGGGCTATAAAGAGCAGCTACTACGACACGCCCGAACCCGGCAAGTCCTACGACTTCTTCACCCGTGCGCTTGTTCGCGGTCTGGGCTGGGGCGCGGCGGGAACGCTGCCCGCGGACGCGAACGGAGACGGCCTCGTCACGCTGAGTGAGCTTG
>ENA-UEQL01001943-UEQL01001943.1-human-gut-metagenome-genome-assembly--contig:-NODE-1943-length-13999-cov-18.418115_pt1 | contig 13999 bp, 7 predicted proteins | sample MGYA00242905_ERZ507926 | MGnify/ENA primary metagenome ERZ507926 (study PRJEB26167, sample SAMN06115531) | human gut metagenome | host: Homo sapiens | place: China:Henan | collected 2015-09-09...
GCCGTGCGACCTCTCGTGGACTTATTTTCCCGCAAAGGTAATAGGCTGCTCCAATCTTGCCAATGCCGGCGTTCCGCTGCGAGTGAGTCGTAAAAATCTTCCTCTCCGTCTGTCGAGCGTATTTTTCCGCATCAGCCTTGTCAGATTGTTTTCGCCACCTTTTGGAGGCAGAAAAATAAATCCCAAAGGTCGCAAACAGGCCGAAAAAAGGGAAAAAAAGAAAGGTTAAATTATGAGTTACAACAAATTGAAATCATTGGTAGCGAACGTGGAAGCCATAGAAACGGCAATGAAAATCCAAGTTCAAGGCAGGCAGGCCACTGCGGAAGAAAAAGAAATTTTATCCCGATATTCTGGTTTCGGGGGTATCAAAGAAGTGTTGAATATAGGTACGGACAAGCCCATAGGTGGTGATATGCAAGAACCGATACAAAGATTGCAGGAGTTAATCAATGCTTACCCTCATTTCACAGAACCCATGCGACACAATGTCATAGAGGGTATCAAAGCATCTGTACTGACAGCATTTTACACTCCTAAATTCCTTGTTGATGCAGTGGTGCGGCAGATACACGCCACGTTCAGCGAAAACGGCCTCAAAATGCGTTCATTTCTCGAACCGAGTGCAGGTATAGGCGGTTTTCTGCCCATAGCCATGTCCGGCACGTATGGCTATGCCATTGAGAAAGATCTCATTTCGGGGATGATACTTTCCCTGCTCCATGAGAACACGCTAACACGGACGGCTGCATTTGAAACCATTGGAGAACAAGGTTTTGAGCATACAACTTTCGATGTCATAGCCTCCAACATCCCGTTTGGCAATTTCCGGGTATTCGATGCGGAGCTGTGGAAGAAAGGCGGTATGTACGAACAGGCCACCAAGACCATACACAACTACTTTTTTGTCAAAGCGATGGAGTTGTTGAATGAGGGTGGATTATTGGCTTTCATCACATCGAGGGGCATAGCCGACACGCCCGGTAACAAGTTCGTGCGTGAATATCTTGTAAATCATGCAGACCTGATAAGTGCAATCCGTCTGCCCGATATGCTTTTCATGCAGACAAGCGGTATAGAGGTAGGCAGTGACCTGCTGATATTCCAAAAGCACACGCACAAGACGGTACTCTCACAACGGGAACAACTGTTTTTACAAGTAGGCAGGGAAAAGGCGGACGCCATAGGCACAATGACCGAATACGCCAACAAATTGTTTACCATGCCGAAAACTACCCTTGCAACAGGTAGCCGCATTGTACAGAACCAATACGGAAAATATGTGCGCAAATACCAATGGCAGGGAAATGAAAATGCCATGTCGCAATATCTCGCCGCACTGCTGAAACTCGACTTTGGCCGATATTTCCGCAAAAGTCTTTTCACAGGGAACGGACAGGGCAGCGAACATATGCAAATGTCCCTTTTCGGGAATGTAGCGATGAAACAAGTAGAAAAAGGTAAACGAGCCTACACGGATGGGGTGGAAGCATGGATGAAAGACGGCGCAATGGTACTGTTTGAGGGCCAGGTGGGTACTATCCAATATCGAAAATCAAGTCTTTATCAAGAGGTAGCCATTGATTTTGTGCCGGTGGACGAGGGTAAGGTCAATACAGATAGGGCGAAAGACTATTTCCCTATACGCAAAGCATACTTTGAACTGTCAATTAAAGAGAGGGAAGAACAAAAAGAGGATAACGGATTGCGTAGAGAGCTGAACGCCCGATACGATGCCTTTGTTGCCAAATGGGGCTGTTTCCACGAGAACGACAACAAGGAGTTTATCATGCTTGACAGCCTCGGTGTGGAAGTCTTTACAATAGAAATGCAGCTTGGAAAAGATTTAGTCAAGTCCGACATCATGCGTGAACCTGTGGCGTTCAAGAAGATAGACCCGAACAAACGGCTGACACCGATTGAAGCGTTGGCAAGCAGCTTGAATTTCTACGGCAAGGTTGATATGGACTACCTGATGCAGTCCACGGACAGTGCCGAGGAAGAAATCATCGGCGACCTCAAAGGTGAAATATTTTACAATCCCGCTATCGGGGAGTGGGAGCATAAAGGCAAGTTCCTTTCAGGCAATGTCATAGCCAAATGCAAGGAGATAGGTTCTTACTTGTCCGAACTCACGGACAGGGAAAAAGATTGGACGGAAACTGCTGTAAAGGCTTTGGCGGATGTGACACCCGAAGCGATACCCTACGAGGAACTCGACATTAACATGGGTGAGCGTTGGATTGACACTAAGTTATATGCCGATTTTGCAACTGAACTTTTCGAGACCGAGACAAGCGTAATGTATTTCGATGTGAACGACACCTACATGGTACGTCTGCAAAGTTACTCTCCGGTGGCTTACAACACCTATTTCGTTCGTAACTATGACGGTGGGGATTTGTTTGTTCATGCCCTGCATGATACTGTACCTGAAATCACGAAAGAGATATACCGCAATGGTGATAAGGTGCGTGTACCGGACGAGGAAGCCATACAGGAGGCAGCCACCAAGATACAGGAGATTAGAGACCGTTTCAACCGCTGGCTTGACAGGCAGCCGATAGAGGTTCGGGACGAGCTGGTGAGGGTGTATAATGAGCGTTTCAACTGCTATGTCAGGCCGCACTATGACGGTTCGGCACAAACCTTTCCGCAGCTCTCTTTCGAGCAATTTCCATACGATAGCCTCTATCCCTCACAGAAAGATGCTATCTGGATGATTAAGCAGAACGGAGGCGGTATCTGTTGGCACGAGGTAGGCACAGGCAAGACGATGATAATGTGTGTTGCCGCCTACGAAATGAAACGTCTCGGATTGGCACACAAGCCGCTTATTATCGGGCTGAAAGCCAATGTGCACGAAATCGCCGATACGTTCCGCAAGGCATACCCTACGGCCAAAGTTCTCTATCCGGGCAAGGACGATTTTACCCCTGCCAACAGGCAAGAGGTCTTTTCAAAAATCAAGAACAACAACTGGGACTGCATCATACTCACGCACGACCAGTTCGCCAAGATACCGCAGTCAGAAGAGACCATGATAGATATATTCACGGAAGAGCTTGCCGATGTGGAACGTAACCTTGAATTTTTGGAGCAGTCCACTATGCGTTACCGTAGCGGAAAGATGCAGGAGGGGTTAGAAAAGCGCAAACAGAACCTTGGGGCTAAATTACAAGAACTGCGTATGAAAATCAATAATCGGAAAGACGATGCTGTGGACTTCCACACAATGGGAATAGACCATATTTTTGTAGATGAGTGCCATATTTTCAAGAACTTAATGTTCCAGACACGCCATAACCGTGTGGCAGGTATCGGCAACACCAAAGGCTCTCAAAGGGCAATGAACCTCTTGTTCGCCATTCGTGACATCCAACTTCGTACAGGTCGTGACCTTGGGGCTACGTTTCTGTCGGGTACAGTGGTGGTAAATGCACTGACCGAACTATATGTGATGTTCAAGTATTTGCGTCCGCAGGAGCTTCAACGGCAACGGATTAGCTGTTTCGATGCGTGGGCAGCCATATTCACAAAGAAAACGGCAGATTATGAGTTGAACGTGACAGGCTCGGTGAAGCGCAAAGAGCGTTTTCGTACTTACATCAAAGTACCAGAACTGGCAATGTTCCTGCGTGAGATTACGGATTATCGTACAGCCGACATGATAAATCTTGATGTGCCTGAGAAGAACGTGCGTTTCCTCTCTTATCCCCCGACAATTGAGCAGGAGGAAATGATAGGACGCTTGGTATCTTTTGCCGGTAGCGGCCAGTGGGAGGACTTGGGGCTTGACGTTCCGCAACCTGACAACCTCGACAAGGCGAAAATGTTGGTTGCGACCAATGTAGCCCGAAAAATGGCTCTTGATATGCGCTTGTTGGGTTGCAAGTTCAAGGATGATGCCGATAACAAGGCTTCTATCTGTGCGAGGACAATCTATGACTACTATATACGCTCGAATGACAATCGGGGTACACAGTTCGTGTTCAGCGACCTTGGTACATACAAACCGAACGAATGGAACATATATACCGACATCAAAGAAAAGTTGGTACGGCTCGGTATTCCTGCTGATGAAATACAGTTTATCCAATGCGCCACTACCGAGAGGGCAAGAAAAAAGCTGTTTGAAGAAATGAACAACGGCAAGGTGCGAGTTCTTTTTGGAAGTACGACCATGTTAGGCACAGGTGTGAACGCCCAACAAAGGGCTGTGGCGGTGCATCACCTTGAAATACCTTGGGTGCGACATGAAGTCGCATAGATAATTGTTGGAATGATACTTACGGGTATCAGCTTTAACCCGCTGTTCCGTCAGCGGTAGCCTACCGACCGATGCACCTTAATGTTGTATTAAGCGGTCGGGACGAAGTACACTTTCGCAAGACAAGACAGAACCGTGAGGGGAAGTCAAGTACGGTTAGTATCATACCGTAGAGTGGCGAGGCTGGATAGTATGGTTAGCGCAAGCGAACTGTTAGTAAACTTCGTAATGTCACGAAAGAGTGTAAGATACTGGCACACTCTACCCAAAAGGGAAGCGGTCGGTTAATCCTCTCCATGGTAGGATTACACGGATATAAGCACCGCCGGAGGATGAGACAGAACCTAACCTATCCGTTAGTTATCTATGTGGAACATGGTAAGCCTGTATTATCTCCTGTCATGTAAAAATGACAGGTAAGCTGACAGCAATGAAAGCCGAATGGTGTGCAGGTATAAGATAACAGAAAAAGCGAACGCCGTTCTGTAATGGAGCGGATACGGATTGAACCGACATCACGGGCTGATGTGGGCGACATCATCCGACACGAAAGTGGGCAGACTTCTGTGACGACATTAGGTAGGCAATCAAACCGAATGTTGTCAAATGGTGATTCTTTACAATTAACTTTTAGAACTTTCAAAAGGAGGAAAGCAAATGAACGAAAACAAGACATCGTGTGCGCCTGCTGACAATCAACAAACACTTTGGGACAGAATAGACTGGACTAAAGCGGAGTTGGCTGTCAGAAAGCTACAAGCACGAATTGTAAAGGCTCAGAAGGAAGGCAGATACAACAAGGTGAAAGCCTTGCAGTGGACGCTGACCCACTCTTTTTACGCAAAAGCCTTAGCCGTAAAGAGAGTTACTTCTAACGGAGGTGGCAACACCCCCGGAGTGGACATGGAAACATGGGAGAAACCCGAAGCAAAAACACAAGCGATAAGCGAACTCAAACGCAGAGGCTACCAGCCGAAGCCATTGAGAAGAGTCCACATCAAAAAGAGTAATGGCAAACTGCGACCGTTGGGAATACCGACAATGAAAGACAGAGCCATGCAAGCACTCTACCTTATGGCATTAGAACCAGTGTCGGAAACAACAGCCGACTCACGTTCATACGGTTTCCGCAAGGAACGCCGCTGTATGGACGCGGTAATGCAATGCCATAACATTCTCCGAAAAGGCTATTCTCCCGAATGGATTCTGGAGGGTGACATAAAGGGGTGCTTCGACCATATCAGCCATGAATGGCTGCTTGCCAACATCCCTATGGACAAGGCAATACTCCGAAAATGGTTGAAATGCGGCTATATCTTCAACAAACAGATGTTCCCGACAGAGGAGGGAACGCCACAAGGTGGCATTATCTCTCCCACGCTTGCCAATATGACATTGGACGGATTGCAGAAAGTCCTTGCAGAGAAATATAAACGAGTTAGAATCAAAGGTAAGTTATATTCGCCAATGGTGAATCTTGTCCGTTACGCTGATGACTTTATAATTACCTGCGAGAACCGTGAAACACTTGAAAAGGAAATCAAGCCATTGGTAGCCGACTTTATGTCTGAAAGAGGTCTGACCTTATCAGAAGAAAAGACGGTGATAACCAATATCCATGACGGCTTCGATTTTCTCGGTTTCAACATCCGCAAATTCGGCAATGAAATATTGACCAAGCCGACCAAGAAAGCCGAAAAACGTTTTATGGAGAATATCCGTAAGGTGACAAAAGGTCATAAGGGTTGCAAGCAGGAATCATTAATCAGGATGTTGAATGCTAAAATTCGAGGATGGGGAGCATATTATCAGCATGGGGCGACACGTGATTCTTTTCACAGAATCGACCATCAGATATTTCTCGCCTTGTGGCAATGGGCTAAACGCCGTCATTCCAAGAAAGGGAAACGGTGGATAAAAGACCGCTATTGGCACAATATCCGAGGGAACAGCTGGACTTTTGCGGCTAAGTTCAAGAAATCAAACGGCAAAGAAGACCAACTTACCTTGTTGAAACTGGCATCTTCGTTTCCTTTTCTGCAATATACGCAGATAAAGGGGGACATGAATCCGTTTGACGCAGACTGCCGCCTGTACTTCAATAAAAGAATGAAGTCAAAGATGCTTGTGACGCTGAAAGGACGTAAATCCCTGCTTTACCTATGGGAAAAGCAAGGTCGGAAATGTCCGATATGTGGTGAACCGATTGACACGCATAAGGCATGGAATGTAATGCCGACTGTACAAGACGGACGGAAATGCAATATGTTGGTTCATGATGAATGTTTCAAATTATCCCGTAAAAAACAATGGAAACAAGAAGTAGGATGAGCCGGTCTCTGCACACGAACAGAGACTTTGAAAAGCTTGAGCCGTATGAGGGGAAACCCTCACGTACGGTTCTGAGGGGGGAAGAGGGCAGTAATGCCCTTGACCTACCCGATCGACCTGCTGACATGGAGCAACGCAATGGCAGGGCAGTACGCAAAGGCAACACTGTAAAGCTGTGGGGTGACAATGTGGTGGATATCGTAATTTATGGTACGGAAAAGACCCTCGACGCCTACAAGTTTAATCTGTTGAAAAACAAGCAGATGTTTATCAATCAAATTAACAACGGCACAATCGCCGTGCGCCGTATTGACGAGGGAGGCATGGATGAGGACAGCGGTATGAACTTCGCCGAGTTCGTGGCTATTCTGTCAGGCAATAACGACTTGCTGAACAAGACGAAGCTCGACAACAAGATTATGCAGCTTGAAAAGGAACAGGCTATTTTCAAGAAAGAACGCATCCGTGCCGAGCGTAAAATAGCTGCCGGTCAGGGAGAAATCGAAAAGGCAAAGCGTACTGAGGCCGATTTCAAGAGGGATTTGGAATACATCAACTCGTATAATGGGGCAAAGGCAACCCTGCTTTTAAACTTACCGCAAGCCAGTACCGAGGAAGTTGGCCGGGAGTTGCACCGTATAGCCAAGACCTACCGCAACGGAGCGTATGGCACAGTTGGCACGTATGCAGGACTGAACTTGTTGGTACATAGCGAGTATAATATGGACGGTACGTTTGACCGCAATACATTCTTTGTAGAGGGTATAAGTGGGTTGAAATACCGATGCGGCCTAAGCGGTGCGCTGCCGCTTGGTTTCGTTGAGTCGGCGCAATATCCGCATGGAGCATTAAGCAAATTGCCCTCTCTTATCGAGAAGCAACAAAAGGCGGTAGAGCGGATAGAAAGCGAAATTCCTACATTGCAGAAAATCGTTTGTCGCCAGTGGAGCAAGGCTGATGAGCTGTCAAGGCTCAAACAGGTATGTAAGGAACTTCAGCACAGGATTGATGAAAGTCTGAAAGAGGCCGAACAACCACAGGCTGCCAAACACGAAGCTATTGCCGAAGCTGCTTGACATAATCATAATTTAACCGTTCCCTCTGCATGGTCGCGATGACCGGGCAGAGGGATTTTTTTGCGCTCCGGTCTGCCGACGGCTCTACTCTTTTATGGCATCCTTTCTCCCTTTATAACCTCCCGATTCCCCGCCACCACCCATTCTCATTTATAGCTATTAATATCTTCTGTTTTTAGTCAAATAGAGATAATATTCTTTCATCGCATATCCGTTTTTTGCGATACGCCATTTTTAGCTTCTACATTGGTGGCAATGTATCACTTTTGCCTTCACACCTCCTAATAGCTTCAATCAAGGCATCTTTTAATCTTATGAAGGCAAGTTTATCCACTCCTTTTGATATACTGATTTCATTACCGACCAAATCTTTCAACTTGAGTAAACAAGGAACATCTGCCTTATATCTGTCTCCCACATCTTGTAAATCATAGTCAAAATTATAATGATAAGCAAGAAATTGCGTAAAAGTATTTCTGCTTTTATTGCTTAGTTTGCAGATAGCATCAAAAAGAGCATTGGCATCTTCATATGCAAATATAGCACGAAGTTCGTATGTACAACTTTTATCTGGATAAGACAATCTGTCTATGATTATAAGTTGTTCTACTGTTCCTTCAGTCAAATTACGCAGTGCTTTTTGCATTTGATCCGGCAACTCATTTATCTTTGATTTCATCTTCTGCAAGAAATAGTCCACAATATCATCCGTTATTGGGGTCTTGGAATCTGTGGTTACATAATTACATCCACTAATAAAAAGCCCTCTTAGCTGATAAAGTTCCTCTAAACTGGTTTGACTATTAATTATTTCTGCTATTCTTACTTTTATTAAAGAGACATAAGCCTGTATAAAATAGAAAATGCCAATAGCATGAAAATATGATAGATACGCAATACTATAACCAAGTTGATAAGCGTCTTTTATCTCTCTATCCAATATGGATTTTATAGTGTCCTGACAAATACTTTCAAGTTTTTGCTGCTCCATATCGAAAAAGCCGGATAACATTTCCCAAGGTTTCAATTCTTTTTGCTTATCCCTTATCTCCGTAACAATAAATTCTACAAGTGGAGCACCTGTAATAATATAGTGTATAATAGCCGTAACATACTCCGGATTTAAGACATCATAAATTAGCTCTTTGTTTAAAGAGTGATATTTTTCCCTTAGATGCTGTATCCTTTGCTTATCCTCATTATTATCTTGGAGTAGAGAAATCCGACAATCTCTACTCCAATTACAAATTACCTCTTTGTTCTCACTATTATTATACTCTGCATACACTGCAATAAATGACCCAAGAATATTTTTAAGAAAGATATTATCCTTTTCAACCAGCTCGGGAGGAAGTTTGTTTAAGTGGCTTTTAAAATCATATAAGCATTGTCTCAAAACTCGTAAGTTATCGGATTTTGTACACTTAAAACAGGCAATAATGAAATCACGCATTTCTTTCAAATAATCGGATACCGGTACTTCGCCAAGGAAGTATTCGATGGCTTCTTCTATGTCAGGTTGTATTTCAAATTCCTTGCCTATGGTCTTTTCCTTAAACTCATCCAATACAGCCTTGGGAAGTTTTTCAAGGTGGTTCTCATCTCCAATTACGACAACATGGCAATTACAATGTTCTACAAAATAGTTGATAAAGCCTAACAATTCCTTCATCTCTATCAGGCACCTTTCGATGTCATCGAATATCAGAAACTTTACACCTTTTATACTGTCGTCTTTCACTTGTAGTAACGACAACGAATCCAGTGTTGCGGAAAATGAACCAACCTCTTTAGAGTCTTCATTAAAATCCATACTTGTCTTGAAGACTACCTTACCGGCTAATTTCAAAACTCCTTTTATGAAACGCCCCGTTTTCGAATAGAAGAAAGGATTTAACTCCCTATCTATAGCTGTCTTGATGTCATTCACGCTATCCATTCCATAGGTCGAAATGTAGATGGGCTTTAGCGTAATTTCCCCGTCGGTATCTGCGGTTCCATCAAACCTCTTCTTCCATTCTTTTATAAGATGAGTTTTGCCACATCCCCATTTTCCTTTCAGCATCACGGCATACTGAGGATTAGTATTATCAGCATAGCTGTTTAAAAAATCAAGAATCAAAGTATTCATACCTTTGTTATTAACATAATTCTATTTTAACTCCATTGGAAAACAAAAATGTAGCAATAAGAACATTAAATATTGAAATAGTAAACGACGCTGCAAATCCATTATCACCACATCCACAATGAACAAAGTTAGTGATATTTCTTAATACAATAATATCCAAACAACTATATTTCATGTTTCTTCTTTGAAAAATTCAATAAAGGCTTGCAGGAATCGTCAGTCTTACCATTGATTGCTTAAATATGCGTCTCCTATCATAATAATATCCGCAGAAAATGTGATGGTGGAATACATTTGGCGTTTCCTGTCAACATTGTAAACCTCTTTGTAATATACGATATACGCATATTTGAACTCCACGACACGAAAGATTGAATTATCCTTAGTGTTGTAATAAATCACCTTGCCGCTTATCGCTTTGAAAGGACTGTTTACCATTGCTTCAAGAATAGTAGTTTCTCTGGTAGATTCAACGGTTATGGTAATACGTCCGCCAATAACATTTGTCACTGGCCTTCCTTTATTATCTGTCTTGCGGTTAAATTCAATATGTGATGAAATCACTTCTATATCCTTCCCTTGCAAGCACACGGTTGCCTTTAATTCTGCCATGCTGATCTTATTATTTATTATAAAACCAAGACATTTCGCCTTGGTTAAAGCAGTCAGACCGCTTTCAAGACAAGAAAGAGGATATCATATTTCGCAAATATAGAATTTTCCTTTGAACATAACAAACAATCAATTAAATTTATTAACCAGCAAAATAGAAGAAACTCTATTTACAGGCTATCCTCCCTTCTAAGTATTATTTATACAAAGTAGAGAAATGCCTGCAAGTTCAAGATGTACCACAAGATTAAGACTTGATGTAATTTTTTCAAGTTGAGAGCCGAGCTATCCGCGTAATAGCTCGGCTTGTTTTTTAAAATGAGGGAAAAGATTATTTAGACAGATGGTATTTGTCCTTTATATGTTCGGCCACGTGTTCGACTTCTGGGAACAACGTTGATTTGTCTATGCCGAGGGCTTCAAGCTGCTTCCTGATCTTCTGCTTCTGCGCTTTATTGATGATGTACATTTTGTATCTGAAGTTAAGCTGTGCAGGCTTGCTTTTATTGCCATTGATACCATAAAGGAAAAATGCCCCGGACTGCCGGATTATGCGAGGATTGTCAAACATAGGTTTCACGCAAAAGACTCTCTCGATATCCTTTGAGTCAATCACATTCTGAAAATGAGGTTTCTCGTACTTAATTTCATGCAGAAGATATTGGATTTCCTCTTCGGAGTTGAACTCCTTCCTATCCAGTTCTCTCAAATCTTCGATACTGAAATCTATTGGGCGTTTGGCGATATTAGAAACGACACTGACAGCATCGCTATCAAAATATTTAATATCTGACATTTGAACTTCGAATCGGAACAGTTTTCCGTCAACGGCATCATTCTCGCACGCAAAATACAGAGCTACCAAAGGATTTGTAGTAATATCCAAGAGGCGTGTCGGCAAGGAGTAATGCTGCATCTTGACCAACTTCTCAAAGGTAGATGTACACCCTTTGAAATCAGCCGGACTTTGAGCGATAATATCTCTGAAAATTCTATTTTCATTCTGGATTAAGAATTTCTCTCGATAGATGGAGGGAATCAATCCAAAACTCTTATCTGACTGTCCTCGATAAAAGATATGGTAATCCATATCGTCCTCTAATTCATCTTCAAGTTTCTCGAATAGAGTCCGGATGCTACCAATACTTGATGAATCACTCTCCGGTGTATAATTATATGCCTCGTATGAAATCTCCCACGGACGTTTCCCAAGAGTCTTGACTATTTTTTCTGACAACTCATTATATGATGCAAAACTATCATAAGTGTAACCCAGTTTTTTACTTCTTAGATACAATGAAGTGTTGGAGTCCAAAGGAACATATCTTTCCGGATTAGCGTAGAACAGAACAATGCTGAGTTTTCCCTTTCCGACACTTTTAATGTTCAATGCCGTTTGAAAAAGTTCTTCATCTACTTTCCCTTCTTTTACCTGTCCGAACAATTCCCATAATACATTTATATCATTGTTGCCCCTGATTGTCTTCCATGGGAATAGATGCACTTTCATGGGATGTGTTGTCGGGATGCCTGATACATCTGTCGGTTCTGGACATTTAAAAGGTAGCTTACGCCTTAAATCCTGTAAGATTTCAACTCTCCTTTCATCGGAGTGAAACTTGTTGAGATACGCCAAGAATGTGAACGGGTCTATTTCTTGCAGTGTGATCTCTTTGCCTTTTTCTGTGCCATCGCGAAAACCGGTAATACCTATATCTTTTAGCGTAGATATAAGTTCTGGCTGGCTATTCTGTTTTTCAAGTAGCCAATCGGATAATTCTTTATAGAAAGGCAACCATGTAAATTTATTTTCCATATTTAATGATTTATTTGATAAAATATGATTATGTTATAAACATTGCAACTAATGTTTTCGTTCTTATATAACAACTTAACAATTTGAAATTGATACAACTTACGTCAAGTACAATCTCTTGCATCTCATAATAATTATGACCGAATGCTTATACATAAGAGTGAGACATGCAGAATAACGGAAGATGAAGTACTGTCACGAGGTAAATATTGATACTGATAATCGAGTCGAACTACTTGGAGATTGGTTATACCTTTCATGTTCACAGTTTTCAGACAGAGACTTTTATAATTGTCAAATCATGAAAAAGGTTCTTTCTGTAATCCACTTTTGCCTATTGGTTTAACGCTTTTTATCTTATCTCCACTGAAAACAATCTCAAGAATATAGCTAAAGGCACTTTTAATCTTCTCCAGTATTTCTTCGCAATATTTGGTATCTGTCAATATTACTTTGAAGATTAGGAACTAAATAATTATTTTCGAGGGGAGGGAAGACAAAATACCTTTTTATTTCAAACGGGCAAATTTAAATGGGTTCTAAGTTCAATTCCTTTTTTTACAAGGTATAAAGCAATATCATAATGATTCCATGCAATTGCAATATCTAATAAATTTTCACCATCATACAAATTTGTTAATTTCGCACCATAAGAAACTAAAAGATAAAACATATTCTTATTCCCTTGTGAAACAGAAATATAAACAGCGTCAAATCCTTCAGAATCAATGCTATTTATATCGGCTCCTTTCAATAATAAATATTCTGCGGCATTGTATCTTTTCTCTTGTACAGCCCATAGTAAAGGAGTAAAACCATTCTTATCTCTGATATTTATATCAAAATCAGACAAAGTCATTATCATTTTTATGAGTTTAATATTTCCATTAGCCGCTACTGCATGAAGAATATTAAATCCATCCCTATCAAAAAACATGCTATTTTTTTCTTTTAATAATAATTTTATAATTCGTAAACAATTTAACTGTATGGCTAATTCCAAAGCGCAAAGTCCCTGATTATTAGTATGAGTGATGTTAATTCCAGCATTAACTATTTTCTTAGAGAACCAATAATTTTTATAATAAACAGATAGAATTAGTAAATTATTACCATTTGAATCAAGATACTGATTTAAATTGATATCTTGGTTCAATATAGACTCTAACCACATTTGATTATTGGCTTCTAATTGCTTTATGAATTTGTTAATAAATGTCATATTATCGTCCTTTTGGAAAATTATAGTGATCATGGTTTAATGGTTTATTATTACCATCTCCAGGATGAAAGTGAGGAGGCTGATTGGAGGTATTGTAATGTAATACGGGCTCAACTCCATTTCCAGCTTTCTTTGCAGCCTCATAAGCTTTCTTTCTTGATGGATAATACTTCCTTTTGGCAATTGGATATGGAGATCTAACTTTTTGTTCATTGTCTTTTCCTTTATCCGCATTTTTATTTTCTTTGTATCCAGATTTACTGAGACCAAAACTATCAATCCACGCATTTGTATCCTCAACATACCCATATAGATTGAGTATTCCCCCAGCCAGTCCAATCGGATCTTGCGAGACATACATTCCCATCTTCGGTGAGTAGTACCTGAATCTGTTGTACGCCAGCCCTGTTTCCCGGTCATAATACTGCCCCTGGAACAGGAACGGTACCATTCCCTTGTTGCCGGTCTCCTCGATGACGTTCCCGTCCATGTCGAGCACCCGGCTCCACACCTCGTTGCCCTCGGTGTCGTATGCCTCCGT
>ENA-UEQL01001945-UEQL01001945.1-human-gut-metagenome-genome-assembly--contig:-NODE-1945-length-13992-cov-13.292059_pt1 | contig 13992 bp, 16 predicted proteins | sample MGYA00242905_ERZ507926 | MGnify/ENA primary metagenome ERZ507926 (study PRJEB26167, sample SAMN06115531) | human gut metagenome | host: Homo sapiens | place: China:Henan | collected 2015-09-09...
AGCTCCTCACCGGGCGAGGTCTTGAAGTACCACTCCTGCCCGCGCTCCGTCACATGGTAGGCGGCGTAGGTGCGGGCTGCTTCTTCCTCCGTGCGCCGCGCGGCATCCTCCGCGTAAATCTCGGCACTGATGCGTTTGTACTCACGTTCTGGGAGCTGGTTGCACAGCTCATCCAGCACATCTTCCAGATGCTCCTGCAGGGTTTCACCTTTGAGATGCTTCTCGATGGCATCCTTCCAACGCCGGTCGATCCACAGTGTGATGTCTACATGATCCGCCATCTCAGTTGCCCTCCTTCACAGCCGCAGGCTTCGGCTCACTGCTCTGCGGCTTGGGTGCGGCGGGCTTGACAGGACGCTTGGGTTTCACCGCCGCGGGAGCGGCCTTGCTGTCCAGATACTCCCGCAGTGGCTCCGGTACGGTTTTTTCATATAGAGCGTTCAGCGCATCCTCCAAGTGCTCCTGCACAGAGGAGTGTTCCTTGCGGAGCGAGAACTCCAGTGCGCCCAGCTTCTCATCGTCAAAGGTGACGGTGACAGTTGCTTTTTTCATGTGCGTGTCCTCCTTCTATATGCTATTTTCAGCGTTTTTGTGTTGTGGGTGGTGTAACTACCCTCGGCACGAGACAGGTGTTGTTGAAACGCTGCGCGCGCAGGGGTCATAGCGGCTTACTTGCCGTTTTCCGAGCCCTTGCAAGAGCTGCTTTTTGCGCTTCACTTGCGATCCGAGGCGGTACGATCTTTATCCATGATTTTGGAATGGTGTAGTCAACTGCCCGTCCGCTGCGGGACGCTTTGACGAGCCTGCAGTCCTCCGGCCTGTCCCGCGCCAGTGCTGCCAGCTTCTGACGCAGCATCTTGTTGTGGGTGTAAATACCGGCGGTCTTTTCTTCCTCGTTGAAGCTGATAATGGTTTCCTGCTCATAACGAGCCATGTTCATGCAACGCACCTCCGATCACAGCATCAGCGGCTCATTGAGTAACTGCTGATGCTCATCCTCATATACTTCGATGAGCAGGTTCTGGAAGATCTCACCCTCATCCATGGTCCGACGCTCCATCCAAGCCTCGCTCAGAAGCTCCAAAGGCTTCTCCTGGCGCAGCAGGAAGAGCGTCTTCTCTCGGGAGAGGGCTTCGCCCAACGCCATCAGCTCGGCGCGGCAGGTCGCCATGGCGGAGATCTCATCTGCTGCCATGATCAGCTCGCTGCGGGGAAGCTGATCCAACCCACGCATATACACTGCCATTTCAGCCTCCGTCTTTTGGAACAGAAGCTGCCATAGCTCCCGATCCGTTAATCCTTCATAGTTCATGATCGATCCTCCTTAGTCATAGCGGATATACGACACCTTCAGCCAGTGCGTCCATCCTCGGCCAGCCAACTCTGTTTTGACAACACCATACCTTGTCCCCATAGCTTCGATGACCTGACCGTTGCCGATGTAAACACCGATGTGTCCCTCATGCCAAACGGCAAGGCCGGGGATGTCCGGCATTGTGCTAATGGGTCCGGATTCCTTGGCGTTATAGTACATCTGGTTTGCGCCGATATCCGGCATCCCATGGGTACCATAGTCAATGGTCATCGTTTCCGGGGACAGCCAGCCGTAGCCTTTGATAAGTCCAACGCAGTCGGCAGTTCTGCCGCCCAGCCAATTGGCGCGGATGATGTCCTCGTGATTGCCAACACCGTCCGGGTACTGTGATACCTTGTAGGCAAGGAGTGACTCCGTCAGCACATTGCCATAGGTGCCCCAGACATAGCCCCAGCCGGACTCCCACGCATGAATGGCATAGGTCACAAGGTCGGTGGCATTTTTATTGGCGGGATCAACAAAGGCGGAGATGTCCAAGTCGATACTGCTTCCATCCCCGCGAAGGAACTCGCCGCTGTAGCTGCCGCCTGCGGCGCCGGCGATCATGGTATAGATGTGGTTGATGTTGTTCTTATCATCCTCCGTGATCGTCCGGCCCAGCTCCGCTTCCAGATTGGCATACGCCTGATATAGCGAAACCGGAACAGCGACGGTGTATTCTTCTGTCGTACTGGTAACCGTGCCATCGTCGTTCTCCACTTCTACCGTGCGGGTACGGGTTTCCCAAGTGTAGAAGCATTCTACGAAGCGGCTTGCTGCCCGTGCGGACGGCGCATCCTCGCCAAAGCAGAGGGCATAAAAAACGGCCTTGACTCGGATCGGGTCAAGGCTGTTTCCGCCTTCCGTCCGCCCATTGACGGAGGCGACCGCCGAATCCAGAAGAGAAAACGCGGTGCGCATCTCCTCAATGTGAGAGCGGAATGCCATAGGCACCTCGGTCGAGTAGCTCGTCCCATAGAAGGCTGCGGCTACCGCCTGGTTGTTGTGATCCGCACCGCCTGTGCCGATGGAGCACAGCGCGGCGATCAGGAGGATGACGGGCGAGAGAACAGCGACCAGCCCCCAGCCGATCCCTTTGCGGAGCTTCTCATTGGAAAGGGCTGTCGCCGCGGCTTTGGCGATCATACCTGCAGTTACCGCCATCAGCGACCACCCGCTGTGCCAAACAGCTTTTCCTTGTATGCAGGGGCGTGTACCGCCAGCAGATATCGCTCGTTGCCGCACTTGTACAGACAGACACCGCGCTGGGGAAACTTGATGAGATTGTATTCCGCCTCATCCAGCTGGAGCATCTCCATATAGCTGCGCTTATCGATGGATCCTGCGTTGAACAGGAACTGGTGAGGTGGGATGCTGAATAGCGGCTTTGTCATCTCACGGATACCCTCCTGGTCGAAGTCCTCCAGATTCTGCGAAGCCAGCAGCATGGCGGATTCCTTTTTGCGAACACGTTTGAGGCAGTTTCGGATGTACTCAATGGCCGTAGGGTTAGACAGCCAGATATATAGCTCGTCCAGTGCCGCCACCGTATTGCCCTCAGTCAACAGCTTGTCCGACAGGAACGACAGAATATTGAACAGCATGGCGTTGCGAACATTTTTTGCCGCGCCCAACAGTCCTTTGACACCGAACACCAAGAATCGGCTGGAGGTGATGTTGGTGTGCCCATTGAAAAACTGCGCGTCCGCGCCCTTGCACATGGAGTGCAGCCCCAACAGCACCTCACGCAGGATCTGCTCGGTGTAGAGCTGGTGAGCGGCCATGTCATAGCTTTTGTACTCCGACTCGATCAGGTCATAGAGGTCGGAGAGGGTTGGATAGCTTTCCGGCCGCATCCGGCGGAAGTTGGTGCGGTCTGTGATGCCCCATTTCTGATACAGCTTGGAGAGCATGATCTCAATGGTGTCGATATGGGCATCCGAAAAATCCTTGTAGGCGCGGAAGAAGTCCTTGAGGAAGGAAATGTGCTGCGCCAGCAGGGTGCTTTTTCGGAAGGCTTCCGGTGCGGCCTTATCTTCGGGGTCACCGCCGTCATCCCAACACTTCGGCTCCAGCACATTGATGATGTACTTACCGGCCATAAGGTCGGCAAAGCAGCCGCCCACGGCCTCGCACATTTCCTGCTGCTCATGCTCGGCATCCAGCGTGATAATGGATTTGCCAGACTCCAGCAGATTGAGGATGAGGAGCTTCATCAGATAGCTTTTGCCCTGGCCGGAGTTACCGAGAATGAGGATGTTGGCGGAGGTCTTATCCTCGTCACGCTGGTCGAAGTCCACGAGGATATTGCTGCCGTACTTGTCCCGTCCGACATAGAAGCCCTTTGCGTCCGTTTTACCGCTGTAGTTGAAGGGATAGAGATTTGCCACGGAGTTGGCCGGGAGCACACGTTCAAACTGTGCTCCGAAGGCATTGTAGCCCACGGGACTGACACAGCAGAAGCCCTGCTGCTGGCGGAGCAGGAGCCTGTCCACATTGAGCTTGCTCCGTACCAGTTCGGTCAGCACGTCGGTCTGGAGCAGCTTCAGCGCGTCATAGTCCGGGGCTGTCAGCTCGATGTAGACCGCGCAGTGGAACAGCGGCTCCTTGTTGCGGTGGCGGCTGCCCTCCATGGAGATCATGTCCTGCAGGTTCGTTTCTGCAATGATGGTCTGCCGCAAGTCATTGGGGTTCGATTTGTTCATGCGGTTTTTATTCGCGGCGTTGTGGAGGATACGATCCTCCTCGGCCGGGGTGAGCTGCCGGGTATAGATACGCAGGGTGATCCCGTCCTTCTCTCCCAAATGCCGCAGCAGAGCCTGCTCGTCGGTCTGGGTGGGATATTCCCGCAGGGCCCACACGCAGCGGAAGGTGTTGCCGCAGATGAAGTGGTCGGGATTAAACTGCACCACGGAGGGTGCGATCATATCCAGGAAGGATTTGACAGGTGTGTCCTCCGTGTGCCTTGCTGTAGCTTTTTTCTTGTTTGCTGCCAAGTGATATCCCTCCTTATTCTCCGAAAAGGACCCAGCGTTCGCCGTCGTGATCCTCGTACCGCTCGGTGGTCACGTTCTGCTCAAAGTAGACTCCCAGCATCCTTTTGAGATCCTCCTCGGTGGCACGGCGGACGGTGAAGCCGTTATCCTTGATGCTCTTTTCGATGCGGGAGAGGTAGCTGAACACATCGGACTCCTTTTTTCCCTGCAGCCGGACGAGGATATAGAACTCCCGGCTGGATGCCATGAGCACCTGAATACGATCCAGGTGCTTGCTGTCCTGCTCCAGCAGCTTTCGGATGACGGGCAGCTCCTCCTCGTTTGCCCGCTGGCGATAGAATGCCTTGTTGTTCTCAAAGGACTCCTTGGAATTTAACGCCAGCATCTCGATCTCCGCCATACCCTTGACCACATTGAGCAGGGCATAGATCCTTGCGCCCACGCCGGCGTCCGGCAGAACGGAGATGTTCGTGGGTTTGATAATGAAGAATACCAGCTCTCCCATGCGGGTGGCGATGCCATAGTCGGTAATATCATCAATGCCCATGAGCTGCCGGGTGGACTGCTCACGGGCATCTTTCTTTTTCTGCTTTCTGCTCATGTATCGAGCCTCCATTCATAGTATTGCTGTCGGGTCAGCAGGAACGCCGCGGCATAGCGGATGAAGTCCAGAATACTGGTGCCCTCATGCCGGATCGTCAGGAAGGCGAAGACTGCCGTCAGCACCAGCGGCAGGGCGATGCCGGTCTGGGTCAGCGCCAGGACAGAGAGAAGAAGTCCCACGCCGATGATGCCGATGTCCCGCAGCTCCCACAGCCACAGCGTGGCCTTTGCGGACAGGTTGTCCGGGTAAATGTACATGGCTGATTACCTCCAATGAGAATGAGGGAGGCCGCGGGAACACCCGCGGCCTCCTATGATGCTTGGTCACTCCGCTTCCGTGTCATCCAGCGCATTCTCGATGAGCTGGATGAGGAACTGCTTTTGCTTGAGGTTGCGGGCTGCCAGATATTCCTTCAGTCGCTCGAAGAGTTCTGCCGGGATCTGTACCGCCAAGGTGCGCTCTGCTTTCATACTGATCTGTCCTCCTTCGAAGTGTTCGGTGAAGATGCGCTCCACATATTCCGCCAGAGTGTTCAGCTCCAGCTGTTCTTTTTCTGCCATGATTTTTGCATGGAGATCGGTGGATATCATGGCGCAGAGGTTCTTTTTTCCCTCCATCGGTTCTGCTCCTTTCCTCGATTTTGCAAGCAAAGCATACTGAAAGAAGGTAAGAAAATCTATTCACCAAACCCAACGAAGAAGCAATGCGAAAGCCAGCGATACCACCAAAGCTATTATGCAGCGCGGAGCATTGCAGCGATCCGCGATATAATAAACTCCACACACGGTATCGCCACACTATTGCCCAGCGCTTTATACCTAGCGCTGTCCGAAGCATCGGGGAGGTCCGTCCATCCGTCCGGAAATCCCTGTAGGCGTTCGCACTCCAGAGGTGTTAAGCGGCGGATAAGGTAGGCATAGGCTTCTGCCTGTTGGCAAATTAGGTCGGTTGCGTCCTTATACTGACGAGCGCTCTGGGTACTTGCCACATTATTTTGCCTGAAGGCATCCACACGTTGCCGACTAAAGACCGCATGCCGATCCGTGGCAGTCAATGTATATGCCAAATCGTCCTGACAGCCAAGACCGTTGCCACCATTTTGAGGTTGACGATCTACAATGTTTCCAGCAATACAGATAGCATTGGAATCCTGCTCGACCAGCGGCACATTATTGCCGCCTGTGCCGTATCGCGCAGACATGGTCGGCGCGACCTTATGTGGCCCTGTGTAACGGCTATCAATGCCGTGGTTTTCGTATACGAGAGGTTGGTGTCCATGCTCCTGCGCCCGTAGTGTGCCGGACACATTTTCACTGTATTCCATCACGCTGCCGCCCTGATCATTGAGACACAAAACGGACGGCATACAATTCCCTCCGGCAGATCCTTTCAATGTGGGAGATAGCTCCTCGCCATAACCTATGCCCCCAGCAGAGGCTCCAGCACCTGCGGAGAAGGCAGCAGTCAGCACACAGGGATATCCCTGTCCTGCCTGACCACCTCCTGTCGATAGTGCCGTATGTCGTTCCTCGGAAAGGAAGCAATCCCCATTACCTTTGGTCACAACGCCTGAAGCTACGAAGGTCTGTTGTTTCATCCCTGGTTGTGCGCCCAGCGCACCAGCTACATCGTGAAGGTCGCGCACCTCATCCCGCTGATTGGCGGCAAAGGCCATGACTCCGTTTCTTCCAGTAGACATCCCGCAGTTGACGCCGAGCGTGGCTGCCACATCGCCAGTCAGATCACCGTTGTAGCCGTCAAAGCCCTCAACAGCTTCATCCGGCTGTGTCACGAAGGTCTGCATCTGCATATTCGTCGTTGCCATCAACGCACCTGACACGCCGTGCAGGTCGATGCCCTCATCCCGCTGGTTGATGTGGTACGCTTCTAATCCTGTGGGCTGTCCGTCCGGGCGCATGAGCCCCGCCTGAATCTTTAGGGCACGCTCCAGCTTCTTCGGCAGTTCCTTGCCGCGCTCAAAGGCCCGGCGCAGGATGCCCAGGCAGGCTTTCGGGGACAAATAGTATTTTAGGGGCGGATCTGCCTGCAAAATCTGCGATAAGGAAGATTCTTTTGCGTCTCTGGGCGACACCCCAGTATTGAGCGTCGAGGCACCGCCACGCCAGGGAGAAATCAGCTCCCAATAGAATTCGCCCAGCAGATTCCCAGCGCCCGGAGTCAGGTCGAGGGACTGAAACGGAATCGCATTTAACGCGGACGATCTCCTCCAGAACGATCCGGAAGTCCTCGCCCTTTGGCGTTCCCGAGCTGAAGGCGCCGGGCACGTTCTCCCATGCCATAAATCTTGGCCGAACATCGAGAGCTGTTCGGCCTCGTAATTTGTCTGCATTTCGCATCTCCTTTACCAGCCTGACCTGTTCCATAAACAGGCCGGAACGCGCCCCCGCAAGACCTGCCCTTGCGCCGGCTACGGACAAGTCCTGGCATGGGCTGCCCCCGCAGATGATGTCCACGGGCGGGAGCTCCGCACCATGCAGCTTTGTGATGTCACCCACATGAACCATGTCGGGGAAACGCAGCTTTGTCACCTCAATGGGAAAGGCTTCGATCTCCGATGCCCACACCGGCGTGATGCCACTACGGATCGCGGCCAAAGGGAAGCCGCCAATGCCATCGAACAAGCTGCCCATCGTCAGTCTGCTCATTTCGCCACCGCCTGTACGACCGTGCGCGTGGTGTTGACGGCAGCCTGCGCGGTATAGACAGCACTCATGAGGTTTGCCTTGGTGGAGGTATCCAGTCCAAAGGCTCCCGCGATACGGGGGATCTCACCGGCGGAGAGCATGAGTCCAAGCCCTAACAGGGCATGATCCTTGAACACCATAAGCCCGGCAACAAGGATCGTCGCCTGCAAGAACGCCGACAGGCATAGGCCGATGATCTGTTTGCACCATTGGGTAAAGCCGTCCGTATATCCGCGAGGGACGCTGAACATATAAAGGCTTCCCACGGCGATCTGGATGAGCAGGATGCCGCCGCGCTTCAGATTGGCGAAGAAGACCTTGACGACGGCATAAGCCATGAGGATAAGGCAGAACAGGACCATGATCCCGCTGGTGATGCTGCCGAAGCCCAGCAGCGGCCCGGCTGTCAGGTCGGTTATCGATTCCACAGCGTTGAACTCCTGCATGACCTCTCCGGCCACATCGCCGATGGAAGTCCCGTAGCCGGTGAGCGCCGCGGTGAAGGTCCCCTGCAGAGAAACGCACAGCTCATAAAGCCGGACCGGAACAACGGTGAAAAGGCTGACAGCCATAAAGCCCTTGATGGCATTGAGGGCGGTCTCGCGGATGTTGCCGCGGCCGCTGGAATACTCCACGCCGGTTTCGAAGCAGGCCACCACCAGCCCTGTGCCGTAGAGTGCCCATGCCAAATAGGAGAAGAACAGCACGATGCTCTGCACCCAATCCATGGTGAAGAGCTCCGCGCCCATGTTTCCCATTTCCGAAAAGAAGTTGCCGAGAAAGCCCACGATCTGACTGTAGAACCAGTCCACGATCTGGCCTAATACCTTGGCGGCAACAAAATCCCAAATGAACATTGATCGGTTTCACCTCACTTCCGGGTGAGGCCGCACCAGCTGCTTTGGGATATGGCAAAGGCCGTACAGCTGGTACGGCCTTCAAATCACGCTTTTGTTACATTGTCTGCTCCCACGCCCGGTCAGCGGACTGGCTCATATCCTGAAATACCTCCAGATAGTCTGACACCGCGCCGGACAGCACCTCATAGTCCTGCTGGGTGGGGTGATACACATACCAGCTCACCTTTCCATAGTCATCCCAAATGTGCGGCTCCACGCCGTTTCGGAAATTGGGATGTGAGGTCATCTTTATCCCAAGTAGATCCGAGAAGCGCAGGCGCAGGGTATCCACCTGCCCTTCGCTGCGGTTGAGGATCGTCAGCTGCAGGGCATTGTACTGGCTGGCGATCATGCCGGTGACGAATTGGATCTTCGCCCGATTCACGTCATTCAGGCGCACATAGCAGGCTCTGCCCACATAGGTGGCGTTGGGGTGGTGCTCCCCGACGATCTTCCGAAGCTCCTGTTCGTAAAATGTCATCGTCTGCACCTCAAATCCCGATGATCTGCCAGATATACAGCGGAGCCGTCAGCGTGAATACCAGGCAGGCAAAAAGGATGGCAGGTGCCGTCCACTCGAACTGGCCGCTTTTTCTGAAGTCGAAATAGGCCGTCCCCAGTTTGGCGAAGAAGAAAACTGCCAAGATCAGGTCGATGGCGGGGAAGACCACATTGTTCACCACGGTTTTGATCTGACCAGAGGCTGTTTTCCAGGTACTCTCCACGGCGCTGGCTACATCGCCCGTGCCTGCGGCAAAGGCCGTGGTTCCCATCACGCAGACCAACAGCAGGGACAGCACCAGTGCTGCGCAAAGGCGTTTGCGTTTTGTGTTGTTCATAGATTCCTCCGTTTCTATCGTTGTTTTGCGGGAGCAATATGCCACTCCTCCCAGAGATTCCCCCGGATGGTGACGCTGTCCGTCAGGTTCATACTGAGCATTCCCGTGGGTGTCCAGCAATCCAGAAGCCATGTGTAGGGTGTGTAGCTGCCGTCCGGGTACCAAATGGGCGTGAAGTGGGTGCGGCGGTTGTAGGTGCTGTAGGGGTTGGCTTTGAATTGGAAGGTCGTGCTTCGCCCGGAGATTTCTGCCTCCAGCAGCCGCCAATAGTTCTCATAGCCAAACTCCGGGAAATAGGTCACGGCGTTCTGCGCTGCCGTCACCGCCGCACTCTGATTTGTGGTGACTTTTGCGGTCACCTTCTCCTGAACGCCATAGCCGCTTTTCAGCGTGGATGCGGTCGCCGTGGGGCTCTTCTCGTCCGGCGTGATGCGCATGGATGCAGTCAGGCTTGCGGAGTAGCCGTTGTAGTCAAACTCCCACCAGCCATGATCCTCCCACCAGCCGTTGTCCACCCAATGGTACCAGCGGTTCCTGTGGGTCTTGCCGTCCGCATCCGTCCAGCGGTCTGTGTGCCAGCATTTCTGCCAGTTTTCTACCCACTCCCAATTCTCCTGCCACCACGGTGACCAGATGCCCCAGGACGCCGAGGTCACCTGCTCCTTTTCGGGAACAGACGCCGGCCTGAAGCCGTTGTTGCGGTCATCCGCCAGGGGATTGGGCGGGTCATTGCTGTCCAGAGCCACGATGTTACAGGTGATGGTACCCTGTGCCGAGCCGCCGCCAGACACGCTGACGGAAATCGTTATGACGCAGGGTTCCGCAGGAGTACGCCAGCGCACCCATGCCAGCTGGCTGTCGCCGTCCGGGTAGTAGACATTACTGACAGTGTAAGTCCTGCCCTGAATGTTAAAGTGTACCGATACGGGTTTGTCTGGGTCGGACTGTCCCCCGCGCACCTCCACGGAGGTGATAACTTCTGTGTTGGTACGGTATTCGTAGTCATATTCGCCGGGTTCGGGTGGCGTGGTCACCTCGTTGAAGCGGACGATGCCGATACCAAGAGAGGAGATGATGTCGCCGTTGGACGCCTTCTCCGTGCGGCTGCCGGACCATGCAGTGTAGCCGAGATCCGCTTCCTCCAGAAAAATCGCCAGCGGCAGATTTTTATGGGTGAGCGTACCCAGCTTCTTTCTGAGATCGCCGTTGACGACCTGGTCATACAGAGCCGCTTCCGTGGCGGTCATGGCGAACTGCTGACCGTTGTAGCAGAGATAGGCCAGCGGCTCCACTACGATTCTGTAATCTCCACTGAGAAGCGAATCAAAGTCGATTCCCACATATCCGGCAATCGCTCGGATGACCTGTTCATCGGTGAAATAGCTGCGAATCGCGGCGATGCTGGCTTTACTGCTGCCGGTGGAGATGATCTTGGGCAGCTTCTGCGTTGGCTGCACGCAGACATAGCCACCCACCGCGGGAGATAAGGTTCTCCCAGCATTATAGGAGAGCTTGGACACTTTTCCGAAATGAGCAATGTTTGCGTTGGGCTTCTGATTGCTCCAATCCACCACACTTCCAATAACTGCTCTGTTGTCAGCATGAACGACAGATAATCTCACTCCGTCCATGCCGGGATTCCAGTAGTTGGTCTTTGTGCCGTCCCCCATGCCGCTGCCGCCGCTGTCCATGTTACCGTCCCCTGTGGCATAGGCGGGAATAGCGGCGGATATCGCTATCACCAATGCCAGCAGCAGGGATATGATCCTTTTCATACGCATTCCTCCAGTCGTGAAGATAAAAAGAGACACGGCCGTTTCTCAGCCGTGTCTCTCTTGGAAGGGCGAGGTCAGCCGCCCATGATACCGATCTTGTTGCCGTTCTCATAGATGTCCTGCCCATCGATGACTGTGTTGGGACCGCTGGGCGTGATGTAGCCGAATCCGGGGACATATACCTGTCCGGCATCATTGGTACTGCCGCCCGCAGGCTCTGTGGGCTGGGGCTTCCCCTCAGTCTGCTCCGGCTTGTAGGTGGGCGGCGTTTCCTTGTTGCGGTCCGCGTCCGGCACATCATCCGGCACATGGTCCTTTTCCGTCTTGCCGGGATGCTCCGGCGTGTCCGGCTTGGTGGGCGTACCCTGAATGGTCTGCTCTGTGCCGGAGCTGTCAGCATCCCTGCCGGGATCATGCTGTTTACCATCCGTCTTGCTATCCACCTTTACCTCTGGATCGCTGATACTCACTACCGGATCTTTCGTGTCCGGCACATCGTCCGGGATGGCGGGGTCGATGGGCATGGGCACCGCCGCAAGGCGGCTGACGATCCCCACCACCAGTACCGCGCAGAGCAGGACGCCTGCCGCAATGAGGATGATGCGTTTTGTTTTCTCTGTCATAATCGAACTCCTTCCTTTGTAGGGGTCAGTGGTTTTTCTTCTTATCCCGAACATACCACAGCTTTCTTCGGAAGTCTACTGCAAGAAGCGAAAAGAACTAAAACTTCGGGATATACTTGGCCTGCACCTGCAGATTTAGGCTCACGGGCGGCAGCACCCGTCCGGCAAAGCGGGTGGGGACCTCCAGATGGAGGGTGGCGGTTGCGAGATATCCCTCGCTCCGGCCTGATGCGATGGCGTTGTTGGAGATATGTACGGACAGGTCGGAGATCGTATACTCCAGCTCATTTCCGGCGTATTTCATGTATCCTTCGCCATCTGTGGTAAGGCCGAGGATATAGGACAGGTTGCCATAGATGTCACCGGCGTCGATGGACTCGAACCACTCGCCGTCCCCCTCCGGGAACCAACCCGCGGCATAGCCCTCCCGCACAGAGTGGTACACATCGTCATAATTCTCATTGACCGTGGCAATGACCGCCTGCTGCACCGCGTCCCGCACGCCCTGCACGATGATGTTCACACGGAAATATTCCGCTATGACCATAAAGAGCATGAGCAGGCAGAGGGTCACGGCGATGACCATGGGATAGCCCTCACCGGAACGGGAGCGAAAAAGCAGCTTTCTCATTTCCAGTACACCTCCGATCTGCCGCTGGCCTGTGCCGTCAGCTCAATGGGGAAGCTGCCAAGCCTGCCAAAGCCGATGTCCACATCCATGGTCAGCGTCACCGTCACCTCCTCATTAAGCTGGATGCGGCCGGTGCGGGACCAGCGGATGTCCGGGTCGATCTCCAACCGCTCAGAAAGCACCTGCGCGCGGGAGGCCGTTTCACTCCCGACTCTGCCGGTGATCTCGGCTTCCCGCACCAGCTCGGCGGCGAAGGTGTCAAGCTGCTGCTTCGCCACATACACCGGCAGCACCTTCACCGCCAATGCGATCACCAGCATGGCGCAGAGGATGAGGACGCAGGTGTCGATATAGCCCTCGCCGGAGCGTTTCTTCCATTTGTGCTTCATCATCCGAACAGCCCTCCCATCGAGGTGAGGATCTGCATGAGGATGACCACAATGTAGATGAGCATAAAGCAGACCAGCATGACGAAGGAGTACACACGGATCTTGGGCGGGATCTTCGCCGCCTGCACCTTGAGCCGCTGAAGCTCCAGCTGTTTCATGTCATGGGAGAGCATCTGGAAATAAACGCGGCCGTCATCCCCGCGCAGGACGCCGATGAGCCCACGCACGATGTCCGAGAGCATGGGCGACGCCAGCCTGCCCTCGAAACGAACCAGTGCCGCCTCATAAGAAGAGGAGCGCATATCCGCCGTCAGCACATCCAGCTCACGGGCAAAATCGGGACCGGCGTGACGCTTGTAGTTTTCCAAGATCGTCAGCACATCGCGGCTGGCTCCCAGCTCCTGCTCCACTGTGGCAACAAAGCGGGGCAGCTCTCCCTCGATCTTCTCGCGGCGTTCGGTGACCTTTTCCTCCGCCTTGCGGCTCTCCTTGAAGTAAAGCAATATCGACAGCAGCACCACGATGGGCGAGAGCAGGGGAAAAATCAGTAGACACGGAATGACCGCCAGCAGCGCGGCGGCAGGCTTGAGGATGGTATAGGCCGTGTAAACCTCCGGCGTCATATCCATGCCGGCAGCACTTAGCGTGCGCTCCATGCGATGACGCTTGTACTCGTCCATACGGATGAAGTGAGAGAGCTTGATAGCCCAGCCAAGGAAGAGGGCGTCCAGCGACTTCATCCGCTTTTTCTCGGCTCGCCCTGCGGACAGGAGGGCCTTCTCCGTGGAGAGACGGGGCAGCTTCAGGATATCCGCCAAGATGAAGAACAGACCTGCGGCAACGGCCACGCCGAAAAGGAACAGTAAGATCGTCATGTCCGTCACCTCCGATATTCAATGGGCTGGGTCAGCTTGACCACTCTGGCAAAGGAGAGAAAGATAGCGGCGGCACAGACCGCCAGCACCGCCTTGCCGGGTACGGTGGTCATCAAGGTTGCATACCAGTCCTTGTTGAGAAAGTACAGCAGCGGGATATTCAGCACCACCAGCGCCGCCATGGAGATGAATTCCTTGCGGGGCGCGAACACGAGATTCTCCAGCTCCCCATTGATGATGCGCATATCCGAGAGCTTTGCCACAATGGGATTAAGGGTGCTTTTCATGCTGTGGTCATACTG
>ENA-UEQL01001954-UEQL01001954.1-human-gut-metagenome-genome-assembly--contig:-NODE-1954-length-13952-cov-3.371243_pt1 | contig 13952 bp, 8 predicted proteins | sample MGYA00242905_ERZ507926 | MGnify/ENA primary metagenome ERZ507926 (study PRJEB26167, sample SAMN06115531) | human gut metagenome | host: Homo sapiens | place: China:Henan | collected 2015-09-09 | study...
CCTCCGTCTCGTGCCAGAGCGTTTCCAGACGGCGCATGGCGCGTTTGAGGTAGAGATTCGAACGGATGATGCCCACATAGTTGGACATGATCTGCTGCAACTCGCGCTTCGACTGGATCACGAGCAGCATCTCCTCGGCCGTGGCCGTTCCCTCGAAATTCCAGTCGGGAATACCCTCTTGGATCGTGACCCGATCCAGCTGCGCCACGGCATGGCGCGCCGCCTGGTCCGCCTCGATGAGCGAATTGGAGGCCAGCCGGTTGGCGCCGTGCAGCCCCGTGCAGGAGGTTTCGCCCAGCGCATAGAGCCGGCGGATGGAGGTCTCGCCGTCGGTCGAGACCTTCACCCCGCCGCAGCAGTAGTGCGCCGCGGGCGTGACGGGAATCCAGTCCTTCGTGATGTCGATACCGATCGAGAGACACTTTTCGTAGATATTAGGGAAGTGGCTGCGGATCGCGTCGGCGGGTTTGTGCGTCACGTCCAGATAGACGAACTCCTGGCCGTGCAGCTGCATCTCGCGGTAGATCGAACGCGCCACCACGTCGCGCGGCGCGAGCGACTTCATCGGATGGTACTTGTCCATGAACTCCTCGCCGTTTTGCAGGCGCAGGATGGCGCCGAAGCCGCGCATCGCCTCCGTGATGAGGAACGACGGGCGCTCGCCCGGATTGTAGAGCGCCGTGGGGTGGAACTGGATGTACTCCATGTTCTCCGTGATGGCCTTCGCCCGGTGGCACATGGCGATGCCGTCGCCGGTAGCCACCACGGGATTGGTCGTGGTCGAATAGACGTTGCCGCAACCGCCGGCAGCCACTACGGTGAACTTCGCCAGCACGGTTTCGATCGCATTCGTCGTCAGGTCGAGCACATAGGCGCCGAAGCAGGTGACGCCCCGCGTGTGGCGCGTGACGAACTCGCCCAGGTGATGCTGCGTCAGCAGGTCGACGGCGTAGTGCCGTTCCAGCAGGGTGATGTTGGGATGACGCCGCACCGAAGCCACCAGCGCACGTTCGATCTCGGCGCCCGTCAGGTCCTCGTAGTGCAGGATGCGGTGCTCCGAGTGGCCCCCCTCGCGGTTCAGCTCGAACCGCCCGTCGGGCGTCTTGTCGAAGCGCGTGCCCCATGCGATCAGGTCGCGGATCAGCTCGGGAGCACGGCGCACCACCAGCTCCACGGCGGCCGGATCGCATTTTCCGGCGCCGCACACCAGCGTATCGCGGATGTGTTTTTCGAACGTGTCGGGGGCATACGTCACCGAACAGATACCGCCCTGCGCATAGTTGGTGTTGCACTCGTCCAATTCGCCTTTGGTGACGACGGTGACACGGCCGTGTTCGGCCGCTTTGAGCGCGAAGCTCAGACCCGCCGCACCGGAACCTATCACCAGAAAATCGGTTTGCATCTCAAAAGTACGATTAAGTGGCACAAAAGTAACGATTTTTCACGACACGCGGAAAAGACGGCGAGGTTTTTCCGTTCCGTCGCCCGTCTGGCCCTATCGCGTACCGCCGCGACCGAGCAGCTGCTCGCGCTGCATCGTCGCCAAACGCAGGGCCTCCTCCTCGCCGAAACGGCCGCCGAGCACGCACAGCGCCTCGTTGCCGCCTCCCGAAACGACCAGCACCAGTTCGGCCTCGCCCGAAGGCGCGGCCGAGTAATAGCCCGCGACCTCCACGCCCGCCTCCCGTTCGCGGAACAGCCGCCTGCGCACGGGTTCGGCCGTCAGTGCGGCCACGTCGGCGCGGAAATCGCTTTCCAGCCGCACGAAAGCCGTCGTATCGGCGGCGGGATCGAGAGTGCGCGCCAGTCCGGTCATCAGCATGATGTTGGTCATGCCGCTCACCTTGTCCAGCAGCGCCGCGGAACGCCGCAACGAATCGGGCAGCGCAGCCACGCGCAACTTCACCAGGCCGACCATCGTACTGTCGAGCCGCATGACCAGCGCACCGTCGCCAACTCGGGCGTCGACATGCGAACCATCACCACCAACAACATCGAATCGGTAGAGGTGATCCGGGGTATTGCCTCGGCCCAGTACGGCGACATCGCTTCGGGCGCCGTCATCGTCAACAGCAAGGCGGGACGCACGCCGCTGTCGATCCAGCTGGATGTCAATCCCAATGTCTACATGGCTTCCGTATCGCACGGCGTGGGCCTCGGCCGTAAAGCCGGCGTGCTCAACTACGGCGTAGACTACACCTTCGCCCAATACGATCCGACCGAAGGATACGACACCTACAACCGTGTGACGGGACGCGTAAGCTACTCGAACACCGTCGGCAAATGGTCCACCAACACCTCGTTCAACCTGTTCTACACCAAGGACAAGGCCGAACCGAATCCCGACGACGCGAGGGATCTGGACCTGATGACCCAGCGCGACCTGGGCCTGCGCTTCAACACCAACGGGTCGTTCAATTTCAACAAAAACTGGCTCAAAAACCTCAAATACACCGTCTCGGCGAACTATACGAACAAAAAAACGTACCGGGAGGAGTTCGCCACCAACTCCGACTGGACCTACTCCACCTCGAAAACCGACGGAGCCATTCTTTCGAGCATGCCCGGACAGGATATTTACCTGGCCGACGGTACGAAAATCACGAACATCCCCGATGCCGACAAGAACGGCAAAGCCTGGCGCCTGCCGTCGGACTATACGGCCATATACAACCTGTACGGCAAGGAGCTCAACACCTTCGCGCAGCTGTCGGCCAATTTCGCCGGCGACCTGGGACGCACTCACCACCGGCTGATCATCGGCGGCGAGTACCGCGCCACGGGCAACCTGGGCGAAGGCAAGGTCTTCGATCCGGAGACTCCGCCGCGCCGCTCGGTCAACACCAACTTCACCACCCAGCGCGAACGCGCTTTCAGCGACGTGCCGTTCATGCACCAGTTCAGCCTCTTCGCCGAGGAGTATTTCTCGATGGACATCCTGCGCCGCAAGCTGGAAATCGTCGCCGGCGTCCGCTATGACCATATTTACAACATGGACGGAGGCGTCGCACCCCGTATCAACGCCTCCTACGACCTGATTCCCGAGAAACTGAGCGTCCGCGGCGGCTACGGCATCACGTACAAAGCCCCCTCGCTGGGTTATCTCTATCCCGACAACGCTTATTTCGACATCCTGAACTTCGACAACACCACGGCGAGCGGCTTCAGCGACGCCCAGAAATTCCAGATCGCCACGACGCACGTCTATTCGGCGGAGAATCCGGATCTCGAACTGGCGAAAACCACCAAATGGGAGGTCGGCGTCGATTTCAAGATCGGGCAGGTGCGCGGTTCAGTCACCTATTACGAGGACAAGACCCGCAACGGCTACATGACCAGCGCAACGTTCGACACCTTCAAATGCGTGGACTACAATCAGTATTCGGCGGCCAAACCGGCCAATGAGACCGATATGCCCGAGTTGTCGCTCAAGTCGTCAGACAAAATCCTGCTCCAGTATTCGATCCCGACCAACTACTTTGCCTATAACAGCCGGGGCGTCGAGTTCGACATCGATTTCGGACGTATCAACTCCATCCGCACCTCGTTCGGACTGAACGGAAGCTGGACGCAGTACAAATCGTGGAAGAACTACTACACGTTCACGAACCATACGACAGGCAGCAGCGTAGCCGGTTCCTATCCCCACATGGGCGTCTTCGAACCGGGCAACAAGGCGGAGCATTCGTCGTCAACGACGACCAACCTGCGTATCACGCACAACATTCCGCGAATCGGTTTCGTCGTCACGCTGACAGCCAGCGTCAAATGGAAGGAGCGTGAGTACACCACCTACGGCAACGACTCGATCCCTGTGAAATACATCTCGCGCCTGGACGGTCAGGTGTATGATTTCGACGCTTCGCGCATCGGGGAAGAGGAGTTCCAGGCCCTCGACATGCGCGGGCGCCTCGACGCACGCCGGCTGATTCCCGAAAGTTCGATGCCCCCGATACTCTGTATCAACATCAATCTGACCAAGGAAATCCGCAATTTCATGCGCATTTCGTTCTTCGCCAACAATATGTTCCGCAGCACGCCGATCTGGGAGAGCAAAGTCTATCCGGGCAAGTACACCCGGCGCAACGCAAAGACCTTCTTTTTCGGAGCTGCGCTGTCTGTCAAGATTCGATAACCCTACAACGCAAGTACAACCATGAAAAAGACATATATAGCCATACTGACGGCCGCTGCAGGGCTCTGTTCGTGCATCGAGATGATGGACTCCGCCAGCCAGGCCGATGTTGTGAATCCGTTGAACGTCTCCTTCAAGGTCAAGGCCGTGACCGGCTTTGTGGATGCCGACGGCAACGGTACCATCAACACGGATTTCCCGGTGGATGGGCTCACCGTCCGTTTCACCAATTTCGAGGAGGACGCCGTCATCGAAACGCTGACCGACGAGAACGGCATCGCACAAACCGAGGTCGCACCGGGCAACTACACGATCTCGGTATTCGGCGAATCTGAATCCGAAGGCAATACCTATTACCTGAACGGATCGGTGCAGAACAAAGCCATCACCAAAGACATCACGCCGGAACAGGCCGAGGCGTCGAACGACTTCTCGATCGCCATCCGTCCCGCCATGGTGGGCCCGCTCTGCTTCAGCCAGATCTTCTACTGCGGAAGCACCAATCCCGAGACGCAGGCGACCTATTTCCGCGACCAGTTCTACGAAATCTACAACAACGGCGACGAGACCTATTACCTCGACCACCTCTGTTTCGCGCGTCTCGTGCCCGAATTCGCAACGGCGACGCTCCCAGAATGGCCCGCCGAGGACGGACTGAACAACTACGTCTATGCCGTGACGGTCTGGCAGCTGCCGGGTACCCGCTCAAGCCGGGCGAATCGTTCATCATCACCCAGGAGGCCGCGAACCATGCCGACCACAGCAAATACGGCGGACTGATCGACACTTCGCTGTCCGAATTCGAAACGTGGGCCGGCAATCCGCAGCGTGTCAACCCGGACGTTCCTGATCTCGAGTACGTTTTCTGGTCGGGATACATCGTGACCATGCAGTGGCTGAACACCGTCAGCGGTCCGGGACTCTGCATCTACCAGCCCGGCAAGCACCTCGAATTCCCGACCATCAATACGGGCGTGGTGGGAGAGACGACCCAGAGACAGGTGGGCAAAACGCAGGAGTACGTCCGCATTCCGGCCGAACAGCTGATCGACGGCGTGGAGATGCTCCCGACATCGAACAGCCTCAACATGAAGCGTATTCCCGGATTCGTGGACGCCGGAGCGGCTTCGACGGAGGAAATTTACGTCGGCAAGAGCGTGTGCCGCAAAGTGATCGGCCAACGGCCCGACGGCACCCCGATCTACCAGGACACGAACAACTCGACGGAAGATTTCGAAACGCAGGTCCCGCAGTTCCGCCGCAACGGCGAAAAGATGCCCGCCTGGAACTGGTCCCTGAAATAATAATCCCCCTAAATCGAATGAGTTATGATAAAATATAGCTACATCAAACTGACGGGATGCCTCGTGGCTGCGGCCCTTGCGCCGCTCTGCACCTCGGCGCAGCGGATCAATACCGAGGCCTCCGTCGAACGGCTGAAAAGCGAGAGTCTCCAGTTCAGCTACTCGGACAACGCGTCGGGCATCCAGCTCGACCAGATGGACTACTACAGCCAGGTCGGACTGGGATACGATATTGAGAAAGGTTCGTTCAAACGGGCGCAGGAGGGGGAACACAACACCGGGTACCGCTTCTTCACCGACGGCGGCGGCACGATGAAGGCCCTCAAGGGCGCTTTCATCTGGGGTAGTTTCGAATATTCGCGCGACCAGCTGCGCGATGCCGAGTACAACGCCTCGCTGATCGACCCGCTGCGCGGCACGCCCTTCTTCATCGCCGACACCTACAAAAGCAAATGGATCAACCAGCTCTACGACATGACCGTGAAGGCTGCGGCGCCCAAATTGTGGGACCGCCTGATCTTCGGAATCGAAGCCACTTATCAGAACGGCCAGGGCGCCAAACAGCACGACCCGCGTCCGCTGGTCAGCCTTTCGAAATTCGAGATCAAACCGGGTGTGACCGTCACGCTGGGCAAGCACGCCATCGGCGCTAACTACCAGTATTACTCCCGGCGCGAAGACGGAACCGCCTCGAATAAAATCTCGATGAGCACCAACCCGGTCTATATTTTCAACTTCCCGGGATTCTACGTCGATGCCTCCATCTCCAGCAGCACGGATGACAACCAGCGCATCTACAACGCCAACTGCATGGGCGTCGGCGGCCAGTACTCGTTCACGACCCAAAAACTGCACCTGCTCGTATCGGGCAAGTACACCCGGGAAATAGAGGATGTCACCAACAGCTACACGACACACAAAATGGTCGGCACGACCCGGGACGAACGCTGGTCGATCGGCTTGAACGCCGTCTACAAGCCTTCGAAGGAGAATACGTTCTTCCTGAATGCCGCTTACGGCGACCGCAGCATCGACGGCATCCAGTATGTACAGGAGTGGGACAACTCCTTCGAGGTCGCCAAGTGGATCATAAAATCGAAATCCGTCCGTTCGAACAGCTCGAAGGCCGGTTTCGAGGGGCGTTTGCAGTATATGCGCACCACCCGCGGCGATTCCTACAACTGGACTGCCGGCGTCGAATTCTCCACCGAGAAGCTCAGCGACATCTACTATTTCCCGCGCAGCACCCAGGACATCGAAAACTGCAAGATCGGCATCTTCGGACGCAAGAATTTCATCTTCAACGAAAAGCACTCGCTGCTCGTCGGAATACGCGCCTCCTACAAGATGAACAACAGCAGCGACATCGACTACAACGGCTACAAGGCCGACACGAAATGCTACACCGATTTCACGCTCCGCGACTATTACTACCTCGGGTCGGGATACGCTGCGTTCGGCGGTGAAATCACCTATTCGTTCGCCCGGCTGTTCAAGGGCCGCGGTTCGGTCTTTGCCGCAGCCTCGGGCGACTATGTGCGTGCCGACGACCACCGCGACCTGTTCGACCGCCGCTTTTACGCCAATTTTAAAATCGGACTGATGTTTTAAAACTGGAACCCTCCGGAGAGGACGACACATATCCTCCCCGGAGGGTTTCAAATAACTGCTCCATATGAATTATAGAAAACCGTTTTTTGTCCTGCTGGCCGGAGTTCTGCTGCTTTCGGCCGCGCCGGGACGATCGCAGACGTTCGAAAACCCCTCCATACAGGGATCGAGTTCCTTCGCCGTGATCACCGACTCCCGAACCGCCCGGGAATGCCGGCCCCAAATGACAGCCTACAAACAGACGCTCGAAGCCGAAGGACTGCCCGTTTACATCGTTTCGCACGACTGGACGACGCCCGAACAGGTGCGTGACGTCCTGCGCAAACTTTATGCGAAAAACGCTTTGGAGGGATGCGTATTCATCGGCGACGTGCCCATCGCCATGATCACCAAGGCGCAGCACCTCACCTCGGCCTTCAAAATGGACGAACGCGACCACCCGCTCCACGAAACCTCGGTTCCTTCGGACCGCTTTTACGACGATTTCGATTTGCAGTTCGTCCCGCAGGGCACTCCCTCGCAGGGATTGTTTCATTATTACGAAATGTCGCCCGATTCGCCGCAGTACATCTCCTGCGACATCTATTCGGGCCGCATCAAGGCGCAGAAAGCCTACGGCGATCCCTACAAACAGATTGCCCGTTACCTGGAGAAAGCCGTGGCCGAACACCGCGACGCGACGCCTTTCGACCAGTTCGTCTCCTACACGGGCCACGGCTCCTACTCCAATTCGCTCATCGCCTGGCGCGATGAACAGCAGCTGCTCGACGAGCAGTTCGGCAACGTGTTCAGCCGCACCCACAACGCCAAATTCCTGCGTTACTCGATGCAGCCCTTCGTCAAGGAGTCGCTCATCCGCGAGGTCCGCCGCGACGACGTGGACATGATGGTCTTCCACGAACACGGAATGCCCCACCGGCAGTACCTTTCGGGGACGCCCTATGTGGAATCGGCCGAAGATGCCGCCGCCGAGATGCAGCGCAGCCTGCGCGAACTGGCCCGCCGTCCCGGCAGCGGCCGGGAATCGGCCGCCAAACGCGCCGCGGAGAAAGGACTCGATTCCACGTGGTACAACCGGGCCGAGGAGCCCGAAATGCTCCGTCTCGACTCGATCGCCGACCTGCGCACGGGCATCATCCTCGAAGAGGTCGAAGCCATCGCCCCGAATGCCCGCTTCGTGGTCTTCGACGCCTGCTACAACGGCGACTACCGCGAGGACGATTTCATCGCAGGACACTACATCATGGCTCCGGGACGCTGCGTCACGACGTTCGCCAACAGCGTCAACGTGCTTCAGGACAAGTCGGCTTTCGACCTGCTGGGACTGCTGGGCGAAGGGCTGCGCATCGGCGCCTGGGCCAAGAACATCCACATCCTCGAGTCGCACGTGATCGGCGACCCGACCTACCGCTTCAAGGCCGCCCATCCCGAACTCGACATCAATTCGATGGCGCTGAAGCGCAACAACGGCTTCTGGCTCGGACAACTCGACAATGCCATACCCGACATCCAGAACCTGGCGATGATCCGGCTTTGGGAAAACGACTACCCGCAGCTGCCCGCCATCCTGCTCGACAAGTGCTCCGAGTCGCCTTACAGCGTCGTGCGTTACAACGCCTTCCGGCTGCTCGAGTCGCTCAACGGCCCCGAATACAAGCAGGCGCTGATGCTGGCCGCCTACGACCGCTTCGAGTTCCTGCGCCGTATCGCCGTCACACGCATGGGACGTATCGGCGACGAGGCGTTCATCTCCGTGCTCATCGACGTATATGTCAGGGACCGCAATGCCGCCCGCATCGTTTTCAACATCAGCGAGGCGATCCGCTGCTTCGACAAACAGCAAGTCGAAAAGGCAATCGAGACCTATTTCGCCGACAAGAATTTCTACCATGCCCGGGAGGAGAAACAGGAGCTGCTCGACAAACTCATCGAGCGCAACGAGCTCTCGCCCGGCGAGTCCTCGACGCGGGAGATTCTCGACCCCCAGGGCAAGCCCCGCTGGCGGCAGGCCCGCATCAGTTTCCTCAAGAACCGCCCCTATCACCAGCACGTCACGGAATACCTCACCCTGCTGGGCGACGAGCAGGTTCCCGAGATTCTGCGTGTGCGGATGGCCGAGGCGCTGGCGTGGTTCAACCTCTCGGTGCGGCGCCATGAAATCGCCGATGCCGGACGCAAACTGCTCGCCCGCGGCAACTGTTCACCGGAACTGGCCAAAGAGGTGCAGCGCATGATTAACCGCGTAGAATCCAAGAAATAATCCGTAATGAAAGCTATGAAAAGATATTTATTGGCAATCGTCCTGCTGCTGCCATTCATCCTGCAAGCCAAAGTCGCAGTCGAAAAGCCCCGCAGCAAACAGCCGACGGCGTTCGCAATCGTCGTCGATCAGGCGACCTACGACAAAACGGCGCCCCAGATTCATGCCTACCGCGATGTCCTGGAGGCCGACGGACTCTCGACCTACATTCTCCGCGACAACTGGCAGACCCCCGAGCAGGTGCGCGAACAACTCATCGCGCTGATGCGCAAAACCGCCAAACGCTCGCCGCTCGAAGGCGTGGTCTTCGTGGGCGACATTCCGATCGCCATGGTGCGCAATGCCCAGCACTTGACCACGGCGTTCAAAATGGACGAGGACAATTTCCCGATGATTCAGTCGTCGGTCCCCTCCGACCGCTACTACGACTGCCCGGACCTGCAGTTCGAGCTGATCGCCCGCGACACGACCGACCGTCTGCTCTCCTATTTCAACCTCGCCTGCGACTCGCCGCAGCGGCTCGACCCGGCCTTCTATTCGGGACGCATCCGCTATCCCGAACAGCTCGGAGGCGACAAATACGAAGGGATTGCCCGCTATCTGGAAAAGGTCGTCGCCGAACGCGGCAAAGTCGACCAACTCGACAATCTGGTGACCTACGCCGGCGACGGATACAACTCCGACTGTCTGGTCTGCTGGATGGACGAGCGCGTTGCCATCGACGAAAATTTCCCGCTGACCGACACCCGCAAGGCCGGAAACCTGCGCCAGCTCAATTTCCGGATGGACGATTACATGAAATACCGGGTTTTCGACGAGTTGGTGCGCCCGGAGGTGGATGCCATGTTCTTCAACGAGCACGGTTCGCCCGACAAACAGCACGTCGGCAGTTATACGACGGAACCCGACAGTTTCGACGGCCAGTACAGCCGGCTCAAAGCCGAAGTCATGATCGCCCTGTATATGGAACGCCGCAAGGGCGACAAAGCCGACGTGGAGGGCGCCAAACAGTATTTCAAGGAGAAATACCACCTGACCGACGCCTTCTTCGAAACGAAAAAGACGGAGGCGGACGACGACACGAAGGCCAAGGGCGACCAGACGATCGTCAGCCTCGAGGACCTCGAGACGCTGGCCGCACAGCCGCGTTTCGTGATGCTCAACGCCTGCTACAACGGTTCGTTCCACAAACCCGGCTACATCACGGGCTACTACATCTTCGGCCCGGGCCGCACGGTGGCCACGCAGGGCAATACGGTCAACGTACTGCAGGACCGCTGGACCTACGAGCTGGTCGGCCTGCTGTCACACGGCGTGCGTGTCGGGCAGTATAACCGGCTGATCGCATCGCTCGAAGGACACATCATCGGCGACCCGGCCTTCCGGTTCCAGCCCGTCGAGCCGAATACGCTGGCCACCGACATGACAACCCGCAAGGGAGACGCCGCCTACTGGCGCAGCCTGCTCGCAAGCCCGTGGGCCGACGTGCAGAGCCTCGCGCTGCGCATGCTGACCGACGCCGGTGCGATCTCGGCGGGCGAACTGCTGGAGTTCATGAAACAGTCGCCGCTGGCGACGACCCGTATGGAGTGCCTCAAACTCATCGGACGCTTCGGCGACGAGGAGATCTTCGCGCAAGCCATCATCCGGGGACTGAAAGACCGTTATGAACTGCTGCGCCGCAACGCTGCGACCTATGCCTGGCAGTCGAGCCGTCTGGAGCTGCTGCCCGCGCTGGCCGATACTTATGTCAACGACAGCGAATCGAAGCGTGTAGCCTACATTGTCATGAAGGGGCTGGAGCTGTTCCCCGAAAAAGAGGTCGAACAGGCGCTGCGCACGGCCGTCGAGGCTTCGCCGTATGCGGACAGCGAGGCAAAATTCACCGAGCTCTGGGAAGAGGTCGCCGGCGAACAAGCGATGAAGGAGCGGCAGCGGAATCAGCTTTTCAACGGCAAAACGCTCAAAAGCCGCATCTCGGCCATCCGTTCGATGCGCAACAACACCTACCACGAACTGGTGCCCGAGCTGCTGAAACTCGTGGCCGACGCTTCGCAGCCCCTCGAACTGCGGGTCAACACGGCCGAGTGTCTGGGCTGGTTCGCGCATACCCCGCGCCGTGCCGAGATCATCGACGCCTGCCGGCAGGCAGCCGCCGACAAAAACCTGGAGAAAGAGCTCCGCGACGAGCTGACGCAAACCGCGATCCGGCTCGAAAGCACCGTATCCGTACCGACCCGATAATCCGACATGACCATGAAATTGAAAAGAATCGTCTTACTGATCGCCGTCTGCCTGCAGGCCCTGTCGCTTGCAGCGGCACCGCGGATCGTCCGTCCCGGCGTGAAAAGCCCCACGACGTTCGCCATTTTCATCGACAGCCGGAGTTATGAAGCCGCAGCCGCCGAGGTAGACGCCTACAGCGCCGCCGAGGAGCGCGACGGATTGGGGACCTACCTGCTCATCGACGAGTGGCAGAACCCCGAAAGCGTGCGCAGCGAGATCATCCGGATGACGGAGGCGCAGCCGCACCTCGAAGGCGTGGTGTTCGTCGGCGACATCCCCATTGCCATGATCCGCGACGGACAGCATCTCACATCGGCGTTCAAGAGCAGTCAGGACCGCGACTGGAAAGATTCGTCGGTCCCCTCCGACCGCTATTACGACGATCCGGAACTGCAATTCGAGTTCCTGCGCCGCGACGCCGACGAACCGCTCTATTTCTACTATTCGCTCTCGCCCGAATCGCGCCAGCACATCGCGTCGCCGATCTACTCGGCCCGCATCAAGCCGCCCAAACGCGAAGGCGCGGATTCCGACGAACTGCTGCGTGCCTACCTGCGCAAGGTAGTGAAGGCCCATGCCGAACAGAACGAGCTGGACAACCTGTTCGTTTTCCGCGGCCACGGCTACAACTCCGAGGCTCCCGAAGCCTGGGCCGGGGAGCAGATCGCGCTGCGCGAACAGCTGCCCGCACTTTTCCGCACCGGCAGCACCGTGCGTTTCTATGATTTCGAAAGCCGCTGGCCCATGAAGCCCTACCTGCTGGAGAAGATGGCCCGCAAAGGCGTCGATGTCGCCCTGTGCCACCACCACGGCGCTCCCGACACGCAATACCTGAACGGATACCGAAACGGTTCGGGCATGAACGTTTCGATCGAGAACATCAAACGGTTCCTGCGCAGCAAAATCGACGGACACAAAGACCCCGAAAAACGCAAGGCCGAGCTGATCGCCTATTACGGCGTGCCCGAAGCGTGGTGCCAGCTCTCCGATTCGCTGCACACGGCCGATTCGCTGCTCGACCAGGCCATGGACGTACACATCGAAGACCTCTACAACCGGCCGATGAATCCCCGTATGGTGATGTTCGACGCCTGCTACAACGGCTCGTTCCACCTCGACGAGTGCATCGCCGCGAGCTATATCTTCGGTCCGGGCGACTGCATCGTCACCCAGGGCAATTCGGTCAACGCCCTGCAGGACAAATGGCCCGACCGCTATATTGGACTGCTCGACTGCGGCGTGCGCATCGGACAGTGGGGACGCCACGTGCATTACCTCGAAACACACCTGATCGGCGACCCGACCTACCGTTTCATCAACCGGGCGCTGCCCGGCACCGACCTAAACACGGCACTCACGGCAAAAGCATCGGACAACAAATACTGGCTCCGGATGGCCGCCGAAACGATGCCCGCCGACGTGCAGGCCATCGCCCTGCGCAAGCTGGCCGACAACGGTTACGACAAGACCGCCGACCTGTGTGAAAAACGGGTCGCCGAATCTCCTTACGGACCGGTGCGTCTCGAAGCCCTCAGGCTGATGAGCACCAGCCGCTCGCCGCGTTTCAACGCGATGCTGGTGCAGGCGGCGGGCGACAGCTACGAACTGGTGCGCCGTCTGGTGTCGCAGTGGATCGGCGACTGCGGCGACGACGAGCTGGTTCCCGCAGCCGTCGAGATGCTGCTGGACGACGAACTCTCGCTGCGCGTGGCCTACCATGCCGATGAGAACATGATGTTCATGAATCCCGACGCCGTGAGCGCTGAGCTCCGCCGTCAGTCCGCGGCCAAACACGAACTCTACCAAAACGAAGAGTCGCTACAGAAACGGCTGAAGCGCATAGCCGACAAGCAGGCCGAACAGACGGAAACGTTCAAATTCATCCGCGACCCGCAGAACAAGATGAAGCGGCGCCTGAGCGAAATCACCTATTTCCGCCTCTACCGCCACCACTACTGCGTACCCGAACTGATCGCCCTGGCCGAAGACGCCGCGCTCGAAGAGCCGCTGCGCGTAGCGGCCGTCGAGGTGTTGGGATGGTTCGGACGATCCTATCAGCGCCCCATAATCTCCGCCATGTGCGAACGGCTGCTTCAAAGAGAACAGCCCCGAACAATTTTTGAACAGACCCAACGCACATCTAAACGGTTAGAAGCTTATTAAAAAGCGAATAATGGTAAATTCCCAGAAAATCCGCGCAGCTTTCGGTTCTTTATGAGATGAAATGCCGGAGGGTTTCCATTACTCGCCAATGCATGGCATGACAGTGACAGCATAGGAACAACGAGTAATAATTATACTCAACGAGAATTAGTCAAGACTTAATCCGACAGTTTTTGTCCGATAGTGATTCAAC
>ENA-UEQL01001958-UEQL01001958.1-human-gut-metagenome-genome-assembly--contig:-NODE-1958-length-13930-cov-9.645492_pt1 | contig 13930 bp, 12 predicted proteins | sample MGYA00242905_ERZ507926 | MGnify/ENA primary metagenome ERZ507926 (study PRJEB26167, sample SAMN06115531) | human gut metagenome | host: Homo sapiens | place: China:Henan | collected 2015-09-09...
ATTGCCTCTAATTATATTTCTAATCCCGATTTAAAACCACCGTTTCTTTGCCTTGTTGTTTCGGGCGGTCACAGTCATATTGTAATGGTTGAGGATTACACAAAAATGCGCATTATCGGCAAAACAAGAGATGATGCTGCAGGCGAGGCATTTGATAAAGCGGCAAGAACTATGGGTATGCCGTATCCGGGCGGAATTGCACTTGATAAGGTAGCAGAGGACGGCGATCCTTTTGCATTTAAGTTGCCAAGACCTACCGTAAGCGGTTCACAGTATGATTTCAGCTTTTCGGGACTTAAAACGGCTGTGATAAATCTAATTCATAATTCTGCGCAAAAGGGCATAGAACTTAACAAGGCAGATGTTTGCGCATCTTTCAGATATGCGGTTGTAGACTGCTTAAAAACTAACTTTTTGAAAGCCGCCGAGGATTTAAAGGTTGACAAATTGGTTATTGCAGGCGGTGTGTCGGCAAACAGACTTTTGCGCTCAACCTTGCAGGACGAATGTAATAAGCGTGGACTTGCTTTTTATATGCCTGAAAAATCCCTTTGCGGTGATAATGCCGCAATGGTAGGTTCGCAGGGATATTATGAATATTTGAGCGGTAATATTGCAAGCACAGACCTTAACGCTTTTGCAACAATGAGTATAGAGCTGTAAGAAATGTGTATAAATTTGTGCCGTTTAGTATTTTATTGTTGACATTTTTTGCCCTGTAATTTATAATAGACATTAAAGCAATTATATGTATAATTTGTTTTAATGCTTATTAAAATTTGGAGGAAAATTATGGACAATTACAACAACGATTCTTGGAATAATAACCAAAATCCACAGCAAAATCAGAATACATATTCTGCACAGGACTATCAGCAGCCATACGGTTCGCAAAACTATTCCGCACAGGATTACCAACAACCATATGGGACTGACAACAATCAAAATTATCAGAATTCTTACGGCACAGGTTACAATCAAACTCCGTCTTATCAGCAGCCAAACTATAACAATATCAACAATGATGACGAGCATGTTTCTGTACTTATGTGGATTGGTGTATTCTGTATCAACCTTATTCCTTGTGTGGGCAGCCTTGTTTATATCATAATGATGTTTGTATGGGCATTTGGCAGCACACCTAAAAAGTCACTTAAAAACTTTGCAAGAGCACAGCTGATTGTACTTGCTGTTGTTGTTGTTATTTTTCTTATTTTGTTTATTACTTCATTGGCAACAGGAGCTGCTATATTTAACAGCGCAAATCGTTACAGCTATTATTAATAGCACATTTCAGAGGTGGTAAAAATAATTACTCCATATAAAACCTATCAGAAAATATTGGTGTTTTTGTTGCCGTTTGCGTCTGTCGGATTTGCGTATTTGTTTTCGCTTTTCGTTTTCAGATACATAACATTACCATCCTGCTACCTGTATGAGCTTACGGGCATTTATTGCCCCGGCTGCGGCTGTACGAGGTCGGTTTTCGCTCTCATTCATGGAGATGTTTTGTTATCATTAAGGCAAAACCCCTTGGTGATATCCTCACTTATAGTATTGTGCATACTTTATATAGAGTTTGTTTTCAGAGCATTCGGGAAAAAGCTCCGTACATTTATTCACAGCAAATACTTTTGGTGGACGGCATTCGTTATAGTAATGATATATGCAGTGCTTAGAAATATATTTCCTGTGCTTGCGCCTATTGAGTTTGCATAAAATTTAATAATCACTTAAAAAGGCAATGAAAGTTGCCTTTTTATTTTTGAAAAAATTTTAAAAAAGTGTTGACAAACGGAAAATTATGGTATATTATATAAATACAGTAATCATTACTAAAATTAATATTTTAAATAGAAAATATGAGATTTTGAAAGGATTGAATTATTATGGCAAACAAATATGCAGGCACACAGACAGAGAAAAACTTACTTGAGGCTTTCGCAGGCGAGTCACAGGCAAGAAATAAATATACATACTTTGCGTCTAAGGCAAAGAAAGACGGCTTTGAGCAGATTTCATCTTTATTCCTTAAAACAGCCGATAATGAAAAGGAACACGCAAAAATGTGGTTCAAGGAATTAAACGGAATTGGCAGCACAGCCGAAAACCTTGCCGCAGCAGCTGAGGGTGAAAACTACGAGTGGACAGATATGTACGAGGGATTTGCAAAGACAGCAGAGGAAGAGGGATTCCCTGAACTTGCAAAGAAATTCCGTATGGTTGGTGCAATCGAAAAAGCTCATGAGGAGCGCTATCGTGCATTGCTCCACAATGTGGAGATGCAGGAAGTTTTTGCAAAGAGCGAAGTTAAGGTATGGGAGTGCCGTAACTGCGGTCACATTGTAGTAGGTGAAAAAGCACCTAAGGTATGCCCTGTATGCGCACATCCACAGTCATATTTTGAAATTCACGCAGAGAATTATTAATTTGAGTGAATTGTGGTTTGACTTGTTTTTGTGAGCTACTGTGTAAAATTTAACTTTTAGTTTGCAAAATATAAAAGATTAAAAACCTCAACTTTGTGTGTAAAACACAATAAAAAGCAGTCAGTATTAAAACAACAATACTGACTGCTTTTGCTTTTGGTTAATTATTCGTTGGTTTTGTTGGCAGCTTTATCGGCTAAAATTCCTGTAAGCTTTTTTAATGCAATAAAGCTCTCTTCGCTTATATCGTGCTCAATTTTGCAGGAATCTTCATAGGCGGTGCTTTCGTTTACGCCGAGCGAGATCAAGAGCTCCGCAATGAAATTGTGCTTTTCAAGAATCTTTTGCGCAATCTCCATTCCGCTGTCGGTTAAAGTAATGTAACCCTCGCCGTCCATAATAATGTAATTGTTCTCTCTTAATTTTTTCATAGCAACGCTTACGCTTGGCTTAGAAAATCCGAGCAGGTTCACTATATCTATTGAACGAACGCAGCCTCGTTTTTGCTGAATTAAAAGTATAGCCTCAAGATAATCTTCTGACGATTTGTGAACTGATAATGACAATAAAAACACTCCTTGAACAATGATGAAAAATAATGTTCAATCCCAAAATACATTATGTTGATTAAATATTACAAAAACATTAAATGCTTATATATATTTATTGTAACATATTTTAAAGGGATTGTAAAGTTAATAATTATTAATATCTTTATATTTGCCAAATATTTTTTAGTACAAAATTTTACTTGCTATTTTATGGAATATATCGTAAAATTATAGACAAAGGATAACTATTAAAATCAGCTTGATATGATATATAGATGAAAGGACGATTTATTATGTCACAGAATCCTGTAATTACTATTGAAATGGAGAACGGCTCTGTAATTAAAGCCGAGCTTTATCCTGAAATTGCACCAAACACAGTAAATAACTTTTTAAGCCTTGTAAATAAAGGTTTTTATGACGGACTTACTTTTCACAGAGTAATTTACGGCTTTATGATTCAGGGCGGTTGTCCTGACGGAACAGGTATGGGCGGCCCGGGTTACAGCATTAAGGGCGAATTTGCTATCAATGGTTTTGAAAATAACCTCAAGCACACAGAGGGTGTTCTCTCTATGGCTCGCTCAATGATGCCGAACTCAGCAGGCTCACAGTTCTTTATCATGCACAAGAATGCGCCTCACCTTGACGGTCAGTATGCCGCTTTCGGTAAGGTAATTGATGGTATGGATGTTGTAAACAAGATTGCTGAGTGCGACACAGACTTTGCAGACAAGCCGCTTGACGCTCAGATTATGAAAAAGGTTACAGCTGATACCTTTGGTGTTGAGTATCCCGAACCTGAAAAGTGTTAATTAAAGTTATATAATAGAAAGGTAATTATTATGAATGTTTTGCTTACAGGCGGCGCAGGCTACATTGGTACACATACCTGCATTGAACTTATAAACGCAGGTCATACAGTAGTTGTTGCCGATAATTTTTCAAACAGCTCTCCAAAGGCTATTGAAAGAGTTGAGGAGATTACAGGTAAAAAAATTCAGCTTTATAATATTGATGTTTGTGATGTCGAGGTACTCGACAAGCTCTTTGCCGAAAATAAAATTGACGCTGTAATTCATTTTGCAGGATTAAAGGCAGTAGGCGAGAGCTGCGAGATTCCTGTTGCTTATTACAGAAATAACCTTGATTCTACACTTGCTTTGCTCGAGGTTATGAAGAAATATTCGGTAGCAAACTTTGTTTTCAGCTCATCTGCTACTGTATACGGTATTCCCGAGAGAGTTCCGCTCGTGGAAACAATGCCGACTGGCTGCACTAACCCATACGGTTGGACAAAACTTATGAACGAGCAGATTCTTACCGATGCAGCTAAGGCTGACAGCAATCTTTCGGTTGTACTTTTAAGATATTTCAATCCTATCGGCGCTCACGAAAGTGGCAGAATAGGTGAGAACCCTAACGGTATTCCAAACAACCTTATGCCATATATTACTCAGGTTGCGGCAGGCAGACTTAAAAGACTCGGTGTGTTTGGCAATGATTATCCTACTCATGACGGCACAGGCGTAAGAGATTATATCCATGTGGTAGATCTTGCAAAGGGTCATGTAAAGGCTATTGATTATGCCGAAAAGCATAAGGGCACAGAAATCTTTAATCTCGGCACAGGCACAGGTTACAGTGTTCTTGATATTGTAAAGGCTTTCAGCAAGGTAAATAATATTGAAATTCCTTATGATATAAAGCCGAGAAGAGCGGGCGATATAGCAGAATGTTATGCCGATCCGACAAAAGCATATGAAATTCTCGGTTGGAAAGCCGAAAAGACCCTTGAAGATATGTGCCGTGACTCCTGGAACTGGCAATCTCATAATATAAATGGGTACGAATGACCGAAAAAACAATCTTGTTTTTGTGCAATCAAACAAAATAACACGAATTTATAAAAATCGCTCTCCAAAATGTCAAAATCAATTGACTTTTGGGGAGTTTGTATTATATAATATAATAGCTTATAGAAGCATTACTATTAAAGGAGGAAAAAAGAAATGTTCAAAAAAGCATTAAGCCTTGTCGTTTCTCTTATGCTTATGGTAACTTCATTGTCATTTGCAGCAATTTCAGTTTCTGCTGCAGATACAACATATGTAGTTGCCGGCGCAGAAGAACTTTGCGGCGTTTTATGGAAGGGTAGCCCAGAAGAAGCTCCTGCAAATGTTATGACAGACAATGGCGATGGTACTTACACAAAAGTATTTACCAATGTTCAGCCGGCATCAGGTCTTACACTTAAGGTTGTAGAAAATGGTGCTGACGGTTCACAGAACTGGATTGGCGACGCAACAGGCAATAACATTACATTTAATGTAACTGCTGCAAGTGATGTAACAGTAAAATTTGATTCTTCTACTAAAGAAATCACTGTTACAGGCGACGGCGTTCAGTTTGTAACAAATCTCGATATCGACAGCATCAATGCTGTTGGTAACGGCGACCCTGATGATGAAGCTTGGTTAAACGGTGCAGCTTGGGATCCTACAGCTAACTCTATGACAGAAGTTTCAGACAAAGTTTATGAGATTACATTCAAGAATGTATCTAAGTTCGACAACTATCAGGTTAAGTTCGCAGCTAACGGCAAGTGGACTGACAGTTGGGGCGGTGCAGTGGAAAACTTCACACCTGAATCAGGCGTAGAGTTTGACGCAGCATATAACGGAGAGAACCTTACCGTTAATGTTCCTTATGAATTTGCTGATGTAACACTCAAGCTCGACCTCACAAACTTTGATTATGCTACAAAGTTAGGTGCTAAGGCTACTGTAACAGTAACAGACACATCAACTCCGGTTGAAACAACAGAGGCTGATACAACAGTTGAGCCAACTACTGCTGCTCCTGCTACACAGGCAACAGCTGCTGCTCAGAAAGCACCTCTTACAGTAAATGCTACTTCAAATGTTTTCTCAACTGCAAAGGCTGAGTATAACAGCGAAACAAATCAGGTTACTGTAAGCTACTACCTCGACACAGATTATGACCTTGTAAACCTTGAATGGTACTTCACATATGACAGCGAAGTATTTACTGTAAACAACAAGAATAATCTTGATTCAACAGGTAAGAAACTCGGCATTATGCCACAGATTACAAGCGGTTATGTAATCAACACAAGTATACCTGGCAAGGTAAACGCTAACGCATCTGACCTTGGTCTTTACACAATTAATAAGGACATTCCTTTCGCAAAGATCGTATTGGATGTAAAGGGTACTCCTGAGAATGTTGAAACAACAGTAAACATGAATGTAAGAGTTCTTACAAAGGGTGAAATTGACTTTGATACAATGAGAGTTGATCCTGATTCAATGGTATCATATGTTTGCGATTACATCATTCATGATGCATCTTACATCAAAGCAGCTACAACAAAGCTCACAGAGTCAACATTTGTTCCATCAACAGAGTCAACAGAAGCTCCTGAAACAACAGTAGCTCCTGAGACAACAGTTCCTGAAACAACAGCTGCACCTGAAACAACAGTTCCAGAGACAACAGCTGCTCCTGAGACAACAGTTCCTGAAACAACTGCAGCTCCAGAAACAACAGTTCCAGAGACAACTGAGGCTCCAGAAACAACAGTAGCTGCAACTACAGAAGAAGTTCCTGCTGGTGCTCTTAATGTAAATGCTACTTCTAACTTATTCCCTGCATCATCTAAGGTTGTTGCAGGTGACGAAGAGTATGTAACAGTAACTTATTACTTTGAGTCAGAGAAGAATGTTCTTAACGCAGACTTCAACCTTACTTATGACCCAACAATGCTCGCTCTTGACAGTGTTATGACTCCTTACACAAACGGTGTAGTAGTAAACTCTGCAACAGCAGGCAAGGTTTATGGCAATATGTCAAGCCTTAATCTTTACAACTTCAACCAGAAGACACCATTTGTTTCAGTTGTATTCAAGAGACTTGGTCTTGGCGAAACAGATGTAAACCTCACAGTTGATAACCTTACACTCTCACTTGCAAACGCTGAAGGTGTAACAGATGAAGCCCAGGAAGAGGGCCTTGTAAGAGATGGCGTTCTTGCTGAAACATCAACAAAATATTCAGTTGAAACTGAAATTCAGGCAGGTAAAGTTACACCTGTTGTTCCAACAACAGCTGAACCAACAACAGCTCCTGCTCCTGCAGGTTCAACATATGTAGTAGCAGGTTCAGAAGAACTTTGCGGTGTTTTATGGAAGGGCAGCCCGGAAGAAGCTCCTGAAAATGTTATGACAGCTAACGGCGACGGTACATACACAAAGGTATTTACCAATGTTCAGATTGCTGATTCACTTCAGCTTAAGGTTGTAGAAAATACAGCTGATGGCGGTCAGAATTGGATCGGTGATAACGGAGACAACAATATAACCTTTAATGTTGTTGCCGCTTGTGATGTAACAGTTACATATGACAGCAATACAGGCAAAATCACTGTTTCAGGTGACGGTGTTCAGATCGTTTCTGATATTGAAATCAAAAGCATGCATGCTGTTGGTAACGGTGACCCTGATGATGAATCATGGTTAAACGGCGTAGCTTGGGATCCAACAGCTAATGAGATGGAGCAGGTTGCAGATAAGGTTTATGAGATTACATATCACAATGTACCTAAGTTTGACAACTACCAGGTTAAGTTCGCAGCTAACGGCAAATGGGCTGACAGCTGGGGCGGTGCAGAAGAGAACTTCTCACCTGTATCAGGCGTTGCATTTGACGCTACATACAATGGTCAGAACCTCATTGTAAATGTACCATATGAGCTTGCTGATGTAACACTCAGAATTGACCTTTCAAACTTCAACTATGCTACAAAGCTCGGCGCAGTTGCTACAGTAACTGTAACAGAAGCTTCTCAAGTACCAACAACTGTTCCTGAAACAACAGTTCCAGAAACAACAGTACCTGAGACAACAGTACCTGAGACAACAGTACCTGAGACAACAGTTCCAGGCACAACAGCTCCAGAGACAACTGTACCTGAAACAACAGTTCCAGGCACAACAGTTGAGCAGGACACAACAGTAGCTCCTGCAACAGGCGCAACATCAGCAACAGGTTCAACAGTTAAGCCTGGTACAGCTGATACAGCTAACAAGGGTAATAATACAACTAATAACAACGGTACAGTTAAGACAGGTAATGCATCTATGGCAGTAGCTATCCTCCTTGTACTTGTATCTGCTACTGGTGTAATTTACTTTACCCGCAAGAAGATTAAATAATCTTTTATAAGCAATAAATAAAACATAGTTTTTCGCCCTCCGTTAATTCGGAGGGCGTTTTTGCGTTTAAATTAAAATTTTGAAAATTAAGGTTCTTTATCAAAAGTTGCGTTAAATAGTGTTTAGCGAACAAAGTTTAGTTAAATAAATATAAAATTTAGGTCAACCCTTTTTAAAGGGTTGCGGGTTTGCGCAGAGCCCATTAAACAGTAAAAATGAACTTATTTTCAATAAAAAATAAACGGTTGAATTTATATTATAGAATAACTAAACTTTAGATTAATCAAGACTTTAGTGGAAAACAAAAGTAAAGACTAATGGGTGGCAGAAAGTAAGAAAGTTGCACTTGAGCAATCTTAGAGAAAAGGTACTCTAAAGGATACAAAAGTTTGCGTGTGTGGGTAATTTCCCCTTGGAAAGAGGCAAATTAGTCATTTTAGTAGCGTAGCTTTTTCCTATGTTGCTGTCGCATTTTGGCTATCACCATTATGTTCAGCCCCGAACGGCAAGTCGTTTGGCTATCAGAATTTGAAATAGCATAAAGCATTTGTGGACATTGCCTACAACCTTTGAAAAGGTTGACCAAACTTTTAACTTTGGGACGAAAAGTTTGGCTTTTGCCGTGCTTTGTTGCCCGACCAAAAATAATCTGATAAAACATAATTCCTAAAAATAATTAAAAATTGAAATTGAAAATGTACTATTTAAAAATAAAGTCTAAAATTAAAATTTTTGCAAATCAATAAGAAAAAATCACATAAAATTCAGATTAAAAAATGTATTAGTTCATTGAAATTTTGTTAATAATATTATATAATAGAAATACTATGATTAAGGATTTGATTTTATGTTGAAAAAAATTAAAACTGCTATTGCTTATTGCTCTGCAATGCTCATGATTGTTGCCGCAACTATGAGCGCAAATGCTGCCAATGAAGTCACAATTAATGATTCGGCTAATGTTGCGGTCGGCGATACTTTTACATACTCTATGTTCATTTCAGATGCACAGAGCGGAATAATGGGTATGCAGGCATATGTTTTTTATGATACAGATTACCTTGAAATTGATACATCATCAATTAGCTTTGAAACTCTCAACGGCGTAATTTACAACGGAAACCTTGACGGATATATGACTTTTAATTTTTCTGATATAAATAATTATGCTGACTTTTCATCAAGATCTCAACTCGTATCAATGAATTTTAAAGTAAAAAAAGCCGGCAATACTAATGTAAGATATTTTATCAAGGAAATGTATGACAGCAATATGGTAACTCTTTCTGCCTATACTATAACCTATGATATAGTTTATAATGAAAAAACTATAGTGTCCGACCAAATTCCTGTTGTTGAGGATTCAGAGAAATATATCAATCACTACCAAGGTAATTTCATAAATTACCTTGACGGCAAGGGCGATGATAATACAAATGAGAAGAACGACCACAAGGCGGTAATAGGAGAAAAAACTACTATGGTTCCGCAAAATAATCAAAATGAAAATCAGTACACAGATGTTACTCAAAACGGTTCGGGCTCATCGGTTACAACAATTGTAATCGTTTGCGGCTGCGTTCTGCTTGCGGCGGCTATTGCAGGAGTAATGTATTTCAGAAATAAAGAAAACAAGAAAAATGAGGTAAATACTGATAGTGATAATATTGACAATGATATGCCGTAATGTGACGACTTGGTTTATATAATTATCCTTGGTTTAAAAAATATTTAAAAAATGTTTAAAAAATGTAACCAAATTTTGTTAATTATTACACCCCTTAATCGACCTCTTTTTTCTAAAAAGCCTTGATTTTTTGAGCAAATTATTATATAATTGTCATACCGAGTATATCGGAAACATATTTTTATAGGAGGAAATTTCTAATGTCCAAGAAGATCATTAGTCTTATGTTGGCTATGGCTCTTTCTGCTTCAATGGTAGCAGTTGCAGCAGTTAGTGTTTCAGCTGACACAGACAGCGATGGTAACTATGTTCCTTCAGAGGGAACTGAAACATATAGATATTATTTCTATATGCCACAGAGATGGGAAAATGAGTTCACAACAACAACTGGTGCATACTGGTGGGAAGGTACAGATTATTGCGAAACATGGCAGGATATGTATAAGGTTAAAGAAACTGAGAACGAAAACATTTTCTGTATTGATGTTCCAAAGGATGTTCCTAAGCTAATCTTCAACAACTATGTTGACGGCGGTGCAGATCCAGAGGCTCCTCAGTACACAAAGGCTGCTCAGACATCAGATGTTACATGTGTAGACGATGATGGTGAAGATGCTTGGGGTTACTGGCCTAAAACTGAAGATGACGATCCTAGTAACGCGCTTTATCCGGAAGGTATCAGAAATTTTGATAACATGATTTATGTTATTGATGAAAACAGAATCGAAGAGAACCCACTCAACCAGAAGCTTACATGCCGCGGTCAGTGGTACTACTACTATGGTAACGGCGAATATGGTTACACACCTGTAAAGGGTGACGGCGCTGTTTACAACACAGAGTATATGTCATTTGAAAAGGCACTTGATGATAAGAATAATCCTAAGCCAACAGTTCCTGAAACAACAGTTGCTCCTGAGACAACAGTTGCTCCTGAAACAACAACAGAGGCTACAACAGCTCCTGCTCCTGTTTCAAAGCCTGCTCTTACAGTTTACGCTACATCAAACGTATTCCCAGAGGCTAAGGCTGTGTATGACAACTCAACAAAGCAGGTTACAGTTACTTACTACCTCGGTACAGACAGAGATCTTGTAAACCTTGAGTGGTACTTAACATTTGATAACACTGTTCTTGAGTACAAGAACGCTAACAACCTTGATTCATCAGGCAGAAAGCTCAACATTATGCCTCAGATCACACCAGCAGGCGGCGATGTAATCAATACAGATCTCCCAGGTAAGGTAAATGCTAACGCTTCTAGCCTTTCACTTTATCCGATTGATTCAACAAAGCCTTTCGTACAGGTTACATTCGATGTAATCGGCGAGCCTGAGAATGTTGAAACAACAATCAACCTCAATGTAAGAGTTCTTACAACAGGCGCACTTGATCCTGACAAAATGAGCCTTGATCCTAATTCTATGAACTCATTTGTAGTTGACTTCACAATTAAGGATCCAGCTCCACTTACATTCACAAACACAACTCTTACAGAGTCAACATATGTTGAGCCAACAGCTCCGGAAACAACAGCTGCTCCTGTAACAACAGCTCCAGAAACAACAGTTCCTGGAACAACAGCTGCTCCTGTAACAACAGTTCCTTTAACAACAGCTGCTCCTGTAACAACACCTGGAACGGCGAAAGGGGCCCGCAGGACACACTGGTCAACAACAATCCGCACTACAAAGAACTGCAACAACTGCAATCCCGCAACAAAACAGAACTGCTTGAAAGCCTATCTGAGGAACAGAAAGAAAAGCTCGAAAAATACTGCGACACCACGCTTGAAATGAACTCAGTATCCGAGCGAGAAGCCTTTGCCTCGGGATTCCGAATCGCCCTGCGGTTGGTGTGCGCCGCGCTTGCGGACAAGACAAATGAATAACGCCATACAGCCTCTTGATTCAAACAGGATCAAGGGGCTTTTTCTATCCCCTGAAGGAGGTGATTGCCATGTGCAACTGAAACAAACCGGAATCTATAAATTCAGAAAGAAAGGAAAATCACATGAACTTTTTTGAGAGCCAACTGAGGCGGCTGTTCGGGGACACGGAGGATGCCCGATTCATCGGACGATGCTGCTTCATTCCCGCAGATGACGGAAATCTCGTCAAAGCGGAATTCGTCACGCAGGGCGTCCATGAGGAATATGTCGCACTGCAGATGTCGGTCATCAACCGTGCGGACGGCGTCATTGATAAAACTCTCCTCCGCTTCGGGGATTACTTCTCCCGGAATTCACGCGGTCAGACTCCCTATATCCGGTGCGACAGCGGAAAGCACGAATGGTACGGTCAGCCTCCGCAGACAAAAGACTGGAACGCCTTGCGCGATGCAGCCTCCGATTATGTCCTCACCTTCTCTGAGGATTTCGGAATGGGAGGTATGTGATGTAAAATCATTTGAAAATCAAATATCTGGATATGTTCGCCGGTATCGGTGGGTTCCGAACGGGACTCACGAATGCCGGCGATTTTTTTATGCCGGTCGGCTGGTGCGAAAAAGACAAACACGCGCAGAAAGCCTATCGGTTACTCTACGGAACGGAAGGAGAATACTTTTGCGATGATGCAAGAATCATCAACCCCGCAGACCTGCCCGACTTCGACCTTATCTGCGGCGGCTTCCCTTGTCAGCCTTTTTCTGTCGCGGGGCAACGACTTGGATTTGCTGACGAAAGAGGCACGCTCTTTCATGAAATCTGCGCTTTGCGAGAGCAAAGCTATTGGCATGAAGCCCGGCACCCTATAAGCAATCGCAAAGGCGAGCATTCCGGCGTTCTCATCACCAGCGCAAGAGCCATCCTGACACCGGAAAGACTCAAAGTCAGGCAATGCGGCAGACGGTTCAAAGGTCCCGATGAGCCTATGTATGCGCTGACGACACAGGATGTACACGGCGTTATTCTTCTGAACGGCATCATCCGACGGCTGATGCCGATAGAATGCTTCCGCTTGCAGGGCTTTGCCGACAGTCAGTTTCAGATTCTTGCCGATAACGGGATCAGCGACTCCCGGCTCTACAAAATGGCGGGCAACTCGGTTACAACCAATGTCGTAACGGCGATTGCGGAAAAGCTCGCCTGGGAAATCAATCAATTACCAAATGAAACGGAGGAAACAACATGAGATTATTCAGTACCGAGGCGGTCAGCAAGTACCAACGGACAATGGAAGGAGTTCAATATCCTCTTGAAATATAAGAATCTGACGGAGAAACCGACCCATATCATTGTGGTCTGCTCGTCCAGCAAGTATGGCGACTATTTCACCGGAGGCGATGGCAGCATAATGTATCTCGATGATTTTTCACTCATTTACGATGACGAGCCTACAATGTGGAAATAAACCATAGGCTGAAAGTCTATGTAGGGAACAATAAGTTTTTACTATAAATCTATTTGGCAAGTAAGGATATCTTCCTTGCTAAGTAGATTTTAAATATCTTTGTGGCAATATAAAGGATAGAACTAGAAAATGGCAATAACAATAGAGCGAATTATTTGAATGAGTAGAAAACTATTTACCTTATTGCTGTTATTAGCAATAGTGACCGGTACCGTAAATGCACAACGCGGTAAACGCGCCATTAAGCGCATCGACCGAGAGGTACAGGAGGCTGTGTTCATCCCGAAAGGAACATGGATGGCCGGAGGTGCCGTATCGTATTCCGAGCATGACGAGAGCAACTTGAACTTTCTTGTTATAAAGGATTTGGAAGGGAATGGCTATAATTTTGCGATAAGTCCGTACGTGGGCTATTTCTTCCGGGATAATATCTCGGCCGGTGTTCGCTTCGCTTACCGTAGGAACTATTTGGATCTAGGGAATGTGGATGCCAATTTGGGCGACATTACCATCTCGTTCAAGGACCTCTATTATCTGGAGCATAAATATGAGACATCCGGTTTCCTGCGTACCTATATCCCGATTGGGAAGAGCAAGATATTCGGTCTCTTCAACGAGGCTCGTGTGACCTATGGCTACGGTACGGGCAAGAATTCCACAGGCTCGGGGGCTA
>ENA-UEQL01001960-UEQL01001960.1-human-gut-metagenome-genome-assembly--contig:-NODE-1960-length-13922-cov-3.395811_pt1 | contig 13922 bp, 11 predicted proteins | sample MGYA00242905_ERZ507926 | MGnify/ENA primary metagenome ERZ507926 (study PRJEB26167, sample SAMN06115531) | human gut metagenome | host: Homo sapiens | place: China:Henan | collected 2015-09-09...
GCCAGCCTCGATGTCCTCGATAAGCTCTTCGATGGCCTGCGAAAGGTCGAACTGCTGCGCGAGCAGCACGTCCAGCTTCTTCCGGCAGGCCGCGCGGTGCGCGTCGTCCACGTCCGTACGCTCCGCCTCGCGCGCCATGTGGTAAATCTTCAGGGCGAGGATCGACAGGCGGTCGATGGCCCACGCCGGGGTCTCGGTGTTGAGCCGGGCGCCTTCGACGGGCGTTACGTCCTTGTATTTGTCCAGCAGGTAGGAGTCCACATACTCCACCATGTCCGTACGGTCCTGATTCGATTTGTCGATGCGGCGCTTGATGAGAAGCGCCTCCGCGGGGTCGATGGCCGGGTCGCGGATAATGTCCTCCAAGTGCCACTGCACCGTGTCGATCCAGTTCTTGTGGTAGAGCAAATGGTCGATCGTGCCCGGCGCGTAGGGATTGTCGATGGGATGGTCCACATCGTCCCAGCGGTGATACTCCTCGATGGACCGGTTGAAAATACGGTTCGCGTTTTCGGTAAACATAGCTTGCGGTTTTATAGTATTATTGGATTTTTCACCGGAAAATCATACCTTTGTCGGTAACGATTAAACAAAGATAATGACTTTTTCCAAAAAAGCAATACTCCTCTCCGGAATCCTCCTCTGCATCTCCGTGCAGCTCGGGGCGCAGGTGCGCCAGACGCGCGAAGAGTACATCAGCCGCTACATGCCCATCGCCATCGCCCACATGGAGCGCTACGGAATCCCCGCGAGCATCACCATGGCGCAGGGAATCCTCGAATCCGACTGCGGCAACAGCCTGCTGTCGATGAAGTCGAACAACCATTTCGGCATCAAGTGCAAGCGCAACTGGACGGGCGACAAGGTCTATTACGACGACGACGCCAAGGGGGAGTGCTTCCGCAGCTACCCCTCGGTCGAGGCGTCGTACAGGGATCATGCCGAATTTCTCGATTCGCAGCCGCGCTACGACTCGCTGTTCGCCTACTCCTCCGACGATTACAAGAGCTGGGCGCGGGGGCTCAAAGCCGCCGGCTACGCCACGGCACCCGACTACGCGCAGCGGCTCACGCGCATCATCGAGGAGAACCAGCTTTACCTGCTCGACCGGCCCGACGGCGAGCGGCTCTACGCCTCGCGCATGGGACGCAAGGTAACCGACCCCGAAGGGTGGTTCGCCGACCAGAGCAGCGTCGAACCGGCCGCAGGAGCTTCGCCGGCCATCGACCCGGACAACTACCGGGTGACGATCAACGCCCACAACGGCTACAACGTCTACCAGACCAACGGCGTACACTACGTGCTGGCCAAGGAGGGCGACACGTTCGAGAATATCGGGCAGAAGTTCCGCATTTCGGCTCGCAACCTGCGTAAATTCAACGACCTGAAAGACAAGAAGGCACAGCCGCTGACCGGCGAGGTGGTCTACATCGAGCGCAAGAAGAAGCGCTGGGAGGGCAATGCCCACACCCACATCTGCCGCCAGGGCGAAACGGCCTATGCCGTAGGCCAGTCCTACGCCATCCGCACCCGTTCGATCGAAAAACTCAACCGCCTCAAGCCCGGCAGCACGCTCGAAAAGGGGCAACAGATACGCATAAAATAAAAACAGCATAGCATGGAAACGACACCGCTCAGGAGCAAGATCCTGGATACGATCATCCGCAAGTCGACCCTCAAGCAACGGGTCTTCGACAACACCTTCGCAGCCTTCAACGAACTGAAGGAAACGCTGTTCGAAATGGCATCGGAGATGGACGACGAACTCGACGGCAAGCTCGACCGCCGCGTCAGGCTCGAATACCGCGACCGCGGAAAATTCGAGGCGCAGCTGCAGGTGGCCAACGACATTCTCATTTTCCAGATGCACACCGACGTCTTCGAATTCGACGCCAACCACCTCGTCTGGCAGAGCCCCTACGTGCAGGCCGACCGCGACAACTCCTACTGCGGGATCATCGACATCTACAACTTCCTGTCGGACTCGTTCAAGTTCAACCGCAACGCCGACGAAGGTTACCTGATCGGCCGCATCTTCATCAACCGCGAACGGTGCTACTTCGTCGAGGGGAAACGCCAGACCTCGATGCGCCCGATCGCCTTCGGCCGCGCCGCCATTACGCGCGAAGCGCTCGTCGGAATCCTCGAAACGGCGATCGCCTATTCGCTGGACTTCGACCTGCTGACGCCTCCCTACGAGGACGCCAAGCGCGTGACGGTCGACCAGTTCAACACCAAAATGGACAACTCGAAGTTCGTCACGGGCAAACGCCTGGACTACGACTTCGACGTGGAGGACATCTGACTGCTCCCGACCACCCAGCTTTCCGAACCATGAAACCGATCTGCCTCCTATTCGTGCTTCCGCTGCTCGGCACGGGCTGCCGGACGGAGCAGTCGGCCTATCTCGAAAAGGCCCTTTCGCAACTCGAACGCATCGAACGGGTCGCCTACCGGAGAAGTTCGGAGAGCTATCTCCCGGGCGACACGATTCCCCGACGTTACCTGCGCTACTACGTCGAGCAGCGCAACCGCGCCGACACGACGCTGCGCCACAGCTACCTCTCCTATTACAACGCCGACGACACGACACGCATCGACGGAGGATACGACGGAACGATCGCCGTCGATCTCGACCACGACAGGCGCGAAGTGGTCATCGACGACTTCTCGATTCCCCGAGCGCCCTACCGCCTGACGGACATGACCTTTTTCTGCCGGGCGGAGGCCATCCTGCGCTACGTGCTCACCACCTCTGATCCGATCCGCACCGAGTTCACCCCCTGCGGCGACGGATACCGCCTGCGCCTGGACATCGATCGAGACTGCGTAGTCGAATTCTGGGGCCGCCCCTACTACAACCGCCCGCCGCGCGAACTGTTTCCCGAAGCGGAGCACTCGGCCTACGAAATCGTCTTCGACAGCGAGCGGATGCCCCGCAAACTGCGGCGCGAACAGACGCACCAGATCACCGTCGACTCGGTCTTCGACGTGCGCATCGACTACGAGCCGCAAGCGCCGCTCCGGCTGGAAGCGTATTACCCCGACGGCTACATGCTGCGCAAGCGCAAGCTGCGGAACCAAGCCAAGAAGCCCTACGACATCGTGGGCCGGCAGGCGCCCGACTGGACGCTCGTCGACGCCGATTCGACGGCCGTATCGCTCGGCGACCTGCGCAGCCGCGTGCTGCTCATCCAGTTCACCGGCATCGGCTGCGGCCCCTGCCACGCCTCGATCCCCTTCCTGCGCTCGCTCGAAGAGCGTTACACCCCCGCCGACGTCGGTGTGGTCGCAATCGAAACGTGGGGCACGCCGCTCCGCTCGATCGGCGTCTACGTGCGGCGCAACCGGATCAATTACCCGATGCTGGCCGGAACGGACGAAACGGTAGACGCCTACCTGCCCGACCGGGCGGTGCCCGTCTACCTGCTCGTCGACGCCGAACGGCGCGTGCGCCACGCCTACCGCGGCTATACCCCCGCCGAGCGCGACCGCACGATCACCCACGCGACCGACAGCCTGCTACACCACCACTAACGGCGCGCACGGCGGCGTTCGCAGACCGGACGCCCGTCCGCGGGTACGCCGAACAAAAAAAGAGAATACGACATGCGAATATCGAAATTACCGACCCTTTTCCTTGCGCTGCTGGCCTGCTCGACGGCCGCTGCACAGGCGTTCGACTACGACGACATCGCCGACGGACGCTTCCGTCCGGCACAGTTGGCGGGCATCCGCCCCACGGCCGACGGCGAACACTACACCACGATCCGCGACGGCAACATCTTCCGCCACCGCTATGCCGTCGACGACGCGGGCACGGCCTTGCTGCCCGCAGCCGCGGAGGAGGGCGCCGTGGCCCTCGATTCGCTCGACCGCGCCACCGGCACGTGGTGCGACGCCGGCAGCCGCAGGCTCGACATAGCCGACTATGCGATCGCTCCGGACGGCGGAGTGCTCGTGGCCGACGGCGCCGAACCGATCTATCGCCACTCGTTCACCACGCACTACCTCTACTACGACGGCCGGCGCCTGCGCGAGATTCTGCTCGGCATCCCCTCCCCGCGCGACGCCGTCTTCACGCCCGACGGCCGCAACATCGTCTTTTCGAGCTGCAACAACCTGTATGTCTACAATATCGAACGGCAGGGCACGCGGCAGATCACCCGCGACGGCCGCTGGAACGAGACGATCAACGGCACGACCGACTGGGTCTACGAGGAGGAGTTCGGCTTCACGCGCGCCTTCGCCGTCTCGCCCGACTCGCGGCGCATCGCCTACCTGCGTTTCGACGAGTCGCGCGTGCCGCTCTTCGAGATGATGCGCTACGACGGCGCGCTCTACAACCGCGCCTACGACTTCAAATACCCCAAGGCGGGCGACGCCAATTCGGTGGTGACGCTCCACGTCTTCGACCTCGAAACGGGCCGCACGACGAAGATCGACACCGGCGCCGACACCACGCAATACATTCCCCGCATCGGCTGGACGCCGCGCGGGGAGTTGTGGTACGAGACCCGCGACCGCCGTCAGCAGCAGATCGTCTTCCGCCGACTGGCGGCCGAGGCGCTCACGGCGCCGCAGGCGGAGCAGCAGACGATCTACCGCGAGCGTTCGCCCCGCTATGTGGCCCACGAAACCGACCGTTCGTTCCGCTGGATCGACGGAGGACGCCGCTTCCTCATTATGCAGGAGACGGCGACGGGCTGGATGCACCTCTACCTCGGCGAGCCTGGCGAACCGCTGCGGGCGCTCACCGAAGGGCGCTGGGAGGTGACCGGCATCGTCGGAGCCGACGACCGCGCGGTCTACTACACCTCGACCGAGCGGTCGCCGCTCGAACGCAACCTCTACGCCGTCGACTACAAGGGACGGCACAAACGCCTGCTCACGCCCGACAAGGGGTTCCATACGATCGCTCCGAGCGCCGGAATGCGCTACTACATCTCGACCTTCTCGTCGGCCGACGATCCGGGGCGGGTGGAGATCTGCGACGCCCGGGGACGCACCGTGCGCACCGTGGCCGACAACGCCGCCCTGCGCCGTCTGGCCGACAGCATCCGTCTGCCGCGCAAGGAGTTCTTCACCTTCACGACCGAACGCGGCGACACGCTGGGCGGCTACATCGTCCGCCCCGCAGGGTTCGATCCCGCACGCCGCTACCCCTGCCTGCTGACGCAGTATTCGGGGCCCGGCTCGCAGACGGTGCAGAACCGCTGGAAACTCGACTGGGAGGACGTGCTGGCACAGCGGGGCTACGTGGTGGTGGCTACCGACGGCCGCGGCACGGGCTACCGCGGCGAGGCGTTCAAGAAGAGCACCTACGGCCAGCTGGGGCGTCTCGAAGTCGAAGACCAGCTGTCGACGGCACGCTACATGGCCGCGCAGCCGTGGATCGACGCCGAGCGCATCGGCATCTACGGCTGGTCGTACGGCGGCTTCATGGCTCTCTCGTGCGCCTGCAAGGGCGACGGGCTGTTCAAGGCGGCCGTCGCCGTGGCGCCCGTCACCTCGTGGCGTTACTACGACACGATTTACAGCGAGCTCTACAACGGCCTGCCGCAGGAGAATCCCGCAGGATACAACGAAAACGCACCGCTCATGCTGGCGCCGCTGCTGCGCGACGACCGCACGCGGCTGCTGCTGATCCACGGCACGGCCGACGACAACGTCCATTTCCAGAACTCGGCGGAGATGATCCGCGCACTGACCGACGCAGGCAAGGAGTTCGATCTGATGATCTACCCCGACCAGAACCACTCGATGCAGCCCGACTACACGCGGCAGATCCGCCGGCGGATGATCTCCTTCGTCGAACGCAACCTGTAACGGGCCGCCGCTGCGTTTCCACAGGCAGCGGATCCGGCAGGCTGCCCGTCGCAACGCAACAAGGTTAACGCACCGGCACACGGCCGGACAACTATTCGAATCGAACGATGACAACAACGCCGACCCTCGTACCCGTCCAGCCTCCGCGCCTCCGTGCGGTGCGGAGAGCGCCGGCCGTCGGGCAATCCCGCGCAGAGCGCCGAAGACCCGGCGTCCGCGGTATCGGAGCTACGGGGCCTTTCGCCGCGGAGAGGGCACTCCCCGCATCGCCCGTCCGCCGCACCCGACGCAGCACGCTCTGCGGCCGGCCGCACGCCGCCGCCTCCCCGTGCCGCAAAAACGACGGGGCCGCCCCGAAGGACGGCCCCGCAGAAGGCGGGAAAACCGCAGCGTCAGATCGAAATATCCAGAATCTCGAAGTGGATCGTACCGGCGGGAACCTCCACGTCCACCCGATCGCCCTTCTTCTTGCCCAGAAGCGCCTTGGCAATGGGCGTACCGATGGCGAGTTTGCCCTCGCGCAGGTTCGCTTCGTTTTCCGATACGATCGTGTAGCACATCTGCTTCCCGTTGGTATGGTTCAACAGCGTCACCCGCGAGAGAATCTGCACCTTGCTCTTGTCGATCTTCGATTCGTCGATGACACGCGCGTTGGCGATCGTCTCTTCCAGTTTGGCGATCCGCATTTCGAGCAGCCCCTGCGCTTCGCGGGCAGCGTCGTACTCCGCGTTCTCCGACAAATCGCCCTTGTCGCGCGCTTCGGCAATAGCCGCCGATATCGCCGGACGCTCGACGGAACGCATGTGCTCGAGTTCGTCCTTGATTTTCTTGTAGCCCTCCGCTGTCAGATAAATAATCTCTTGTGCCATAATCCAATAACTCTCCGGAATCTCCCGCCGGAAGCCGGAAATTCCAAAAACCGAATAAAACGTAAAAAATAAGAATCCTGACCCGAAAAGGCCAGAACCCCGTTGCTATTGCATAGACAAAGATAGGAAGTAAAATCCATATTTCCAAATCTTTTTTCGCGCCCCGTGGCACGGATCGTGCCCGCCGTGCGGGGTATGTACATCGCCCTTACGCTTCATCTGCTGTGGACGCTCGGCGCGGCCGCCGTCATCACGCGCCGCCAACGGATACCGGCCTCGGCGGCCGCCTGGCTGGCGCTGGTCTTCCTGCTTCCCGTCGCCGGCACGCTGCTTTACGTGCTGGCCGGATACCGCCGCGCGGTCCCGGCGGCAGAGTCCTGCGACTGCCGGGGCGACGCCGTGGAGCAGATCGTCGCCCGCGGCTGCGGAACCCGCCCCGCACCCCGCAACAGCGTCAGTCTGCTGCACAACGGCAGCAACGCCTTCACGGCGCTGATCGCCGCCCTGCAACACGCCGTCCGCTCGATCCACATGGAGTACTACATCATCCGCGACGACCGCATCGGGCGCACCATCGCCGAAATCCTGATCCGCAAAGCCCGCGCCGGACTCGAAGTGCGCGTCATCTACGACGCCGTAGGCTCGTGGCGGCTGAGCCGCACGACATTGCGCCGCATGCACGACGCCGGGGTACGCACGGCCGCCTTCGAGCCGGTGCGCTTCCCGTGGTTCACCACGCGCGTCTCGCGCCGCAACCACCGCAAAATAGTCGTCACGGACGGCCGTGTCGCCTTTCTGGGTGGCATAAATATTGCGAAATACTACCTCGACGGAGATTACATGGGCAAGTGGCGCGACGAGCACCTCCGCATCGAGGGCGACGCCGTGAAGGACTTGCAACGGCTCTTCATCGCCGACTGGGCGCGGGTCACGGACGAATGTCTCGACCTGCGCCGTTACGTCGCCCCGCACGGCATCCGGCAACGCCTGCCGATCCAGCTGGCCTGGTCCGAAGAAGGCCCCTCGCGGCTGACCATCGCCGAGGCTTTCGCAGCGGCCGTCGTCCGGGCCAGACAGCGGGTGCGCATCTGCTCACCCTACTTCCTGCCCCCGACGCTGATCCTCGACGCGCTGCGCCTTGCGGCGCGGGGCGGCATCCGGGTCGAAGTGATGATCCCGACGTGCAGCGACTCGCCGTTCTCGGACCTCGTGTCCGACTCCTACGTCGCGGACCTGCTCGACGCCGGAGTCGAGCTCTACCGCTACGACAACGGATTCCTGCACGCCAAACTGGTGATCGTCGACGACACGCTGGCGTCGGTCGGAACCGCGAACATGGACTACCGCAGTCTGACGGACAACCTCGAAGTCACGGCCTTCATCCGCGGCCGGGAGGCGGTCCGCGAGCTGGCGGCGAACTTCGGCGAGGACCTCGCCTCCTGCCGGCGCATCACGCGCCGGGAGTGGCGGCCCCCGCTGTGGCGCCGGACGCTGGGCGACGTGCTGCGGCTCGTGTCACCCCTGATGTGATCCCGTCCTAAACATCAACGTTTTATGAAACACCTGGTCTTCACCCTCCTCGCCGCGCTCGTCTTCTCCGGCGCGGCCTCCGCCCAACGCCTAATGGTCGGCGTACGCGGCGGCGTCAACTTCGCCGACTACTCGTTCGTCCCGACCCGCATCGGCGACACCCGCTTCACGCCCGGCGCCGTCCGGGCCGGTTACGACGTGGGCTTCGTCCTGCGGCTCAACCTTTCGAAACACCTCCACCTGCAATCGGAACTGAACTACGCCTTCGTCAATTACAACGTGCTGGCCGAGAACTCCGGGAGCCGCCGCATCGCGCTGCGCACCGAGCGGTTCGAAATCCCCGTCCAGCTGGGCTTCCAGTTCGGCGTGCTGCGCCTGTTCGGCGGCGCGCTGTTCCGCGTCACGGAATCCGAGCGGAGCAGCGTCCCGCAGCTGCTCAAGGTCCGCTTCAACAACGGCGACGTGGGCGTCATGGGCGGACTGGGCTTCAACATCCGCAAATTCTTCATCGACTTCCGCATCTCGGGCTACCCGCGTTCGCGCGTCTGGCACGATTTCACCTCCGAAGGAATCGCCCAGCGCGTCAAAGTGCCCCACGACATCGTCTACGGCGGGTCCCTGGGATTTTTCTTCTGACACCGTCGCCGAAAACGTCCCGGCACGGCGCGTTCCACCGCAACAAGCTGCAAATCGGGCATTTATCCACACCCCGAAACATCGTTCCGGCACCTTCGCCCCGCCCTCAAGCCCCCGCCCCGGCAGGGGCTTTTTCACGCGCCGCCGGAAAAAACGCCCCGCACGGCATCTTCGCAGCCTCCGCGAGCAATATTTTTTTTTGCAAATCGTTAATTTATGCGTAACTTTGCGCGATAAAGCGCCGTAAAAGATTCATAAATGAAGCAGACTTTTTTATACGCCCTTTGCGGACTGGCGGCCGCGGCTATCCTCGGAGGGTGTTCTGGCATGAACGCCCTGCTGAAAAGCGGAAAACCCGAACTGATTTACAGCAAGGCAATGGAGTACTACCAGAAGGAGAAGTGGCAGCGCGCCTCGACGCTCTTCGAAGGAGCCCAGTACTACTACACCGGCACCCCGACCGAAGACAGCATCTCGTTCTTCAACGCCCGCTGCAAATTCAAGAACCGCGATTACGACACGGCATCGACCCTGCTGGACGATTTCCGGCGCAAATTCGGCCGCAGCGCCTTCATCGAGGACGCCGAAGGCATGTACGCGCTCTGCTTCTATTACCTCTCGCCGGGACCCTCGCGCGACCAGACGATGACCGGCCAGGCGCTGATCGCCATCAACGAATTCATGTCGCGCTATCCGAAGAGCGACCGGATCGAGGATTTCAAGAAGATCAACGCGGAGCTCACCGAACGGCTGCACGACAAAGCCTACATCAACGCCTATACCTATTATAAGATCGGCCGCTACAAATCGGCGATCGTGGCGCTGAAAAACGCCCTGAAACAATATCCCGAAAGCAAGCACCGCGAGGAGATCATGTACCTGATCGTCGATGCCGGCTACCGCTTCGCCAGCAACTCGGTCCAGGACAAGCAGACGGACCGCTATCTGACGATGCTCGACTCCTACCTCTCGTTCAAGGAGGAGTTCCCCGAATCGAAGCACATCAAGGAGCTCGACCGCATGGCCAAGAGCGCCCGCGACTACCTCGACCGCAACAACAACAAGGACAACAATATATAAGAATGGAAATCAAGAAGAACATTCCCAACAACACCATCACGCGCAAGCTGGTGGATCTGGACTCGGAAACGGGCAACATCTACGAGAGCGTCAACATCATCGCCCGCCGCGCCAACCAGATCGCAACCGAACTCAAAACCGAGCTCAACCGCAAACTCGCCGATTTCTCGTCGCCCACCGACACCATGGAGGAGACCTTCGAGAACCGCGAGCAGATCGAGATTTCGCGTTACTACGAACGCCTGCCCAAACCGGTGATCATCGCCACCGAGGAGTTCCTCGACCACGAACTGGTCTTCAAGGAGGGCAAGGACGGCGAGATGAAGGTGATCTAATCCGCGCAGGGAGATGGCATCCGAAGGCGTTGCGAATTCCCCGCTGGCGGGACGGCACATACTGCTGGGCATCACGGGCAGCATAGCGGCCTACAAGGCTGCCGTGCTTTGTCGTTTATTGAAGACGGCAGGCGCCGATGTGTGCGTGGTGATGACGCCGCTGGCCAAGCAGTTCATCACGCCGCTGACGATGGCCACGCTCTCGAAAAATCCCATTCTGGTCGACTTTTTCGACCCCGAAAACGGCGCGTGGAACTCCCACGTGGCGCTCGGCGAGTGGGCCGACTGTTACCTGATCGCGCCGGCCACGGCCAATACGCTGGCCAAAATGGCCCACGGCGTGGCCGACAACCTGCTGCTGACGACCTACCTCTCGTCGCGGGCGCCGGTGGTCGTCGCCCCGGCGATGGATCTGGATATGTACGCCCACGCCGCGACGCAGACCAATCTCGACACGCTGCGCCGCACGGGCGTGCAGGTCGTCGAACCGGGCGACGGCGAACTGGCCAGCGGCCTGAGTGGCAAGGGCCGCATGGCCGAGCCGGCCGAGATCGTCGCCTTCGTGGAGCGGCTTCTCGCCGAAAAAAAAAAGACGCTGTGCGGTAAGCGCTTCGTCGTGACGGCGGGCGCGACGATCGAAGCGATCGATCCGGTGCGCTACATCAGCAACCACTCGTCGGGCAAGATGGGCTACGCCATTGCGGGCGAGCTGGCGGCACGCGGCGCCGAGGTCACCCTCGTCACGGGCCGTACGGCCCTGCCGACGCCCGCGGGCGTCACGCGCTGCGACGTGCTCTCGGCCGAGGAGATGTACCGTGCCGCGACTGCGGCCTTCGACCGTGCCGACGGCGCGGTGATGTGCGCCGCCGTGGCGGACTACACTCCCGAGACCTGTGCGGACCGCAAGTTGAAGAAAGGCGACGGCGAGCTGACGATCCGCTTGCGACGCACGAAGGACATCGCTGCCGAACTGGGCAGCCGCAAGGGCGGCCGCGTGCTGGTGGGATTCGCGCTCGAAACCGACGACGAGGAGGCGCACGCCCGCGAGAAGCTCCGCCGGAAGCACTTCGACTTCGTCGTGCTCAATTCGCTGCGCGACGCCGGAGCGGGTTTCCGCGGCGACACCAACAAGGTGACCTTCGTCTCGGAGTCGGGCAACGAACCGCTGCCGCTGCTCGCCAAACGCGAGGTGGCCGCCCGCATCGCCGATAAAATCGAAACGTTGATAAACGAATAACGCCATGTTACGCCGTCTGTCGGTCAGCAACTACATCCTCATCGATTCGCTCGAAATCGAATTCGATCCCCGCCTGAACATCATCACGGGTGAGACAGGCGCCGGAAAGTCGATCCTGCTGGGGGCGCTGGGGCTGTTGCTGGGCAACAAGAACGAGGGTGCTGCGCTGCGCGACACGCAGCGCAACTGCGTGATCGAAGGGGTGTTCGACATCGCCGCCTACGGTCTGCGCCCCTTTTTCGAGGCCAACGACTTGGACTACGCCGACGAAGCCGTCGTGCGGCGCATCCTAACTCCTGCCGGCAAGAGCCGCGCCTACATCAACGACCTGCCGGTGCAGCTCGCACAGCTGCGCGAGTTCGGCAGCCGGCTCATCGACATCCATTCGCAGCATCAGAACCTGATCCTCGCCTCAGAGGAGTTCCGCACCGAAGCGCTCGATACCGTGGCCGGTAACGGCGAACTGCGGGCGGCCTATCGCGCCAAATACGAGCGTTTGCAGGAGTTGCAGCGCACCTGCGCCCGCCTGCGTGCGGAGGCCGACGCGGCCCGGCGCGACGAAGAGTGGCTCCGTTACCAGTCCGAGGAGCTGACGGCTGCGCGTCTGCGTGCGGGCGAAGTCGCCGAACTGGAAGCGGAACAGGCCGTGCTGGCCAATGCCGATCGGATCGGCGAGGCGATCACGGCCGTGCGCAACGCCTTCGACGGGGACGAAATCGGGGTGCTGGCGCAGGTCAAGAACGCCGAGGTGGAGATCGGACGGCTGGGCGGGAGTTATCCCCACGCCGCAGACTTGTCCCGACGGCTGCGTTCGGCGCTCGAAGAGCTCAAAGACATCGCCGCGACGCTCGCCGAGGACGGCGAGCGCATCGAGACCAACCCCGAACGGTTGCAGAAGGTGGACGACCGTCTCAATACGCTCTATTCGCTTTGCCAGAAGCACCGTGCGGCCGACGAGGGCGAACTGATTGCGCTCAGAGACCGCTATGCCGCACAGCTCGACGCCATTACGCACTCCGACGAGGAACTGGCCGCCTTGCAAACCGAGATCGGAGCCGCCCGCAACGAGGCCGAATTGCTGGCCTCCGAGTTGCACCGCACGCGCGAGCAGGCAGCTCCGGCCTTTGCCGGGCAGATCGTCGCCACGCTCGTGCGGCTGGGAATGCCCGACGCACGTTTCGAGGCGGCCGTCGTCGACTGCGGTGCGTTGACGGAGGGAGGCCGCGACCGTGTCGAATTCCGCTTCTCGGCGAACCGCACCACGCCGCCCGCCGCCGTCGAACGGATCGCATCGGGCGGCGAGCTGTCGCGTGTCATGCTGGCGCTCAAAGCGCTGCTGGCGCGGCGGATGCAGCTGCCGACCATTCTCTTCGACGAGATCGACACGGGTGTTTCGGGGCGCATCGCCGACGCGATGGGCGAGATCATCTGCGCGCTGGCCGAAACGATGCAGGTCGTAGACATCACCCACTTGCCGCAGGTCGCCTCAAAGGGGTCGACGCACTTCGTGGTTTACAAACGCGACGGCGAGACGCATATCGCCCGCCTGACTCCCGACGAACGGACGACCGAGATCGCCAAGATGCTTTCGGGCAGCGAAGTCACCGAGGCAGCGATGACGCAGGCGCGCATTCTGCTCGGCGGGAAATAATCCCCGTCGGTCGCTCCGGCCTTTGCAAAGTAAAGGCGTGATACCGTTGCGGTGTCACGCCTTTCGTTTGTCGGCCGGTTCGGCCGCTGTCACTGCACCGGCGGCAGCTCCACGCCCCGGCGGACGGGCGGCCCGATGGTGACGATGCTGTCGACGATGAATTTCGTAAAGCCCCGCCAAGGCAGCGCTCCGAAATACTCCTTATAGTGCAGTTCGAGCGTCCGGCCCCCTTGGAGCATCAGTTCCCGCGCAAGCGCAGGGTCTTCGACCGAGAACTCGAATTCGTAGGACTGGATCGATCCCGCCTCCTTGGAGCGGATGCCGGTCTGGATGAGTTTGCCTTCGTACGTTTTGAAAAGGACTCCCTTGTAGACGACATAGTTCAACTCGCCGCTCTTGACCCCTTCGCCGAAGACGAAGAAGAAGCGGAAATAGAAGAATACGGTCAATGCGATGACGGCCAATACCGTCAGAAGTCCCAAATGTTTTTTCATAGTTCCGATCGTTCGCCCGCCGCGCGGCAGGCAATCCCGCCGCAAAGATAGTGCAATTTGCAATTAAAATGAAGCGCCGGAAATTAAACTCTCTTCCGCTCGGCTGCGTGGGGCGGCGGCTTTCCGGCCGAAAGCCCGTTACCGGTTTTTGAGCAGCCACTCGGCGATCTGCACGGCGTTGAGCGCCGCACCCTTGCGTATCTGGTCGCTCACGCACCAGAACGCCAGTCCGTTGGGGTTGGTCACGTCGCGGCGGATACG
>ENA-UEQL01001966-UEQL01001966.1-human-gut-metagenome-genome-assembly--contig:-NODE-1966-length-13908-cov-6.520353_pt1 | contig 13908 bp, 13 predicted proteins | sample MGYA00242905_ERZ507926 | MGnify/ENA primary metagenome ERZ507926 (study PRJEB26167, sample SAMN06115531) | human gut metagenome | host: Homo sapiens | place: China:Henan | collected 2015-09-09...
ACCGCCGGCAACGGCCGTCTTGCCCGCAACACGCTGGAAAAGGCCATCTTCCACCAGAGCCGCCGCCTTGTGGCAGAGCCGGACGCGGAGCTGGACCTGATCCTGCCCGGCGATCTGGAATTTGAGGAATAACTTCCATATATGAGAACGGCACCTACCCAATGGGCAGGTGCCGTTCTTTTCGGTTATGGATGCATCTCCGCTAATTTTTGGGCCATTTCCCGCATCCCCTGCCGCACCTCGGCGGGGGCGGTCACTTCCACCTTGCCATCAAAGCCGCACACCCAGCCGTAGAACTGGGGGCTGACGCACACCGGCACATCAAAGTGGAAGTGGGTGCCGTTCTCTTCCGGAACAAAGACCGGTGCTTTGCCAAAACGGTCGTGCATGGCGCTTTCAAGGTCGGCGGTGCAGCGCAGGGTGACCAGATGCTCCGGCCCGCCGAACATGTTGAAGTGCTTGCGCAGGTAGGCGGGCAGGTCGAACTGGCGGAACTCGGCTTTGCCCCGGCGTGCCTCGTCCAGCACTGTCACGGCAGACATGCGGTCCACACGGTAGTTGCGGATGCCCGCAGGCTCTTTCTCGTCCTGATAGGCAATGAGGTAGTAGCACCCGCCGTCCCACGCCAGCCGCCATGGGCTCACGGTGCGGGTGCCGTCTTTTTTGTACCGGAAGCTCACCATCCGGCCTGCGTTGATGGCGCTGTGCAGGGCGTCGATGCTGTACAGCAGGGTGTGGCTGTCGCTTTTGGGGCGGCCGTCCACATACACCTGACGCTGCAGCTGGGAACCCTCGTAGTCGGAGCAGAGGGCTTCCAGCTTGTGGATGAGCTTTCGGCTGGTGCGGGCAGAGATGACCTTGCTGGCCTGCACGGCATCCACCAGCAGCTTGAGCTCCGAGAGCTCAAAGGTGCGGCTGGCCAGCCAGTAGCCGCCGCCGCGCCCCCGCTGCAGCTGGACGTCAAAGCCCAGAGAGCGCAGGGTGTCGATATCGCTGTAAATGCTCTTGCGCTCGGCAAGGATGCCCTGCTGCTCCAACAGCTGCACCAGCTGGGGAACATTGAGCAGGTGTTCTTCATCGGTCTTTTGCTCAAGGATGCGCAAAAGGGTCAAAAGCTTGGATTTCTGGCCTTCCTGCTTGGGCATGGCAATACCTCCGGCTTTCCAAATTCAGGTTATTCGGGCAGTTTTTTGTCAAAGGCCGCACGGCGCTGGGTGGAAAGACGGAACATCTCTTCCAGCTTATCCCGGTCGTCGGCCACAAGAGCAGAGCGCATTTCCTGCAGAGCGGCATCGAACTGGTCGATCTCGCTGATCAGGTTCTGCTTGTTCCACAAAAACAGCTCTGCCCACATTTTATCGTTGATGCGTGCAATGCGGGTCAGATCCCGGAAGGAGTCGCCGGTGTACTCGCACAGCGAGGTGTTGTCGTTGGCGCACATCAGGCTCACGGCGATGGCGTGGCACAGCTGGCTGACGTAGCCGATCATTTTGTCGTGCTCCTGCACGGTCAGGGTGCAGATGTGCTTGAAGCCCAGCACCTCCGCCAGCTCCTTTGCCCACTGGATGGCCTCCGGGGTGTTCTTGTCGGTGGGGGTGATGATGAAGTTGGCCGGGGCAAAGTTCACCTCGGCAGCGTGCTCCACGCTGGAGGTCTCACGGCCGGCCATGGGGTGGCTGGCAATGAACTCCACCCCTGCCGGGCACATGGCCTGCACCGGCTCCACAAGGCCGGTCTTGACGCCGGACACATCCGTGAAGATGCAGCCGGGCTTGAGGAGCGGGCCGTAGGCTTTGAACCATTCCAGCAGGGCCGTGGGGTACAGGCCGAAGATGATGTGGTCGGCCTGCTGCACCAGATCTTCAAAATCATGGGTCCTGCCGCTGGCAATGTAGCCGTGGTCGAGGGCATATTGCAGGTGCCCCTCGCTGCGGTTGATGCCGTCCACATGGAAGCCGGCTTTGGTCAGCTCCAGGGCATACTTGCCGCCCAGCAGACCAAGACCCACCACGAGATAACGTTTTGTTTTGTCAAGCATATTCTACCTCCACACCCAAAGGCCGGATGGCTGCAAAGAAATTCGGCCAGCTCTTCTGGATGGCTTCGGCGTCATCCACAGTCAGGGGCAGCCCGGCGGCTGCGCTCAGCACCGCAAGGCTCATGACCACCCGGTGGTCGTTGTGCCCGTGCAGAATGCCTTCCGGCGCGTGCAGATGCTCGGCGCAGCCGTGCACCGTGATGGTGCCGCCCTCGCTTTCCAGCACGCCGCCGCAGGCCCGCAGCTCGGCTTCCATGGCGGCGATGCGGTCGCTCTCCTTCAGGCGCAGGCGCTCGGCGTTGCGGATGACGGTGGTGCCCTCACACAGCAGGCCCAGCACCATGAGCACAGGGCCAAGGTCCGGGCAGTCGGCCAGGTCGATGTCCACCCCGTGCAGGGGTGCCTTTGCAAAGGTGACGGTGTCCCCCTCACGGGTGAACTGTGCGCCGCACCGGTGCAGGAGATCCAGAATGACCGCGTCGCCCTGCAGGGTGTCCGGGGAAAGGCCGGTGACGGTCACCCCGCCGCACACGGCACCCAGCACCGCCGGGAAGGCCGCCTGACTGTAGTCGCCCTCTACGGCGTGATCGCAGGGGTGATAGTGCTGGCGGCCCGGCAGGGCCAGCGTATTCCCATCCAGCCAGCGGCTGGTCACCCCAAAGGCGGCCTGCACCGCGCGGGTCATGTCGATGTAGCTGCGGCTCTCCACCGGCGGGATGAGGTGCAGGGTGCTGTCGCCGTCCAGCAGGGGCAGGGCAAACAGCAGCCCGCTGATGAACTGGCTGGACACGTTGCCCGCCAGCCGGTATTCCCCCGGTGTGAGGGCACCTTCCACGGTCAGACCGGCAGAATTCTGTTCAAACCGTAGATCCTGCTCCCGATACAACGTTTCGTAAACCGACTGGGGCCGCTCCATGAGCCGCCCACGGCCGGTAAAGGTCACTTCCTGCCCGGTGAGGCTGGCAATGGGGATGAGGAACCGCAGGGTGCTGCCGCTCTCGCAGCAGTCCACCGGGGCAGTGAGGGGGGCAAACCGACCCAGCCCTTCCACCACGGCATCTGCGGGGCCGGTGGTCACCCGGGCACACAGATGGCCTGCGGCAGCCAGCGTGGCGGAGATGTCCTTACTGAATTCCAGATTCGTGATGTGAGAGCTGCCTGTGGCCAGCGCCGCACACAGCACGGCCCGGTGGGCCATGCTCTTGCTGGGCGGGGCTGTGATGCTCCCGCCGATGGGGCGGGAAGAATGAATGGTTACCAGCATAGGCCGTTACATATCGCGGCCGATGGCCCATGCCACCTGACGGCACTTGGCCATGGCCTGTGCAAAGGCGTCCGGGGTCAGGCACTGGGCACCGTCGCTCCAAGCGTGGCGGGGGTCATAGTGCACCTCCACCTCCAGACCGTCGGCACCGGCGGCCACAGCGGCGATCATCATGGGTTCCACGAGGTTTGCCTTGCCGGTGGCGTGGCTGGGGTCCACGATGACGGGCAGGTGGGTCTTTTCGTGGATGAGGGGCACGGCAGACAGGTCCAGCGTGTTGCGGGTGTACTTTTCAAAGGTACGGATGCCGCGCTCGCACAGGATGACCTGCTCGTTGCCGCCTGCCATGATGTACTCGGCGCTCATGATCCACTCCTCGATGGTGTTGCACAGGCCGCGCTTGAGCAGCACGGGCTTGTGCATCTTGCCCACGGCCTTGAGCAGCTGGAAGTTCTGCATGTTGCGGGCACCGATCTGCACCACGTCCACATACTCCTCAAACTCCGGGATGCGGTCCTCGCTCATCAGCTCGGACACGATGGGCAGGCCGGTGGCCTCGCGGGCCTTGACCATGTCCAGGATGCCCTCGGTCTCCAGACCCTGGAAGGAGTAGGGAGAGGTACGAGGCTTGTAGGCACCGCCGCGGAACAGGGCCGCGCCGCCGGCCTTGACGCTCTGTGCGATGCGCAGAGCCTGCTCGGCACCCTCGATGCTGCAGGGGCCTGCCATGACGGCAATCTTTTCCTTGCCGCCGATCTTCACGCCGCCGCAGTCAATGACCGAATCGGCGGGGTGGAACAGGCGGTTGGCGCGCTTGTACGGGGCAGACACGCGGGTGACGTTGTCGATCCAGGGGTTGGCCAGCACGTCCCGCTCGTCGATCTTGGTGGTGTCGCCCACCAGACCAAAGACATTGTAGTCCTTGCCAGTGATGAGGGTAACATCAAGGCCCTGCTTCTCAAATTTATCGACGATCTTCTCAAGCTCTACTTTCGGGGTGCCTTTTTTGGTGGAAATAATCATTGAATTTACGTCCCTTCTTTTTGAATCGTTGAAAACCGCTCCGTCTCGCGCTCGCCAGCGCCTGAGAGGGCTACATCACCAAGTGAGTGTGCCCGCTGCCGTCGATGCGGAGCAGCTGGACGAGGTAGGCGCAGGCGTGCAGATAGCCGCTGATGCCCTCCCCGATAAAATGGCCCTGACAGCCAAAGGAGACCACGTCCGTCTGGCGGAACGGCTCGTGGCTGTCCGGCTCGCTGAGCATGACCTCCACGGCGGGCACGCCGCAGACCCGCAGAGCGTCCAGAATGGCCACGCTGTAGTGGGCATAGCCGCCCGGGTTGATGACGATGCCGTCCGCCCGGCCTGCGGCGGACTGGATCTCGTCGATGAGGTCGCCCTCGTGGTTGGACTGGAAAAACTCCACCTGAATGTCCATCTGCTGGCAGCAGACTTCCAGATAATCCAGCAGGGCGTTGTAGTCGATCTGCCCGGCCACGCCCGGCTCGGTAAAGTGCATCAGGTTGAGGTTCGGGCCGTTAATGATCAAAAATTTCATCCAGAGCCTCCATGGCCGCGTTCACCGCGTCCGTGACGGTAGTGTGGTTGGGCACAACGGCGTCCGCTGCCGCCAGATACAGCGGCCTGCGCTCGGTGTACATGGCACGGAGGGCGTCGGTGCTGGAGGAGAGCGGCCTGCCGCCGCCCACGGTCAGCGCTTCCAGCGGGCGGTCCAAAAAGAGGATGACGCCGTTCTGGTGCAGCAGCCGGATGTTCTCGGGCCGCTTGATGACGCCGCCCCCGCAGGAGAGCAGCTGCCGCCCCTCTTTGGCAAACCGGGCGATCTGCTCCGTCTCTTTCCGGCGGAAGCTGTCCTCGCCCTCGGCGGCAAAGATCTCCGGGATGGTGCGGCCGTCGGCCTTGACCACCTCGTCGTCGAGATCAATAAAGCGCTTGCCCAGCTTTTCGGCCAGCATCCGCCCGATGGTGGATTTGCCGGAGGAGGGCATCCCGATGAGGACGACATTGAGCGTATCCCGCCGGATGGCTGCCGTGACGCGGGAAATTTCCGCCGGGGCATCCTCAAACTTGCGGTCGAGGAAATACTCCGCCGCGTACACGGCCTGTGCCACCAGCATTTCCAGGCCGCTGGCGGCCACCGGGACCCCGGCTTCCTCGGCCCGGAGGATGATCTCGGTCTTCTCGGGGTTATAGACCACGTCCAGCACGGCTTCCAGGCCCGGCATAGCGGCAATGTCCAGATTGCAGGTACCGACATTCGGGTACATGCCCGCGGGTGTGGTGTTGATGACGATTTGCGCCCCGCTGTGGACAGCTTCCTCGTAGGAGAGCTCACCCTTGGCGGGGTCGGGCTTCCGGCTGACGGTCAGGATCCTGGCCGCGCCTTTGTCCCTGGCCACCGCGCTGGTGGTGTTGTGGGTGCCGCCGGTGCCCAGGATCAGGACCGTGCGGCCCGTGAAATCGACGCCATGGGCCGCGCACAGGTGGGCAAAGCCCAGGTAATCGGTGTTATAGCCGTAGAGCAGGCCGTTGTGATTGACAACGGTGTTCACGGCCCCGATGGCCTTGGCCCGGGGGTCGATGAAGGAGCAGTATTCCATGACCAGCCGCTTATAGGGCAGGGTCACATTGATGGCCTTGAACGCCCGCTTTTCCAGGAACGCCCGGGCATCCGCCTCCGTGGGCAGGGGGCACAGGTCGTACCGGTAGCCGCAGAGCATTTCATGGATGAGCTTGGAGTAAGAGTGTCCAAGTCTGCCGCCAATGAGTCCATATTCCATTACGATTCCTCCCTGCGGTAACTGGTGGGCCGCTCCATCCATGCCGTGCCATATCGGGTGGTCATCAGGTCGCCCACCACCAAAGCGGCGGTGCAGGTCTGCACGATGGCGGCCCGGGGCACGATGCAGGGGTCATGGCGGCCCTGGATGGAGAGCGTTGCATTCTTGCGGGCGACATAATCGACCGTGTCCTGCCGTTTGTAGATGCTGGGCGTGGGTTTGACCACGGTGCGGAAGACCACGGGCATCCCGTTGGAGATGCCGCCGTTGAGGCCCGCGTTGTGGTTGGTCCGGGTGACGACCCGGCCGGCCTCGTCCATCCGGAACGCGTCGTTGGCGGCGGAGCCGCGCAGGTCTGCAAAGCCAAAGCCGGTGCCAAACTCGATGCCCTTGACGGCCGGGATGGAGAATGCCGCATGGGCCAGCAGGCTCTCCACGCTGTCAAAATAGGGTTCGCCCAGGCCTGCCGGCAGGCCGAGGATGGCGGTCTCCAAAATGCCGCCCACGCTGTCGCCGTCGGCACCGGCGGCCCGGATGGCGGCTTTCATGGGTTCTTCCACGGTGGTGTCCAGCAGGGCAAAGCCCTCCGGCTTGCCCACCAGTGCTTCTGCCTGAGCGGCCAATGCGGCGGGGTCATCCAGCGCGAAAGGCGTATCGGAGATGCCCGCGCACCGGGCAATATGGGTGGAAATGTCAATGCCCGCCCGGCTCAGGGCGTCCAGCACGATGGCACCGCCCGCCACCAGCGCGGCAGTGACGCGGCCGGAGAAGTGTCCGCCGCCCCGGTAGTCCGCAAAGCCTTTCGCCTTTACACGGGCGGTATAATCGGCATGTCCGGGCCGGGCCACCGTCCGCAGGGCGTCATAATCCTGTGAATGTACATCACTGTTGGGAAGCACCATCACCAGGGGCATGCCGGTGGTATGCCCCTGAAAAACGCCGGAGAGGATCTGCACCTGATCCGTCTCCCGGCGGGCGGTGGACAACCCACCGGTGCTGCGGCGGCGCAGCAGCGCCTGTTCCATTTGCAGGGCATCCACCGGGATGCCCGCCGGAACATGCCGCAGCAGCACGCCCACCACCGGGCCGTGAGATTCCCCGAACAGCGTATAGTCCAGCATTACTTTCCTCCACTTTTAATCCAATTCTATCATTTTTCCGCCCAATCTGGTGTAATCACGCCAGAAATCCTCATAGGATTTCGATACACATTCCCCACCCCGCAGCTCTATGGGCTCCCGGCAGAACAGCGCTGCACAGGCGCACAGCATGGCGATGCGATGATCGCCGAAGGCATCCAGCGTCACGCCGCCCTCCAGGGGGCTGCCGCCGGTAACGGTCAGGCCGTCCGGCTGCTCCGATACCGTCACGCCTAGGGCCGACAGCACAGTGTCCACAGTCTGAATGCGGTCGCTCTCCTTGCGGCGCAGGAACGCGCCGCCGGTGAAGCGAGTGGTTCGGGGCGTCATGGCCGCCAGCAGCGCCAGGGTGGGCAGCAGATCCGGCGTCTGGGATACATCCACCGTTTCCGGCAGGTTTTTCAGATACGTCACAATGGCCCGGTCGCTCTGGCGGCTCTGCGGAGTGAGACCCTCCACCGTGACGCCGCCCCCTTGCAGGGCATCGACCGTCAGCCACCAGCCCGCCGCCGACCAGTCCCCCTCCACCGGGGTGTCGTCAGGCCGGAAGGTCTGGGGCGCCGGGACGCGCCAGCCGTTCTCCTCGGCTTCCACGGCGATGACGTGGCGCGCCAGCGCGTCCAGCGTCATATCCACATAGGGCCGGGACACCAGCGGCGTGGTCAGCATCAGCTCCGACGGCCCGGAGAGCCGGGGCAGCGCCATCAGCAGTCCGCTGACGGTCTGGGACGTCTCGTCGCCCCGCAGGGCGTAACGACCCGGCCGCAGCGGCTGGGTAATCTCATAGCCCGACGCCGTCTGCGCCACCGGATAGGGGGCGGACAGGGGCCGCGCCAGCAGGCGGGGCGTCCCCGTAAAGCACACGCCGGTGTGGTCCAGGGCCATGGCCAGGGGCAACAGGAACCGCAGCGTGGCGCCGGAGGCGCCGCAGTCGATGACGCTCTCGCCCCTTTGCAGCGCCAGCAAACCGTTCAGGGTGGCGCTCACATCGTCGCCGGACAGGCGCTCCGGCAGGGGCTGGCCCGCCAGAAAGCGGCAGATCAGCGCCCGGTGCCACGCGCTCTTGCTGTCGGGCGCGGACACCGTGCCCGACAGGCGGGCCGGATACAGCCGCCGGATCATGGCATCTCCTCCCCCAGGGCCGACAGGAGAACGTCCTCCACATAGGCGTCCCCGATTGCCCGCAGCAGCACGGCGTGAACCATGTCGCCCTCGCGCTTCTTGTCCCGCGCCAGATAGCGGCGCACCGTCTCGCTGTCACAGGGCAGCCCGGCAGCCAGGCCCCAGCGCTCCAGCAGCGCCAGCAGACGGTCATAGGCCGCCTGCACACCGTCGCCCCGGTGAAGCTGCCAGCGGAGGATGGCCGCCATTCCGGCGGCCACCGCCTCGCCGTGGGTACAGGCCTCATAGCCGCCCGCCGCCTCGATGGCGTGGCCGAGGGTATGGCCGAAGTTCAGCAGCCGGCGCACGCCCGTATCGTGCTCATCGGCGGCCACCAGCGCCGCCTTGATGGTCAGGCAGCGGGCAATGACCGCCTCCCAGTCGGGCGTTTCCGTTTCCATATCGTCCAGAATGGCGGCGTCCCGGATCAGGCCGTATTTGATGACCTCCGCCGCGCCGCTTCGCATCTGCCGGGGCGGCAGGGTGGTCAGGCAGTCGGGGTCCACCAGCACCAGGCGGGGCTGATAGAAGGCCCCCAGCAGATTCTTGCCCTCCGGCAGATCCACCGCCGTCTTACCGCCCACGGCGCTGTCCACCTGGGCCAGAAGCGTGGTGGGCATCTGCACCAGCGGCATGCCCCGCTGATAGGCGGCGGCGGCAAAGCCCGCCAGATCGCCGGTGACGCCGCCGCCCAGGGCCAGCAGACCGTCGGCGCGGGTAAAGCCCCGCTGTGCCAGGTCGCGGCACAGGTTCAGCCACGTCTCCGGCGTCTTATGGCGCTCCCCCTCCGGGAAGGTCAGCAGTTCAGCGGAGAGCCCCGTGTGACGAAGGCTGTCCAGCACCGCGCCGCCGTACAGCGCCGCCACGGTTTCGTCCGCCGCCACCGCCCAGCGGCGGATGCCCAGCGGGCGCAGCAAAGCCCCGGCGCCGCGCAATACGCCGCGCCGGATGTGCACGGGATAGCCGCCCTGGGGCAGCGGAACGGTAACGGTCATAGACGCCTCCCGGTTTTTACAGTTTTTTTATTTTACCGCACTTTCCGGTGGTTGTAAAGTGGGACAACCGGGGCGTTTTGGGCCGATCCGCGAAAAAACGTGCCGCCCTATGCAGCCCGCTTATTGTTTTTTCGCCGGGGAGCGTGTATAAATAAAAATAGCAATCCGCCCGGCGGCGGTGTATCATACCTGCCGGATGTACTTTCCATACACCCCGGCGCCGCTGTTGGGCCTTTGCGGCTATAAAAAAGTACGGAAGCATTACGCTTCCGTACTCTTTTATTTCGTTTCAGGCACTTCCTTCAGCACAGCGTGTCGACATTCTCGTCATACAGCTTGTCGTTCACCTGGGCCAGCGTCATATTATGGCTGAGGCCGAAGATCAGGATGGCGTCCCGCCGGTCGCGGGAGTACAGTGGGGCAAAGCGGGCGTGGCGCAGCAACTCCTGGGTCTCGTCCACCGTGGCCTCCAGGCCGAAGCACAGGCACCAAAGCCGGTTGCGGGAGGGCGTGCGTCGGCCGGAAAACACCTGGTGGAGATACACCTCGCTGATGCCCGACTGCTTGGCCAACATGGTTTTGGAGATACTGCGCCGCTCAAACAGTGCCTGCAGCGTCTCCTGCAGGTCATGCTGCTGGAAGCTGGCGTCATTGTCCGACAGGACGCGGTTCAGATCGTTGCCGGTCATCAGTTCCTGCTGCAGTTGGTCGGTATTCTTGCGTTCCATTTTTTCTTGCCGCCTTTACATTGGTTGATTTTTCTATTATACTGGATATTGTAACGAATTTTTTCCCGGAAAACAATATGCAGGCTGCATAGGGTAGGGGGTTTTTTATGTACGACGAGCTGATGCGGGCAGTAAAGCTCTATTTTGATCAGGTGAAGGTGCTGAAGCGCAGCGCGAGGGGTGAGATCACGCTGCTGCGGCACCGGGAGACCGGCAAACGCTATGTATTCCGTCATTTCATGGGCAGCGGCGATGTGTATGGCCGCCTGCTGACGGTGGACTGTCCCCATCTGCCCCACATTGAGGAGGTGGGCGAGGCTGGCGGCCGGGTGGCAGTGCTGGAGGAGTATATCCAGGGCGACACGCTGCTGTTTCTGCTGGAGGGCGGACTTCTGACCTGGCCGGAGGCCCGGAAGGTGACCCAGGATGTGTGTCAGGCGCTATGGGTGCTGCACGCGCTGGGAGCGGTGCACCGGGATGTAAAGGACAGCAACGTGATCCTGCGGGGCAGCGATGCGGTGCTGATCGACTTTGACGCGTCCCGCATCGTGAAGCCGGAGCACGCCGCCGACACGGTGATCCTGGGCACCACCGGCTATGCCGCGCCGGAGCAGTTCGGCCTGTCCCAGACCGACGGGCGGGCGGACATCTACTCGCTGGGCGTGCTGCTGAACGTAATGCTGACGGGGCAGCATCCCTCCCGCCAGCTGGCGGGAGGCAAGGCCGGGCACATCGTGCAGAAGTGCACCATGATGAACCCCGACCAGCGCTATCAATCTGTACAGGAGCTGCGGAACGCCCTATGACCGAGAAGCATGACAACCTCTGCATCCACTGCGGCGCGCCGCTGCCGGAGGGTGCGTCCTTCTGTCCCCATTGCGCCACCACGCAGCTGCAGCGGCAGGCCATGCCCATGCCTCGGCGCAGACGCCGGTGGCCGCTCCCGGCGGCGTGTCTGGCGCTGGCGGCGGCCATCTGCCTGACGCTGGCGCTGCGGCAGGACACGGCATCGCCAGAGACACCTACGGCAGGCGAAACGCCGATACAGGCCGTCGATCCGTATCTTGCTGCCTGCCAGGCCTACTATACCGGTGCGGACGGGCGGGAGTATCACGTCTACGCGGCCTTCTCTCCCCAGGGAGAGGGCCGCACCGATCCCGTGGGGTACGACGCGAAGCTGATCCCCGCCGGGCTGCATGACGATCAGCCCGCCACGGTGTTCGTCACGGACGCGGTGACGGGGCAAACCGCCAACGAGGCGTTTTCGGCGCTGATGGAGGACTGGTCGGTATCGGTGACGGCGCCGGACAGCACCACGGGGCGGGTCGAATTGCAGGAGGCCGGCTATGACTGGGCCGGCACCAGGGCGCTGTTGTTCCGGGTGCTGTCCGCCGACGGCACCTGCACCCACAACGAGATCGTGTGGGCGCTGGCGATGAAAAACGGCGACGCCATCGAGCTGCGGCAGACGGTGGAATACGCCGTGCAGCAGGTGGTGACCTTTGATGGGAAGGACACGCCCATGGACACCGCCGCGGAATTGCAGGCGCTGCTGGACGACATCGCCCGGCAGTACGACGCCGACACCATGGTGAAGATCACGCTGCCGGACGTCACCTATGACGGGGCGATCCGCATTCCCTGTCCGGTGGAGCTGCGGGGCAGCGGCACGGTATTTGCCGCGCCGGTGACGGTGGACACACTGACGGACACGGCACGCAGCGCCGCCTATGTGCGGCTGTGCGACGTCACGTTCACCGGCACAGGCGGCACGGGGCTTTCCGACGCCGCGCCCACCTATCTGGAGCGCTGCCGGTTTTCTGGCTGGGACGTGGCGGCACAGGCGGTGGACGGCGGATGGCTGTACAGCATGTCCGGCTGCACGTTCGCGGACAACGCCGCGGCGATGCGGTTTTCCACCGGCCACACCAGCTCCTACGGCTGGTCGAAGGAGACGGACTTTATCGGCAACGACGTAGCCCTGCAAGTGGACCGGCTGCCCGCCGGCACATGGCTGATCATGAGCGATTGCCGCTTCAGCGGCAACGGCACGGATATCGACAATCCCGGGCACTATCGGATCGACACGGACACCTGCCGGTTTAAATGAGGAAAAATCCCTTTCGGAAAGGCTTGAACCATTGTGATACGCAACCACAAAAACTGCATACAGTGCGGTGCTCCTCTGCCGGAGGAGGCCACCTTCTGCCCGCGGTGTGCGACTTTCCAGCTGCAGCGGCACACCGTATCGGAGATCCCCACCGAAAAAAAGGAGTGGTGGGTAGGCGTACTGTGCGTCCTGCTGGCGCTGGCGCTGCCGGTGGGCGCGGCACTGCTGCATGGCGCGCCGGAGCAGGCCACGGAAACGCCCGCCGTCCTTTCCGCGGAGGACGAGGACCGGGCTGCCCGGTATGGACGGGAATGTCAGGCCTATTACGAGGGCGCAGACGGGCGGCTTTACCACATATTTACCGCCTTCAGCCCCGGGATCGACGGCAGCAGCGCGCTGTGCGGCTATCAGAGCCATCTGCTGGCGCCGAGTGCCGCCGACACAGGCCCGCTGACACTCTATGTGGAGGATGCGGACAGCGGGGAGGATGTCAGAGCAGACTTTTCCGCGCTGATGGCGGACTGGACGGTGGCCGTCACCGCGCCGGAGGGCGGCGAATGCTGTACGCTGTACGAGCCGATCTTCGACTATGCCGCCACCACGGATGCGCTGCTGTACCGGGAGATGACCGGAAGCAGCGCGTGCCGCTTCAACGAGATCACATGGACGCTGGCGATGAAGAACGGCGACACTGTCACGCTACGGCAGGCGGTGGAATACGCCGCCCAGACAGAGGTAACATACCACTGGGAGGACACACCTATGGAGACGGCGGCACAGCTTCAGGCGCTGCTGGATGACATTGCCGCGGACAGCAGCGAGACGGAGGCCATCTCCCTCTATCTGCCCAGCGTCACCTATGACGCGCCGCTGACGGTGCGCTGCGCCATGACGCTGTACGGCCATGAGGACGGCACGGTGCTGGCCGCACCGGTAACGGTGACGGCCGCAAGCGGCGGAGAGCGCATCTCTCCGAGGCTGGTGCTGGATGGACTGACTTTCTCCGGCGAAGGCGGCGTGGGGCTGGACGCCTACGCCCCCGTCTGTCTGAAAAGCTGCCGCTTTTCCGGCTGGGACATCGCCGCCCAGGCCAACGACGGCGGCTGGCTGTTCTGTGAAGAGGATGTGCGCTTTGACCGGAACGGCGTGGCCATGCGGCTGGGCAGCACCTTCAGCACCTCCTGTGGCAGCAACATCAACAACACAGCCTTTACCCGCAACGGCACCGCCCTGCAGATCGTGCGGATCCCCGGTGAGCGGGCAGGACTGATCCTGGAGCGCTGCACCTTCTGGGGCAACGAGGCGGATATCGAGAACCCCAACGACTACCCCGTGGAGCTGCGGAACAGCAGCGGGATTGGATAGGAAAAACACACATGGCGGCGGATATTGTCATATCCGCCGCCATGTGATACAATAGGACGATCTTATATTGATGGGAGGATGGCAAAATGATTTACCGTGACTTCAAGGGAACCAGGCTTTCCATGCTGGGCTTTGGCACCATGCGCCTGCCGGTACTGGAAAACGGCCAGATCGACGCGGCGCAGACCCAGCAGATGGTGGACAGACTCGGCCTGGTCTGCGGCGTATCCGGTGTGTTTTCCAATCTGTATGAGGCAAATCAGGCACAACGGGAAATCCATCACCGTTGGCAATTCTGTATTGACTG
>ENA-UEQL01001967-UEQL01001967.1-human-gut-metagenome-genome-assembly--contig:-NODE-1967-length-13904-cov-3.884863_pt1 | contig 13904 bp, 6 predicted proteins | sample MGYA00242905_ERZ507926 | MGnify/ENA primary metagenome ERZ507926 (study PRJEB26167, sample SAMN06115531) | human gut metagenome | host: Homo sapiens | place: China:Henan | collected 2015-09-09 | study...
ATGCCGAGAAAGCGTGGATTGCGAGATGTGCAGCTTTTGTGCAGCTGCACTGAACTTCTGCGTCTCCGCTAATACCACAAAGTCTTGCAAAAACGATAATTCCATCTCAACCACTCCTTTTTCAGTATATATGCAGATTTTGCATAAGTCAACAGAAATATGCAACAATAAACTGGTGCGGTTTTTGTGGAGTTTGTTTATAATGTAAGAGGAAAGCTCTACAAAATATGCCGTTATATACAAGGTGACAATAAAAGGAGAAAGAGATTATGGCAGAACTGAGACCTAAAATCGTAAAGCTTTGTAAGATCATCGGCGGCTTCTCCGGCGTGATGAATAAGATCGATGAAAATGCGCCGGAATACTACTGCATGGCATCCATTCTGACAGATGACGAGGCGGACATTGCCATCGCCGCAGGGCTGCGGAAAGAGCGTACCGCAGAATATCTGGCAAAAAAGACTGGCAAAGCGTGGCAGAGGCCCAGAAACTGGCCGAGCATTTGGCGTGGATCGGTGTGTTCCGTATTACCACCGATCCCACCGACGGCAAGGATCGTTTCTTCATGCAGATCTTTGCCCCGGGTATCATGGAGATGCTGGTGAACAACAAGGAACTGCTGGCAGCACACCCGGAGGTGGGCCGCGCATTTGAGGAGTATACCCGTATCCGCATGGCCACTATGGCCCCTATGATGCCAAACGGATATGGCCTGATGCGGGTGGTGCCGGTAGAGAGTGCCATCAAGGATATCCCTGGGGTCAACGATTTCGATAAGCTCAGCTATTACATCAATAAGTATGACATCTTCTCAGTGTCGCCTTGCTCCTGCCGTGCCTCCCGCCGTACACTGGGAGACGGCTGCGGCCATCTGGAGGAGGATATGTGTATTCAAATGGGCAAGGGGGCGGAGCATTATATCCGCACGGGACGTGCCCGTCAGATCACTCGCGAGGAAGTCTATGAGATCCTCAAGCGTGCCGAGGAGAACGGTCTGATGCACGACATGCCCAATATTGAGGAGGCAGGCGAGAGTGCCGCCATCTGCAACTGCTGTGCCTGTTCCTGCTTTGGACTGCGTGTGGGTATGCTGTACGGCGCACGGGACGTGATCCGCTCCAACTTTGTGGCGGAGATCGACGAAAGCAAATGCGTGGCCTGTGGCCAGTGTGTGGAGAGCTGTCCCGGTAACGCGTTGAAGTTGGGTCAGAAGCTGTGCAGCAAGACACCGTTAAAACAGCCGGAATACCGTAAGATGTCTGATTCTATATGGCATGAAAGTGACTGGAACGTAAACTACCGGGAAAACCGGGAGGATACTGTAGCCACCGGCACCGCGCCCTGTAAGACCGCCTGTCCCGCTCATATTGCCGTGCAGGGATATCTGCGTCTGGCGGCGGAGGGAAAATATCGGGAGGCCCTTGCTCTTATCAAGAAAGAGAACCCGTTCCCGGCAGTCTGCGGCCGCATCTGCAACCACCGCTGCGAGACGGAGTGTACCCGCGGCACGGTGGATCAGGCGGTGGCCATTGACGAGGTCAAGCGTTTTATCGCTGACCATGACCTCCATGAGGCTACCCGCTATGTGCCGCCTATGGTGAACCAGATCGGCCGTCCCTACGACGAGAAGATCGCGGTCATCGGTGCGGGCCCTGCCGGTATGAGCTGTGCGTTTTTCCTGGCGGAAAAGGGATATAAGCCTGTGGTATTTGATAAGGCGGCCCGCCCCGGCGGTATGCTGATGAATGCCATTCCCAGCTTCCGGCTGGAGAGGGACGTGGTACAGGCAGAAATCGACATTCTTCGTGAAATGGGCGTGGAATTCCGCTGCGGCGTAGAGGTAGGCAGGGACATTACGATCCAGCAGCTGCGCAACGAGTGCTTTAAGGGATTCTATGTGGCTGTTGGTTTGCAGTCCGGCGGAAATCTGAACATTCCCGGTGCGGACGCTGCAGGCGTTATGCCCGGTATTGATTTTATCAAGCAGGTGAATCTCTCCGGCGATGTGAAGCTGAAGGGTAAGGTCGTAGTCATCGGCGGCGGCAATATCGGCGCTGATGTGGCGCGCACTGCTGCCCGCTGCGGTGCTGACAGCGTAGATCTGTACTGCCTTGAAAGATATGATGATATGCCAATGGGCGAAGAGGATCGCGGCGAGTGTGAGAGGGACGGTATTGGCATTCATGCCGGTTGGGGTCAGACGGAGATCGTGACCAGAAACGGCAAGTGCACCGGTATCAAGTTCCGCAAGTGCGTGTCGGTCAAAAACGCGGATGGCCGCTTTGCACCCGCATTCGATGATGCCGTTACGGAGGAAGCGGCCTGCACGACGGTGCTGTACTGCATTGGCCAGAAAGCCGATTGGGGCACGCTTCTGGCGGGAACGAAAGTGGAATTCAATCACAATGGGACGGTAAAGGCAGATCCTCTGACCTATCAGACGGCTGAACCGGATATTTTTGTAGGCGGCGACGCTTACACCGGTCAGAAGTTTGCCATTGACGCCATTGCTGCCGGCAAGGAGGGCGCTATTTCTCTGCATCGCTGGGTACATCCCGGCCAGACGCTGACTATGGGCCGTGACCGCCGTGTCTACCGGGCTTTGGATAAGAAGAACGCTTTGATTGCTATGGATAGCTTTGATTCCACGCCTCGTCAGATGCCGGGCTATAATGAGGCCAAAGCCCGCACCTTTGGCGATGAGCGCGTGACCTTTACAGAAGAACAGGTGAAGAAGGAAACGGCACGATGCCTGTCATGCGGCGCCACCAAGGTGGATGCCTATATGTGCATTGGTTGCGGCCTGTGTACCACCAAGTGTGCCTTTGATGCCATTCATTTGAAGAAGGCACGTGATTACCGGTTCGGTGGAGGTCTCTCCGGGGATTGGCCTGGCTGATGCGATTTTTGATATTGTAAGCTCCGGTTCTACGTTGGTAAGTAACCACAGTATGCCTGGCTCTGATTCTACGATCTGGCTGATAATGTTGCCTGACAATAGGTTGCGTGACACATCAACGGGCGTATATAGGTGGATATTGTTGCCGTCAAACACGTTCAGTCCGTCGCATGTTCCTATCCATAGTACACCTTGGCTATCTTGGTAAAGGGATTGGATGGCACTATTGGAAAGACCGTTTTTATTGGAGAATTGCCGTAGGCTGTAAGCGTACACAAAATCCGGAAAACAGCATAAGAGGCTGATAAGCAATAAAATCGTATGGCCTTTCCAGTATATGTCTTTCATGTGGCTTGTTGTATTGATTTTAAGTTGCAAAGATATATTTTAAGGTGGAAACAGTCAATATTTGCAATATATTTCTTTAGTTGTAGGCTTACAGTTTGCTTTGTATCTGCTCCGTATCCTTAGAAATGTATTTGTACGGAGCAGATAGGTATGGATATGATTAGCGAATGACCGCAGCGAATCCACCGTTGCGTGCCAAACGGACTGTGATATGGTTGCCTTTCTTCAAGGATTGTTCTTGCTTGCGATAGTCCATGGCTTGGTGGTCAGCGTTGATGCCGTCTTCAAAAGAGGTCATGAGATAATTTTTTCCTTCTTGCAGGAAATCAAGGGAGATGTTAAAGACCCGTTCACGTTCGCGGTTGTTGGTCATGCCTCCTATATACCATTGTTCTCCTTTGCGTTTGGCCACGATGGCATATTCTCCTGCTTTGGCTTCGAGAGCGATGGTTTCGTCCCATGTTTGGGGTACTTGGGTGATGAAACGTGTACACTCGTCGTTGCGATAATAGAGGGTAGGATTGTCTGCCATCATCTGCAGGCCGGTTTCAAAAAGAACAAAGAGTGCCATCTGATAGGCACGTGTGCCGATGCTGGCAGAATTGGGACGTTCGGAATGGTAGACTTCAGGCTGCATGCTAAGCATGGCGCCGGGAGTATAGTCCATGGCTCCTACTGCGTTGCGTATGAAGGGGAAATAGACACTGTTGTCGGGACGGCATCCGCCCATTTGCTCCATACCTCTTACGCCTTCGTAGGAGAGTACGTTTGGGTATTTGTATTCTAATCCGGCAGGTTTGAAAGCACCGTGAAAGTCAACGAAGAGATGGTGTTTGGCGGCTTCATGTGCTACGCGTTCATAGAAGTTTACCATCCATTGGTCGCTACGATCCATGAAATCTATCTTTACGCCTTTCACACCCCACTTTTCGAAAGTTTCGAATAGGTCAAAGTGGTTTTCTACCGTAAGCCAAGTGAGCCATAACACAATGCCTACGTTTTTTTCTTTGCCGTAGCGGATGAGTTCGTGTATGTCTACCGAGGGATTGGGTTTATAGGGGTTGCGGGTGTTCATGGCCCAGCCTTCGTCCATTACTATATATTCTACGCCGTAGTGGGATGCGAAGTCGATGAAGTATTTGTAGGTGTCAAGGTTGCAACCTGCTTTGAAGTCCACGTCGGGGCCGTAGGGTGTGGCTCCGTTCCACCATTCCCAGCTGGCTAGTCCTGGTTTAATCCAAGAGGTGTTTTCTATGACATTCTTTTCAGCGAGGCGATAGGATAGAGTGTTTTCTATAAGTTTGCGGTCATCGTCGGTAATGACGAAGTAACGCCATGGATAACTGCGCTTGCCTGCGGTACGGGCTATGCAGTTGGCTTCTTTCAGAATCTTGAGACTGCGGTCACCGTCTTCTCCGAATTCAAGAGGCAGACGGGGGAAGACGGCGGTAATGCCGCCTTGTCCATCGTTTTTCAGAAACATGGCGGGATAGTCTGTCAGATTGGTTTCACTCATGAGGATTTTGTCACCTTTGGGTGTGCTGGCTAAAAGGGGAAGCAGAGCCATGCGATTGGAGTTTTTCCACTCGCTGCTTGTTTGGTGGCGATATTCTTCTTCATAGGAAGTCTTAAAGCCGTCAGGTTGCTGAAGATGTAGCAGGCAATCATCCACAAAGTTCAGGCGGAGGATTTCATTCATTATTTCTTGCTCGCCTTTCAGGTCAGTAAGGAAGCGGTAGGCGAATCCGTCATCAAAGGCACGGAACTCTACTGAATAGCCTCCTTTAAACTTCAGTAGCAATTGGTTGTAGCGGTTGGTTATAGTAGAGAATTTCAGGGGTACGATGGGAGTCAGTTCCTCGTTTACATTTTGGCGTACTACTTTGTTTAGTTTAGGATGGATGCCCAGCTGGTGGTTGGCAGTTTCCAGACCAATGACACAGTTGTCCATCAGTGTTTGATTTCCTTGGGTTACATCATATTGGATTTGATCGGTCAGCTCCACCGAGATGCGGATGTTTCCGCTGGGTGAGGCCAGTTGATGTACTTTCTGTCCGAAAGCGGTCAGTGAGAGGCAGAGAACTGCCGAGAGTAGGAATTGTTTTTTCATGTTCTTAGCTTTTGGATTTTTACAATATACAAAAGTAGTTTGTATTCTGTAGGAAATGTATGCTATTTATGACATAAATATATAAAATCATGCCACAGACGACTTTTTACATATCTATGTCGCGAATCTGTACAGTATGAGAGTGAAGGATGGGCTATTTTTGTTACCAACATTCCACATGTCAGAAAACTATTGTTGCCGGATGGAGGCTAAAGAGAGAAGGTGAAAGAGCGGTTTGCGGCTAGAGGAGGCAGCACATTTATAACAAAGAATGCGGTGGTTTATATCGAATTGACATTATCTTTTACGAAAAAACAATAATAACAAAACCATGAAAAAGAGACGAATACTGATGGGGAAGACCCATCTGATAGCGGGAGCCGTGATGTTGGCCGTTGCAGGAGGACAATTATCGGCTCAGACCGTTGCACCGAAGAAAGCAAAAGCGTACATGGTGGCAGATGCCCACTTGGACACGCAGTGGAACTGGGACATTCAGACTACTATTAAGGATTATGTTTGGAATACCTTGAATCAGAACCTTTTCCTTTTGAACCAGTACCCCGACTATATCTTTAATTTTGAAGGTGGAGTGAAATATGCTTGGATGAAGGAATATTATCCTCGTGAATACGAACTGATGAAGGCTTTTGTAAAGGCAGGTCGATGGCATGTGAGTGGGGCCAGTTGGGATGCTACCGACACTTTGGTGCCGTCTGTTGAATCGTTTATTCGCAACATTATGCTGGGGCAGGAGTTCTATCGTAAGGAGCTGGGGGTAGAAAGTACCGACATCTTCCTTCCCGATTGCTTCGGATTCGGTTGGACATTGCCTACTGCTGCTGCCCATTGTGGACTGATAGGTTTCTCTTCACAGAAGCTGGATTGGCGTAACAATCCTTTCTACGGTAAGAGCAAGCATCCCTTTACCATCGGACTGTGGAAAGGAGTGGATGGAGCGTCCGTCATGCTGGCTCACGGATATGATTACGGTCGTCGTTGGGATAATGAAGACCTTTCAGAAAATAGATATTTGATGGAACTCTCCAAATGCACTCCCCTGAATACCGTTTACCGCTACTATGGAACAGGTGATGTGGGCGGTTCACCTACCATCGCTTCTGTGGCTTCCGTGGAGAAAGGTATCAAGGGAGACGGTCCGTTGAAGATTATCAGTGCAGCCAGTGACCAGTTGTTCAAGGATTACCAGCCCTATGGCAGCCATCCCGAGCTCCCCGTATTTGACGGTGAATTGCTGATGGACGTTCATGGAACCGGCTGCTACACTTCACAGGCTGCTATGAAACTCTATAATCGTCAAAATGAACTTTTGGGTGATGCCGCTGAACGTGCTTCTGTGGCTGCTGCCCTTTTGGGGGTTGCCGAATATCCTGGCAAGAGCCTGACGGAGTCTTGGCAGCGCTTCATATTCCACCAATTCCACGATGATTTGACTGGTACCAGCATTCCCCGTGCCTATGAATTTTCTTGGAACGATGAACTTCTCTCTCTGAAACAGTTCTCCGGTATCCTGACTCATTCTGTGGGAAGTGTGGCAGGCAAGCTTGATACTCGTGTCAAGGGGATTCCCGTAGTGCTCTATAACGCTTCGGGCTTCAAGGCTACAGATGTGGTGACCATCGAAGTGGAGGCTTCTCGTTTTCCCAAAAGTGTGGCTGTATATAACGAACAAGGCAAGTTGGTGGTTTCTCAGTTGGTTTCATATACTGATGGAAAGGTCCGCTTGTTAGTAGAAGCCACTGTACCCGCCAATGGATACGCAGTTTACGATGTCCGCCTCTCCGGCGAAGGAAAAGAGATGCCTGCTGTTGAAGCTGCAAGTGTTGAAAATTCGTTCTACAAACTGACATTGAATGAGAACGGTGACATTACTTCACTGTTCGACAAGAGAATCAACAAGGAATTGGTAAAGGCTGGTAAGGCTATTCGTTTAGCCCTCTTCACTGAAAACAAGTCATTCGAATGGCCGGCATGGGAGATATTGAAAGAGACTGTGGACGCTACTCCTATCTCCATCACCGAGGATGTGAAAGTGACTCTTTGCGAAAACGGTGCATTACGTAAGACTCTCTGCGTGGAGAAACGTCACGATGATTCTTTTTTCCGCCAGTACATCCATTTGTATGAAGGTGTATTGGCCCACCGCATTGACTTTACTAACGAAGTGGACTGGCAGTCTACCAACGCTCTGTTGAAGGCTGAGTTTCCCCTCAATTTGAATAATGAGGTGGCCACTTACGACTTGGGCGTAGGCAGCGTGCAGAGAGGAAACAACATCTTGACCGCTTACGAAGTATATGCTCAATATTGGGCAGATTTAACGGACGCTAACGGTTCTTATGGCGTTTCCATCATGAACGACAGCAAATATGGCTGGGACAAGCCTGATAACAACACCCTGCGTCTCACTTTGCTGCACACTCCGAAGACAAAAAAGAACTATGCTTATCAAGATCGTCAGGACTTCGGTCACCATACCTTTACTTACAGCTTGGTAGGTCATGTGGGCGCTTTGGACGTAGTTCAAACCCGCGAGAATGCTGAGTTGCTGAACCAGCGCATCAAGGCGTTCGTTGTTGGAAAGCATCGCGGCGAATTAGGTAAGAGCTATTCATTGGCTTTTTCCGATAACCGGAATGTACTTATTAAAGCCTTAAAGAAAGCCGAAAGTTCAGATGAATATGTGGTACGCGTGTATGAAGCCGCAGGCAAGCAGGCGCAGAAAGCCTCGATTGTCTTTGCCGACAACCTTGTGGCTGCTGTAGAAGCAGATGGTACGGAAAAGACCATCGGTAAGGCTACATTCAGTGGAAATCGCTTGGAAGTGTCAGTCAATCCAAACAGCATTAAGACCTACAAGGTACGTTTTGCTTCCAATAAAAAGGTGCAGACGGTGGCCGAACCATTGCCCCTTGTTTATGATAAGAAGTGCTTCAGTTGGAACGAGTTCAAGGCTGCTGCCAACTTTGAGTCTGGTTATTCTTATGCTGCTGAATTGATACCTGCCGAGATGAATGTGCATGGAGTGCCTTTCAAATTGGAGACACGTGAAGAGCTGAATGGTATGGCTTGCAAGGGCAATGTACTGAAACTGCCCGCCGACTGTACTTATAACAGACTCTATATCCTTGCTGCTGCCGCTTCTGATAAAGATGTGAAGGGGATATTCCGCGTAGGCAAGTATGTGCAGGAAGTCATTGTTCCTTCTTATACTGGCTTCATCGGTCAGTGGGGGCACACCGGACATACGGAAGGTTATCTGAAAGATGCTGAAGTTGCCTATGTGGGTACGCACCGCCATTCCGGTGAAGGCGATCAGCCGTATGAGTTCACTTACATGTTTAAGTTCGCAATAGACCTGCCAGAAAAGGCTACTGAGGTGGTATTGCCCGATAATAAGGATATTGTTATTTTTGCCGCCACTTTGACTGATGTTGCTGCTACTTCTGTTTGTCCCGCTTCCGAACTGTTCCGTACGGCAAACAAGTGCAATCGCTATCAGACGGAAAGCTCCACAGAGAGAGTGAACATTCTGAAGCAGGACATGGTAATGGGCTATTCAAGCTATGTGAACGAGAAAGAGAAGCCGGCTTTCATGGTAGATGGCGACGAAAACACAAAGTGGTGTGCTATTGCTGAAATGCCCCACTACGTAGACTTTGATTTGGGCGGTGAAAGAAGCATTAATGGCTGGAAGTTACTGAACGCTGCCGGCGAAAACCATTCCTACGTCACTTCCTCCTGCTTTCTGCAAGGTAAGAGCGACAAGAATGGTGAATGGCGCACACTGGACTATGTTTCTGGTAATGGTAAGAATGTACTGAATCGCACGCTAAATAAGTCTGAAAGTGTTCGCTACCTGCGTCTTTTAGTGACACAGCCCATGCAATCGGCTTCTGGTAAAGATGTGCGCATTTATGAAATGGAAGTATACGAATAAACAGTTATTATATTCCCATTTTTCAGATCCTTGTGTCTGTCACCACAGACACAAGGATCTGATGATTCTCAGGTGTAAGTGCTTAATGTGAGTAAGTTAACAACTCTATTGAAGTAAATTTATTGGAAATAACAAATACCTTGAAAAATGAAAATTAAAATATTTGCTGTTGTATGTTTATTAGCTGCTAATCTCTTTACAATATCTGCTCAAAAGTGGTTTACGCCTGAGGCGGAGAAACAAGTGGATGCTCTTTTGAGCCAGGTAGTAGAAGGAAACTACAAGAATAATCGCTATCCTCTACTCCGTAAGCCCTTAATGGAACTTCCTTTAGGCAGTATCAAACCTAAAGGCTGGTTGCACGAAATGCTGGTTCGTCAGAAAAATGGCGCCAGTGGTCAGATGGATGTTCTTTACCCTTCGGTTATGGGCAAACGCAATGGTTGGTTAGGTGGTGATGGAGACCAGTGGGAACGCGGTCCATACTGGATAGACGGTCTACTTCCTTTGGCGTATATACTGGATGATGATGTCTTGAAAGCCAAAGTGCAACCTTGGATAGAATGGGCTTTGCAGAGCCAGCGTGAGGACGGATTCTTCGGTCCTGAAAAAGATTATCCGGGAGAGCCTGGACTGCAACGTGATAACTCGCAAGACTGGTGGCCGCGTATGGTCGTGCTGAAAATCCTACAGCAGTATTATTCGGCAACGAACGATAAGAGAGTCGTCGCTTTTATGACAAAATATTTCCGTTATCAACTGAATACCTTGCCGCAAAAACCTTTAGGACACTGGAGCAGTTGGGCAGAATTCCGTGCTTGTGACAATTTGCAAGCTGTATATTGGCTTTATAATCTTACGGGGGAGGATTTTTTGCTTGAATTGGGGCATTTGCTGCACCGGCAGAGTTTCAGTTTCATAGATATGGTAGATAGGGGAGACTTGCGCAGACCCTGCACTATACACTGTGTTAATTTGGCACAAGGCATCAAAGAACCGATTATTTATTATCAGCAAGATACCGACCGGAAATATATTGATGCTGTCAAGGAAGGCTTTCGAGATATTCGCCGGTTCCACGGACAGCCGCAAGGCATGTATGGAGGCGATGAGGCTTTGCATGGAAACAATCCTACACAAGGCTCGGAGTTGTGTTCGGCCGTAGAGTTGATGTACTCGCTGGAAAAAATGGTGGAGATTACAGGAGACATAGACTTTGCCGACCATTTGGAACGCATTGCTTTTAATGCTTTACCAGCCCAAATATCCGATGACTTTATGACTAAGCAATATTTCCAGCAACCGAATCAGGTGATGGTAACACGCCATCGTCGCAACTTCGACCAGGATCATGAAGGGACAGACCTTGCTTTTGGCACTCTGACCGGATACCCATGTTGTTTTTCGAATATGCACCAAGGTTGGCCAAAATTTACACAGCACCTATGGTATGCCACACCTGATAACGGCATTGCAGCCATTGTCTATTCTCCGTCGGAAGTAACAGCCAATGTGGGTGATAATGTACCGGTGGTTATCAGTGAAGATACTTACTATCCGATGGATCATCAGATAACTTTTACCATTAAAGAGGTGAGGAATAAGGTGAAACAAGTGAAATTTCCATTTCACCTGCGTGTTCCGAAGTGGTGCAAGCAAGCTGAAATACGGGTAAATGGAAAGATGGAGCAAACTGTCAAAGGTGGGAAAATAGCTATCGTAGACCGTATATGGAAGCGGAATGATAAGATTGAACTGTATCTGCCCATGGAGGTCTTTACTAGCACTTGGTATGAAAACGCAGTATCTATTGAAAGAGGTCCGTTGGTATATGCCCTGAAAATGGAAGAAAATTGGGAAAAGAAAGAGTTTAAGGATAGTTGGTATGGTTCTTATTATTATCAGGTGACTTCTTCGGATCCATGGAACTACGGATTGGTGGATTTTGACCGTAACAGAATGAACGAGGTGGCCCAAGTAAGTATCAATAGCCAAAAACAGCAATTGGACTTTCCTTGGAATCAGGAAAATGCACCGGTTGAAATAAAGATGAAGGCTCGTCTTATCCCTACTTGGACAGTATATAATGAAATGGCAGGGCCCCAGCCTTTCTCTTTCTGTGGCAGTGCCGAAGGAGGAGAACAAGAAATCACGCTGATACCCTACGGTTGTACAACCCTGCGTATTTCAGAATTTCCAGTTGTTGGGAAATGATGTTTCCGAAGTATGGGGGAAACGGTGTGTCTGTTTTGTGACAAACTTGTTTTAGAATTCTGCCATGTCCGGAATGTGGACGGTTATGTCACGGATTTATAGTTGGCTTTTAACCTTACTGTCTATTTTTGCAATCGTTTTTAATAGGGTTTATATATTATAAAGAAGACTCCTGCGACGGAGTGAAAAACAAGTCGAACAATTTAATGCCGTAGAAAAAAGATGAAAAATTCCAAGAAAGCACTCCTCTGCCTATTGGCATGCGCCTTGGCAGTAACCGGATGCAAGACACAGAAAGAACCGGCTGTGGCAGACAACGCAATGCTGGTCAGATCTACACAAACACTTGATTCCTTATATGCTCACTATTCCGCACCGGGCACTTGTCTGTTGCGTGAGAATTATCCTTCGGACGTGGAAGGCTATACCGCTACTTATCTGGCTTCCGAGGAACAGAAGAACCGTCCCAATCTTTACTCTTATTTGTGGCCTTATTCCGGTACCTTCTCCGCAGTGAATGCGTTGATGGAGGCCACTAAAGATAACAAGAAAGATTTCGGGAACTATCAGAAGTTGCTTGATGAGAAAGTGCTTCCGGGACTTGCTGAATATTTCGATACTCGTCGTATGCCCAAAGCGTATGCTTCTTACATCAAGGACGCTCCGTTGTCCGACCGCTTTTACGATGACAACGTGTGGCTCGGCATTGACTTCACAGACGTCTATCTGATGACTAGCCAAGAGAACTATCTGCAGAGCGCCAAGCTTATCTGGAAGTTTATAGAAAGCGGTATGGACGATTGTTTGGGAGGAGGTATCTATTGGTGCGAACAGAAGAAGGAATCAAAGAACACTTGTTCCAACGCCCCTGGTTCCGTCTTTGCCCTGAAACTTTTCAAGGCTACGCAAGACAGCTCCTATTTTGAGAAAGGGAAGAGTTTGTACGAGTGGACTAAAGCAACATTGCAGGACACAACAGACTGCCTTTACTTCGACAACATGCGTTTGGACGGTGAGATAGGACGTGCCAAATTTGCCTATAACAGCGGTCAGATGATGCAGTCGGCTGCTTTGCTCTATCAGCTTACCGGTAATGGGCAGTATCTGAAGGATGCGCAAGCGATTGCTGCTGCTTGTCATAATTATTTCTTCATGGAATTCACCCCCGGACAGGGAGAACCGTTTCATATGCTGAAGAAGGGTGATGTGTGGTTCACCGCCGTTATGTTGCGTGGTTTTATGGAACTCTATCAGGTGGACGGTAACAAGGTTTATCTTGATTCCTTTGCCCGCAGTCTGGACTATGCTTGGACGCATGCCCGTGAAGAGAACGGCCTTTTCAATACTGATTTCACCGGCAAGAGCCGCGACAATCGTAAATGGCTGCTGACACAAGCCGCCATGGTAGAGATGTACGCGCGTTTGGCCGTGTTCGCTAATCAGTCTTTATAATTAAAACGAATCAGACCAAATGAAAAAGAGAAACATTACCTTGTGCGCTGTTGCCATGCTCTGTATGCAAGGCTATGCTAAGGCAGACACTTTTATCCTGAAAGGTGACAACACTTGTGTGGAGAACTATGCTCAGATGACTGCTGCTTACAAGAGCAATCGTCCAAAAATGAAGAAACGCCTTTTCACCTCAAAAGCGGTGGAAGCTGAGATTGTTCGCGTGAAGAAACTGCTTACCAATCCTAAGTTGGCGTGGATGTTTGAGAATTGCTTTCCTAATACGCTTGACACTACTGTACACTTTCGCATGCTGGACGGTAAACCCGATACTTTTGTTTATACCGGTGACATCCATGCTATGTGGCTGCGTGACTCCGGTGCGCAGGTGTGGCCATATGTGCAGTTAGCCAACAATGATGCGCAATTGAAAGAGATGCTCGAAGGTGTCATTCGCCGTCAGTTCCTTTGCATCAACATTGATCCGTACGCCAATGCTTTCAACGACGGACCTACGGGTGGCAACTGGATGACTGACTTGACAGATATGAAGCCCGAACTGCACGAGCGCAAATGGGAGATAGACTCTCTTTGTTACCCGCTTCGTCTGGCTTACCAGTATTGGAAAGTAACTGGTGACAGCAGTATCTTCGACGGTGAATGGATGAAGGCAATTACTGCTATCCTGAAGACTTTCAAGGAACAGCAGCGTAAGGACGACGCGAAAGGTCCGTACAGATTCCAGCGTAAGACCGAACGCGCACTCGACACCATGACCAATGATGGCTGGGGCAATCCGGTGAAACCTGTCGGACTGATTGCTTCCGCTTTCCGCCCTTCGGATGACGCTACGACTTTCCAGTTCCTCGTTCCTTCCAACTTCTTCGCCGTCACTTCCTTGCGCAACGCTGCCGAAATTCTGA
>ENA-UEQL01001969-UEQL01001969.1-human-gut-metagenome-genome-assembly--contig:-NODE-1969-length-13900-cov-10.467192_pt1 | contig 13900 bp, 10 predicted proteins | sample MGYA00242905_ERZ507926 | MGnify/ENA primary metagenome ERZ507926 (study PRJEB26167, sample SAMN06115531) | human gut metagenome | host: Homo sapiens | place: China:Henan | collected 2015-09-09...
AAATTATAGTCTGTTTTAATTGGTTTTTATGCAAAACTTTTTCTCTTTTAAGGACGCGTTCCGTCCTAAACTTTTTATTGTTCCAACACTATCCGTTGTGCGTGAAGATAAAAAGAATGACACGGATACTGCTACAGTTTACCTCACTTTACATGATCAAAACGGACTTCCCGTATTGCACCACACCTGTCGTCTGAATACTTCCAATACGCTCAAGGTAGATACTATCATAGTTACAGACACAACACTTATCAAACGATTAAATACAGGTAAGGTGACTGCTACTTTTGCAGTAAGTAACGAATTATCTAAATCTACTCTTGCCAAAGTTAGTCTTTTACGCGATAGTCTTTCTTACCAAAGTGCCACATCTACAGTTGTTACTGCTGAACAGCGTGTTCTTGTGGATACGTTAGAGGCTTGTGTTTTCTCTGGGTATAACTCTGTTGATTATGGAAGGCTCTATCGAGGATGGGGACAATTCGCCTATAATGGCAATAAAGCCTATGCTACCCAGCCAATAGAAGTATCAGCACTGACCATTGACAGGGATAAATATAAGGATATAGCCGAGCATTATAAATCTACACACGATGGCAATCAACTTGCAAAGAGTCTTACTCCTGTCAACGAACAGCGCTTCTTTGTTATGGGATATGATGCAAACAAGAGGATGTATGTTGGTGGATCTGAGCATGTCTTTATCTCTTTAGATACAATCTGTAGTTCTCGTATCGGCGAGGATGCTATCATAATAGACAGTGTCTATTATGCTAAGAATGCAGGTGAATTGTCTGCCCCTGTGCTCATGAGTGAGTCAAAGAGTAATGGCTATGGTGTAAGCGGTGGAATCTCCTATGCAGGACTCAGTGGCAGTAAGAGTACACAGACTTCTTATAGCAAGGTAGCTCTAATGGATATCAATGGTAATGGTTACCCTGATTGGTTAGAGGAAGTGGATGGCAGTATTGTTACTCAATACACAAAAGCAACGGGTACACTTGGTGAAGATCGCATGAAATTAAATGTCAGTCGACCAAGATTCAAAGCAAGTTCTTCTACTGTCGGAGCAAATGGAAGTCTATCAAAACAAGCTTCGGCAAAGAACGCTTTAGCTATCAGTATCAATCCTAAACCACAAGACGATGAAACACCAGGCGGTAGTGATACGAAGAATTCATCCAATGGTAATGCCATCTCCAGTGTGTCAGTGAGCGCCAGCGGGAACTTTACTTCTGGAACTTCTCATACAGAGAGTGACTGGTTAGACATCAATGGCGACGGATTACCTGATATGCTCTTGGGCGACAAGGTGAAGTTTGGTCTTGGATATAACTTTACAAATGAGGAGCGTAGTGGTGTAACTTCGTTGGAGTCTTCTGAAAATAGCACATGGGGTGCAGGACTTGGTACATCCATTGGGGTACTTGGTAATGCTGATATTTCTTTCGGTGTCAACGGAACAAAGACGACAACAAAATATAATGTATCTTTTATAGATATTAATGGCGATGGCTTACCTGATATGGTAACTCGTAGTGGTGGAAAGTTCACTATAATATTGAATACGGGTTCTGGTTTTATTCCTTATTCCGAAGAACAACAAGGTCATTTCAATGAGTCATTGGCAACGTCCGTTTCTCAATATGGTAATTTTGCTGTTTCCATTCCAATACATATTCTGTTCTTAAAACTAAGGTTTACAACTAAGGTTACCAAATCTTGGTCAAGTGGCGTTAGTCTTACAAGCGCAGCCTTGAGAGATATTGATGGTGACGGACGTCCCGACCTTATCATATCTGGCGGGGCAAAGCAGCTTATCGTCCACCGTAACCTTACGGGCAGAACGAACATGCTGCGCTCTGTGACACTTCCTTTCGGCGGACATATCAGTATCGGGTATGAGCAGACAACTCCAAGTTACGACTTGCCGAGACGTCGCTGGGTGATGTCATCGGTTGAGACGACAGGTGGATACAAGGAGAACGGAGCAGTACGAAGCAGAAATACCTTTGAATATAGTGGTGGCTACCGTGACCGTCGTGAGCGTGACTTCTATGGTTTCAAGCAGGTACGTACCAATCAGATAGACACTGAGAACGGTGACAGACTCTATCGTTACTCCGTACAGAGCTATGGCAGGAACAGGGATTACTATACGCATGGGCTTGTTACGAGTGAATATCTCTATACCGCTGATGGAAAGAAACTGCAGGGATCTCTATATGACTACGACCTGAAGACACTCGCCGTTGGTAATAATACGACAGATGCTGTTGTCTTCCCTGCCCTAAAGACTCTTGTTCAGAGTAACTTTGATGTAAATAGTGGGGACAGTCTGGCGGTTGCTGTCAGCAATACTTACGATGACTATGGTAACCTGCAGGGATATAAGGAAACGACAACAGCCTATAGCTTAGAGGCAAACATCAATTATCATAAGATAGCCGACAAGTATATTGTCAGTGTCCCGAGCCATATCACTGTCAGCAGTGGCGGTAAGACCTACCGTGAACGCTCAACGAAGGTGGACGGCAACGGTGAGATAACGGAGATCGTGCTCCATAACGGTGACAAGCCTTCTGTCTATAACATGACATACGATGGCTATGGTAATATCACACGCATGACGAAGCCGGAGAACTATAACCATCAGCGTATGTTCTATGCCTATACCTATGATGACCTCTATCATAGTCTTGTGACAAGTGTCAAGGATGCATACGGCTATAGCTCCAGCACGGCTTATGATGGTCTTTGGAATGCTCCGTCTGTAACGACTGACCTCAACGGGCAGAAGATGGAATACACCTACGATGCACTGGGCAGACAGATGACTATCCGTGCTCCGTATGAGATAGAGAGCGGTCAGCCGTTTACTATCCGCTTTGAGTACTTCCCTGCAGAACGTAAGGCACATACCATCCATTATTCTAAGGACGGAAACATTGACACCTATACATTCGCCGACTCGCTGATGCGTGCTGTCCAGACGAAGCAGACGGGTGTGGTGTGGTCTGGTGAAAGCAATCAAAAGGTCTCCATCGTCAGTGGAAGGGCTGTCATCGATGCCTTCGGACGTAACATTACAGCTTATTACCCAATGACGGAAAGCTATGGTAACATCGGCACTTACAACCATGCTACGGGTGACCTGCAGGCAAAAACGGAGTATGATGCACACGACCGTACCACGAGTGTTACGCTTGCTGACGGAAGTGTGACACGTACGGCTTACTCTATCGGCAGTCATGACGGTGAACCGATGCTCCAGACAACAGTCACGGATGCACTGGGACGACATGCGGAGAGCTATACGGATGCCAAGGGACGCAACCGTGAGACGGTGCAGCATGCCCGTGGTGAGGATATCACGGTGAAGTACAGCTATGACCCTGTCGGACAGGTGATGACTGTTCAGCATCCTAACGGCAAGGAGACGAAGTATGCCTATGACCTACTTGGTCGCAAACTGATGGTGAACCATCCTGATGCGGGTGAAACGGACATGACCTATGATGCGGCGGGTAACCTCCTGACGAAGCTCACGGCAGAGCTTAGGAAATCGATATCTGACAAGGGTTACATCTCTTACACCTACGACTTCGAGCGACTCCATGAGGTACTTTATCCAGAAAATCTCTTCAACCGTGTTACTTATACCTATGGTAAGGCAGGCGATAAGTATAACCGTGCCGGTCGTCTTGCCCTCGTTGAGGATGCGAGTGGCGGTGAAGCCTACTACTACGGCAGACAGGGTGAGGTGACGAAGACTGTCCGTACAGTCATGGCGAGTGTGGCGGATATCAGGACTTATGTCTATGGTGCCACCTATGATAGCTGGAACCGTGTGCAGACGATGACTTATCCTGATGGTGAAGTGGTGACTTATCACTACAATGCGGCTGGACAGGTAGAGAGCATGACGAGCAATAAACAGGGATGTCAGAGCGTTATTGTTGACAGGATAGGTTACGATAAGGAGGGTCATACGGTCTATACGAAGCTCGGTAACGGCACGGAGACTACCTATACCTACGACAAGCAGCGTGAACGTCTGCAGGTGATGAACCTTACAGCGGACGGTCAGACTGTGATGGAGAACAGGTACCAGTATGATGCTGTGGATAATATCCTCGGTATTACGAATGCTGCCAACCCAACGTCGCTTACGAAACTCAACAAGGCGAAGCTGGGAGGAAGGAGTTCGCATACCTATGAGTATGACGAACTGAACCGCCTTGTTCATGCCAGTGGTAAGGCTAAGTGTGCTTCGTATGATATGGTGATGTCGTTCGGACGGATGAGTGAACCGCTCACTAAGGTACAGAAGGTGGACTCAACGACAACTGCCAAGTCTTATAACTTTGCTTATAAGTATGAGGACAGTAATCATCCGACAGCTCCAACGCAGATTGGTAACGATCATTACACATATGATGCCAACGGTAATCCAACGCTGGTAACGAACGACTCTACGAATACTACCCGTGAGATGTACTGGGATGAAGACAACCGCCTGATGGTACTTTCTGACAATGGAAAGACGAGTCGTTACACTTACAATGCTGCCGGTGAACGAATTATGAAGAGTTATGGTACGATGGAGGGTGTGTATATCAATGGTGCACCGCAGGGTATTACTTTCCACGAGACGGACAACTTCACGCTCTATCCTGCAAGTATCCTCTCTGTAAACAAGAATCGCTTTACAAAGCATTACTTCCTTGGTGACAAACGAATCGCCAGCCGTATCGGTACAGGTCTGTTCAACAACGTTTACGGGCGCAACGGCTCATACGTAACTGCCGGTCAGCAGGACTATGCTGAACGCATGAATCAGATTCAGAAGCAGAAGGAAGCGTATTATAAGGAGCAGGGCATTGCACCGGGTGTTCCAACAATGAAGGGTGCGTACGGTGATCCAGAGAACACGGGTGTTGGTTATAATGCCGTCCTCACAGAACTCGGCAACCATGATGTGCCACAGGGGTGGATTCAGACTCCACGCCCTAACACCACACCGAATACTAACCCCGGTCCACCTGTAAGCTGGAATGACCCAAGCAACCCTGATGACCCTCAGGCTGGTTACGGCTATATCCCAAACGATACTACGAAAGAAGAAACCTTCTTCTATCACAGTGACCACTTAGGTTCAACATCTTACATCACAGACGATCATGCCAACATCACTCAGTATGATGCTTACCTGCCATATGGTGAACTGTTAGTTGATGAGCATAGTAGCTCCGAAGACCTGCCATATAAGTTCAATGGCAAACAGTTCGATGAAGAGACAGGCTTATACTATTACGGTGCAAGGTACTTGAATCCTGTGGCAAGCATTTGGTATGGAGTGGATCCACAAATAGAAAAAATGCCAAAAGATGGTTCTTATTCATATTGTTTTGGGAATCCCATTAAACTGATAGACCCTAATGGAGAAAGACCGTCAGAAGAAGAGGCTGCTAGAATTTCTGCACATGTTTATGGTAAAGAGAAAGTAACCTTGACAGGTGGTTGGCATCTATCGAAACTAAATAAGACAATTAGTGGTATTACTTTGAGAGATAAAGATTCTGGTTTTAAGTCTGCAATATACGAAAGGACTTATAAAGGGAAGACTGAATATGTTTATGCTACTGCAGGAACAGATTTTACTGAAATGAACGATTGGAAAAATAATATAAAGCAGATTATCGGGAAATCAGAGCAGTATGATATTTCCATGGAAAATGCGAAAAAGATTTCTCAAGCGATTGGTAGAAACTCCGAACTTACATTTACGGGGCACAGTTTAGGTGGGGGGTTAGCAGCAGCTAATGCATATAAAACAGGACGTAGTGCCATGACATTTAATGCTGCATGGGTAAGTCCATTTACTATTTTCAATAGAAAGTCTACAAAAATTGATGCTTATATAAACTGGAATGATGAACTTAATACGGTTCAGCGGGCATTTGGGCTCCGTGCTAATGGTCTTCCACACTATAGATTCAATAGAAGGGCGCTTCTAGGGCATAGCATCCAAAATTTTTATAGAACTGACATTGAATTAATGAAAGATGAGATAAAAGCTAAAAATGAGTTATACCAACGTATGTACATAGACTCCTTTCATGGTTTCCCACAATAAATTATTATAAATATGAGGCATCTTTTATTCTTAGTATTGTTTGTTTGTTCTTCCTGTACAGAGCCTAACGTAAAAGACATGTTAGGAGATGATTTTAGGTTGTATAAACATACGCCTGCATGGTCTTTAGCAAAGGCTGTTGAAGATGAAGATACTACAGAGATTTCTAAACAAGTTTTACAGATGCATATTTCTGTAGATTATCGAGATCCTGAGTACAAGCAGACTCTTTTGATGTTAGCAACACGTACTAATAAAATAGAATCCGTTAAAAAATTATTAGAGCTGGGAGCTAATCCTAATGCACATAATGACTCCACTAAATACTTTGGACAAAGTGCAGTGTTACTAGCTTGTCGCTTTACTAGACCCTCAAGTAAAATACTTGCTTTATTACTGAAGTATGGAGGAAATCCAAATTCAACAGCTTGTGGAGTTCAGGAGAATGGTTTGGGCGAGATTGTACCAATTAGAGATTTTGCTTTAAGTGCTGCTGTGTTTTCCTCCTTTGAGAAGGTTAAATTATTAGTTGATGCAGGAGCAAACATTAATTATGCAACATCTACTGAAAATTGCGCAATAGAAAATTGTATGATTTTTGATAGGATGGATATTATGTTATATCTTCTGCAAAAAGGAGCAGACTATCGCAGAAAGTTTACAGAAATAGACTTGGATAAGCCTGATTATCCCACTTTTGAAGTAGACATTCTATATAAACTACGTAAATGCGTATATCCAATTGGTTCTAAAGAATATACAGACAAAATGAAAGTCGTTAATTTCTTGAAGAAAAAGGGATTAGATTATTGGAAATCACCAATACCAAGTGGAATGTATGAGGTTATAATGCGTGATATAGCTCCTAAAAACAAAGCAGACTTCGATTATTATATAAAGCATTATTAAAATGGTTTCTTTGATTATTATGATTTTGAATCAAATTCTTTGTGGGAGCCTAAATTTCACCCCTGCACGTTTTGGTCTCTCAAAAGAAGGAAGATACACATGGGTACCATTCTTTTAAGAAAACGTATTTTATAGTTATATTATTGATAAGATTTTTTACGACAAGGAGGGTCATACGGTCTATACGAAACTCGGTAATGGTACGGAGACTACCTATACCTACGATAAGCAGCGTGAACGTCTGCAGGTGATGAACCTTACAGCGGACGGTCAGACTGTGATGGAGAACAGGTATCGTTATGATGCTGTGGATAATATCCTCGGTATTACGAATGCTGCCAACCCAACGTCGCTGACGAAACTCAACAAGGCGAAGCTGGGCGGAAGGAGTTCGCACACGTATGAGTATGATGAGTTGAACCGCCTTATTCATGCAAACGGTAAGGCTAAGCGTGCATCGTATGATATGGTGATGTCGTTCGGACGGATGAGTGAACCGCTCACTAAGGTACAGAAGGTGGACTCAACGACAACTGCCAAGTCTTATAACTTTGCTTATAAGTATGAGGACAGTAACCATCCGACGGCTCCAACGCAGATTGGTAACGATCATTACACATATGATGCCAACGGTAATCCAACGCTGGTAACGAACGATTCTACGAATACTACCCGTGAGATGTACTGGGATGAAGACAACCGCCTGATGGTAATCTCTGATAATGGCAAGACGAGTCGTTATACTTACAACGCTGCTGGCGAACGTATCATGAAGAGTTATGGTACAATGGAGGGTGTGTATATCAATGGTGCTCCGCAGGGTATTACCTTCCACGAGACGGATAACTTCACGCTCTACCCTGCTTCGATAATCAGCATCAATAAGAATCGCTTTACGAAGCATTACTTTATCGGTGATAAGCGCATAGCATCAAGGATAGGAACGGGGCTGTTTAACAACGTTTATGGGCGTAACGGCTCATACGTCACCGCTGGTCAGCAGGACTATGCTGAACGTATGAATCAGATTCAGAAGCAGAAGGAGGCATACTATAAGCAGCAGGGTATTGCACCAGGTGTACCTACAATGAAGGGTGCGTACGGCGATCCAGAGAACACGGGTGTTGGCTATAATGCCGTCCTCACAGAACTCGGCAACCATGATGTGCCACAGGGTTGGATTCAGACTCCACGCCCTAACACCACACCGAATACTAACCCTGGTCCACCTGTAAGCTGGAATGATCCGAGCAACCCTGATGCCCCTCAGGCTGGTTACGGCTATATCCCAAACGATACTACGAAAGAGGAAACCTTCTTCTATCATAGTGACCACCTCGGTAGCACGTCTTACATCACAGATGATAAAGCCAACATCACGCAATATGATGCTTACCTACCGTACGGTGAACTGTTAGTTGATGAGCATTCTTCATCCGAAGATCTACCGTACAAGTTCAATGGCAAACAGTTTGATGAGGAAACAGGCTTGTACTATTATGGTGCAAGGTACATGAATCCTATGGCAAGTATTTGGTATGGAGTGGATCCGTTGGCGGAGAAATATGTCACTGCTGGTGGATATATATACACATTAGAGAATCCAATTAATCTTGTCGATCCTGATGGCAATAAAGTAATTCCAAAGTTGTATGTTAATGATAGTAAAAAGCCTGTAAGTTATTATAGAAGTCCGAAAAATTTTAGTAAGGCGATGAAGGCTTTTGCAAAGACAACGTATGGAAAGAAGGTGCTGGCCGACTTCACGGAAAAAGGTAAGACTATTTTTGGGGTGAAAGGAAATGGGAAATACGCGAAATTTGATCTTGTTTTGGATGAAGAGGCATTCACTGATCAACAAATTCGCACAGCCAAATTTCTTGACAATGATGGGTCTTGGATTGCAGCCCAAACGCAAATGTCTAAAGATCAAGATGGTAAGCCTCAATTTACAATAATATTTGATTTATCCTATTCGTCGGATGAACTAACAGAGACCGTTACCCATGAGTTTTCTGTACATCTGTCTAGATATTCAGGTGTGCTGGATACATATATGAAAACCGATAATTACAAGGCTGCTGAAAAAATATGGAAGAATTTGTCTGGTAATGATGAACATCATGATTTAATAAGAAGATCTCCGAAATTACCAGGGTCTAAGTTGTACTATAAAACGGCTTCAGAGTTAATCGGACAAAACAAAAAATTAAAATCCATTTTCAATGATGCTTCTAAATATTACAAAAAACATTATTAAAACCGGTATGATACTTACAAGTATCAGCATATTGGGTTGTTGTAAATCGAAAAGTCAGCATATTTTGTTGCCGATAGACAATGTTAAATATTTTATGCTTGATGTTAATAATGATACAACAACAATTATCGAAAAAAAAGAACTATACTCTAGAGAAGTCTTAAAGTATTATCGCGATCACGACAATGTTTTCACATCTAATTACGGCGGAGATAAAGAACTGCTCATGTCAGTAACTCAGTTATCTGATTCAATATATACAGGAGGGAGATTTAGACGGCATAGGATTCTGATACAAAAAGAAAGTTTAAACTTGTATTCAACTTCAATATTCAACATAGATATAAAGCAGGTTCCCGTAATAACGATTTTCTATGATAAAGCTTATAATGTCAAAGCTATTCGGAATTGGTTGGTTTACACGACCTATAAGCCATAATACTCCCTGAAACAGAGAACTCTACAATGTTCTAATGAAAACTTTAGATACAATATTGCCAAGATCTCTACTACAGCCGATGCTTCATGCGATGCCCTCGGATGGCATACTGAAATTCAGGCTTATTTTGGGGCTGATATTGTAACAAAACTCTCTACGGGAAAAAGTATTGGAGAACACCTCGATGCAGCCATTGAAGAGCGTTATGATATAGATAATGGTGTATTATTAGAATGGAAATATGATAGATTATATATTTTATAGAGTATATTGGGCTTATAACAAAAAAAGAGAGTCCGCAAAGTTTCTTAGCCCATTGTATATGGCAATGGTCTTTGCGTTTCTCTTTTTCCCATTCGCATTATTTTTGTGCGAACTATTAAGGGATTCATACCATAGAAATGATGGATATTTGTTATCCATTTATCTACTAATGATATTAATATACTCTTATTTAAGATTTTTCCCTAACAAAAAGATATGGTTGATAAATAAAAAATTCGAAGGGAATGGTTATAATTATAAGATTCCTGATTGGTGTTTTTTCGTGGTTCTTCCATTATCCATAGTTTGGGGAATTATAACATACTCTCTTTTGGTAAAGTTTTTCATAAAACCTTTTGCCTTGAGAGGTATTATATATAATATGCTGTAAGCGTTCTATAAAAAAATGCTTATGGTATGAAGAAAAAAAGAAAAAATGAGTGTAACTAATTCTTTGTATTATGGCATTAGAATTCTTGCAACCAAAGGATTCAAAAGTAGTGTAAAATATGATAAAAAAACAGGAGAAACATCATATGAGTTCAAAGGATGGGGAAATGCTACAAATAATTTTAATGGTGGTGGTGTTCGGAATTATCAAAACGATGTTGAAACTATGGTAAGAGAATCTAAACCACGTAAACGATAAATTCCAAAAATAGAAAGTGGATGCATTAAATTAAAAGCATCCACTTTTTATAATAGTAAAAATACGCTTTATGAAAATTGTTACTTTTTGTATATATATAACTATTTGTTTTCTAATTATTGGTTGCAAAAAAAGTACTTCAACTATTAGAGACAACGCCTATGATTCTGTGAAAAAATATGAAACAGAATTAGAAAAATTATGCTTAGAATCGCATAATGGTTCTGTAACATATTCAATAAGAATAAAAACAGAAGACTTAACTAATGATTATGAGTACAAGTATTTAGGTTCATTAAAAATTAAGAAAAATAATTTTGAAGTAATACAACAAAAAATATTGTCAGGTCAGTATCAAGATTCACAAAGAGCGGCAGTTTCTATAAGATTGTTCTTAAAGGGAAAATTATATGGAGAATTTACCGGATTGAACAACTTTTACAAGATTAAACTTACATCAAATACTCTTTGTTTATATAATTATGAAACAAAAAGTAGGTCTATATTTGAACTAAAGGATTCTATACCAAATCTATTGTTTTTCCCTTATAATGATAAAGACAGTTTATCAAGTGGAGACATTTTTTATTTTAATAGGTGTCAATAATTTGTGTGATTACGAGAATAGATGATAATATAGTTATAGTTGTATGAAAAAATAATTCTTTGGATCACCACATGGATTTTTCTATTTAAAAGATGTTGAATCTATCACTATTTTAATAACTTGTTAGAAAAGCCATAAAGTTTATACAGGTAAGATTACTCACAATAAAATCAGAAATAGGAACTTTCTAAAACGGATTTTATTGTGAGTGCTTTTTCTTCAATACAGAGAGTAAAATAACTTTGTCAGACTACCGTTCTATAGTTAACAGTCTTATTTCCACTCCCAATTCATCCTTTCTTCTTCAGAATATAGTTTTTCCTAACCTCTTTTTGGGGTTCGTTACCGAACGAGTCTATCAGAATAATACAGCTGCCATCCCTCACCTTATAGAATATGTTGTCACCACTCGAAGGATGCACAAGCATCAAGATATTGCCATCAAGCACTTGGAAGGTACCTCTTAACTTTTCTCGCTCGTTCTGCTTTTCTTTGTATGCCTGTATCAACAAGTAGGTACCGTCAGCATTTAACGTGAGTGTTGTCTCAACATCAGGAGGTAACACACCGCAATATGTCCCTGCAACAGAATCCAAACTGACTCTATTTTCTAAAACTGCCTTATATTCTTCAATCTTGATAGAATCAATACCCGCATCATTTTGTTCTGTGCCGCATAATATATAAGATGTAACAAATGAGATAACCAAAACTGCTATAATTGCAATATTCTTTTTCATAGCCATCATAAAAATAAAAAGTGTCCGCAATGTCAAACAAGTGGTATCACGGACACGAATGAAAAGTTGAGAGTTTAATGAAAGTTAGTATCCTGAAACATTGTTGATGCAAGGACAAGCTCTTGCGCTATCTAACACGATGTGAAGCCCATTTATCCTTATCTTGTCAAGGCGTGGAATGCGCTTGTAGCCAATCTTATTTCTGATTAATTTTCTTTTTAATTTCATTCGCCTCTTTAAAAAGGCTATTAGCTATGCTATCTTTAATTGCTGCCATCTGTATCATTTCGTTATGGTAGCGAATTGAGTCCTCGTAAATATTTACACGAGTTCTCACTTTCTCAATAACTTCTTTATTTGGGCATACAGAAAAATTCTTTTCGATGTATCGAACATTGGGGTCGTCGGATGGAAGCACCATCTTCAAAGCCCGATACTTCAAATCTACCTCCTCCCAATCTTGGCGCTCTCGCCATTGGGTGAGATTGCCCCAAATGGAGAGAACAAGAGATAGAGCCAAGCCACCAATGAAAAGAAGAACATACTTTGAAGTTGGCTCGAAGCGATGAGTCACAACTTTCTTCAGAGGCGTATTACCCATTGCGTGAAGTTTGTCCTGCACATTTTTTGATGTGGCATTCAGCTCTTGTTTCACCTGATTAATTGCATCAAACAAGAGTTTGCACCGCTGTTCTCCGTTACTTGCTTCTTTCTTGGTAAGGTCGGTAAAGATGCAGATAGCCTCTCTTAATCTTACCAATTTGTCAATAGCTTCCCCTTCTTTTACAGCCATAGCAAGAATAGCTTTTTCAAGTTTGCTTGTATCAACACTTACAGAGACTGGAGTGCTTTCCGCCTCTGTATTCTTTGGTGAGGCAGAAAGTTCATCGACTTTCTGCTCCAATCTCTCAACTGTGCCGTAGATGGCTTCCAATAGTTCTTCTTTCATATTTCTTTTGTTGTTTGAATGGTTTGTAACTTGCATCAAAGGCTAAAGCCTCTTCTGCGTTTCTTCTTTTTCTTCTTGACTGATTCATCCTCTGGGAATGGCTCAAAGGTCTGAGCATTGGCTGGAGCAAAAAGTCCAATGGAAGAAATACCGTCCCAAGGGTCTTGACTGCTCTCCGATATGGATGGCTCCTGGTTGTTCTTGTGATAGCCTTGCTCGTATTGCTGAGCAGATTTGGCTCTTGCTGATAAAAGGTTCTCCGTTCCCTCTAATCTCGCATTCAGTTTGCCAAAGCTATAGTCTCGGCTAATCTGTGTACCCTTGAAGCTATATCCATCCTTGCAGAAACGGATGCCTTGAACCTTGGTTTGCTCCTTGTCCTTATAGACAAGTTCCAAGCGAACACCTCGCTTTGCAAGTTCATTCTTGAACTTTTGCCAATTATCAGCGACTTTCAAGGCATCCTTGACAGCATTGTGAATCTCGTATTTGGCACGCTCAGCATTGCGCAATTTGCGAGTGTTAGTCTTGCTCTTGTCCGTTCCGTAAGTCAGCCCATACTTTGATTTTAGAGCCTTGGTCACTTGCTCATTACACCTATAATCATTCCTGTCTGATATGAGTTTGCCCTCGTTATTGATGCGGTTGTACACGATATGACAATGTGGATTGTCCGTATTGTGATGCCTTACGATGATGAATTGGGTATCGGTGATGCCCATCATCTGCATGTATTCAAGGGCTATCTTAGCCATGAACTCATCCGTCAAACGTGGCTTGTCCTCTGGCTTGAAGCTCAATGCAATGTGTCCCACAGGCTTCTTAATCCTTGGATTTAGCTGCCTCTGTAGCTCGAAACTTTGCGTCATCTCGGCATTCGTGCCGAGTAACACACCATCCGAGGCGATGATTTTCGCCTCGTCCTTGCCTGTAACATAGCGGAT
>ENA-UEQL01001971-UEQL01001971.1-human-gut-metagenome-genome-assembly--contig:-NODE-1971-length-13888-cov-12.004272_pt1 | contig 13888 bp, 10 predicted proteins | sample MGYA00242905_ERZ507926 | MGnify/ENA primary metagenome ERZ507926 (study PRJEB26167, sample SAMN06115531) | human gut metagenome | host: Homo sapiens | place: China:Henan | collected 2015-09-09...
AATTGAGCTTTTTTACTTTGATTACAAAAGTAATATCACATTTTTAGAATGAAAGGGGGAGTTTATCGAATGCTTACCTTCTACACTTCTGCAAATGGAGAATGTAGCCGTGTACACCTTATGGTCTTCCTTCATAATTCTCCATTAACGGATTAATACTTTTACACTCCCATAGACCGATAATTTAAGAATCCGTATCCGGACGGATGCGCGCTCTCACGCCTGCCCATAAGGATTAAAAAGGAACGGTGGACAAGGAAACGGAATCCCGCTCGCTTTTCCACACCACTACGGGCCTCTGATGTCGCCTCCGCATAGGAAGAACCGTCCGAACGGAACGGCATCTCCGTCCCCCCCGTCATGTGTATCATGACAATAACTGACTTTGGATGACTATAAGTGACAGGTGGTTTCATCCTGTTCTCTTCTTCCTTTATTTTGTATTCCGAGACAATACCAGTTGTGTAATTTAATAATTTAAGATTTTAAAATATGGATTCAGAAAAGGAAAAGAACCGGCTTTCCGATATCGTTCTCGAGAGGGTCGGACTCACGGGGAACCTTCTGTCAGCTCCCGTTTCCCCATCCCTGGAACCAGTGGTGGAGATACCAAGTCATGGAAGTCAGGTCCGGGCAGGGAAAGTGACAGGTCCGGAGGAATACAAGAGGAGGTTTCTGGTTCCCGCTCCCAGAGCCGCTGAGTGGAAGACCGCCTACATTGATGGGAGACTGCACCGCCGGATCGCCATGCTGGTCAGGGCCGCCGGCTGCGGCAGCATCTCCGGTTTTATCATCCGGTTGTTGGAACTCCATATGGAGGAACACAGGGAGGACATCGCCTCCCTGCTCGGTGAGGTCTACCGTCCCTGGGATGAGGACGGACAGCCGGGAGGAACACCTCGCCGATAAAACGTTGTCATTGTCCAAGAAGGCATATCATGACAGGAAAGAACGTAAAAGAGCGGATTGGTCTTGGCGGGATGGACGCGGACCGCATCCGTGCGATCATGGGGGAAGCGCCTGCCTGTCCCCGGAAGAGACGTGGAACGTCCGGTAACGACATTATACGTCCCGCAAGGAAAAATGGCCCCATGCAACCGTCCGTCTACGGGGAGGAATACCTGCATGGCATTGCGGGCGTGCAGCGTCGGTCGCTGCATATTCCCGCCGCCCTGCACCGGAAACTGTCCATCCTGGCGGGAGCCTCGAGAAACGGAAAGGTCACTCTGGAGGGGTTCATCAACCACCTTGTCTCGCGGCATCTGGAAGAATACAGGGAAACGACGGACATGATTCTGGAGGAGTCCCTGCCCGGCCCGGTCATAAAGGCTCGTCCCCCATGACAGGGGATCTCCCCCGATGGGAGCATTATTTTTGTTTCTGAAACAATAGTGTTTAACTTTTAATGAAAAAGAAGTATGATGAAAAAAGAAAAAGAGTTGTTGGTTGCCATCGCCAGCCAGAAGGGTGGCGTGGGAAAATCCGTCTTTACGGTACTGCTGGCCAGTGTCCTGCATTACCGCAAAGACGTGCGTGTGGCGGTTGTGGACTGTGACTCCCCGCAGCACAGCATCGCCCTGATGCGTGAGAGGGACATGGAGAATGTCATGAAAAATGACGACCTGAAGGTGAACCTGTACCGGCAGTACGAAAGAATCCGTAAGCCTGCCTATCCGGTCATCAAAAGCGACCCGGAAAAGGGGGTGGAAGACCTGCGGCGTTATATGGACGAAAAAGGGGAGACTTTCGATATCGTGCTCTTCGACCTTCCCGGAACGCTCCGCAGCGAGGGGGTGGTTCATACCGTTGCCGCGATGGACTATATCTTTGTCCCGCTCAAGGCGGACAATATCGTCATGCAGAGTTCCCTGCAGTTTACCAAGGTGCTGGAAGAGGAGCTGATCGCCAAGGGGAACTGCAACTTGAAAGGAATCCGGCTGTTCTGGAACATGGTGGATAGAAGGGGACGGAAGAATTTGTATGATGCCTGGAACCGGGTCATCCACAGGATGGGGCTGCGGCTGCTGTCCTCACACATTCCGAACACCCTCCGCTACAACAAGGAGGCGGACCCTGTCTGTAAGGGTGTCTTTCGTTCCACGCTGTTTCCACCCGATCCCCGTCAGGAGAAAGACTCCGGCCTTCCTGAACTGGTGGAGGAGATATGCCATGCCATCGGTCTGGAGGAATCCGATACCGAGCGGTAGCGGATGATAGGATACAGACACCTTGAATAAGGGCTTTTAGCCTAAGATAAAGTAAGATAATTGCATGATAATAAGTTTTTTACAGATGTGACTTCTCCTATAAAAGCATTACCTTAGTAGTGTAATGTGCGCCAAGAGGTCACACAAGTAATTGTTCAGCATCGTGTCTGAACCTATTGTTCCATCAATAGTAGCCTGAAGAGGCGTACGTGACTGGCAACGGTCGGGTGCGAAGCCCTCTTGACAACGACGTTCCAACCTAAGCATCATAGGCGAAGAATGTCAAAGCTGACTGATATGAGTAACCTAAGTGAATCGCCGTACCATCGTGACTATGAATTAGCTCACGGATATTTATGGGCCATTCCAAAAGGCAAGCAGTCAGGATAGTACGCTGTTACATCGTGCTACACGGATGTCGCACTGCTGGTGGATAGGCGGAGTCTAAGTCGGTCGTCAGTTATTTGTGCGAAACTTGGTAAGCCCGTATCTCTCCCGTCAGCCAATAACCGATGGGTGGCCAATTGTAAGAGCGGCCGAATGAGGTGCGGGTAAAGGATTGTGGAGAAAGCGAATGCCATGGTGTAATGCCCTGGATAAAGGTTTCAACGTCACCCTACGCGAAAGCGGGCAGACTTCCACAGGGTAATTCTTTGTGAAACGAATTGTAGAACTTCAAGTATAAAGAAACAGCAAAGGAACAAGGCGCAAGCCGAGTGTGCATCTTCAGCCGGACGCAAAACCGTGTGGAAAGGAATAGACTTCGCACGATGCGAACGTAAGGTATCAATCGTTCACTGACTGCTATGTTCGGTATTAATGCAGACTGAATCCTTAATCATTTATCCAAACTCTTGAAATATCAAAGCCTGATTTAAGTGCAGATAACTGATAGAGTTTGGATAAATGGAAAGTTTGAATAAAATACATTATTATCAATTTCTACAGATATTTTTCCTTGCGCTCACACCCCACTGCATATTTGAGAAAACAGAATGATTTAACATACTATTTTTCATATCCAATCTTTTTTAATACTCCCCATGATAATACTCACTATAAAAAGTCCAATCGAATAATTTTACGCGGTGATAAATGAAATTAATAGAAAGCGATTACCTTTGAAGAAAAAGTCTGTAATTTGGTCAAGAGAAAAGTACAATAGGTCAAAACATGGATATTATAATTCGCTTTATTTGCACTACCATTTTAAATCTAATTGTATTAATCCTTATTATAAACTTTAATATCTGCACTATGAAGAGAAAAGTACTATTAAGCACATTGTTTCTAATACTACATTTCACTGTAGCATTAGCACAGCAAGTAACTATTTCAGGGCAAGTGTTGGATGAGAAGAGTGAACCTCTTATCGGTGCCACGATAAATATCGAAGGTACCACCAATGCAGTAATCACCGATTTAGAAGGAAAGTTCACGATAAAAGTACTTCCTTCTGAAAAACTGGTCATCAGTTATCTGGGATATAAGCCCAAAACTATCACTATCGGAAAGAACCGAAGATTTGATATCATTCTAGACCCTTCAGTCACAGAGATGGATGAGGTGGTTGTTGTAGGCTATGGTAGCCAGCGAAAAAGTGATATTGCAACCGCCGTTGCTTCTGTGAATATAAAAGATATTGTAAACAGTAGTTCTACGCAGACGTTGCAAGCACTACAAGGCAAAATCAGCGGAGTACAGATTATCCCCACAGACGGTTCATTGTCAAGCGGAATGACTTTCAGAATCAGAGGTGTCAACTCCGTCACAGGAGGAACCCAGCCTCTCTTCGTCATTGATGGTGTACCAATGCCTACTCAACAGATCACCAATGAAGATACCGAAACGGTAAACAATCCTCTGCTGGGACTGAATCCAAATGATATTGAATCCAATTTGAATTATTGGAATCCTCGTCCTATCAAAAAGGATAATCCATATTTGACCGTCCAAAGGAAGCTCTCTCCACAGACTGTGGAGGATTTCGCCAATAGACTGTTCATCTACCAGGTAGGAAAAAACAATCATATCGGCTTTCCATTCCGCAAACCCTCCCAGATGGAAATCCTTAACTTTGAAATGAGGAACTATTTTGCAGAGACCAATACCAATTATAAAGCCTTTGCCACGGGTGGTGACAAGGCACAAAGCTGTTGGATGGCCAATTTTGTTCCTTTTGACAAGGTTACAGACATATATCTCTTTGAATCCGCTATTGACGCAATGAGTTTCTACGAAATAAACCATTATACTAAAGAAACCACATGCGCATTCATAAGCACGGGGGGATATGTCACCAAATCCCAAATAGAGAATATAAGCCGTATATTCCCATCTGATAAGGTAAAGTGGAATTGTTGCTATGACAATGATGCCAGCGGTAATGGTTTTGACATCACCACAGCATATTATCTCAAAGGTGAGGAATGTAAAGCTTTTGCAAGGACCAACACTGGAGACACATATAAGACCATCTATTTAAGTTTCCCGGATGGAAACACACAGACCTTCAAAGAAGATGCATTTTCCTCCGGCGAGTATCTTAAACAACATGGTATAGACAATGTAAATATCATCAAACCTTCACGGTACAAAGATTGGAATGAGCTTCTTGTCTATTACAAAAGATTTGATTTGAACCTGGGTCCAGGAATGAAATTCATCCCGGCTATCGAAAAGACCATATCCCAACTGAATCTAAGAGGATATGAACAATTGGCCAATAGTATCAGTTCTTCCACAAAAGAACTGGTGGATTCTCTGCTTGAGCAAGTCAATTACTGCATTTCCGCACCTCTTGCCGAGAGCGGCGCTTATACTCTTATGGTAGACTGTAATATCTTCATGGGGCTGGACACGATGGTACCGGTACCAAGCAACTTATATGTTATAGAAAAGTGCACGCAAAAAAAGATATCGGCACATGCCATAAATGAATTTCTTAAAAAAGAATATATAAACATTTTTAGAGACATGAGTTCATCTGATTTCAAAAATTTTCTAGAGAAAGACATCCTAACTTATACAAAGGGTGCTGTAGAAAAGAATTTTGAGAAAGTGATATTGACTTTCGGATGGAGCCTTAAACCTTCAATTCTAAAAAAAAAGAGTTTTGACTTAGAACATGGTATATAGCATAACAATACAGCATGATACCATAATAGTAGCTGTTTCAAGCAGACATGTTGTCACAATTCCTGCCAGGTTTAATGGAATGATTCTCGGGCTTTGGAACTTGATACAGATTTTCGTTGCCTACTGTAATGAGAATCCGAATTGGGTGAGTAATGTCCGGTCACTGTGGGGTGACCGATTCAAATAGGGACAGGTATGGAACGGATGCCTATTCATGCCCCTATTATAGCTGACACATGGACTTTTATACATTCTTGCACTTTTTAAGTGGGTAAAAAAGTACTATTTGTATTTTATACAAAAAATTGTTTGCTTAATGAAATGGAACATACATTGCCAATGATATTTAATACCTATATATAGGTATTAGATGCGTTTTTATACCCAAAAAATGGTATTTTTATAATCTTTTGTAATATCTAATTTTGCGTCCTAAAATAGATCTTTTATCGAAGAGAGATACAGTTTCCTTATATTTGAACTGGGGCTTCTGTAAAGTGCGATAAATATGAGGCTGGAACGGAGCTATCAGAAGAATTTTGGAGAAAATCCGTTTTTTAACTTAGTTAGATCTATCAATGAAAATATAAGTATTTATCTGCGTTGTATTAAGATATAGCATATCAGAACTACAACCATCCCGTTTTTTATTTAGATTTGCAGTTTGCTTTTAATCACTCAAGATCCGTATTACTATGTATGGAACTTAAATAAAGTACTAATATATATTGGATTTTCCTAAATATAATGCAGTTGCTATATTGTTAGACAACAGACGGTTGAGGTCTGTGAGATTATGCAACGGCACCAACAAAAACAACATGTATTTTTAATAATTTTAGTTTTGTTACACACAATGGTTTGTTTTAATTTAAAATTTACATATAATTTTGCATTATTAATAAATATGATGTTACTTATGAAAAAAGGTATTTTGGGGTGTAATATTATATACTTGTTTATACTTATTTGCATAGGAATTGCCCTCCCTATCAAATCGCAAAACAATTACAAAGTAAAACTTACAGGCACTGTTTATGAGTACGACCACAACAACAAGCGTTTGCCTTTAGAATTTGCAGCTGTGTCTATTCCTGAAATTGCACTAGGGACAACCTCTGATGAAAATGGTAGATACATACTGGAAAACGTACCTACTGGTAAAATTCGTATGCAAATTCAATATTTGGGCAAAGTCTCCATTGACACCTTAATAAATGTAAATAAGGATTTGGTTCTTAATTTTACAATGAGGAATGAGGATTTTAAGTTGAAAGAAGTTACAGTAACTGCAACCAACAGCCGTTCAGGCAAATCCACATCTTCTCACATTTCCCGCTCTGCTATGGACCATATGCAAGCGACCAGTTTATATGATGTAATGTCATTGATGCCAGGTGGAATTTCACAGAATCAAGATATGAGTTCGGCACAACAGATTAACATCCGTCAAGTTTCCAGTTCCAGTGGTCCGGAAGCTCCGATGAATGCTATGGGCACCGCAATAATTCGTGATGGTGCCCCCATCTCAAATAATGCTAATCTATCTGCGATGAGCCCTACGGTATTAAGTGGTACGGAAACACCCGCTTCATTGGCCGGAGGTGCCTCGCCGGCTGGTGGAACCGATGTTCGTAGTATTTCTACTGAAAATATAGAGTCTATACAAATCGTTCGTGGTATCCCTTCTGTTGAATATGGTGATCTGACCTCAGGAGCAGTAATTATTAATACAAAAGCTGGTCGTGAGCCGCTACGTGTCAAAGCAAAAGCCAATCCCAATATCTATCAGGTGTCTATGGGAACCGGTTTTGAACTTGGAAAAAAGAAAGGCGCTTTAAATGTAAGTGCAGATTATGCTTATAATACGAATAATCCAATATCCAGTTACCAGCACTATCAGCGTGCCACAACAAAGTTGCTCTATTCAAATACTTTCTTTAATAATAAGTTACGTACCAATTCCAGCTTTGATTTTATTTATGGTAAGGATCAACGTGAACGTAATCCTGATGATGAACAAACTAAAACAGCTTCGGAAGGCCGCGATATAGGTTTTACTTTGAATACCAATGGTACATGGAATATAAATAAGGGCTGGTTAAAAACACTACGCTATGTATTGTCAGGTACGTATATGGATAAAGACAGTTATTATGAAACCGTATACAGTTCTGCTACATCTCCTTATTCCATGACCACTACAAACGGTGCGGTACTTAGTAACTTTGCAGGTCAGCATATCTATGATGCCAATGGTAATCAAATTACTAATTTTGGACCGGAAGACATAAATCATTATGCTGTTTATCTACCAAGCAGCTATTTGGGACACTATGAGATCGATAGTCGTGAAGTTAATTTGTTTGCTAAAGTGACGAGTTCTCTATTCAAGGCGAGCGGTCATGTAAACAACCGCATCTTGATTGGTGCGGATTTCCGGAGTGACGGTAACGTTGGTAAAGGAAAAACTTATGACCCAAGTACTCCTCCTTATCGTAGTCAATACGGTCATAATTCATCTTTCCGTCCACGTAACTATAAGGATATTCCTTTCATTAACCAATTTGGTGCATATGTGGAAGATAATTTCAAATGGTCCATAAGCGGTACGCATGATTTGAACATTCAGGCTGGTGTGCGTTATGATCATACCTCAGTAGTAGGAGGCATTTTCTCGCCACGTGTAAATGCATCCATTGATTTGATTCCGAATCTATTAAGTCTTCAGGGAGGTTACGGTATTGCTGCAAAGATGCCTTCTCTTCTCTATTTATATCCAGAAAATGCATATTTTGAATATATCAATATAAATGAGCTTACCAATGAAAATATTCCGGAAAGCCAGCGCTTGTTTATGACTACCACAGAAGTTCGGCAAGTAGATAACTCAGATTTGAAGATTGCCCAAAATCATAAAGCAGAAGTCGGTTTTAATTTACGAGTGGGTAAAACCAATCTGAATGTAATAGCTTATAAGGAGCGTCTGAAGGATGGTTATGTAATGAGCCAAACCTTCAACACCTTCAATACATTTATCTACAATGAATACCAGCGCACAGAAAACGGGATAGAGCTTAGTAGTAGCCTACCGGTATTGTCTACTTATGCAAAACCAACTAATAATTTAAATATAGAAACTAAAGGTTTAGAATTTGATTTGAATATCGGACGTATTGATGCTATCCGTACGGCCTTCCAAATAAATGGCTCATGGATGCGTACTAAGAGTTGGCGTCAGGGTTATAGCTTCTATGACAATAGCGAAGATGCTGCTTCAGCCCGTAAACCGGTGGCCATTTATTCTCAAGAAGGCAATGCAAGTTACAAACAACAATTTGTAACGACTTTACGTGCCACTCACAATATCCCGCGTATCGGTTTTGTTGTTACGATGACAGCACAAGCTATTTGGCAGCAGTCTAATTGGAATACATTTGGAAACGATTCTATACCTGTGGGCTATTTAGCATTGGAAGATGCGTCTGTAAATATGTTTCCCAAGGGGAAATATACCACTACCCAGCAAGTAAAGGATGCAGGATATGGATATATGTTGAATAATGTAAGTCATAATAATGCTATAAAAGAATCATACAGTCCTTATTTTTGTTTTAACTTGAATGTAACTAAAGAAATTAGCAATATGCTACGTGTTTCTTTCTTTGCCAACAATATGTTCAGAAGTTATCCGCGCAGAGAATCCAAACGTAATCCGGGTTCATATATTCAATTGAATAACCGATTTTTCTTTGGGCTGGAATTATCACTCACTTTATAATGTTTAGGAAGTTATGAAAAAATATTTAATATATTTGTTTACATTGGCAAGTACCCTTTTGATAGGATGCGATTCGTTCAGGGACATGTCTGGCACAGCAGAAGTGAATCCTATCACAGTGGATGTATATTTGGATATTACCGTTGAAAATATATCCACACTGAAAGATCTGACTGTAAAGTTCGACAATTACGATGAAGATTTACATTATGTAAAAGAAGTAACTGATAATAGTGTGAAAGTTGACGGAATTATCCCCGGAATTTATTCGGTAACAGTATCCGGTACAGCGATCGATACAGAAAACAATGAATACTACATCAATGGCAATTCTGTAAATGCGGCATTATTTAAGCATGGTAGCGCATTGAATATTGAAGTACAAGGGCTTAAAGTGAGCCCATTAATATTCAAGGAGATTTATTATTGCGGTAGCCGTCCGGAAAAAGGAGGAGTCTATTTCCGAGACCAGTTCTATGAGATATACAATAACTCTGCTGACATTTTGTATTTGGACGGTATTTATTTCGCAAATTTAACTCCGGGTACAGCTACCACTAAATTACCTATTTGGCCGGAAGCGGACGGTAATAATTATGCATATGGAGAACGTGTGTGGAAATTTCCAGGAAATGGAACCGAATATCCGTTAGCGCCAGGTGAATCTTGCATCATTTCTCAATTTGCCGCTAACCATCAGTTGGACATCTATAACCCTCAAAGTCCTATAGACGGCAGTAGTTCTGAGTTTGAGTTTAATATGAATAATCCAAACTTCCCTGACCAGGCAGCTTATGATATGCAACATGTTTTCTACCAAGGAAAAGCAGAGATGGGAAGTATACCACAATATTTGACATCCGTATTCGGAGGTGCTTATGTGATTTTTCGTGTTCCTGAAGGAGAAGCTTGGGATCCGGTCAACGATGAAAATATGAAGACAACAGATCTTAGCAAACCGAACAGCAATGTTTATTATGCAAAAATACCTATTAAATATGTATTGGATGCTGTTGAAGCAGTAAACAATGAGTCAAAGATGAATGCAAAACGTGTCCCCGGTGTACTTGATGCAGGTATTACTTGGGTAGGAGCTACTTATTGCGGTTTAGGTATTGCTCGCAAATTGTCCACAGACGAAGAAGGTAATCCTATTATTCGCGAAGAAACAGGTACATATATATATCAGGATACAAACAACAGTACGGATGACTTTGAACGTGGCGTTGTTCCTGTAATGCGTCGTAATGGAGCAAAAATGCCTTCATGGAATCACACATTGTAATAATTAACTAAAAAGACAGAACAATGAAAAAACAATATATGAACTATATGAAAAGCTGCCTGCTGGTAATGATAGCCTGCCTTGTAAGTATGGTGGGAGCGGCACAGGGCTTCTCTCCCGCCGCTATGGAACAATTGAAAACAAGACGACTATGGTCTCATTCACAGAATGCTGCCGGTATGCCATTCGATGATATTCAGAATTATTCGAATGTTATATTGGGATATGACTTACAGGACGGAAACTATTGCCGTCCGCAAGAGGGGCAGAAAGAGGCTATCGTAGGTGTATCCAGTGAAGGCTTTATCAATCTGAAAAATGCATATGTGTGGGGAGCATTTAATTTTGCACAAAAAAATCTGACAGATGCCGGATATAACGCCTCCATTGCCGATCCATTCAGGGGAATGCCTTACTATGTCGCAGACCAGCACTTAAGCAAATGGAGAAATCAATATTACGATCTGAAGTTTCGTGCAGCTACTCCTTTACTTGGTAATCATTGGGCATTGGGGTTGGAAGGTAATTATGTAGCTACATTAGCTGCCAAACAGCGCGACCCGCGTGTGGATACCCGTTTTTATACGCTGGGACTGACGCCGGGGATTACTTACAAGTTGAATAATTCACACAAGTTTGGTGCAAGTTTCAAGTATAGTTCTATCAAGGAAGACTCAAGAATGAGTAATGTCAACTCTTATGTGGATCAGGACTATTATATATTATACGGTTTGGGAACAGCCATAAAAGGAATAGGCAGCGGTGTAACCAGCAATTATATTGGAGACCGTTTCGGTGGAGCTCTCCAGTACAACTTCAGTATGCCCTCTTTCAATTTACTGCTTGAGGGCAGTTACGATGTAAAAGCGGAAACTGTTCAGCAGAGCTATACGACTCCTAAAAAAATAGCCGGTGTAAAAGATAAAACTGCTCATGTTTCTTTAACGATGATTCAGGAAGGAAAGGACTATACCAATTATATGAGAACCACATATACAAATCGTAACATCGATGGTATTCAGTATATTTCTCAACGCGATAACTCTGAATCACAAAGTGGCTGGGTGGAATTATATAATAACATCCGTTCTACGTACAAGGCACAAACCGCTTCTCTTAATTATGCATTAAGCAGAAACCGCGGGAATGAATATAGTTGGAAAGCAGAATTAAATGTGAATTATACCAAGCAAGACGATGAATATTTAATGCCTAATTCTGTACAGAATGCAGAAAATTTATCTTTAGGCTTAGGTGGCAAAAAAAATTTTGTTTTAGGCAATAGTTTGAATCGCAGGCTTTTAATAGATGTTCATGTTGCGTATAACAATAATCTGGGAGGTGAATATGTATATGGTGGCAGCCATGCAGACTATCCAACTGTAACCGAATTACAACAAGGGCTGACTAATTATTATACCTGTGATTACTATCGTATTGGCGGGTCGATAACGTATTCGCAACAAGTCAGAGAAAACAGACGTATGAACTTATTTGCAAAAGTTGTATTCGATCGTGTAAATACCTCTGACTATGATTATGATGGGCGTACTCATTTATCGATAAGTTTAGGATGTAATTTTTAATGCTACATAACGAAATCTATATTACAAAACATGCATAAATTAATAACTGGAAGTTTGATGCTCTGCAGCATATTATCTCTGCGGGCACAGACATTTGTTAAACCGGCTGTGAAAGTAAAGGACACCTCTTTTGCTGTAATTACAGATAAAGGGACATTTCAGGCTTGTGAAGCCGAGCTTAAAGCCTATCAGGAGATTCTAGGAATGGAAGGGTTGCCTACGTTCATCGTATACAATGAATGGAATAAACCGGAAGATGTAAAGAAAGTTATTGTTAAGCTCTACAAAAAGGATAAATTGGAAGGAGTGGTATTTGTCGGTGATATCCCTATTCCAATGCTCCGCAAAGCCCAGCATATGACTTCCGCTTTTAAAATGGATGAGAAAAACAATGACTGGAGAGATTCTTCAGTGCCCAGCGACCGTTTCTACGATGATTTCGACCTACAATTCGATTTTTTGAAACAGGACAGTGTCGAAAATAATTTCTTCTATTATAATTTGGCTATAAAATCTCCACAGCAAATTCGGTGTGACATATATTCTGCACGTGTCAAAGCTGTTGATAACGGCGAAGAACCGCATGCGCAAATCAGCCGCTATTTTAAAAAAGTGGTGGCTGAGCACCAGATAAACAATAAATTAGACCAATTCTTCTCCTATACAGGTGATGGCTCTTACTCTAACTCATTGACTGCATGGACACCGGAAACCTTTACTATTCGCGAACAAATGCCGGGCGTATTCGATAAAGAGGGACGGGCCCGTTTCATCCGTTATAATTTCAGCGATTATCCCAAGGACGATGTCATTAATATGCTGAAACGCACAGATCTGGACTTGTCTATTTTTCACTGTTACCATTGTCTGCCTCCCCGAATATCTGATCGATATAATAGCTGAATTCGCGGTATGCGACCGTATCGGAAAAAACCGAAAGCGCGCTGCGAATGCTCGTGTAGTACCATTGATGCTCCGCCGGGTCCGTTTGGTTGAATTCCGCCCACAGGCGGTTTCCGAGGACCTGATAGGAGCGGTAAAGCGAACGGATGTTGGAGAGCTTATCCCCCAGATACAGCGCCTTGACGCCGCGGTCTTTGGTCTGTCTTAAAACCGCAACGGACTCCTCCTTGCGCACGCGCCAGGTGTCGGAGGGCGCCTGACCGACCCGCTTGCTTTCGGTCTCCGAGAGCACCAGCTGCGCCACCCGGTCGCCGAAGCGTTCGATGATCTCTCCGATCCGGACGCCGGCGTCCTCAACGGTGTCGTGCAGAACCGCCGCGACCACCGCTTCCTTCTCGTCGGTCAGTGTTTGTGTGATGGTTGCCGCCTCCAGCGAATGAAGAATTGCCGGCTGTCTGTCAACCTTGCGTTCCATCCCGTCAAATGCCGCCGTGGCAAAGCAGATTGCCTCTGATAATTGATCCAAAATTTCACGTCCCTTCCGTCCCGCATCGGTTTCCCGCCGGATTTTTTCCGATATAATACATTACATAGTATAGCAGATTTTCCCGTTTTTTTCAACCGGTTTGCGGAAAGTTTTTGCCAAACCCGGAGGCAAAACCGAAAAAACGTCCACCGTCCCGCTCCTCGCCGGGAGTCCCTGGGCAGGTTATGATATGAAGTGTAACACCCATAGCAAAGAAGATATTAGACCTGGATTTTTGTAAATTTAAGAATATGATTCTGCAGGAAGCCGAAAACCTTGCCTTTGCCGACCTGCCGGATAGGGTAGTGCAGGAAAAGCACGGCGGGGAAAAAGCGGAACAGGCAGGAACGGGAAATTACAATCATGGAAAAAACGTCGCAAATCATAATGCGAACCATAACCCTACTGTGATTGCAACCACTGTTGCCCGTCTGTTTGCCTCCTTTGCCCCACTTATTTACG